>Ga0209274_10001239_pt1 | contig 13338 bp, 9 predicted proteins | sample HubBroMetageREF1_FD_188343 | JGI IMG/M metagenome (GOLD analysis project Ga0209274, IMG submission 188343) | Reference soil microbial communities from the Hubbard Brook experimental Forest, New Hampshire, USA - Hubbard Brook CCASE Soil... | ecosystem: Environmental > Terrestrial > Soil >...
GCTGTACTTGGCACGATTCCGTAAGACTTTAGTCTGCGTACTATGCGCCCGGCTTGCGGCTGTTCGTCAGCAGTAGTGCAGTTTGGGACCGCTACGACCGTTTTCACTTGATGGCCAGCGGGATTGGGTAATACTTCTGGATCATTCTGCCGGTCATCAATCCGCCTTCGTATTCGGGGATGATGACTTCGTCGGCGCCCGAGCTGCGGATGGCGTTGGCGTAACGCTGCTGGCCGGCGCGGGTGATGATTTTGATTTTGGGATTCAACGAGCGCGAGGTTACGGTGATGTAGAGGTTGTCGGCGTCGTTGTCGATGACGATGCAGATGCCGCGGGCGCGGTCGATGCCGGCCTGGAGCAGGACGTCGTGGCGTTTGGCGTCGCCCTGAATGACGGGAATTTTGTCGGTCAGCAGTTCGCGGTAGAGGCCTTCGTTGGTTTCGATGAGGACGAAGGGGATCTCGAGGCGCTGCAACTGATCGACGACGGTGCGGCCAACCTGGCCGTAGCCGCAGATGATGAAGTGGTCGTGCAGACGATCGATGTTGACTTCATTGATCATGGTTCTCCAGGCCTCCACGCCGTGACGGCTGAAAATGGTGAGCAGGACGCGCTCGGCGATCCAGATTTGCAGCGCGAAAACTCCCGCATAAACGAACATCGAGAAGATCTTGGTGGCCTTGTGGGCGGAGCGGAATTCGATGGAATGAGGATGGATCACCCAGAACAGGGCGTCGAGCGGGCGCAGGCCTTCGACCCGCATGTAGAACACGACGCACACTCCGAGGAATGCCGCCAGGACCAGAAGCGGGAGCCATAAACGCTTTAGGAATACGAGGAGAATGCGGCCCATGGGGTTTTGTATTCGCCGAACTCCTTTTGGAAAAAGGGGACAAGTATATCAAGGCGGGGGAGTAACGGGTATGAATTCACGTGTCGAGGTTGGCGGGTCGGGCCTGCGTGAGAACTTAGTCTTACGCTCCGCTGGGGCTCGATCTTTTTTAATCTCGGCTGCTTAGGCCACGATTTTGTAGGGACGCATCATTTCGTTGTCTTCGTGTTCGAGGACGTGGCAGTGCCAGACGTAGCGGAATTCGTCGCCGGGTTTCGCGACTGTTCCGGAGGGGAGATCGAACTTTGCGATTACGCGGGTGATTAGGCCGCCGTAGGTTTTCACCGTGTCTTTCCACGCGGGGCGCTCGTTTGATTCGGGGGGCATGGGGATGCCGACGGGGTTTAGCTTTCCCGTGGTCATGTAGGTTTTCACGTCGAAGGGCTGGCGGTTGAGAACCTGGAATTGGACGAGATGAAGGTGGATGGGATGGACGTCGCCGGTGGCGTTGGCGAAGGACCAGATTTCGGTGGAACCGGCTTTGGGATCTTCGGTGATGGGATCGTCCCAGTGTTTCTGGCCGAGCAAGCCGATCATGGTGTAGCCGTCGGGCTTGCGGTCCATTTCGGTGAGGGCGAGGATTCGCTCGCGGACGGCGTAGGCGGGATCGAGAGGAGTCCAGGGAACTAGCGTGTCGGGGAGGGAACTCGAATCTTTCGCCGCTAGCGGTTTGGTGACTTTGAAGAGCATGACTTCGGCGGGGACGATTTCTCCGCCGCGCGCGTAGGGAGCCTGGGCATCATTGACCATGGCGAGGTTCATGCCTTTGTGCTCGGAGAAATCGATGACTAGATCGAAGCGCTCGCCGGGGGAAATGATCAGGTAATGCAGGGTGACGGGCGCGGGCAAGAGGCCGCCGTCGGTGCCGATCTGGCGGAAGGGTGGGGCGTCGGCAGGACGGCCGTTGCGCTTGCCGGTCTCGTCGGCGGGGACGAGGGTGAGGTGATAGAAGCGGGAGTTGGAGCCGTTGATCAGACGGAAGCGATACTTGCGCGGTTCGACTTCGAGGTACGGAGTGGCTTTGCCGTTCACGCAGATGGTTTCGCCGAAAAATTCCTGCATCCACATTGGATGGGTGCCGTTTCTTGCGGGAGGATAAAGCAGCGTGCCGTCGGGGGCGAAGCTGCGGTCTTGAATCAGGAGCGGGATTTCGTAGGGGCCGCTGGGCAGGTTCAGAGCGTCTTCGATGTCGTCGCGAATTAAATACATGCCAGCCATGCCGGCGTAGACATTGAGGCGAGTGATGCCGAGAGAGTGATCGTGGTACCAGAGCGTGGTGGCGGCTTGATCGTTGGGGTGATGAGTTGGATTGGCGGCGGGAACTGGGCCGAACTTGCCGTCGGGTGTGAACCAGGAATCGGGATAGCCGTCGCTTTCGGGCAGGACTTGGGCTCCGTGGATGTGGGTGACGGTGCGGACTTCGGGAACGCCCGGTTCGCTGCCGTGGATGGTTGGGTCGATCGGGAGGAAATGTTTCAGGGGGAGTTCGTTGGTCCATTTCACGGTCAGGGGCTGGGCTCGGCGGACTTCGAAGGTTGGGCCGGGCCAGGAGTTGTTGTATCCCCAGAAAGTTGTGGGGGGAAGATCGCGATGAACTTTCTGACGGAAGGGGCGGATGTGAACGGGGACGGCGGCTCCGGACTGTAGGGGACGAATCACGGGCGGGACGGGCAGAGGATCGACGTAGTTGGCGAGGGAAACTGGCTTCTGCGCCAGGGGTGTGTTGAGGGCTGGAGCTACTGACGTGCCCGCTTGAGGCGCGGCCGTCGCTGGCATGGACATCTGCTGCTGGCGGCTGGTGAGTACGCTTGCGCTGGCGTAGGCTCCCAGGCGCAGCAATTCGCGGCGGGTCAGACTCAAAAGAAGGGATCTCCTTGGGATGGCGTGTTTGGGATTTGGCGGCTTGCCCTGCCAATTTGAATTCTTGCACTGAATCCGGAACAAGGGCGCGGGGTTTTGTGAAAATCTGATGAAAATTTGACTATGAGGAAGTTGAAGCGCTACATGGCTGGCGCGCAGATCTTGTGCGCGGGAGATCCTTCACTCCGCCTGAAGAACCGCTCCGTTCAGGATAACGTACGCTAAGGATGGTGGACCGTAGAAATGTGCTTCCGGAACGAGGCATCGCCTGCTGCGATTGCGCCTCGCGGCAAGACCTGAGAAAGAAAAACCGGCCAGGAATGGGTTCCTGGCCGGTCTTATCGGGTTCACGCTTTCGCTGAATGCTTTGTCCTAACGTTTCGACGAAGCGACAGCTGTGCCGAAGTTGAAGGCGTCGAACAGGTCGTCGATCGCCGGGCTGTTGGTTGGGACGTAGGGGTTGCCCGCGGCGGTCGTCGGGTTGGGGTCATTGTCGCGGCTACGAGCGGTCAGCGGCGACAGGCCCCAGTTGCGTTCGATGAATTTAATGATGGAGACGTGGTCGCCGTAGGAGTGGTTGACGATGCCTCCGGTGCTGTAGGGCGAGACGATCAGCAGCGGAATGCGGGTGCCGTCGCCGAAGAAGTCGACGGGCTGGATGTAACCGGAATCATAGTAGCCGCCGCCTTCGTCCCAGGTGATGAATACCGCAGTGGTGGCCCAGAGACCGGGATTGGCCTGCAGAGCATTGATGATGTTCTCGGTGAAGCCCTCGAAGATCTGGAGCTTCGACGAAGCCGGATGGCCATCAGAGGGCCAGCCCGGCTTCACGATGGAAACCGCCGGCAGGGTTGACGCCGCGATGTCAACGTAGATGTTCTTTGAATCCTGCACGTGACTGTTGCGCTGCGTGGCGTTCGTCATGATGTCGGTGGCGTAGCCGAACGGGTTGCAGATGGTGCAGTAGGTGTCGCGGGCGTTGAGTTGGAGCGGGTCGTTTATATACTGGTCCCAACCGTCGCCGTAATACTTCCACGAAATCTGCTTCTCATTCAGAGCGTCGCCGATGTGGCGAACCGAGGTTCCAGGAACAGTGAACGGGCCGTTGCCGAGAGCGGACGTGCCGTTACCGTTGAAGCCGGGGTTGTAGTTGTTCAGGATGTAGTAGTGCCCGGTGTCGCAATTGGGCGCGATGGGCGTGGGCAGAGCTTCCAGATAGTTAACGATCGCGGGAACGCCCGGTTGGGTGAGATCGGCGCAGTTGACGTAGCTGCCGCCGCCGGTGCCCCCGGCGCCGCCGTAACCGTCGTCGTCATACCAGTTGTTGGTACCGGCCTGAGGATTCGGGTTTTCAATCTGGTTGGAGGGCGGGGCGAGCGCGTTGCCGTTGCCGTCGCTGTACCAGATGGAATCGGCGTAACCGAATTCGATGTGGTTGGCCATGGTTCCGCCCATTACCGACTGGTGGAAGTTGTCACTCAGCGTGTAGTTGTCGGCCAGGCTCGTCAGGTAGGGCACGTCGCCATTTTGCACGTTGAAGAATTCCATAGAAGTGGAACCTTCGCCGGTGGAAATGTAGCTGGTGGGAGGAGTGGTGTAGCCGCTGGAACCATCGCTGCCGGCGCCGATGGTGACTTCGACCCAGGGGAACAGGTCATTCAGGCAACCACTCGGGTTGGCCGGGGTGATGTTTGCGGTGCTGCAATCCGTCTGCTGCCACATCTGATAGAAGCGGTGCACGGGGCTGTTGGCGTAGGAACTGTAGGGAACCGACGGGGTAAGGCCGAAAGTGCCTTGCGGCAGGTCGAACACATCCGGGATGCGCGTGTCGGCCACAACGTACGGGTTGAGGTGAGTGCCGCCGATCGTGAGATCGTAGTCATAGCCTCCTGCGAGCTGGCCTGGTTCAACTTCTTGTACCTCTGGAACCGTTTCGAAGTAAGGGCGTTTCGGTCCGCCCGCGACCACAGGCGGAACGTGGGTGTAGGCAGCCTTTCCGCTGGGGCTGATGGCGTAAGTGGTGTTGTCGACTGCGCTGTATTGAGCGGAGAGAGAATAGTTCGGGCCGGGAGTTCCGTCGGCGTTAACGATTCCTTTGGAGAGAAGATTCGAAACAGTTTGTCCGTTCTTGGGCTGGTAGGTCGCGAAAACGTGATCGAAGCTGCGGTTTTCACCGATGATCACGATGACGTGTTGGATGGGGCTGGCGGTTTGGGTTTTATCGGCGGCGGCCGCGGGTAGCGGTGCTCCGAGATTGGCAGTGAGCGCAACAAGGCTCACGCCAACGGCAAGGTGCTGTCGGACTTGCGCCAGGAAACCTGGTGTGGACATAGGACTTCCTCCTGAGAGAGAGCTGCAAATGAAGGTAATGGTGGAAGGGTTACGGGAAGGTGAAGCGGCGATGAATTGCAGATGAAAAATAATCCACAGGGACGGAGCGCGAGCAGGGGAGTGTGGCGCTGAATTATCAGCGGGTTGGAAGGTGTTTAAAGAACTGTGAAAGTTCGATTACAGAATTTGCACAGGTGAGAGTGGGGGACAGCGGATTCCTCCTGTCTCGCTGCGCTCGCGCGTCGGAATGACAAGAAGGATGGGGCGTGAGGTTAGTAAGGCGCTTGAGGGGTGTTGCGGGCGTGCAGCGATCTCTTCCGCGCGAGCGTTATCATTCTCGGTAAGAAAATTATGGCGACTAGGGGTGTTCCGACTTTGTTGGGGATTCCGTTTGATGGGCATTCTTCCTATCTGCGCGGGTCGGGAGATGCTCCGGTGAAGATTCGTGAGGCGCTGCGCAGTGATGCGTCGAACTCGTGGTCGGAGTCGGGCGTGGACCTGGGCGTGGCTGGCGCGTATGAAGACGCGGGAGATCTGGAGTTTTCCGAGCGGGACGCGCTTGCCACGATTGAGGCGGGAGTTGGCGCGTTAATGGATCAAGGGAAACGACCGGTATTGTTGGGCGGTGATCATTCGATTACCTATCCGATTATGAAGGCGGTGGCGCGGCGGCATGCCGAGTTGACGATTTTTCATTTCGACGCGCATCCGGATTTGTATGACGAGTTCGAGGGGAACCGGCTGTCGCATGCGTGCCCATTTGCGCGGATCATGGAAGCGGGGCTGGCGAAGCGGCTGGTGCAGGTGGGGATTCGCACCATCAACCGGCATCAGCGGGAGCAGGCGCAGAGGTTTGGCGTGGAAGTGGTGGAGATGCGGGGGCTGCCGGCTTATGAGAAATTGAAGTCGGCGGGACCGGTGTATATCACGTTCGATATGGATGTTCTCGATCCGGGGTTTGCGCCGGGGGTTTCGCATCGCGAGCCGGGAGGGATGTCGGTGCGGGAGGCGATTGCGCATTTGCATAGGATTGAAGGGGAGATTGTGGGTGGGGATGTGGTCGAGTACAACCCGGTGCGGGACGTTGCCGGACTGACGGCGACTGTGGCGGCGAAGCTGGTGAAGGAGATTTTGGGGAAGATGATTGCGGGTTAGGAGGACAGCAGATTCCTCCTGTCCAGCTGCGCTCGCGCGTCGGAATGACAACTCGGGGCTGCAGATTCTTCGCCTGGCCGTCGCATTCGCTGTGGCTCCTCCCGGAATGACAAGACACTAGGGCAGGAGCGGGAACCCTCCCGGATTGGGAAACGGATTATTTTGCGTCCGTGGCGGGAGTTGTGGAATCTGTAGATCAACGCACATCGACTTATGGAAAACATTCAACAATTGGTAACAAAAGGCTTGCTGGCCGCGGGTTTGGCGGTAAGTGCGGCTGGCATGGGTTGCTCCACGAACGCGGCGCAGAATCCTCATGCGGCCGGGCCCCAGGGCATGCCGGTTAAAGTGCTGGAAGCTAAGGCGATGCCGGTCGACGACGCGACCGAGTACGTGGCCACGATGAAGTCGCGGGACTCGGCCGTGATCATGCCGCAGGTGGAGGGGCAAATCACCCAGATTCTCGTGCATTCGGGCGACCGCGTGGAAGCGGGCACTCCGATGATCGAGATCGATCCGCTGAAGCAGCAGGCCACGGTGAAGAGCCAGGAGAGCGCGCGGGCGGCGCAAGAGGCGAACCTGATCTGGGCGAAAAAACAGTATGAGCGCTCGCAGGGGCTTTCCGCCGCGGGGGTGGTGAGCAAGCAGGATCTGGATCAGGCAAAGTCGGCCCTGGACGCGGCGCAGGCCCAGATGGATTCCCTCGATTCGCAGGTGCGCGAGCAGGAAGTGCAGCTGCATTACTACAGGGTCGTCGCCGGGCGGACCGGGATCGTGGGCGATATTCCTGTGCGCGTGGGAGACCGGGTAACGACTACGACGCAGCTGACCACAGTCGACCAGCCGGGAAGCCTGGAAGCCTACGTGTACGTGCCGATCGAGCACTCGGCGCAGCTCAAGATGGGTTTGCCGGTGCAGGTGATCGATGCCGATGGCAAGGTGCTGGCCGATTCGCGGGTCAGCTTTATTTCTCCGCAGGTGGACAACACCACCCAGACTGTGCTGGTGAAGGCGCGCATCACTAATGGGAACGATGCGCTGCGGCAGTCGCAGTTTATCCGGGCACGGGTGGTGTGGGGGACGCATAAGAATCCGGAGGTTCCGATCCTGGCGGTGTCGCGGCTGGGGGGACAGTATTTTGCGTTCGTGGCCGAAGCGCAGAACGGCGGGTCGTTCGTGGCGCGGCAGAAGCCGCTCACCATCGGACAAACCGTGGGCAACGACTACGAGGTGCAGGACGGGATCAAGGCCGGGGATAAAGTCATTATCTCTGGGACGCAGTTTCTGCTGGACGGGGCGCCGGTGATTCCGCTGAGTTAGCGGTTTCCGGCATGGCAGCTTCCACTTTTTTCAATTTTTGCCAACAAGCACTTAGCATATGGCCCTTAGCACTTGGCCCTTGGAGTGTCGCGCTGATCGCCAGCAAGGGTCCAGAGTGGCTAAATGCTAACTGCCAAATGCTAATGGCTGAGGGTTTGGGTTCTCATGTTTGTTAGGTTCTTCATTCAACGTCCGGTGTTCGCCTCGGTTTGCGCGCTGCTGATTGTTCTGGCGGGCTTGGCCGTCATTCCCACGCTGCCGATCGCGCAGTTCCCGAATCTTGCGCCGCCACAGGTGGGCGTGACCAGCGTCTACATTGGGGCGAGCGCGCAGACGGTGGAAAGCGCGGTCACGATTCCCATCGAGCAGCAGATCAACGGCGCGGAAGGGATGAAGTACGTCACTTCCACGAGCGGCAACGATGGGACCAGCACCGTTACCGCCACGTTCGACCTGAATCGCGATCCTGACCTGGCGACCGTCGACATTCAGAACCGGGTGAACACGGCGCAAGGTAGGTTGCCCGCGTCGGTGAAAGCCGTCGGCATCACGACGGCGAAGACTTCGCAGAATTTCGTGTTTGGCGCGGCCATCTACGCGGATGGCGGGAAGTATTCGACGCTGTTCCTGAGCAATTATCTCGACGTGTACGTGCGCGATTCGCTGAAGCGCATTCCGGGAGTCGCCGATGTGATCCTGTTCGGCGAGCGCAAATATTCGATGCGGCTGTGGCTGGATCCGGGGCGGCTGGCGGGGCGCTCGCTCACCGCGGGCGATGTGGTAAATGCGCTCTCGGAACAGAACGTGGAAGTGGCGGCCGGACAAGTGGGACAAGAGCCGGCGATGACGGGACAGCAGTACCAGATCAGCGTGCGGGCGGTGGGGCGGTTGAGCGAGCCGGCGCAGTTCGACGACATCATTCTCAAGACGAACTCCGATGGAACCCTGGTGCGGTTGAAAGATGTTGGCCACGCGGAACTGGGCGCGGAGAGCTATGCCAACGATCTGCAATTCAACGGGCAGGATGCTATCGGAATGGGGGTCACGCAACTCTCGACCGCCAACGCGCTCGATGTGGACCGGAGAGCCATTGCCGAACTGGACCGGCTGTCGAAGAGTTTTCCTCCCGGCATGCACTATAAGGTCGCGTTCGATACGACAGACGCGGTGGGCGAGGGGATTCGCGACGTAGTCTACACGGTAGGTTCGGCGATCCTGCTGGTTGTCCTGGTCATCTTTATTTTTCTCGGCGACTGGCGGACGACGATGATTCACTTTATCGCCACTCCGGTTTCGCTGATCGGCACCTTCATTTTTGTGAAGTTGCTGGGCTTCTCCATCAATACGCTGACGTTGTTCGGGATTACACTCGCTGTCGGTCTGGTCGTGGACGACGCGATCGTGGTAATTGAAAACATTGAGCGCCACATTCAAGAGGGCGAACACGACTCGCACAAAGCGGCGGCTGCAGCCACGGCGGAAATCACCAGCGCCGTGATCGCTACTTCGCTGGTGCTCTGTGCCGTGTTTGTACCGGTTGCGTTCTTCCCCGGGACGACTGGCATTTTGTTTCGCCAGTTTGCCCTGACCATCGCATTTTCCATTGCCATTTCCGCGTTCAACGCGCTTACTCTGGCCCCCGTGCTGGCTGCGATTTTTCTAAAGGACTCGCACCGGCAAAAGTGGTGGTGGCTCCAGAAGTTTGACGACGGCATTGTGGCCATGACCCGTGGGTATCAGCGCCTGCTTCATTTTGTGCTGGATTACAAAGTGGCGATGATGGTCGTGTTTTTCGCCGGCCTGGGGCTCACTTATTTCATATTCACGCGGGTGCCGACGGGATTCGTGCCGGATGAGGATCAGGGATACTTCATCATTGTGATTCAGGCGCCGTCGGGGGCGTCGCTGGATTATACGAAGGCGATTGGGAAGCAGGTTGCGGCCATGCTGGCGAACGAGCCAGAACTGGAAGGGACATTCTCGATTGCGGGCTTCAGCTTTTCGGGGGCAGCCGCGAATCAGGGACTTATTTTTGTACCTCTGAAGCCTTATTCGCAACGCAAGGGCGACGCCCATACCGCGTCGGCGATTCTGACCCGGGTGCGTCCGCGGCTGTTCGGGATTTCTGGGGCCATCGTGTTTGCCACGCTGCCGCCGCCCATTCAGGGCCTCGGCCAGTTCGGCGGCTTCCAGTTTGTGGTGCAGGATCAGGCGGCGCACAAGCTTGAGGAACTGGCGGGAACCACTTATGGGCTGATCCAGCAAGCGAGCCAGAGAAAAGATCTGGTCCGATTGTTTACATCGTTCACCGCAAATGACCCACAGTATCTCGTAACCATTGACCGCGAGAAAGCCAAGAGTCTGCACGTGCCGTTGTCGCAGATTACGGATACGCTGGGCGTTTACATGGGGTCATCCTATGTAAACGACTTCGATTTCAATAACCGATCGTATCGCGTGTACGTACAGGCGGATAAGCAGTTCCGCGCGACATCGCAGGACATGAAGCAGTTTTATGTGCGCTCCGACAGCGGGGCGATGGTGCCGCTGGATAATCTAATCAGCATTACGCAGACCACGACGCCGCAGGTGATCAGCCACTACAACCTGTTCCGGTCGGCGGAGATCGATGGCTCACCGGCGCCGGGATACAGCTCTGGGCAGGCGATCGCAGCCATGGAACAACTGGCCGCGAAGATGCCGCAGGGATTTACTTACAGTTGGACCGGGCTGTCGCTCGAAGAACTGGCTGCGGGCGGGACTTCGCTGATTCTGTTCGGGCTGGGCACGCTGGTCGTTTACCTGACGCTGTCGGCGCAGTATGAGAGCTTTGTGCTGCCGTTCATTGTGTTGCTGGCGGTACCGATGGCGCTGTTGGGAGCGCTGGGCGCGCAGTGGCTGCGGGGGTTGCAAAACGACGTTTACTGCCAGGTGGGACTGGTCATGCTGGTCGGGCTGTCGAGCAAGAACGCGATTCTGATTGTGGAGTTCGCGGAGCAGTTACGCGCGCGTGGGGTCCCGCTGGTGGAAGCGGCGGTACAGGGGGCGACGATTCGTTTGCGGCCGATTCTGATGACTTCGCTGGCATTCATTCTCGGCGTAGTGCCGCTGGTGCTGGCCACGGGCGCGGGTGAGAATGGACGGCATTCGGTGGGCACGACCGTGTTTGGCGGGATGATCATGTCGACCATTTTGAATTTGTTTTTCATCCCGGTGCTGTATTTGATTATTGAGGGATGGCGTGAGCACGGGAAGAAGCCGGTGGCGGTTGTGGAGCCGGCAACGTAGGTTTCTTTCGCCCCTTCGGGGCTTGTTCATCGTGGCGCTAGCCACCCACGGCTTACGCCCCCTTCGACAAGCTCAGGGCGGGCTGTGGGCTGCATTCTTTCGTTGGTCCGCGGCTGGGACTTGATCGCGATGGTTTTGCTTCCCGGCTTCTTCCCGTCAATCTTGTTTCCCGACGCGGCCAGAGGTTCACCTTTCTTCTTGCGCGCCTCTTTGCGGCGCAGTTTGGCCATCCACTCCCTGGAATACATGGTGCCGCGGCACTTGCTGGAGCCGCAGTGGCAGGGGGCGGGGTCTTCGTCGTCGTAGAGGTTGTAGTCCCAGAGGAGTTCTTCGCCGGCGGCGATGTCTCGGATGGCGAAAATCCAGACGCGGCCTTTGATCTCGTCGACTTCGCAGTTGGGGTCGCAGGAGTGATTCAGGTAGGCGCCCATGCCGTGGCCGTCGATGACGGTCTTGCCGTCGTCCAGCCCATATAGGTACGTGCGGGAGACGCCGTTGTAGCGGCGGTCGGCTTCTTCAGCGGTGATCCGCTCACCGTCATATTCGACCACGCGCGTCTTCCTGCGGATGGGAGTCGAGGTGTAGACCCCGACGGAATGAATGGGCGAAGGACGGACGACCAGAGCCATGAACTAATTTCGCATGGCTGGGCGGTTTTGGGGAATGCGAAAGATTGAGGAATTGAGAAATTTTGTGATTGGAAGCGAGACTGCCCGACTCTCGACGCGGTACATGAGCGCAGGCTCTCGCTCCGTGGTAGACTTTCGCGGCTTATTAGACTGAATCGAATTGGAAGAAGTAAATAGGGGGATTAGCATGCGCGTGGCTCGAGCAATTGCAGGAGTGGTGATGGTTCTGGCGCTGTCGGGAGCGGCGTTCAACGCGGCAGCACAGACGAAGAAGACCGCGAAGCCCGGGAAGGTCGGGCCCGAGGCGGCTTATTGCACGGCCACCGGCGGGCTGGTGGAGGTGCGCTACGCGGCGTATGGCACGAACAACGCGCAACAGGACTGGCTATATCTTGCCGGAGTCGAGGCCTTTTGCCAGTACACGCTGGCGGCGGACGGGTCGCGCATTCACCTGTCGCTGGATACGTTGTACGCGACCAAGCCGAGTCTGGCGGCACTGGCCTATTACGCGGAGGTGCCGTGGAACGGCCAGGGCAACGGCAATCCGGCATCGTACTATTGCACGCAGTTAGGCGGGGCCGAGATTGGTGCCACGGATGCTGCCGGCGGAGGCTGGGTGTCGGTCGGCGGCATCGACGAAGTCCTCGAAGCCTGCATTTTTCCGGATAACTCGACTATCGATTCCTGGGGGCTGTTCTACCATTCGGACGGCATTATTCGCGGGATCGACTTGTCGACGGTGTTGAAGTATGCCGATCCGTATCCGGCGAAGAAATAGGCTGACAAAAAACCCCACTTCTCGCAAAAACCGCGAGAAATGGGGCACCCCTTTTTGTTTTTTGTTGGGCGTGCGGACTACGGTTCGTAGACGGAGCTGCCAAAGCCCTGTTTACGGGCTGATTCCTGCAGGTCTTCGAGGCGCTTCTGCTCTTGTTCCAGTTGTCCCTTCATGGTCTCGACCTGATCCTGTTTTTCTTTCTGGCGTTCGTTCCACTGGGCGCAGTTGGAAACGCAGTTTCCCCCAGCATAGTGGATGGAGTCGTTCAGGCTGGTGATTTGGCTTTCCAGCGAAGCAATGGTGCTCTTCTGCGCCTGAATCTGGGACTTCCATTGCTCGGCATTCGCGTTTGCGTTTGCGGGGCTGGGCTGCTCGGCGGAGTTGTGCTCGGAAGAGTCGCTCGCAGTTTCGGGAGTGCCGGCGGAAGTCCAGGTCGGCCCGGTGTGCGAGGGAAGTTCCTCGTTGGTGATGACGTGATGCGCTTTGGCAGGTACGGCATCCTTGGCGGTTGCGTTGGAACTGGAGGCGTCCTTGCCTGGGGCTTCACTGGTTGGGACGTCATTGGATGGCCCATCTTTAGCTGGCCCACCCTTGGCTAGCGCGTCATTGCCGGGCGCGGAGCTGTCTTTGGATGGGGCGTCTTTCTGCTGCTTTTGCAGGCGCGCCTGGCGAGCCGCATCTCCGAGAGATTGCGAATCATCCTGGCCGTACGCTGAGGAGACAAGGAAGAAGGCGCAGAACAGGGCGCTGGCTGCAAGGAAAGGGAAGACTCGCCGCGTCGGCATCGGGTAGACCTCCGGCAACAATCGGTTCGAATACGAAGCTCGAATCATCGTATATCCCGACCGCAGGCGATCCGAGATTACTTTCGTACCGCGTTGCGGGTAACCGTCGCAAGCGGTCGCGGAGCCGTTTTTTGGGGCTATGTTTGGGGCCCGATTTTGCACTAGTGAGGCCGCTGAAAGCCTTGACAACACGGGCAACTCTGCTAGAGTTCGATGAAGGGTTTGCAAACTTCGACACAACTGGCAGGTGCCATGGTCATGAAGAATGTTTATGAAGTATTGCGGCAAAAAGAGATGGAA
>Ga0209274_10001241_pt1 | contig 13332 bp, 9 predicted proteins | sample HubBroMetageREF1_FD_188343 | JGI IMG/M metagenome (GOLD analysis project Ga0209274, IMG submission 188343) | Reference soil microbial communities from the Hubbard Brook experimental Forest, New Hampshire, USA - Hubbard Brook CCASE Soil... | ecosystem: Environmental > Terrestrial > Soil >...
GGGGGATCACCATTTATTCGTCCCGATCGCCGGTCCGTGGCTCGACCTCGGAGATCGGGGCAGCTGCCCGCTGTCACGCTCGTGCGCCGCGGAGACAGCGAATCGTGCACTGATCGTCGTGGATGGCGTCTTCCAAGCCATGGGTGTGCTTACAGTCGTCAGCGGCTTCGTGTTCCCCGAGACGCGCGACGTGACGACGACGACCACCGCCAAGTCCGAACCAACCGTGAAGATCGAGCCCGTTCAATACGCGCACGGGGGCCTGGGGCTCGCAGCCGTCGGCACGTTCTGAGCGCCGCAAGATGAGCCGGCCCTTCGGGGTGGGCTCAAACCGAATCGGAGAGGTGATGGGCGCGCGGGCGGGGCTCACAGGCCCTCCGCCTCCCGTGCTCTCAGCTCGGCAACTCTTGCCGCGAACCAGGGGACGCCGACGAATGGGGCAAAGTCGAGTCCGCCATCGGTCCGGTGAAAACCGACTTGAAGAGCGCCCTCTTCGACGAGCAGCGCCCATTCCGTGCTCCGGGGCGAGCTGTCGTATTCGAGCCGAACCAAGTCCGCGTCGCCACTCGCCAGGAGCGATCGGATCCGCAAAGACGACGGGGTCGCCAGAACGTCGCCGGTCGCGTCGAGGTGGGTCATCGGCACCGCGTCGAGTACCCACTGCGGGATAGCCGTCTGAGTGGCGATCACCGCGGCCGCGATCGAGGCGTCTTTCGCCGTCACGTGAATCGTCGCCCGAAGAGCCGAGTCCGGCCCCCAGCGGAGAGTCGCTTTCGACAACGTTGCGCGGGCCCACCAGCCCTCGGTCGGCGACGTCGACGGCGATGTCGACGCACCGTCGCACGAGACTTCGGTCCCCGACAGATCGGTCGCCCCCGGCCCTCGGCGAGCCACCACGCGGACAGAGAGGCGGCCGGCGAGAGGCGTCGTACCGAAGTGAGCTTGCATATCGCGAAGAAGGACATCGCTCCCCGCGAGATCGAGCGATCCATCGCTCCAGCCGACGCCGCCCGAGAGATGCGCCAGGAGGGCCCCCGTCACGCCGATGTCCTTCCAGTGACCCGTCACACCCGTGCCTTCGAGCGTCGCACCCCCAGATATTTGCTGCCTCGGCCACGAAGCGGTGAGCTCCGTGGCCACATCGAGCGTCTTGGCGCCGATCTCGGCGGACCCGAGCCGCGCCGCGACATGCTTCAGCTGCACCCGGCTGTGCCCGAGCGAAAGCGACTGCTCGGGCAGAGACACGTCGACGACGTCGATGTGTCCACTCGCCGTGGCCGACACGCGATCGTCGCCGCCGAGCGCGAGATCTTCGACGGCGAAATCGAAGGACCCGTGCGCTCTTTTCTGGGGCAGGCCGCCCTCGAAATGACCGCTCGCTCGGCAGGGTCCGGACCGTACGTCGGACGACGAAGCCCATGGGCCGAGCGACGGAGTCTCGGCATCGTAGAAATCGGCAACGAAGGTCGCGTCCCCGAACGCGTGGTCGAGCGCGAGCTCGGTGCTCGCGACGCTCGCGACGGCGCTCCTTAGGCGGCCCTGGGCTCCTTTTTCGCCGGACAGTCCGATCCCGTCGCCGCGCACCTCGAGGCGTCCCACCGGCTTGGAGCTCGCCTGGGCAACGACTTCGAATAGCGCCCTCACGGGCCCCTCGACCCCGACGTGGGCTGCAGTCGCCCGACTCTCCGCCGTCTCGAACGACACGCGCGTCCGATCGGCCAAGACGCCATGGTCCACACGGACCCAGGCGTCGACGGGGCCATCGCCTCGAACGAATGCAACTCCGGACACGGGCGCGATCGTCTCCAGGGTTTCGCCGGCCCGAAGAAGCCCCCTCAGCTTCAAATCCGTCGATACTTGCTCGAGAATCTGAAGCCCTGGATGCCCTCTCAAGTCGAAGGGGTGAACGGTGACGTCGATCGACCCTTGGAGCCCTCGCGCGAGCGCGCGCGGGCCATACGAGATGTCGAGCGTCTCGGCGTCGACCACCGCGGGTCCGATGTCGAGCCATCGCATCGGTCGAAATATCCAGCGACCGCGCACCCGCAGGGCGCCCGAGTAGCGAATCGTGTCCGTCCAGATTTCGCGCACGTTGCGAGCGTCGACGTCGTCGAGCTGGATCGACCAGAGGCGGTATTCGGCGTCGGTGGGTGGCGGCGGCTGCACCCCCGCTTTGCGATGCGGAAAGTCGCCGAATCCGGGGACGGGCGGAAGGGCCGCCAGGTGCTCGGGCGTCGCGCGGTCGACCCGCAACCGAACGCGAAAAGTCAAGCCTTCGCCTCGAACATGCGAGGCGTGAAATCTTCGATGAGCCAACTCGAGCGGTGCGAAGTTGAAGTCGCACTTGTCGAGGCGCAGCACCCACTGGACGCTAGAGTCGCTGCCGCGGATCTTCAGGCCTTCGACGTGGACCCGCCCGGGAATCCACGAGTACGCGCTCGCGTAATCGACGAGCATCGCCTCCGGATCCGCGCTGAGCGCCGAGCGGAGAAGGTGGGTTCGCACGAGGACGTTTATGCCCACGAGGTAAAGCGTGACCAACCCCGCGATTGCTCCTCCGATGCGCCCCATCCAGCGCGAAGCTCCCGACACGGGACGTCTGCGAATCATCGGCCAGTGCCACTTGAGGAGCGGATGACCCACAGGAGGAGCTCAAACGGCTTGGGATTCGGGTCTTGGACGCAGCTGCCCTCCTTGCGGAAGCCCCCGATGCGCACCGCGAAGAGCCCCGGCGAGGCTGGAGCGAGCGCGTAGCCGCTGCGACCTCACCCTCGCGGCGGCCGCGGGAGTGCTCGGTCTCGCTCTTGCGAGCGTCCGCGTCGCGCTCCCTTCGTTCATCGCGGCGCGCGGCGTCGAGCGCCCGCGATCACTCCCACAGCCCACGCACCGAAGGCCCAGAACAAGCCGTTCGAATTGCCGCCCGGCGCTACGGAGCACGACAGCTTGGCCTGCGCCGACTCTTGTCCGCTGCACGTACCGCCGTCGCACGCCGACGAAGCGGTCGCGGTTGCGGTTGCCGTAATGTGCGCCGTGAGGACACCGTTGAGCGCGACGATGCACGCCTCGACGTCGGACGTATTGACGTACTGGCCGTTGCAAACGATGGCTCCCGTGCCCTGACACTGCGTCATGCAATCGCTCGCGAGCTCCGACTTGCACGTCTGATAGCTGCTTTCCTGGCACTGCGCCTGGCAGTTCGAGTTCGCCGTCGCGGTGCACGACCCGGTGCAGTCCGCGTTGCACTTGGTCGCGCAGGAGGCCGTCGTCGGGACGGAGACGCACTGCGTGGTGCAATGGTCGTCACAGCACGCGCCGCAGGATGCTTGGCAATCGGCCGACGACGACGCGGAGACGGCCCCCCCATCGGACGCAGCGGAGGACGACGCGCTCGACGTGCACGACGCGCTACAGCCGGCGTCGCAGCGCGTGTGGCAGTCCGTCGTGCAGTCGAACATGGGCGGGCTCGTCGCGCAGCTCGTCGTGCAGTCGGCCTGGCAGGTCGAGACACAGGTCGCGTCCGCCGAAATCGTGCACTGCGAGCTGCAGGTCTGCTCGAGCTTGGCGGCGCACGCATCTTCGCAGCTTGCCGGAGCGCACTGCGTCGCGCAGTCATTCTGTACGACCACCGAGCATTGCGCGCTTGCCTCGATATCGATGTTTCCGCACGCGGAGATCTCGGCGCTAGCCGCTTGGGGCCATGCGAGCAGCGCGACGAAAGGAAATGTGGCAACGGTACTGCGAACCCAACGATTCGTGCTTTTCATGGTGAGGGTCTCTGCAATCGGCGAGCCACGCGTCGCCGGAGGCTGGCTCGATGCCCACGAGAGTCCCGTATGCGGAAAGCGAGGGTTACAGAGCGCCGTCCACGTGGTGCTCGGCCGAGCGTGGCTTGGAGCCACCTCCCTCGTTGGCCATATTGTCTTCCGCATGCCCATCGTGACCCAGAGCGTCGAGCTTGTCCGGACTGAATAGCTTTCCAATCCGCTTGCGGAGCTTGCGGCCTGGAGGCGCGAAAAGGAGCACGACTCCGCCGGCGAAGGCGGCGCCTCCAGCAAGCCAGAGAACCGACCGGAGGCGGCGGGGCTTACGGCGTCCCCCGACGTGGCTTGCGAGTCCGGCCATCTGGGTCCCGAGATCCATGATGGAGTGGCGAGCGGTCAGGGCTGTTCTCATGGCGAGATCGGCCATTTGGTCAGTGGTTTTCGAGATGGACTTCATGGGCGTGCCTTCTCCATTTCAACCGCAAGCCAAGCAGTTTTCGAGCCACGTCTTGTGGCTCATCGAGTCCCCGTGGCGCAGGCCGAAGCGCTTCGTCCGTGCCCCAAGCAATTGGCGGGGTGGCACGGCCATTCATCCTCGACGACCACTGCCTCGGCCGCCGACGCGGCCACGAAAGTGCGGCGCAGCAGGCCGGCGCGCATCCGAATGCCCCACCGGCGGCGCCATGGCGCGCCTTTGCGAGTCCTCGCCAGACGGATCAGCGTTGGCGCGTTGCTCGAGTCATTCGCAAAGCGCCATGCACGAGCTGCTGGGGCCGGGGGACTCTCGGTCGGTGTCGCGGAAAGTGAGCTCTCACCGTCGTGCGCCCGCAGCCAGGCCAGACATGCGACCTTGCAGAGGGGCAACGTGAAGGCGTGAGTCGTCGCCGGAGAAAGGGTGACGGTGGGGCCCATAGTCGTGGGGCCGCGTGAGGTAGTCGACGACGAGCAGTGCGAGCACCCGATCGACGAGGCGCATGTTCGCCTCGTCGACGGGAATGAAGCCATGGCTTCCGTACGCATCGTGCACGGGCTCGACATGCACGATGGGCGGCAGGTGCTGCAGGAGGTCGTCGATGCCACGCTGAGCCGCGCCGAGCGCAGAGAGGACCAGGTTCTTCGCCGTCGTGACGAGGGCCGGGATGTCCGTCCCAGGGGTAGGGCGTGCGCCCAGAGGATGGGGGGGGCGCTGCGTGGGAGTGCGGCGAGGATCGAAGGATGTCGCTTCGCGGTAGGGACCTGCCAGCCAGTCCGACAAGGAGAGCTCATCCGGGTCCATCGCTAGGAATGTTCGAACGGCACTGCGAGAGGCCTCAGCCGCCTCATGCACGCCGACGAGTCTCGTTAGTGCCACCGAAGGATTCCTACGCATAGCCGCGATCCGCATCGCAATGTTCGCGCCAGCGTCGGTTTCCTTGGCATCGAGATCCGCCGCGATAGGGTCCGGCGCGAACGATGAGCTCGACGACAAGGCTGGAGGCTTCCTCGGCAGGTCCAGGGTGAAGACGCAACCTTTGCCTGGCATATCGCGGACGCGAACCTCGCCACCGTTCGCCTTGGCGGCCTTGATGCAGATGGAGAGTCCGAGGCCCGCATCGCTGGAATGGCTCCCGCGCTGGGCCAGAGGGAGAGCCAGATCTTCGGCTTTCCCCAAGGGAAGGCCGCCGCATTCGTCCTCGACGGCGAAAAGAACGCGGTCGGTGCTTGCATCCACGGTCAGAGAGACGTTGCCCCTCCTCGGCGTGAGCTTGAACGCGTTCTGCAAGAGGTTCGAAATAGCGGACGCGAGGAGCTGGCGATCGCCTTCCACGGCGACGGAGCGATCGACGGAGGTAATAGCAAAGTTGAGCCCACGCGAGCGCGCCTGAATCAGCGCCCCGATTTCAACCTCTTCGATGAACTCGGCGACCGAAATGGTCTCCACATGCAGCACGCCCGCTTCGAGTCGCACCTCCGCGAGCGATTCGTCGATGAGGGTTCGTAGACTGAGCAGGCTGCGGGCATGGACAAGACCCGTGCTGCCGCTTGAGGCTACCCGACCACTCTGAATGCTGTCGAAGGACAGCATCGCCGTATTGAGCGCACTTCGCAGCTCGTGGGCGAGAACGCCGAGGCGCTCGGTCCCCTCATGGCTAATCTTGCGCTCGCGCTGACGTCCGTACTCGCTGACCGCTTCCGCGATGGCGTCGTCGAGGCACAGATTGAGCGTCTTGAACTCGAACGCGGAAATGGTCGCGTCTTGCTCGACGGCGAGCTCGGTGATCGTTTGGCAGACGTCTCCGTAATCGTGAACGACCTGCCCGACGGTGACCCCCTGGAGCAGGAGGTCGTGACCGTGCCGACCCGCGGTCTTACCGAGCGCATCGTGGTCGACCACGTCGGTCGACTTCGCCAGCCGGAGCGCATCGCCGAGCTGGTCCAGAAATACTGGGATCCCGTTCGCAAGGTCATCATCGCTTGCGGCGGGGCAGGCTCGAGAACGGACGCGAGAGTGTGCGCGCGCGACAATCGCGTCACGGTTCCGGAGGATAAACGCGTCGAGCATGGTGATAGGCGGCACATGGCTGCAATGCGGGCGCAGCAGGAGGGGTAAGGGCAACTTGCGTGCCCGGCTGGGTCTCGGCCACGAGCTGCTGTGGGCGCGCCGCCTGCGATGCAGAGTGACACGCATTGGCAGGACGCGAACCAGCGCCGCCAACCGAAGCCCGCAGCGCGCGGCGGCCCCGACTCGAGCCCAAGAATGCTTGACTTCTCTCCAAGAACATTCCGTCGTCGCGAGTCTACGACTCCCACACCGCTGCGGAGGTGGCCCTCCAAGCGCTCCCGCGCGCCGCCGTCGACAGGGAGAGATTGTCGATTCGGTAAGGACTTCCGAAGCGAAGAGCACGCCATCGGCTTCTACACGTCCGGCGAACGCATGAAGTTCTGGGGCTCGTCGGTTGGATCGTGGGCGCCATCGAAGGGCGCGGGGCCGTAGGGGTGCAGAAGGCGCGCTTGGGGCGGCATTGACGGGCGTCGGGATACCGAACGACAGCGTCGTCAAGGATGAGACGGACGTCAAAGCCGGTACGTTCCTCGTGCTCGCATCTGGGAGTTGCCGACATCCTCGAGCACGCCCGTTCGGCGCTCGGCAGCACCGGGGCCGCGCGCCTGGAAGCACACGCGCCGGTGACCGCGGGGGGGGCGCAGGGCTGGGCGTGGCTGGGCGCAGGGCCCCCCGCGCACCGAGAAGGGTTTCGCTCCTGCGGGAAGTCCTTTCGCATCCTGCGCGAGCCAGCGGCAGAATACCGAAACCTCGGACGCTCCCCAAAAACCAGATCTTCGTCCAATTCCCGCGAGCTGACGTGGATGCAGGCGAACGACACGGAACTTGCACACGGGCGGCACCGGCCCTGCGAGCGTGGCCCCCGTACAACAGAATCCACCTGGAGCGGATTGATGCCCAAACTCGACACATGGAATCGTGTGCGCGACGCGGTTCTCGGACTTCTCGTGACGAGCGTAATGCCTTTGAGCTGCGGCACCCTCGCCGACACCGGCGGCCGCTCCGAGCCAACGAGGTCGTTGGCTCAGGCTGCGATCGTCAAATACAACTGGCTCCAGTTCGGGGGAGATTCGCGGCACGGCAGCAACAACACGCTCGAAACGCAAATCACGCCGCAGAATGTCGCGCAGCTGAGCCAGCTCTTCAAGATCAATCTGCCCGAGACCATCGAGGGCGCTCCCGTGGTCGTCACCAACGTGAGCATGTCCTCGGGAACGCACGACGTCGCCTTCGTGACGACGCGCAGCGGCTTTATCGTCGCGCTGGACGCGTACTCGGGACAGACGCTTTGGTCCGCGCAGCCGGGCAGCACCAACATTACCATGTCGTCGCCGGCGATCGATCCTTCCTTAGTTTACGTCTACAGCAACGGTCTCGATGGGTACATCCACAAGTACAGCATCAGTACCGGAGCCGAGGTCACAGGGGGAGGGTGGCCCGAGCTGTCGACCCTCAAAACTCAGTGGGAAAAGGGCGGCACCGCGATCACGATCGCCACAGTGGGCGCGACGAACTACCTCTACATGGGCGTGGGTGGTTACGACGGAGACGGCGGTGACTACGACGGGCACGTGACCGCGGTCAACCTGGGCACGGGCACGCAAACGGTTTTCAATGCGATGTGCAGCAGTCAGGGAAACGTGCATTTTACCGCGACTTCGCCCGACTGCGCGGCCGGCAACAAGGGAGGGGTGTGGGCCAAGGCGGGCGTGACGTTCGATCCCGCGACCAACCGGCTCTACATGGGCACGGGTAACGGTACGTTCAGCCCGTCGTCGTTTCTCTGGGGCGATTCCATCCTCGCTCTCAACCCGGACGGCACCGGCGTCAATGGCGGACCGGTAGACAGCTACACGCCCAGCAACTATCAGAACCTTCAAAATAGCGACCTCGATCTCGGCAGTACGAATACCCTCATCCTCGCCAACAACGGCAGCAAATATCCGCACCTTGCCGCTCAGAGCGGCAAGGACGCCATGCTTCGCCTCGTCAACCTCGACAACATGAGCGGGCAGGGCGGGCCGGGGCACGTTGCCGGGGAGGTTTCCGCGACGGCGCTCCCCACGGCCGGTGAGGTGCAGAACCCGTGCGCGACCTGGATCAATCCGGCCGATAGCACGACGTGGATCTTTGTGGTCAGCCCGAGTAACGGGATGAATGCCATGCGGTTGGCGGTCGACGGCAGCGGCAACCCTTCCCTCGTTCCTGTATGGCAGGAGGGCGGCGGAGGCGGAGGCGCTCACGTCGCGAATGGCGTCCTTTACTTTGCGCAGAATGCCAACGTGCAGGCGCTCAATCCGACGACGGGCGCTCTTCTATGGCACAACACGGGGATCGGGCAGATCCATTGGCAGGCCCCCGTGGTCGTCAACGGAGTCATGTACGTAGGCGACAACGGGCGGCAGCTCACGGCATTTAGCGTCGGAACTCCTCCGCCGCTCCAAGACGCCAGCCTTCCCCCGCCCCAAGACGCGGGGGCGAGCGGCGCGCTGTCTCGCACGGGGTGGGTCGCCACGGCATCGGCCAGCGGTGGAGGGGCCCCCGCAAACGCATTGGACGGGAACTCGGCGACGCGGTGGAGCACCGGAGTAGCCCAAACCGACGGGCAATGGTTTCAGGTCGACATGGCCGCCGCTCAGACCTTCAACGAGATCACGCTCGATGCGGCGACCAGCACCAACGACTATCCCCGCGGCTACCAAGTATTCGTATCGAGCGACGGCGTAAACTTCGGCAGCCCGGTGGCGACGGGTGCCGGAACCGCCGCGCTCGTCACCGTTACGTTCGCCGCCCAGACGGCGCGCTACATCAAGATCGTTCAGACGGCAGCGGTCTCGTTCTGGTGGTCCATCGCCGAGTTCAATGTCTACAATACGGGTGCCGCGCCTCCTCCGGCGCCCCAGCCGCCCAGCGGTCTCGTGGCGACGGCTGCTTCGAGCAGCTCGATCACCTTGAGCTGGCAAGCCTCGCCCACCTCCGGCGTCACCTACAGCGTGTTTCGCGCGACGAGCCCGACGTTCACCCCATCGGTCAACAATCAGATTCAGAGTGGGCTGGCGACCCTTGCGTTCACCGACGCGAGCCTCACTGCGAGCACGACGTACTCCTATTACGTCGAAGCGCTCGACTCGGGCGGAAGCGCCGCGTCGAACGAAGCCAATGCGACGACGTCCGCGGCTTGCACATCCGGCTGCGCTTCGGTGCAGATCAATTGCGGCGGCGGCGCGGTTGCCCCGTTCGCAGCGGATGAGGCCTTTACGGGCGGCGGCACGATTAACCACGCCAACCCCATCGACCTCAGCGCGGTCACCAACCCAGCGCCCGCGGCCGTTTACCAGAGCGGACGCGTCGACAACTTCAGCTACACGATTTCCGGCTTCGTAGCCGGCTCGAGCCACACCATTCGCCTGCACTTCGCCGAGACGTACTTCACGGCTGTAGGGGCCCGCGTCTTCAGCGTGAGCATCAACGGGACATCGGTCCTCACGAGCTTCGACATCTATATGGCTGCCGGAGCCGCCAACAAGGCACTCGTCGAGGCCTTCACGGAGAACGCGAGCGCCAGCGGGAGCTATCTCGTCCAGTTCACATCGGTTGTAAACAACAGCCTGATCTCCGGGATCGAAATACTCTAAAGGGCCACGGCTAGGCCCTCCCCTCCCCGGTTCACTCGCGTCTGGCACCGCCGATACGATCGAACGCGGAATGCGGTCGAGGCCGCTCACTTTAGGCTCTTTCCTTCATGTCCTCGGTGGTGGCCAGCGCGAAGCGGGTCATGTCCTGGCGGACGCGATCCTTCAGGTACCCTGTGATTGACCCCTTGCTGTAGCGCTGAGCTAGCGCTTCGAGGCCGAGGTACTCGGTCGCTGTGAACGTCAGGGTGACTTCATGATTTCCGGTCTTGTCGTTCATTTGACTGCCCGTTGCATGGGGACCACAAAGCTCTATGGTCGGCCGAATACGCAAGATGCAGACCAGTTGGACGAGCCCGAGATGGAAGCGCCATCCACTCCCGTTGGCCGAGTCCATTGGCCATTCCTGTAGAACGACCTCTTTCGCCGTCCTGACGCGGACATCCTTCGGCGTACCGAGCCATGCGCTCTCCCGTGGATCGAAGCCAGCCCCCCTCTCGCGGCGCGTAGCGCGATTGCGGTCGCGGCAAGATGCCGGGGCGCCGAGGCTCCCGCCAATCGGACCGCGCTGCCGAGGGTCCCGGGGTCCACCCGAGCCGCCCATTTGCCGGGCGCGAGGGACCCACCCGTCAGTCGGCGTGGCTTCTTCGGTCGAGCATGCGGCGAACTCCCGCCGGCAGAGTACATCCGGTGAGTTCGGGGGAGTTGGTGCTGGATTCTTGCCTCGAGAGGGCACCTTGTTTGCGCCAGAAGGACACGACCTTGGGCGCGATCCAAGACGTCAGCGCGGATCCGGCTACCATAGCGACCAGCACACCCACGGCCGGCCAGGCAGCCCTCGCGGGCCGCCGCGGCTGAAAGAGGACCGCGCTTGCCGCGAGAAGACCACCCCCGAGCAGCGCCGCGCTCGGGATGGCATATGGAGCCGACCCGCGAGCGGCCGGGGGAGCGCCATCTGGAATCTCATCAACGATATTTTCAGCGCGTGTCATTTTAACTCTTACCAATCGCAACCTGCGAGTCCGGAGACGTCCCCGAGCCGAGCGATTGACCGCTCGTCCACACCGCGCGCTAGCCCCGTCGGAGAACCCGAAGCGCTCCGAGGCGATGCGTCGACGGCGTCATCCACGACACGATACACAGGACTTCGAGAGCCAAAAGTAGATTCATGGTCTCATCTCTGTGAGCACGACGCGTGCCACCGAAGCGGCTTGGCGGGCCTGCGAAGGCAGGGCATACAGGGGGGCCTGGCATTCGCATTGTGCGCATCGACTCCCGGCGGATTGCGAGAACGCCCAAACACCGGGTAACGCGCCGTCGGCTCAGCCGACGAGCGCGTGGCGAATACACGACAATGCCCGATGCCGTGGCTTTGCCCACACGCAATACATTGCGCCCTTCGGTCGCACGACGAACCGCTGGACCCCGGCCGAACTGGGAGCGACCTCCCTTCGGGAGAACGGCGCCAGCGGCACGGATGGTGCGACCGCCGGCACCGAAGGTCGCCTCCCTCTGCTCTCGAGGTTTCGCAGCAGCTTCACATGGGCTCTGCGACTCCATGCGAAGCCGGCGCCAGACCGGGTGGCGAACCTCGCGGCGCTGCTCGAAGGAGTGCGGCCGAGTGGCCGCGCATGGGTTCCGATAGGCAGCGAGAAAACGCGAGAAGGCTCGGACGCTCGCTCCCTCCGCCCCACACCGAGTAGCTCTGCCCAATGCAGCCGGACGCCTTCGACGACCGCGAAACGCGGATGCCCAGTCGTCGTCGGCCGTACGTCGCGCGCGGCTAGGGCGGCGTGGCGCCGGAAGGGGGCGGACTCCCAATCGTGCGTTGGCGCCACGACCGTTTCAGTGGATACGCCACGCCACGGCGACCGCTGCTGCGGGGCCCGAGACCGGCGGGGCGGCTGACAAAGCGCCCCAGAGATACGACGGCGCGGGTCTTGCGACTCGAGCGCGCGCACGTCGCTCGCTCGGCGCGCGATGGAGGATTTCATGACAGTGACCCTGACGGTGTACGGCCAAACGGATGTTGGGCTAGTCCGCAAATCCAATGAGGACGCCTTCGCGATCGCAGACCTGACGGGCGGTAGCCTGCTCGTCGAGCATCGCATCGCCCAATTCGAGGTTGGACAGCGTGGTGTGCTCTTGGCCGTCTCGGACGGCATGGGGGGCCACCAAGCCGGTGAGGTCGCAAGTGCGCTTGTGTTGGAGTCGCTTCGCCGCTCGATGGCTAGCCAAGCCAGCGGCGTCGCCTCAGACACATTGCTGGAGAAGGCGACCGCGCAGGCGAATCGCGAAGTGTGGCAGGCGGCGCACTACCCCGGCCGAGAGCATATGGGAGCGACGCTCACGGCGCTCTTCGTTCACGACAGAACCGCCTATATCGCGGAGGTCGGAGATTCGCGAGCGTACCTGCTGCGCGGCGGCGAGATTGTCCAAGTGACGCGCGACCAGAGCTACGTCCAATTGCTTGTCGATTCCGGAGCCCTGAGTGCCGCGCAGGCCAAGGACTCCACCTTTAGCAACGTTGTGCTTCAAGCCATGGGGCTAAAGCCGGAGATTAGCGTGGCGTTAGGACAGCTCGAGCTGCGACAGCGCGACGGTCTGGTCCTTTGTTCCGACGGTCTGTCCAACAAGCTGAGCGCCGATGAGATCCGCCAAGTCATGCTCACGTCCCCTCGTCTCGATGCCGCGTGCGCCCGTCTGATCGACGAAGCGAAGCGGCGCGGCGGTGAGGACAACATCACGGCCGTCGTGGCAGGGGTCGATGGCGACCTTCCACCGGTGGCAACCGGCGAGAGCATCGCGAGGACGTTCTCCGTGATTCGAGAGTTTCAGCCCTCGCCAAACGCGCCGTCCATGACTACTTAGTTTCGTGAAGCGCGGTCGCGTCCGAGAGGGGCCGATCGCGTCGCTGCGCCTTGGGTGCCGCGTCGCCCTAGCAGTCGGCGCCGGGCTCACGTGGCGAACGCGTGGTGTTGAGTGGAGGATTCTGATGCTTCTCCCGAAGTCTACGGAGATCATGACGGATCTGGCTCCCGCTGCCCTTCGGCGGCTGTCGGAGGGCTTTTTCCAAGTGCGGTGCGGCCGGTGTACGAGATGCAGCGTTCCGATGGAGGCAGTCGGTGCCCAGCACGCTTGGAGCGAGCTGATCAAGGAAGGGTGGACTTGGTGCGCGAGCGCAGGGGATGGCGCCGGCGGCGCCCTGTGCATGGAGTGCTTGAAGGCATCGCGGCCCGAAGCGATGCACCCTGCAACCCCGAGGTGCACGAAGGACACGGGAAAATGCCGGAGCCCTCACGACTCGGACCGAGTGGCTTTCTCTCGACCCCCCAACTCCGGTGGTCCGCTGCACCCCGGGGTCTGTCACGAGCCAATGCGACCCTCGCCCGCGGCC
>Ga0209274_10001244_pt1 | contig 13317 bp, 6 predicted proteins | sample HubBroMetageREF1_FD_188343 | JGI IMG/M metagenome (GOLD analysis project Ga0209274, IMG submission 188343) | Reference soil microbial communities from the Hubbard Brook experimental Forest, New Hampshire, USA - Hubbard Brook CCASE Soil... | ecosystem: Environmental > Terrestrial > Soil >...
GTGGTTCACAAAATCCTCACCGTGCGAAAGCCACGCCTGCATTACATGGTGGGATTCAAACTCAAGCTGATGGTAACGCTGCGCAACCTCATCCCGTTCGAGTGGTTCGAGCGCATTCACGAAAAAATAATTGTCCGCATGGTGGCCCATCCGCGCCATCCGGCCACCGGCCTCAGCGGCCTGGACGCCGGCATCGGCGAGCGGGCCAAGTCCCACCACGCGGCGGAAACCCTTTCTAAAGTTCATGATTGATCTACATACACACACCGACCGTTCCGACGGCTCAGCCTCGCCCGCGCAACTGGTGCATGACGCGAAGGCTATGGGCCTCCAAGCTCTGGGCATCACCGACCACGATACGCTCGAAGGCTACGATATCGCCGCGCCGCTGGCCGCCGCAGCGGACCTGGAGTTGGTTTGCGGCATCGAGCTAAGCACCCGGCCCGATCCGCCACCAGATGGCTCGCGACCGCCTTCGGTGCATCTGCTCGGCTATTTTCTGCAAGAGCCGGCCTCGGCGGGATTCCGCCAGTGGATCAAGGGCCACCAAGATAGCCGTCGCGAGCGCAACCGCAAGCTGATAGCCAAGCTGAATTCGCTGGGCGTCGAGATCACGCTGGAAGAAGTGCAAGTGCTCGGCAAGCATCTCACCGGCCGTCCGCATTTCGCCAAGATCCTGCTGAAGAAAGGCTATGTGAAGACCAATCAGGAAGCCTTTGACAAGTATCTGGCGGACAACGCTTCGGCCTCGGTGGAACGCGAGGAGCCGGAACTGGTGGAAGGCGTGCGGCGCATCCGCGAAGGCGGCGGCATGCCCTCGCTAGCGCATCCCGTGCGCCTGCCGAAACGCGACCGCGCCTCGATTGAGAAACTGCTGCGCACCCTCATCGACAACGGCCTGCAGGGCTTGGAGGTTTACCACAGCGAGCACAGTCCGGACGATACGGCGCTTTACAAGGCGTTGGCCGAGCAGTTCCAGTTGATCGAAACCGGCGGTACGGATTTCCACGGGGATAATAAGCCGTCGATTCAGTTGGGTACCGGCAAAGGCAATAACGTCCATCTGGATTACGGGCTGTTGGAGAATATGCGGCGGGGTGTGGCGGAGTTCGTAGCGCGGTAGATCTGTGACAGGCGCAGCAGTAGGCGAGGCAATTCGAGAGCGGCGCGAGCCGATCCTTCGCGTTGCCGCGAAGCACGGCGCAACCCAGGTTCGGTGATTGGGTCAGCGGCGCGCGGCGAAGCCCGCCCGGATAGCGACAGTCGATTTGCTCGTAACGTGGCAGGAGGAACCAGCTTCCTCGACCAGGCGGCACTCAAGCTGGAACACGAGCGTCGCAGCCTCATACGAGACATTCAAGGCGTCAACAGTGTCAATAGACTACGAGTTCGCGTCCTGTATTCCGGTGGCGCCAAGCGATAGCGTGAGCGGCCGGCGGCATACGCCAATCAAGGACGGTAACCTCTGATGACCGGCGCAGCCATAGGCGATGCAATTCGACAGCAGCGTGACGCCATCCTTCGCGTTGCCGCGAAGCACGGCGCAATCCAGGTTCGGTTAATTGGATCGGTGGCGCGCGGCGAAGCCCGCCCAGACAGCGACGTTGATTTGCTCGTGACGTGGCAGGCGGGAGCCAGCCTTCTCGACCTGGCGGCCCTTAAGCTGGAACTCGAGAGCCTGTTGGACCGAAAAGTCGATATAGCCAGCGACGGCTGGGTGAAACCCTCGATACGGGAATCGGTTTACCGGGACGCAATCGCTCTATGAGGAGCGATCTGGATCGACTGAGCGATATTCTGGCGGCAATCGCCAAGATCAATGAGCGGGTCACGGATAGCTTGGCGTTTCAAAATGACGCGATGCTGCAGGTCTGGGTTATCCACCACCTGCAGGTCATCGGAGAAGCTACTTCGGCCTCAACTTGGACCAAATCTGGACAATGACCCAAAAGGACCTTCCCAAGCTGGAGGAGCAGATTCGACACATCCGCGCAGAGACCATAGCCGATCCCCGCTCCAGCGCCTGACTCTCGCGGTCAGCCCGTTTCCCGAACCTCCGCCCGGTGTTCCCCCCATCATTTTCCCCTTAGGAAGACGCGGTACTTAAGGCACTGGTACAACAGCCCGCCGCTAGGTATAATCGTGTAACACCCTAAATCCGAAAGGAAATCGTTACTTTAGATGAACGACCAATTCGATGTGGCCATTCTGGGCGCGGGTTTCGAAGGCGGCATGCTGGGAACCATTTTGGCGTACAAAGGCGCCAAAGTGGCGATCATCGACGCCGGCTCACACCCCCGTTTCGCCCTCGGCGAATCTACCGTGCGGCACACCTTCCGCATGATCAAAATCATGGCAGAGCGGTTTGGAGTCCCCGAGTTCAAGACCGAGTTCAATTCCGGCGAACTCCTCCATAAGCATGTATCCAACCATTTTGGCGTGAAGAAGAACTTTGGCTTCGTCTATCACCGCGCAGGGGAACACCAGCGGCCCGAAGAGGCCACTCAATTAGTAATCCCGCCGTACCGGGAAGGTTACGAAGCCCATCTGTTCCGCCAGGATACCGATCAATATTTGACCTACCTGGCCATTCACCACGGCGCCACGGTCAAATACAACACCCGCGTCAAAACCGTCGAGACGGATGCGCAGGGCGTCACCATCTCGACCGAGAAAGGCGAAACCATCCGCGCCAAGTTCGTCGCCGACGCCTCTGGCGGCGGGCACGTGCTGGCGCGCCAGTGGAACCTGCGCGACAATCCGCCGCGTGTCCGGCTGCAGACGCGCTGCCTCTTCACGCACATGATCGACGTGAAGCCCTACGACGATCTGAACCTGCCCAAGGGCGTGCCGAAAGCGCCGAAGCGCTGGTATCAGGGCACCTGCCATCACATCTTCGATGGCGGCTGGCTGTGGGTGATCCCCTTCGACAACCGCGAAGGATCCGCCAATAAATGCGTCAGCGTGGGGCTGAGCTTCGATATGCGCAAGTTTCCCAAGCCCATGGACATCACGCCGGATGAGGAATGGCGCCAGTTCCTGGATAAGTTCCCGAGCATCAAAGAGCAGTTCAAGGATGCCAAGCTGGTGCGCGACTGGGTCTCGTCGGACCGGCTGCAGGGTTCCGTCAAGCAATCTGTGGGCGATCGCTGGGCGATTATGGCCGGCGGCGCAGGCAGCGGCTTCCTGGATGCGCTTTTCTCGCGAGGCTTGGCTTCTTCGGTGGAAGTCATTAACGCGCTCGCGGCGCGCCTGCTGCCGGCCATCAAAGAGAACGACTTCCGCGCTGAGCGTTTCGAATATATCTCCCGCATTCACGAGGCCAATCTGCGGAACAACGACCGCCTGGTCTTCGGCGCCTACACCTCGTTCCGGGACTTCGATCTATGGAATGCCTGGTTCCGCGTTTGGGCTTTGGGAGTCGGCCTGGGCGATCTGAAACTGGCCAGCATCTACCGGCGATATTTGAAGACCCACGACGACTCCATTCTCCCGGATGCCGAGGAACCCATGGGCCTCTTCTACAGCCAGCACAAGGGTTTTGGCGAGCTTCTAGATGCCGCGGTGGCCAAGATGGACGAGGTGGAGGCCGGCACAACCGATTCAAAGGAAGCCTCCAAATATATCTTCAACTTGATTCGCAACGCCAAGTTCACGCCGGCCGCCAATCATCTGGGAGACCCCGATTGGCATTTCATCGACGCCGGGACCTTCATTGTCAATGTCAAGACACTGGCTTGGCTGTTGACGTCGGCGCCACCCGATATCCGCAGCTTGTCGTTGGGCCTCCTGGGAAATTCCGGCGGGAATAAGCCCCATCCGGCACCCTCGGCGGGATAAAACTTCCGCGTGCGAAGTTTACGGTCATAGTCCTCGCACCATAGTCCTCATAGCACTTGCGCCCGCTCTCGGTTGTGCTGTACATTACCTTAAGCTACAGCGGAGCAGTGGGCGCTTCTCCGGAGATTTTTGCGAGTTTACAGGCACAAATGAGAACATGAAAGCTTTGGCGCTGCTCTTTATTGCGGCCACGCTCTCGGCACAAGTTCAGCCGGCCCCCGGCTGGTGCTCCATGGCGCACTGCAATAATCAGATGACGGATTTTACTCCCGTCACCCCTCCTGGGATCAATGCCGGCGTATCTATCGTAAATCGAGACACAGCGCGCCTGGGAGTCGCAGGAGGCTTAGGCTGCGTCTCTAACGGAACGAATCTGGCGTGCGCATATCGCGAAACTCCCGACGCGGTGGTCTACTACGATGCCAACGGCAACGTGCTATGGACGTCAGGCAACCTCCTGGATGGCAATACTTACAAGAATACGCCGATTATCCAGGCTGACGGGAGCGTGGTGATCGGAGACGACCAGCACCTCATCAAATTCAACCAAGACGGCACCGTGGCCTGGTCGACGTCTACGCCTGAAGGCGCCCCGATCTCTCAAGTAACGACTCCCAATGGCGCTATCTTCACCGCCAGTCACCCCGTCGCCGTCGATACATGCCCGCAAAACAGTTGCAACCTCCTGGTGACCGTAAACAATCCAGGGAGCCAATACACTACGGCTGCCGTGACACTGACCGGCGGGGACTGTCCTGGCGCCACGGCCAGCGCAACAATCTCCGGAGGCCAGGTTACCGCCGTCGCGATTACCAACCAGGGTACTAACTGCTTTATCGCACCCGACGTGATCATTACGGGCGACGGCGTAGAGGCCCAAGCGAATGCCCAACTGCTTGCCCCGGCCCCGCTGGCGGTATATAACGGCACGTCCGGCGCGTTGCTTGGAAGTCTGTTCCTGTATAGCAGCGGAACAAGCGGCAGCTATTACGAAACCATCAACGTTCCATGTGTCGGCAACGGAAGCTATCCCAATCGGGTTTATGTATCGACCAACCTAAGCATCAATCAAAGCCAGGGCGCCCTGTGGGCGGTGGATATCGATCCCACGAACCTGGCGAATCCGATTAGCCCGGCCTGGAGCGTGATCTTCGCGGGACCTTCCGGCGCGTCGCCTTTGTGTATCGGCGACAACATCTACTTTGACGGCGCCGGCTTCGTGCCGGGCGATAATGCCGGAACCACCATCTTTGGGGTGCAGGATAACCGCGCTTCAGCGACGATGCTGTTCCATGATTCGCTGGGCGCCGGGACGCCGCCCGTGACCTGTAACTTTGCCATGGACCCCCGGGCGGCGGGGGGATTTTGGCACGAGGTCCAGTACGATCCCAACATCTATCACCGCGACGGTACAACCGGAAACATCATCGAGACAATCGACGTCAGCTCGCTGCTGGCCGCTAGCGGCGCGCTTCCGGCAACATATTGGATGTCCGGCGTATTCAACACCGTGGGCACGCCGGATCATCCTTATATGATCCTGCCGGAATCCGACATCAACTATGTGGCGAGTTATCTTACGATGCTTGACATTACGGATTCGTCGCTCGTTTGGGCATTGCCCCTGTACCCTGGGAATAGTCCGTTTCCCAGCGATTCCTTCGAAGGCGAGGCCGCCATAGTAATGAATGCCAATAGCCAGCCGGTCTTGGCCATGGCCACCCGGTACAATGGCGCCTTTTTCCTGAGCGACGGCCCGGGTACGGCGGTGCTCTCATCGACCGGCCTGAGTTTTGGCGATGAGTCGGTGGGGAGCACTAGCGCCGTGCAGACCGTCACCCTCACTAATACCGCCAGCAGCACGCTGAATATCACGGGCGTCAACACCAGCGGCGATTTCGGAGAGACCGATACCTGCGCGGCCCCGCTGTCCCCCGGGACCGGTTGCAGTATCACGATCAGTTTCAGCCCAACCGCCCTAGGCCCGCAAAGCGGAGCCGTTACGATTGCCAGCAATGCGGCGGGCAGCCATCAGACGATCTCTCTCTCCGGCGTCGGCATTACCGGCGCGCCTGGCGTAGGACTGTCGGCTTCCGTTCTGAATTTTCCGGGCCAAGTCATCGGCACAACCAGCTCGCCACAGGTGGTCACGCTGACCAATGCGGGCACCGCGCTGCTAACCGTCTCTAGTATTGTGAATGCCGGGGATGCCATCCAGACCAATAACTGTCCATCCAGCGTGGCGCCCGGCGCCAGTTGTTCCATCAATGTCATGTTTACGGCCGGTGGGATGGGACAGCGGAGCGGTTCGATTGCGATCTACAGCAATGCCGCGAACAGTCCTCAAGCCATCGCTTTGTCCGGCACCGGTTTGCCTGCGGGGGGTCCGGCCGTGGGTTTGACTTATACTAGCCTGGTTTTCCCCGTACAAAGCGTGGGCGCCGCGGGAGAGCCTCAGGCCGTGCAGCTACACAACTCCGGAACCGCCACGCTCGATATCGCAAATATCGCGTCCACCGGCGCCGCATCCGAAACCAACAACTGTCCCCAAACGCTGGCGCCAAAACACCACTGCACTCTTACCATTACCTTTACTCCAGTGTCTATCGGCCCTAGCAGCGGCACGATTACTATCACCGACAACGCGTCCGACAGCCCGCAGAGCATTGTCGTCTCCGGTGTGGCTTGGGGGAATCCGGTGCCGTTGCTCAACCAAGCCTCATCGCCTGCGAACCCCATCGTCGGCAGCTCCGGATTTACCCTGAACATCCTCGGCGCCGGATTTCTCCCTAGCGCAGTCGTGAATTGGAACGGCGCCGCGCTGGCCACCAGCTACACCAGCAGCACCCAGTTGACCGCCACCGTTCCGGCCGCCAGTGCAGCCACGGCGGGGACCGCTTGGGTCACGGTGGTGAATCCGGGCCCCGGCGGCGGGGTCTCCAACACCACATGGTTTCCTATCGCGACACCCAGCGAATGGCTTACGATGAACCGTTCCGATCTGCAAGCCAACGCGGGTCCGCAAGCCTTGGCCACCGCCGATTTCGACGGCAATGGCACCCTCGATCTGGTGGTTGCCAACTCCGACGCCAACAGTGTTTCCGTACTGCTCGGCAATGGCAAGGGCACATTCGCACCGCCGGTCAACTACCCCACCGGCACGCAACCGGTGGCGGTCGCCGTGGGCGACTTCAACAACGACGGCAAGCCGGACATGGCGGTCGTTAATCATGCGGATAACACCGTCTCCGTTCTGATTGGCGCCGGCGGCGGCGCCTTCGTGCCAGGCGCGCCGTACCCCACGGGCAACAGCCCGGTGGCCGTTACCGTGGCTGATTTCAACGGCGACGGCAACCTGGATCTGGCCGTAGCCAATCAGGCCGACAATACCATCTCGATTCTGCTGGGCAACGGAGATGGGACATTCACCTCGCATGTGGACTTTCCCGCCGGACCCTCTCCGAGCGCCTTGGTTGCCGGCGACTTTAATACAGACGGCAAACTCGATCTCGCGGTAGCCAACGACTTCGCCAATGGAACAGTCTCCGTTCTCCTAGGCAACGGCGACGGCACCTGGCAGTCTCCGGTGGCGTACGCCACGGGTGATTCCGTTGCATTGGCGGCCGCCGACTTCAACGGCGACGGCAAACTCGATCTGGCCGCCGTCAACGAGATGGCGCAATCCCTTTCGGTGCTCCTGGGCAATGGCGATGGCACCTTCCAGCCGGCTCTCAGACAGTTGTTGGACCTCCGTCCCATGGGTCTGGCGGTGGGCGATTTGAATGGCGACGGAACACTGGACGTGGCCGTGGTCAACGCTGGGGAGAACACGGTCTCCATCCTGCCCGGCTACAACAATGGCTCCTTCGGCCTGCCGATAAATTATGCCGTCGCTGCCGGCCCCGTAGCGGTGGCTATCGGCGATTTCAATGGCGATGGCAGCCTCGATCTGGTGGCGGCAGCTTCCGCGTCGAATACGGTTTCGGTTCTGCTGCAGGGGCCCGCCATTACCTTCTCCAGCATCAGCCTCAGCGTGGGGAACGTAACCCTGAACCAAAAGGCATCGCAGTCTGTCACCCTGACTAACACGGGGAGCGCCGTACTGACGATCGCGTCAATCGTCGCCAGCGGCGCCTTCTCCGAACACAGCGGCTGTCCATCAACGCTGGCGCCCGGAACCTCTTGCTCGATCAAAGTGAGTGTCACGGCCTACGCGAGAGGGCCGCTCGCCGGGTTGCTCACCATTACGGACAATGTCCCCGGTTCTCCTCAGACTATCGCACTGAGCGGCACGGCCGTAGGCGTCAACGTCGCCGTGAATCTTTCACAGTCCACCATAGACGGCGGCAACCACGTCCCCTCCAACACCATCAGCTTGAGCCATGCGGCTCCGGCTGGAGGAGCGCTCGTCAGTCTCTCCAGCTCCAACCCGGCTGTGGCATCCGTTCCATCCTCTGTTTCTATCGCGGGGGGATCCACGGCCTCCCCGGCTTTCGCGATCGCGACCACCGGAGTGGCAGCTCCCATTCCGGTTACCATGTCAGCCACGTTCAACGGAGTCACCTCAACTGCGATCCTGACGGTGAACCCCGCCGTTCTGCAGTCGCTGACTTTGTCGCCGTCGACCGTCGTGGCTGGGCAGTCCACCACCGCAAATTTCGCCACTCTGAACGGGCAAGCGCCGCCCGGTGGAGCGACTCTCAGCCTCACCAGCGCCAATCCGGCGGTCGCTGCCGTTCCCGCTTCGGTCCCCATAGCGGCCTATGCCACCCAATCGCCCTCTTTCACCATTACGACAAGCTCCGTGACTGCGCCGACTCAGGTAGTCATTACGGCTATCTACGGCAAGTCGCAGGCCACGGCCACCCTTACCGTGACTCCCGCGTCCGCGAGCCTGGCTTCCGTGAGCCTTTCACCGTCCTCGGTTGTCGGGGGCAATCCGCCGGGCAATTCTTCTAATGTGGCGATTCTGAACGGACCGGCTCCGCCCGGCGGAGCGGTAATTGCGCTCTCCAGCTCCAATACAGCCGTTGCTTCAGTGCCGGCTAGTGTCCAAGTAGCCGCGGGAACCACCACCTCGGCGAATTTCCCGATTACGACAACGCCAGTCCCCGCGGGAACGCCTGTCACGATCTCGGCCAGCTACCAAGGGGTCGCGCAGCAGGCGCAGCTCATGGTCAATGTCGCCACGCCGTTGTCCGTGCTGCTTTCGCAAACCAGCGTGCAGGGTGGCGCAACTGTGCCTTCCAACTCCGTGAAGCTGGACGGCCCGGCGCCCACCGGCGGGCTGACCATTTCATTGAACAGTTCCAATCCGGCGGTCGCCGCCGTGCCTGCGACAGTGGCAGTTTCGCCAGGACTCCGGACATCGAAGAATTTTACGATAACCACAACCCCGGTGACCTCTTCCACGGCGGTCACGATATCGGCTAGCTACCACGGAATTACGCAGTCCGCAACGTTGACCGTCACTCCTTAGGCTTAAGGCGCCGTCAGGGGCTTATGGTTTTCGCGGGCTGCCGCTTTGGGCATTGACTGTCACGCCAAGTGAGGCGATTGACGATAAGTCTTGGGGGTTTAAAACCGTAACACTGAGTGTGTCCCCCGCTGCCATCGGACACGCACCGTTTTGATTCACATTCGCGATCAGCGATATCAGGCTGTCCGACCATTCGCCGATGGTTACGGTGCAGGGGCTCCCTGGAGAGCCCGCGCTCCAGTTTGGCGTTTGCGTGATGTCCGTAATCTCCAGAAAGTTTGAGTTTCCGGTATAGGGAAGTCCCAACGGAAAACTACCAAAGCCCTGGCCGGAGATCGCAATCGGCGGGTTGGACTGCACGATGAACTGGTTGCAGTTCGGATTATTGAGCGAATTGGCGCAGTACGAAGTCACCGCCGTAATCATGATCGGATTAGGAAGCAAGACGCTGCACTGTTGGTTTGACGGACTGATAATTGCGGGCGGACCGATGGGAAAGGTATCGCAGGCGCTGGAGAATCCCGATAGGTTGCTGAGCGGGCTCGCGGTCGCCGGCAGGCTTTTCACTGGCGGAGTGTCGGTCAATGGCGCGTAGTAACCCATAAGACCGGCGTCCCCGGTTGTCGCTTCGCCAACTTTGTACGGAACCACCTGAGCGCCGCAGTTGAACCAACTGCTCGGCAGGATGTCCCGTATGGCGATCTCGTTCAATTCCGTGTAGTTCGCGATTTTCGATAGATCCAGCCACGTATAACCGTTCGCCGCCGTTGCCTGCGTTGGCTGCGGCACACCAGTGCCCACCAGCAAGGTGACGTAGCCGTTCGGGTCTTGAATCAGGGGTGTGCATGCGATCAACGGATTTACCGGGCAACTGTCGGGAAGGCTCGCCAGCGTGCCTCCCCCGGTGATCTGAAACGAAATGCTCAGATAGCGCATCTGCTCGTTACCCGATCGGGAACAGCCGTTTACACATGGCGTGGGCGGTGTGGTGGGGACCTGAAAACGCAAGCGCAATACTTCGTTTGCACTGCTCAGAGTCTCGGTGAAGCCGGCTGGTATGTTCGCAATCAGGTAGGCTGAATCCGGATTCGCGCCCGCGACATACTCGTCCTGCCGAAGCCAGTGAATGTCGCTGGTGGTGTACGGCTTCCCGATAGCGCCCCAGCATTCGGTGGATTGCCAGTTCGCATAAAAATTATGCTCTTGAACCTGTTGCTGGGTCTGCCACCCGTTCCCTGTGGTCGAGTTGGTCGTGACCACGTTCATGGTATCCGTAACATATGCGGCGGGATACGCGCAACCGGAGGCCACGTCGCGGACAATGACATGCGGCTGGTTGGCCGAAGTAGGAGCGGTAAGATCCAAATAGCTTCGGATAATAACGACCCCGGCCGTGTTTGGATTCGTGTGTTCCGGCGTGTCGACTTGGTGAAGCGGATAGGTGGGGTTTTGCTGAAAAAAAGGCGTATCGAGATTCCAGTTCATGTATGGATGCCGTTGGGTGCCATCCATCCAGTTGCTTTCAAAGTTGTACCCGGTCATCATACAACCCGTCTGGAGAGTGCCGGGAGTTCCTCCCAGATAGACGGTCGCGCCGTATTGTTGCCCGCTCACGAAGGCCACTCCGGGTTCATACGGATTAATATCGTTGGAGGTCAGCGGCACGATGTTAACATCGGTGATGTTCTGTGTACTCGCTGAATGGTTGTCGTAAAGACCAACCGAGAAATAGCGCGAGTTCGGAAACTCTCCCAGGATAATGAGCTCGTAAGGCGGCAGGTCCGGGTTGATACAACTCGTGGCGGGGGCGCCGGTGGGACAGGCGTTGAAAAACAGCTTGTTATATACGCTGTTGAGATCGCCCTGCTCGCTGCCCGACCCGTTCCCGGTGGAGAAGGGAATCAGGTAGCAGCTGTTATTGAAGTTACTGAAAAAATTGCCCGTAGGGAATTGGTTTCCGTTGAACGATGTCGGAAGGCCGGAACAATTCTTAGCATAGGCGCCCGCCGGCAACCAGCAGAACACGGCGAAAACAAAGCATGCGATCGGCAGTCGTTTCATAAATTAGCTCGGCCCCCTTTCAATGGCATTGCGCTCGGCCTCGCGGGGAACGCGCCTTCACGATGCGATCAGTATACACCCAAATTAGCGTCCGGTACTACCGGATTGTTGACTAAAGGGAACGGTTTCTGCGGTTTGAGTACTACGTACCACATTCGCGCCTCCCGGTCGAAACAGATTGCCACCCCAAAGTGCCTGCTCACCAATTAACCACTGTTACGCTGTAGGGTCCGATGGAAATCGGGTTAGATGAAGTGGTGGTATGGATTTGCACAGTGTTGGGGGCCTGCGCCGTGTTCGCCACGTAGGCACTCGCATTCGAGACCGCTGTAATGCTCATCGTGCCGCTCACGTGGACTCCGTTTAACTGTATGGTGGTGGTGCAAGTTCTGGAAGACTTGTTGGTGATCACCACGTAGTGGCTGCCGTTGTTTCCCTGGTACCCCTGCGCGTAGATGGCCGGTATGGCTTCCCCGCCATAGCCCAGGGTCGAAACGAAGGGGCCGCCGGTCACGGTCGTGGGCCAGATCCCATTGCTGTTGTCGATAGCTTGATTGGCCACTTCCATGGCGAGCCCCGGCGCGGAGGTGTAAAACTGAAACTGGGTCAGCGGATTAGTCGCCGTATCGGTGGAGAAGTTCGGGTTCTGAGCTACCTGGCCCAACAGATAACTTTCGTAATCGTCCACCGACTGGATCAGTCCATGATAGTCGGAGTTGTCGGTATATAGGGAGTTCACTCCTACGGCCTTCACATTCGGGACCGAGGACATCCGCACGATGTATTCGGCCAGGAAGACGCCATTGTAGAGGAAGCTGAGGAACTTGTTGTTGTCCTGCGAGCAACAGTTGAACTCCGTAATGAATATCGGCGTGTTCGCGCCAATCAGAGGATCTACGTATGAACTGATATATTCGCCAGTGCCGTGCGCCAGGATGCCGTTCAGAGTCTGGACCGTTTCTTGGGGGCTCAGAATCTTGACGATCGGGTACACGTGCATGGATATCGCGTTCCAGTATTGCGGCGTATATGCCGACATCCCCGTGTCCCAGTCCGCGAGCCAGTTCGGCGGGAGCGTGGAGCCCGTCGACCCAGTAAACTGGCCGGCCAGGAACAGGCCCACGGTGGCATTCGGCGTGAAGGCCACGATGTCGGTGAAATATGGGTTGTACATGGCCGTGGCGTAGGCAGCCGGCGACTGAAAGATGAGGGGATACAGGTATGCTTCGTTGGCCAGTTCCCATTCCACCACGTTCAACCCCGCGCTCTGGGCCGCCTGCGCCATCAGGTTCGCGCTGGCCGGGTTGGTATCGGTATAGCCGTTGAAACAGATTATCGCCCGGGCGCCAAAGGTGTTGGCGAACGTGGCGAAATCGGAAAGGTAGACGCCTCCTTTTGCTTGTGTGAGCGGCTGAGCGATCGTGAGAATATTTGCCGGCTGGCCGGTCACTGGCGCCGGGTCGCCGGTGATCAGGGAGTTCATCCAGGTTGGGTTAATATGTCCGCCGTAGGCGTCCGCAGGGTTCCAATCGTACGCCATGGATGCCGTGCCGGCCGGAAACCGCAGCCAGCCTGGCGTCAGCGGCGCTACCGCGGTGACGAATTTCGGATCGTAATACTCCACACCGTTGCGCAGTTGAGGCGCATTGTATCCGCTGAATCCCGCTGCAATGGGTGTCGAAGTCTGGGTATCGATGTTGACGGCCACGTTCGTGCCAGCGCTCGCCGACGGCGTAAGATACGACACCATTAGCAAGGCAAATGCAGCCACGAAGCCGTCGCACGGATTCACCTTCGTCTTACCGGGTCTGCAGCAGCGGCTTGCCGGATTCGGGAAGATTCGCACACGTGTCTCTCCTGTCTGGTTAGTATACACCCGGTTGCCATTGATCCTAAGCAGTACAGTACCATTCCTGTAATCCTACTTATCGCGTTTT
>Ga0209274_10001245_pt1 | contig 13315 bp, 9 predicted proteins | sample HubBroMetageREF1_FD_188343 | JGI IMG/M metagenome (GOLD analysis project Ga0209274, IMG submission 188343) | Reference soil microbial communities from the Hubbard Brook experimental Forest, New Hampshire, USA - Hubbard Brook CCASE Soil... | ecosystem: Environmental > Terrestrial > Soil >...
CAGCACCGCCATCATTCCCAACCCCAGCAAATCCACTTTCACGATGCCCATGTCCGCGCAATCTTCCTTGTCCCATTGCACCACCACGCGGCCGGGCATCGTCGCAGGCTCCAGCGGCACCACCGAATCCAATTGCCCCTGGCATATCACCATGCCTCCGGAATGTTGGCCCAGGTGCCGCGGCAAATCCTGAAACTGCACGCACAGCTCCAGAAATTTGCGGATCTGCGGATGCTGCAAATCCAACCCCGCATCCTTAAAATGCCGCGCCAGCGTGTCGCTTTCGCTTTTGTATTCCCAGGCGCTCACCAAGCTCGTCAAACGATCCAGCGTTTCGGAATTAAACGAAAGCGCTTTGCCGATTTCCCGCGCCGCCGACTTCCCACGATAGGTGATCACGTTCGCGGTCATCGCTGCGCCCAATTTTCCGTAGCGCTCGTACACGTACTGAATCGCGCTCTCGCGCTGATCACCGCTAGGAAGATCCAGGTCAATATCCGGCCACTCGCCGCGCTCTTCAGAAAGAAATCGCTCAAACAGCAAATCCATCCCCACCGGATCCACTGCCGTAATCCGCAACGCGTAGCAAACCGCGCTGTTCGCCGCCGAACCCCTTCCCTGCACCAGAATATTGCGCTCGCGGCAGAAGCGAATGATGTCCCACACGATCAAAAAATAACCCTCCAGCCCCAGCCGCTCGATCATCCCCAATTCTTTTTCGATCTGCGCGCGCGCTTTTTCGTTCTGAAACCCGTAGCGGTACATCATTCCTTCCAGCGTGCGCTCGCGCAGAAAATGCGCCTGGGATTTTCCGTCCGGCACCGGATACCTGGGGAACTCGTACCCCAGATCGTGCAAAGCGAATTGCAAGCGCGCGGATATCAGCTGCGTATTGGCGATAGCCTCGGGAAGATCCGCGAATAAACGCGCCATTTCCTCCGGCGATTTCAAATAACGTTCGGAATTGCGCCCCAGCAGCCGCCCCGCGGTTTCCAGAGTGCGGTGATGACGCAGGCAGGTAAACACGTCCAGCACTTCGCGCCGCTCCGGCTGCGCGTAGCACACGCCATTTGTCGCCAGCAGCGGCAGCCGCAATTTCCGCGCGATTTCCACTGCGGCGTGATTGCGCGCTTCTTCCGCTCGGTCAAAATGCCGCTGCAATTCCACATACACATTTTCGCGTCCAAAAATTTCGCAAAGCTGCCGCACGCAAGCCAATCCTTTTTCCACGCCGCCGCGCCCCAGCGCATGCGCCAGCGGCCCTTCCTTCCCTCCCGTCAGGCATATCAGCCCCGTGGCTTTTTCGCCCACCTCTTCTTCCGACACGTGCCCTTCGCCCTTGCGCGCCCGCAATTTCATGCGCGTAATCAGCTGGCAAAGGTTCTGATATCCCGCGCGCGTTTCCACCAGCAAAGGAAAACGCCACCCCGTCGCCGACGTCACTTCCGCTCCAATATGTGCGCGCACTGAAATTTTCTTCGCCGCTAGATAAAATCGCGGCGCCCCATACACTCCGTCGCGGTCCAGCAGCGCCATCGCCGCCATCCCGCGCTCCGCACACCTCTCCGCCAATTCCTCGGGTATCGAAGCCCCCTCCAGAAAACTGAAAGCCGACCGCGCATGTAGTTCCGTGTACATCTGCATTCATCTCGTAAATGGTCTTCCTCGATTTTCGTAGCGCCGGCGTCCCGCCGGCTCCTACGGTGTTGCCGGTAGGGGCGCTGCTTGCTGCGCCCCAACTTGCCACGGTGTCAGCCCATCACGGGATTGATTTGCTTTTGTTCACCGCGCATTTTTAGTCGTACATCCCGCGTACAAACCAACTGCGGCACGCCGCATCGTAATAAACGCAATACAAACCCGCGCGCATGTGCGCTTTTGCATCCGGCACCGGCGCGATCGCCTGCATATTCACCGACACATTCACCGGAACACTTCCGCCCGCATCCTCGCCATCAAACTGAATTTCCAAATCCCATTCCTCCTGCTGCCAGGCATCCTCACGCCACCAATCTCCCGAAATCCGCCACGGCCCTGACGCGGTCACCACCCGCCCATACAAACCGCGAAAAAATATTTTCACCGGGCGCCCTTCGCGCAATTCCACCCGCGCCGCCAAACGCGGCCGGAAAATCCGGCAACCCGTCGCCGGCCGCCGCACAGCAGCAGGCCCACCATCGCCGCCCGGCGCGGATTTCCTGTTCGTCCTTCCCCGCGCCCTCGTTTCATTCGGCTGCGCAACAAACTTGTTCATCCGGAACTCTCCGGGACGATGCGTATCCGTCAATTCCGGCGAACCGATATTCGCGTTTCCCACCAGTTTTGCCAACCGCGCCACGGTCAACTCCAGTTTTTCCGGGTCCGGAGAATTGGGCACAAATAATCCATGCTGCGTCGAACGCGGCCGCGCCGGATCCGTCCCCAGCGTAATTTTCACGATCCCGCCCGCTGGAGGATCCGCCTGCAACTGCAAGCGCAGCAATTTCAAAAGCATCTTGGAATCGCGCATGGGCACCGGCAGATTCAGCGTCTTCTCATAAGTTTTCGCCGCTTCTGTTCCCCCCAAAGCTGCCGTCATCGCATTTTTCCCACGCACTTGCTCTTCCCTCTCGAACGCATCCCCCAAATCAAATCGCACCCGAATCGCCGCAGCGCTTAACGCCCGCGCCGCCAAACGCGCGCACAATTGATCCAACAAGCGCCCCAGCACGAACGCCAGAGGTTCCAGATCCTCCACCGCATCATCCAACTCCATCTCTTCTTCCAAAATTTCCGCGGGTTCGGCCAGCACCAGCGAACGCGCGTGCGCCCCGCGCGCCAATTCCTGCAAACGCACTCCTTCCTGCCCCAGTCGCTCCGACAATTCCAGCACCGGCAACGCTCCCAGCACCGCGCAAGTTCGTATGCCCCAGCGCTCCAGCGTTTCCAAAGCTTCCGCCGAAGGCCCGAGTGTCTGCACCGGCAGCCCGCTCAAATATCGCGCTTCCTCTCCCTCCGGGATCACAGTAATCCCTGCAAAGCCGCGCGCCGCGTGCACGGCCACCTCCAAATTTGCGGACACCGCTACGTGCGCCTGCAAACGCAGCTCCGCCGCGCGCCGCGCAAATTCCCGCGCGATATTTTCATCCGCGCCAAATAAAGAATTCAGCCCGGCCAAATCCGCCAGAATCGTGTCCTGCGCGTGATCTTCCACGCGTGGCGAAATGGACCATCCCAAATCCAGCAACGCCGCGTGCGCCGCCTTCTCCTGCGCCCGCGAACGCCGCCGAATCTCCACTCCGCACAATTGCGCCTGCGTTTGCGCCATCCCCAGTTGAATCCCCGCATGCCAAGCAGCCTCATTCGCCGCCACTACATGGATCAACGGCGCAGTCCCATCCACCAGCGCCACGGCCTTTTCACGCAATTCCACCTCAGCGCGCAGCACCGCCTGCACCATGAAATTCGCAACGTGAATAGCTGCAAACGCCATATTTTTTCGAATGCACGGCCTCATCCGGCAAAATCACTGCCAGATTTCACAATCAAAGTTATTTCCGCTTGGCTGCAATCGGCAAACTGAGGAAATCCCAATCCATCTGCGTCCTGAAAATCCCCGCGCTGGCTGTCCCCGGCGCCGCGGCAAAACCGCCGCGAAAATATCCCGCATTCCCTTTCTGCATGCGCGAACGCGACACTTCCCCCCGCGCGCTCCTTCCCTCAAGCAACCATCCCCAAGGCAACCGCGAAAAATCCGCCGCGCGCCCAGCCCCAGTCCCCGCGGCACTCTCCACCGGCATCCGCGACCACACCGCCGCCCCGGCTTCGAGCCGCAGTCCCAACGAAGCGCAGCTCTTCGCGTTCGATTCCTGCTCCAGCAGCACCAAAACCGTCGGCGTATCTTCCACCGCGCGCCGAAAACGGAACCAGGAATCCAGCGGCACGTGCCGCACCAACCGCGGCGCAATATCGCTCAGGTCCACGGCAATCAATCCAAACCCTCCGCCCTGCAACAACAAATCCGTCGCGCGCAGCGTCTGCTCCACATTCCGGCAGCGCACCCACAATAATTTCCGCAACTCCACTCCGACCGCTTCCGCCGAATGTGGATCAAACGCATCTCCCCCATCAATCAACGCGCAAGCCTCTTCCTGCGCGGTGCGCGCGCTCAATGCCGAAAGCAGCAAGCTGGTGCGTCCCGAACACGACGGCCCAAAAATTTCCGTCAGCGCCCCGCGCGGTAGCCCTCCGGTCAATAAATCAATTTCCGGAATGCCGCTGGAAACGGTGACCACCTCCTGCCGGTCGCGATAATTGAACGGCGCAGCCACGCGCCCCGCCAGAGCGAGTTCCACCTTCGAGCGCAATGCGGCAAAGTTGGCAGCCATGGTCGGGTCAATTGTCAGCGTCCAAAAGCGCCATCCCAATCTTCGCTTTTTGTTCGCCAAGAGGAATTCTCCACCACTCCCCCGCGATTGTCAATCACCCGCCATCTAGTTGTGGATCACTCGGGTCTTACGAAAGAGAAAATCACATGTCATCCCGAACGGAGTCCCGCGCTTTTTCTTTCCCGCCGCAGTTTGGCGGGCGCCGGACGCAGTGAGGGATCTGCTTTTCTACGGAAATGCGGGCGAATCTTTGTAGGTCGTGGCTTTAGCCACGACCTAAACACAGAAAAATCGGCGCGGCTTTAGCCGCTGAAGTACCGATTTTGCGGTCGCGATGTAGACCAGCTCGCGCCGGCGGCAGAGGAATAAAAACCGCCGCGTCGCCGGTACGCTTCGATTGCGTTTCTTGCAGTCATGGTGAGTTTCTGGGGGAAGTTCGTCGCGCTGGCGCGAGTTGCAGCTCTAGTCGAGTCCTACGCGGCGGACTAAATCCGCGAATCGAGGGTCTTTGCGGATTGGGTCGAAATACGGATGTACTTTGACGAACTGCAGCATATTGGATTGTTCTTTGTAAGCCTGTTCGAGCCACGCGAAGGCTACTTCATTCTCGCCGAGCCCCAAGTAAGCATTCACCAAGGCCCCTGCTGGAGCGTAACCTGTATTTCGCCGTCGCTTCAGTTCAGCCAGCAGCCGAAGCGCATCACTGCGCCGACCAGCGTGCGCGTACGCGCGGATAAGTATTCCGAGCGCGCCCGGGCTGCGGTTCGACATTGCGACCGCCTTCTCCAGCACCGGGATGGCATCTCCGGGCTGATTGTTCGCGATCAGCACGAACCCCAGGTCCATAAGCGCGCCAAAGTCATCCGGCCGTGCCGCCACTGCGGCGCGCAACTCTCGGATGGCCTGGTCGTAGTGGCGGGTCTGAAACAATGTCCAGCCGAAGTCCTCGAAGGAAACTCCAAGTGGGTCAAGTTCCCGGCCGCGTTCGGCCGATGCCACAGCTTCGTCCGCGCGTCCTTGGCAGGCCAGCCATAAACCAAGCCCCTCGTAAGCAACCGCGCTGTTCGGGTCCAATTCCAGAGCGCGCCTGTATTCCGCCTCAGCATCCGCCCAGTGCCACTGCTTCTGCTTCGTGCTGGCCAGCAGGACCAGCGCTTCGGACAGATTCGGATCGAGCTCCAGCGCTTTCTCGGCCGCGCTCACAACTTTCGGGCGCGTCTCTTCGGCCGAGCCTCCTATAAAAACCGTGCCGAGATTGCTGTATACATTTGCCAGGCCCACATATGCAGGCGCGAACCCAGGATCTCTTTTGATCGCGTCCTCAAAGTAAGGAATGCTGGCCTCGAGTTCGGCTTTGCTGCTGCTTTTGTTAAGGGCGAATTCACCTCGCGAATAGCTCTCGTAAACTTCGGGCGCCACCGGACGCGCGGCCGCGAGCCTTTCGTGTTCTGCGCCTGTGGCCGTCGCTTCCACCTTCTCGGCAATGGATTGGGCCAGCTCGCTTTGCACCTTAAACACGTCGCGGAGCTCGCGGTCGTAGGTTTGCGACCAGAAATGTTCGTCCGTGGAGGCGCGAATCATTTGGGCGGTGACGCGAATGCGATTGCCGTCCCGCATCACCGAGCCTTCGACGATCGCGTCCACGTGCAACGTCTTGGCGATTTCGGGTACGGAGATTTGCGGATTCTTGAAACGCATCACCGACGTGCGTGAAATCACGCGCAGATCGTGAATGCTGGAAAGGCGGCCGATCAGCGCATCGGTCATCCCGTCCGCGAGATATTCCTGGCTGGGATCGCCAGTCATGTTTTTCAGGGGCAGGACGGCCAGCGACCGGATTTTAGGCTGCGCCACAACTACCGTGTGCCTGTGGAACTTGACGTAAGCGACGGCGACGACGGCGATGGCAACAGTGGCGGCCACGGCGAGCCAGCGGCGCAGCCCGAGGGGAGTGCCTGGCTCCAAAATCGGTTCGGAGCTCACCGCCGCCGGCGATGCAAGCTCGTTCGGTATTTGCGGCTGGTTACTTTCATCCAGGCGCGGTTTGCGGCTCTGGCGCCACGCGTCCAGCTCGGAAGCTAACGCGTACACAGAGCTGCGCTTGTCGTGCGCGTGCCGATGGACGGGCATTTTTTCGGACTTCTCCCAGCGCTGGACGGTGGTGACGTCGCGGCCCAGGTATGCCGCGATCTCTTTCCACGAGTCCAGCTGGTCTTCGGGTGGTTTCTCGTGTAGCTGCGTGCCGAAGGCCGGGTCGCCCATCGGTTCTCCTGCGCGGACTGCAGATTGGTTAGAAGGTGACCCGATTGTAGCTCCTCCGTTGGGTAACTGCAAAAGGCGGCATTTGACGGCAGACGGGCCGTACCGCGCATTGCCGTTTGACCGAACCACCCAGCGTGTCCGATGGTTGCCATGCGCCTCGAGCGTGAAATCGCCGAAATACGCTTCTTGGGCCAGAAGCCTCTGCCGATGCTCCGCCATCTCTCGCTGCCCTAGGGAGCAGCTTTCTGCGACACAGACTCCAGTCTTAAACTGGGAGGTTTCTCATGAACAGCAAAGCGATGCGGTGGATGGTAAGCGTCGTCGCGGTCGTGATTCCCGCGGTAAGCATCTGTGCCCGGGCCCAAGCCCCGACGCCCACGCACTTTAGCGGGTTGATCAATGATTATTCGCCAGAGACCATACTAGGCAAGGTGGTTGGTCCATGGGAAATGCACGGGAAATGGTCGTTGGATTTGAAAGGCAGATCCGGTTTGGCCGATTTTTCCGCTGAAATGACCATGGAGCTATCGGATCACGCGATGGAGGTCGCCATTGCCAACGCCATCGCTGCGGGCACCGTTCCTCCGACGTTCGACGATCCCGAAACACGCAATCCTCATACTCATCACATCACCATGAAGGATGCCAAGGTCACCTACCCCGCCACCGGCGCCTGTCCTGCCTACGCCCCCCCGGTTACCACCAACCCTGGATTCATGGTAACCGGGCAGGCATATATCACCGGCAACGGAGGCCCCGCTCCCTTCTCGAAAAATGACACCGTGCTATCCACGTTACAGGTCTGCGTCAACGGAGGAACGGACGTCCCATATTCCAACGTGTCTCTGGTGTTCGGGGCTCCCGCGAGTGGCCATTTCGGCACGTCGGCGATCCACGGCGTAGTTCGCGAGCCCAAGCAGGACGATCATCGAGACGACCATTAGGATGAACGATGGACACGGCCGCGCGTCAGTGGACGTTGTTGTTTGAATTTGCTTTCGAATTCGTGAATCTCCCCCGCCGAGCGGGGGCGACTCATCCTGAGATCCCGCTGTGCGGGATCGAAGGGTAGCGGCGCACTTTAGGGCGCCATTGGTGGCGCGGCTATCATCAATGGCACTGCCGCTTTGCGGGACTTCCGCCATGACCGCCTCGCGCCTGTTTCCCCAAGGGTGTTTCTCATTTCGATACACTCCCCGCGAATATCTGCTGCATCTCTCCCCTAGATGAGGGATTTTACTGGCGTCCTCCACTGCCTCTCATCAGTGGGCGACAAGCCAAAATAGATCGCCATGCCGTCGCGCGCACCTGCACCACCGCAGTCGGCGAGCCGCGATTGCCCCAAGGGAGATAAATGGAAATTGGTTCAGGCGTTCGTATCGGCCCCTTCGAAGTTTTTGCTCCGCTGCAGCCCGCCGTATCGATGGTCCACAACTACGGCGAGCATCACTTCCCCGGCAGATTGATTGTTGTGGACGGAATTGACGGCTCCGGCAAATCCACCCAGCTCAGCCTGCTGCACAAATGGCTGGAATCAAAAGGCTACGCCGTAGTTTTCAGCGAATGGAATTCCTCGCCGCTGGTGAAAGACACCACCAAGCACGGTAAGAAGAAAAAGCTCCTCACGCCCGCCACTTTTTCCCTGATTCATTCCACCGATTTTGCCGACCGCACCGAGCGCAGCATTCTGCCGCTGCTGAAAGCTGGAGCAGTGGTCCTCTGCGACCGCTACATCTATACCGCCTTCGCCCGCGATGTGGCCCGCGGCATGGACCGCGCCTGGGTGCGCGATCTCTACGGATTCGCCGTGAAACCCGCCATTGCTTTCTATTTTCGTGTTCCCCTGGAGACCGCCATCAACCGCCTGCTCGACGGCCGCGATGGCTTCAAATTTTACGAAGCAGGCATGGATCTGAATCTGGCGGACGATTCCGTCGAAAGTTTTCGCCTTTTCCAGGGCCGCATTTTGTCGGAATACGAAAAAATGATTCCGGAATTCGGGCTCACCGTCGTGGACGCGACACTCCCCATCGAAGTCCAACAAGCGCAAGTGCGCCAAATCGTGAAAGCACACTTGGATAAAGCCAAGGAATTGAGGGTACAAGCATGAGAGAAACCTACGGAAGACTTTTGCCGGAGATGCGCCTCGGCGATCTCGCCGGGAAATTGATCGTCATCGAAGGCACCGACGGCGCCGGCCGCAGCACCCAGATCGACCTGCTGAAACCGTGGCTGGAAGAACTCGGTCACGCGGTAGTCGATACGGGCATGACCCGCTCGCCCCTGGCCGGTGAAGGAATTCGCCGCGCCAAAGAAGGCAATAATCTCGGCCGCGTCACGCAAGCACTCTTCTACGCCACCGATTTCGTTGACCGCCTGGAAAATGAAATCGTTCCCGCATTGCGCGCCGGATTCATCGTGCTCACCGACCGTTACATTTATTCGCTGATGGCGCGCGCCATCGTGCGCGGTATGGATCCGCGCTGGATTCGCAGCATCTACAGCGTCGCGCTGAAGCCCGATGCGGTTTTCTACCTGCGCCTCGGCATTGACCAGCTGCTTCCGCGCGTCGTCTTCAGTCGCGGCTTCGATTATTGGGAATCCGGAATGGATTTATATCCCGGCCACGATATGTTCGATAGTTTCTGCAGCTATCAGGCCGCGCTGCTCACCGAATTCGACCGCCTCAGCGCCGAATTCAATTTTCAAATGGTGGACGCCGCGGCCGACGCGCGCACCGTCTGCGCCCACCTGCAGCAAAATATCCTGCATCTCCTGCAACGCGACTCCCGCAAGAACTTTATCTCGCGCCTCTACAACGATTCCGCCACAGCGCCTCAACCACCCGACACGGCACTGTTTGCCGTAGCGGCCCCAGCCGCAACGCCAAGCACAAACGGCAACGGAAACGGCCACCATCACCACGCCGCACACCCCGGCCAATAGCCTTTGAATTATGTGGCGGCCGGCTTTAGCCGGGCGCCTTTGACTTGGACTTTGTTCTCGAAATATGTAGCGGCCGCCTGCTTTTTAGGCGGGCGTATTTGACTGTGCTCCTGAAGTTGCTTTCGTCACTGTTGCTGCTGTTGCTGTGCAAATTCCGCCATGGTCTCCGCGCTCAACGGCTTAGATCGAATCACCGTGGTAGGCGGCAACTCCTCTGGCTCCGGCGCATTCATCGGCGACACCGCCACCATGACACTCAATTCACTCGACGCGTCGCCCTTATAAACTCCACGCGTCGGCGGCACGTCCGCATAATCCCGACCCACCGCCACGCGAATGTGCCGCTCGCAACCCTGCAAATTATTCGTGGGATCGAACGCCGCCCACCCCAGATCCCCTAAATACGCTTCCACCCACGCGTGCGTCGCGCCCGCCGCCGACCGGTCATGCCCCTTATCCTCGTGGTAAAGATATCCGCTTACATACCGGCACGGAATTTTCAGTCCACGCACCAATGTGATCATGATGTGCGCGAAATCCTGGCACACACCGCGACGCGCCGCGAGCGCATCGTCAATCGGCGAATCCACGTTTGTGGTGTTCGGCACGTAGTCGAACATTTCATACAGCCGCGCATTCAATTCCTGCAGCAACGCCAGCGGTTTGCCGCGGCGCTGCAATTCCAACTCGGAGGCCAGCTTTTCCAGCAGGTCAGTGGGCGCCGCATATTGGCTGGGCAGCAACATCTCCCAATAATCCGTTTGCGCCACGCGTGCGTCCAGATCGCGCCAATCGCCCGTATCCTCTAGCGCGAAATCCTGCGCCGGCAGCACGTCAACAATCGCCTGCGCGGTCACTTCGATCAGCGCATGCTTCTGCGGAATATCGAAGTGGTGCACGGCATTGCCATAAAAATCGCGATAGATCATCATCGTCGCCCGCGGCTGCACATCCAGCGAAAAACTCAGGCAGCGCTGGCGAAAATCCGTGCGCGGCTGCATACGCACTTCCATCACACTTTCCCGCACCGCGGGTTCATAGCGAAAACTCGTAATGTGGCGCACCGAATAAGCCATTTTCCCCGCCGCGCCTCCGCCTACGATGCCAACTCTGACTCAATCGAATAATCAAAATAAATCTGATGGATCGCCGAGTGAATCTGCGCGCACTCGCCGCGCACATTCTCCAAATAAGTATGCGCGCCCTCGGTCATCACTTCCTCAATCTGGCTGTAACTCAACTGCGCCCGCATCCGCCCCGCAATCCGCGTCGGCAATTTTTCCCGCCGCTCCGTCAATTCCCCGATGATGTGCAGCGCCGCGTTCACGCGATCCACGGAAAATCGCACCGAATGTGGAAAATCCGGATTCAGCAGCAAAAATTCCGCCACGCGCAAGGGCCGTATCTCCGCCGTATAAGCCTTGCAATAAGCCTCAAACGCCACGCTCGCCCGCAGCAGTCCCACCCAACCCAGATACTCGCCGCTTTCCACGGCCTGATCCACCGGATGCGCCACGCGCTTGAAGTGCGTGTCCAGCAACGCCGCCAGCGCGTCTGTCCGCTCCACGTAGCGCCCCAGCTGAATGAACTGCCAGCCTTCGCCGTGGCTCATCGTCCCATCGGTAATTCCCTGAAAAAGATGCGCGCCTTCCTGCACCGTCTGAAAAAATGCGTGCGACTTCAGCATCCAAGCTTCTTCCGGCCAGGTCTCCATTACTTCCAGATACAAACGATTCAGCTGCTCCCACATTTCGGAGCTGCACTGCTCGCGCACATGCCGCAAATTCTCCCGCGCCGTCGCGATGCACGAAACAAGGGACGAAGCATTCGTCCGGCTGAACACCAGCATATTGATCAGCCGCGTGGGATCCACGGGACCTTGCGCCGCCGGCATCCGCAGCGCTTCCAGGACAAATTTCCAACGTCCCAAGCCTGCTTCGGGCGATTGGTCCAGCCACAGCTGCATCTCCACGTCCAGCAAACGCGCCGTCTGCTCCGCGCGCTCGAGATAACGACTCATCCAGTACAAACTATCCGCCACGCGCGACAGCATCCCCGCATCTCGCTGCATGCTGCGCCCGAAATAATTTCGCGGAGCTCTCATGGTCTACGTCTCATGGTCTACGCCAGCGGCCCTCCCGCGAGTCCCTTCCACACATCGTCTGCGATCTGCGCGGCGCGGTCGTCCGCATTCCCCGCCCGCAGCACCCATGTATCCTTGCTTCCGCCTCCCTGCGACGAATTCACCACCAGCGATCCCTTGCGCAGCGCCACGCGAGTCAGCCCACCCGGGACTAGCGTTACTTTCTCGCCCATCAAAATGTACGGCCGCAAATCAATGTGCCGCGATTCCACTTCGCCATCAATCAAACACGGCGCGCAGGAAAGCGCCAAAGTCGGCTGCGCGATATAATTCCGCGGGTCGGCGATGATCCGCGCGCGAAATTCCTCGCGCTGCTGCTTCGTGCTCTGCGGCCCGATCAACATCCCATAGCCACCCGATTCCCCGACGGCCTTCACCACCAGCTCCTCCAGATTTTCCAGCACATGCTGCCGTTGCACCGCGTCCGTCAACATATACGTCGGCACATTCGGCAGAATCGGTTCTTCGCTCAGATAAAACCGAATAATTTCCGGGACGTACGCGTACACCGCCTTGTCGTCCGCCAATCCCGTGCCAATCGCATTCGCCAAACTCACATTCCCCGCGCGATACGCGTTAAATAATCCCGGCACGCCCAGAAACGAATCCCGCCGGAAGCACAACGGATCCAGAAAATCGTCATCCACGCGCCGGTAAATCACGTCCACGCGTCGTGGTCCCGCCGTCGTGCGCATGTACACCACGTTGTCATGCACCAGCAGGTCGCGCCCTTCCACCAGTTCGATCCCCATCTGCTGCGCCAAAAATGTGTGCTCGAAATAAGCAGAATTGGAAACGCCCGGCGTGAGCAACACCGTCACCGGGTCTTGCGGGTAAGCGCAATTCTCAGGCGCCAGTGTCCGCAAAGTCGAAAGCAGCGCCTGCGGATAATGATCAATCGGCGAAACCCCGTAATCGCGAAACATTTTCGGGAACACGCGCTTCAAAGCCTTGCGGTTAGCCAGCATGTAGGAGACGCCGCTCGGCACCCGCAGATTGTCCTCCAGCACCACAAAATTTCCGTCCGGCAGCCGCACCAGGTCCGTCCCGCAAATGCTCACATAAATGTCCCGCGGCACATTCAGCCCGCGCATCTCCCGCCGAAAATGTTTGCAACTGTAAATCAACTCGCGTGGCACAATCCCTTCGCTCAAAATCCGGCCTTCGTGATAAATGTCGCGCAAAAACAAATTCAGCGCGGTCACTCGCTGCGTCAATCCCTTTTCGATTTTGGTCCACTCCACGGCAGGAATAATGCGCGGTATCAAATCGTTGGGAAAAATCCTCTCGGTCCCTTCCTTGCTTCCATACACTGTGAAAGTAATTCCTTCGTGCAGGAATGTCAGGTCCGCCGCCTGCTGGCTCTTGCGCAATTCCTCCGGAGGCAGCCCTACCAGCGTCCGATGCAGCGCCTGGTAATATTCTCGCGGCACGCCCGGCGCCCCGAACATTTCGTCATAAGCGGTATCGAATTGGTATTTCACAAATGGGCGGGAACTTCCATACGGTGATGGCACAGCCGCTGCGGTCATCAGTCCTTCCGTGCTCTCACTACGAGCCCCCAAACTGTCGGAGCCGCCCGCACCAAATACAAATA
>Ga0209274_10001247_pt1 | contig 13299 bp, 9 predicted proteins | sample HubBroMetageREF1_FD_188343 | JGI IMG/M metagenome (GOLD analysis project Ga0209274, IMG submission 188343) | Reference soil microbial communities from the Hubbard Brook experimental Forest, New Hampshire, USA - Hubbard Brook CCASE Soil... | ecosystem: Environmental > Terrestrial > Soil >...
TCAAAGCCCGTGGCCACGTTATGCTGGAAGAAAAGCAGCTGAAATTTCGCATTGAGCGCTACGGCAACATCGCGCACTTATGGAGCAGCTACGCACTGCACAGCGACGGCAAGCAGGTTGCGCGCGGCATCAACAGCATTCAAGCGATAAAAGAAGCCGGCGGCTGGCGAGTTACGGGCATCATGGTGCAGGCCGAGTCGGCCACCGCGCCGCTGCCGAAGAAATACCTGCCATAAGGGAGGCAAGTCTAAAAGCAGCGAGCCGGCACGGGCCGGCCGCGAGCGACCGACGCGTGTTGTGTGCGGCACTTCATCAAAGCATCGTGCGCGCGCTGAGCAGTGGGGCGGATCGATGATCAACGCAGCATATCCGATCGGCTTCATCGGCCTTGGTACGATGGGTACGACCTCGCCGGCCTATTCGCGTGAGCTCGAGGCAGACATTCGCTGCGTCGGGGGATACTACGTCGAAGCGCCGGTCTCCGGGTCACGCAAGCCCGCTGAGGCAGGCCAACTCGTCGCCATGCTCGCCGGCGACGCAGACGCCGTCGCTAAAGTTCGAGCGGACGCGTCTCGTACCTCAGCGCTTGGCCGCCGCGGAACTCGATTCACGTACGATCAGTTCCGCCTGCATAGTGGCTGAAGGCGCGTCTTCGCCGTCCAACCTCCGGAACAACAAATCAACGAGAATTCGTGCGCCGCGCGGCAGATCTTGCCTCATGGTGGTGAGGGTCGGATTGGAATGCGCGGCCAGTGTGATGTCATCGAAGCCTACGACGGCGACGTCCTTGGGCACGTTGAGCCCGGAGGCCGTAATGGCACGGATGGCACTCAGCGCAATAATATCGGTAGCACCAAAGACTGCGTCGAACTGACCACCCTCTTTAATGAAGGCTCGCATAGCTTCGTACGCTGTATCGGCCGTCATGTGCGCGGGGACGGTGCGATCCGTAGCGGCTCCGCGGGGTGCTCGAGAAAGGGCATATTTATAGCCCTCGTGCCGTAGCTTGATCTCAGGCACAGTGGGGTCGCCAAGAAACACGATTCGGCGTCGGCCGCTGCGAATCAAATGCTCCACTACGACCCTTGCTCCACCCACATTGTCGGTACCTACCGTGCAATACGATTGGTGTTCCAAGTGTCCGCCCCACACAACCATCGGACGATAGGTAGCCGCAGCCTCCTCCAGCGCGGCGTGTTCGGTACTTTGGCCGATGATGATGATGCCGTCGGCGCGGTGAGATGCGATGAGCCGAGGCAGCCAGTCGTCCATCGGCGGAAGAATTTTCTGCAAAAACATCCCATAGCCGCGTTGAGTAATTTCGTCGGCGAGATGCCCGAGCATTTGCGCGAAAAAAGGGTCGCTGAGCGCCTGCCCGGCTTCATGTCCAAGAGGGATCACCACGCTGATCGTCTGGGTACGCCGCAGTCGCAAATTGCTCGCCATGGGATTGACGACGTAACCCTGTTCTCGCGCTAACTTTAGAATCAGATCGCGCTTCTTCTTTGCCACCAACGGGCTGCCCGCCAGCGCGCGCGAAACCGTTGAGGAGTGAACGCCCGCTAACTTCGCGATGTCGCTCATTTTGTTCGCCGGGACCACACGTCGTCTTTTGGCCATGGCCAATAATAGCGGAAGTCTTGGGCGCAATTCGTGCCCCGGCGGTATGGGCGTCATGGGTCAGTTGGTCGCTGACGCATTGTGGAGTCGATCAAGTTCGCGTAGGCGCAGCTTCGTCGGGTCGATAATCCAATTCGCCGCAAGGCCAAGGAAGAGCAAAAACGCATATGCGGTCGCCAGAATGAATCCATATCTGACAGACCCGAAATAATCGCTGACGGCGGCCATTGCGAGGGGCGAAAGCGCCGCCGCGACGGCCGTAAAGAACAGGATGATGCCGGCAATGGCCCCGTGGCGCGAGCGGGGAAAGCAGCTGATCCCTTTGGAATTCAACGTTGGATAGATCGTGGACATAAAGAGTCCTGACAGAGGTAGCAGGAAAACGCCGAATCGGACGCCTAACGCAATGCTCCCTGCGAAACACGCCAATATGGACAATCCGCACAGCGCTAGTACGCTTGTCCATCGCAGACGACTCAATATGAGTGCTCCCAAGAATCGACCCGCGGCACGAAAAATGAAAAACAGCGTTAGCGCATAGATTGAAAGCCATTGGTATGGGCCGTCATAGCCCCGTAAGTAGGTTGGCATCCATACATAAATCGCCACTTCCACCGATACGTACAGCGCAATCAACAGCGAGAATCCCAATGCCCACGGGTCACCCGCCAACAGAAATGTCTGCTTCAGCGCTGCCGTCTCGGCTTTCACCGCGCTTTTTTGCGGATACTCGACCGAAAGTGCACAAATTATCAACACAACACAAACGCCGGCTGCAACCACATAGAGCCATTTCCAGGACGCTGCGGACCCAATCAGAACCGCTACCAGCGCGGGGCCAACAATCGAACCGATACCGAAGAAGCCCTCGAGCGAATTCATCAACGACGTGTGCTCAGTGGATGACTTCGTGATGTCGCCAACCAGCGCTAGGGCGCCGATCTTGAATACACTGATACCAAGACCGGATAGGCCCAGCAATAGAACAAATATTCCGAACGACCGACTCAGCGCAAACAAGCCGGATCCGATCGCATACAGGATGAGACCCACAATGATCGTGGTTTTGCGGCCCCATTTATCCGCCAAATACCCAAGTAACAGCGCGCCCAGCGCTATCGCAGCCATTGGTACGTAATGAAACGTTCCCGCGGCGGTCATCGTGAGGTGAAACTCTTCGATGACCTGGGGAATGATGCTTCCGACTGCATCCGTGGTCATTGCGAATAGGAAAAACATCAGGCAAGTAAGCAGCTTGATGAGCGCAAAGTGACTTCGTATAGGGCTGGTGGCCCGCAAGTTCATCTATCCGCCCGCCTTTCAGTTCGATCCCGTGAAGCCGTCGACCGCACCATATCATTTGCGGAAGAGCGGCCGTTCTTCAACATAGATGTTGCAATTAAATGCAATCGTTTGCAATATATCAACAAGGAAGGGGATCAACACCCATAAATTGCCGATCGAAACCAAGGAAAATGAAAAACCAAGTTCAGCTGATCGCATATGCCGACCGCTTGGGGACGGGCGGCATCCCGGGCGTGGCAGCATTGCTCAAAGGGTCGCTTAGCGGCCTATTTGGTGGAATTCATCTTCTGCCCTTCTTTTTCCCGATCGACGGCGCAGATGCGGGTTTCGATCCCATCGATCACACACGGGTCGATCCCAAGATTGGCGACTGGGCGGATGTAAGAGAGTTGGCGCAGGAGGTAGAGGTTCTGGCAGACGTCATCGTCAACCACATGTCCGTCAATTCGCCGCAGTTCCGTGACTACTGCAAGCACGGTGACGCTTCTCGGTTTAGCGGGCTCTTTTTGACTTTTGACTCGGTTTTTCCGGCCGGCGCGTCCAAGTCAGACTTGCAAGCGATCTATCGACCGCGTCCCGGAACGCCGTTCACCGAAGTCGAATGCGAGAGTGGCGATAAACGCGTGGTCTGGACCACTTTTACCTCCAAGCAGGTCGACATCAATGTGCGCAACTCAATGGGCGCTGCGTATCTCGAAAGCATTCTGGACATATTTATCTCCAATGGCGTTGGCAGCATTCGGCTCGATGCGGTCGGCTACGCGATAAAGAAAGCCGGTACGAGTTGCTTCATGCTGCCGGAAACGTTTGATTTTATCGATGAATTCTCGAAGTCCGCCCGCGGCCGAGGCCTTGAGACTCTCGTGGAGCTACATTCCCACTATAGCCTTCAGCAGCAGATTGCCGCTCACGCAGATTGGGTTTACGACTTTGCTCTTCCGCCTCTTGTGCTGCATGCCTTTGCGTTTGAAACGGCCAAGCATCTGAAAAGCTGGATCAAGGTCCGCCCGACAAATGCCTTGACTGTGCTTGATACCCACGACGGAATTGGCGTTATCGACATTGGCAGCGATCGCAATAAGCCCAACGGGCGGCCGGGGTTGATGCCGGCCGAGGAATTAGATCGCGTCGTGGAATACGTCCACCAAAACAGCCGCGACCAAAGCCGCCTGGCAACCGGCGCGTCCGCCTCAAATCTGGACCTCTACCAGATCAACTGCACATTTTACGACGCGCTGGGCCGACACGATGACCATTACATCATGGCGCGAGCCATCCAATTCTTCCTACCTGGAATTCCCCAAGTCTATTACGTCGGTCTCTTAGCCGGCTGCAACGATATGGAACTCTTACGTCGCACCGGCGTGGGTCGCGACATCAATCGGCACTTCTATGACGAAGAAGAGATCGCGAGGGCGCTTGAGCAGGCGGTGGTCGTACGCCTCATCGCCTTGATTCGTCTGCGAAATGCCCATCCGGGATTCCTCGGTACGTTCGAACTTCGACCCTCGTCCGACACGTCCTTGACGTTGCGCTGGAGCAAGGGAGCCGAGGCGGCAACCCTGTATGTCGACTTCGCCTCGAAAGACTTCGAGCTGCAATGTTCGTCCTCCTCTTGGGATGAAGCGCTAAGACCCATTAATCGCCGAGCCATTGAGCGGATGGGCGCCAAGTGATGGCCTGGGAGGACCAGGTGAGTTACCGCATATACAATCGATTGTATGATAGTTGCAAACGATTGCGGAACTCAGTATTGTTGCTGCAAACAATACTAGGGTGCCGAGACGCGAGAATTTGTATGCCGGCGCTTGGATCTGAGCTCATGCGGCACGAGTGCCGGGGACAGCGCGGGGCAAGAAGGCGGATCCGCGGACTGTCGCTAAAAGAACGAACAGATGGGGGGGTTATGAATATTCTTAATCGATCCGAACGGCAGATGCGTGCCGTTACAGGTTTTCTCGCCGGCCTTGCGGCATTCTGCTCCACCGTCGCGTCTGGCCAGCAATCAAGCCCCGGTTCTGCGTCGACTGAGACAAAGGGATCGGATGCGCTCGCGGAAATAATCGTCACTGCCGAACGGCGCGCCGAGAACGTGCAGACCACCCCCATTGCGGTCACGGTCCTCAGCCAAGATGAACTGGTCCAGAAGGGGGTAATGCAGATGTCAGACCTGCAAACTGCGTCTCCCTCGCTCTCGATCACCCCGGCCGGATTGACCGCCAACGTCAACATCCGCGGGATCGGTCTCGACAGTGGCTCCCCGTCGGTGGTGCCCGGCGTGGCCTCATATCGTGATGGTCTGTGGCAGCCGCCGATTCTCACGACGGACTCGTTCTACGATGTCGGCAGCGTTGAGATTCTGCGAGGACCGCAGGGAACGTTTGTAGGTTCAAATTCCACGGGCGGCGCAATTTTTATAAACAGCCGCAGCCCTGATTTCAATGGATTACATGGCGACCTTCAGGCCGAAATGGGGAACTATTCGGACTGGGGGTTGCAAGGCGCCGTCAATCTTCCCATCGACGACCAATGGGCTGCACGCGTCGCGATGGATTTGCACGAGCGTGACAGTTTCTTCACAAACACTGGTTCACAACTGACAGCCATCCCGCAGCAGTTCAGTCCTCCGGGCGCGCTGGACGAGAAGAATGTACGGATCGGCCTGCGCGGAAAGCCCAGCGACGATCTCGATATCCTGTTTAAGGTCGAGGTCAACGACAAGAGCACCGGGGGTTACGCGTGGCGGCCGGTTCCCGGCACAGAATACGCCCCCTACGCGAACCCGAATCCTTTCACGCTCGACTATGACCATTCCACTCTCAACGACGAGATCAGCGTTCGAAACAGTCTGAAAATCGATTGGAACATCGCCGATAGCGGTGTGACCTTCCGCTCATTGACCGGTTATCAGTTCATGCGGGTCCATAATCTCGAGGACGTGGATGCCACCTCGTCAGTGCTGCCGGGGCCGCCGGCGCTCACGACAGCGCAGGCAATCATCGAGCGGCCTATCACTCAGGAGTTCAACCTGATCTCGCCCTCAACCGGCCCGCTGCAATGGATCGTGGGCACGTTCTACCTGCACGACATACGTGAGGTCGTGCTCAACATTCAAAGCCAGGCGATTCCGGTTAGCGTTGCGCCGAACTTTATGCAAATTCTGGAGTCCGCGGCCGTCTTCGGTCAGGTGAGCTATGAGATAGTTCCGCGGCTGCAGCTGCAGGTCGGCCTCCGTTACACCTACGACCAGAACTCAGTGCCTGCTGGCGAGGGCGTCACGATCGATCTCGGGATTCCGGGCGCACCGTCGATCTTTGTCGATAGCTCGGGTAAAGAGACCGATTCGGCGACTACCGGCAAGGTGGCGTTGAACTGGACCGTCAACGATGCCAATTTTCTATACGCCTTCGCCGCCAAGGGCTTCAAGGCCGGTGGCTTCAATCCTGGGGGCGCGACTTTCCCCCAATCGAACTTCGCCCCCGAAATCGTCTGGGACTATGAAATGGGCTGGAAGGCGAGTTTCTTCGAGGACCACCTGCGCACCAGCCTCGGTGGGTTCTGGAACAATTACACCGATCTGCAGGTTAATGCGTTCATCCCGGAAACCGGGCAGACATCCCTGCTCAATACGGGAAAATCCACCATCAAGGGTGGCGAATTGGAGCTGCATGGGATATTCGGCGGCCTGCATCTGGATGCCGGTGCGGCATACGTCAACTCGAAGCTGGGAGCGATCAGCCTCGTCAATACCGAGGCGCTGCCGCCGGGAGTTACCGCCCAAGATCTGCCGCAATGTGCTCCTGGAGCGGTGCCGCCTGGCTGTTTCAACTACACCCCCTACACCGATAACCTCTCCGGCAGCCAAAACCCCTATTCACCCACATGGACCTTCAATGCCGGTGCGGAATATGCCATGTCCATCGGGGCCGCCGGCAAACTGACCCCGCGGATCAACTACTCGTATATCGGCCCCCAATGGACGACGCTATTCGAGCTGCCTACGACGGATTATCTGCCTTCACAAGGTCTATGGAGCGGGAGCGTGACGTATGAGCACCAGAACTGGCGTATTCAGGCGTACGGTTTGAACTTGGCGAATAAGGTCTATGTGACCGGGCAGGCCTCTCCGGGTACGAATCCGGACAATGAATTTCTCGGCAACCCTCGTCAGTACGGCATACGGGTGTACCGCAACTTCTAGAAGAACGGTTCGCGATGGGCCGTTCAAAGTGTGGGAGCAGTGGGGTGATAAAGCGTTTACTGACGATCGTTGGCAGCACTTTGCTAATTGGTGCGCTCACGTCCCACGCCGCCGATGTCGTCGGCCGCGGCTCTGGAACACCCGACCGGTGCGGCACGCTTAAGGACCTGATGAATGGGCAATGGCCTGACTCGACCACGCGCATTCTTGAAAGTTCGTGGCAGTCGGCAGGATCGCAAGTGAAGACGATGATGGGACCCGTAGGGCCCCTTCCCGAACACTGCGAGCTCACCGCGGTGATGCACGAGCGCGTCGGTTCCGATGGACAGCATTACGCGATTCGCTTCCACCTGCGCTTACCGGGCCAATGGAACGGGCGTTTCTTGTTCGAGGGCGGCGGTGGCACTGAGGGCGAACTCGGGCTCGCAATCGGCTTCATCGGCATTGGTGTGCCGCCAGCGATTGCTCAAGGTTATGCGGTCGTCTCGCAGGACGCCGGACACGATAACGCGACTAACAGTGTCGCCGAGCGCGCCGGACCGGTCGCCTTCGGTTTCGATCCTCAGGCGCGAGCCGACTACGGCGGAGCTTCGCTCAAACCGGTCGCACAGGCAGCCAAAGCCGTCATTCGCATTTACTATGATCAGGCGCCGTCGCGCTCCTACTTCGTTGGGTGCTCCAAGGGTGGCCAGGAAGGCATGGTTTTCGCCCAGCGCGACCCGGAAGAGTTCGACGGCATAGTCGCCGGAGCGCCCGGGTTTTCCCTGCCGCGCGCAGCGATTGCGGAGGCTTGGGATACCCAAGCGTTCAACAGTCTCGTCGCGCCCGCGGGCGAAAGAACAGGTGCGGGCGAAAAAAGCGCCGATGTCCGCTCCCTTGCCGCGAGTTTCAGCGACGCACAATTATCCGTTTTTCGCGAGGCCATCCTCGCCGCATGTGATGCGGATGATGGAGTCCGCGACGGCATCACCGCCGCTTTCGGCACATGCAGTTGGCGGCGCGTCGAGAAGGAGCTCAAGCACAAAGTGTGCCCGGCAGCGGCAGGCACCTCCTGTTTGAGCGAGGCGCAGATCAAGGTGCTCGGTCGGGTTTACGCAGGACCCCGGGACAGCACGGGCAAATCTCTGTATTCCGATTGGCCGATCGATGCGGGCTCCGGCAGCCCCGGCTGGCGGATCTGGAAGATCGGAGCGGCGAATGGCAGCGTCCCATCCATCAACGTCGCGATGGGCGCACCGGCGTTGGCCGCCATCTTCACCACCGCACCCACTGCCGTGCACGCGGATCCGCAGGCCGCGCTGGACTACGCCCTGGCATTTAACTTCGATCGTGACGCACCCAAGATTTACGCAACCGAAGGTCCGTTCCATAGCTCCGCGTGGACGGACATCTCAGCCCGATCACCGCACCTCGAGGCGTTTCGTGAGCACGGCGGAAAGATGATCGTCCCTCATGGGGCATCGGACCCGGTATTTTCTCTCCATGACACCCTCGCCTGGTATCGCGAAGTCGACCAACTCGAGCGTGGCAAGGCGTCCGGTTTCGTTCGGGTTTTCCCGGTTCCCGGCATGGCTCACTGCGCGGGCGGCCCCGCCACCGATCAGTTCAGCGCCTTTGATGCCCTGGTCGATTGGGTCGAGAAAGGCACGCCACCCGATCGAATCCTCGCCAAGGCGGGACCTGCCAGCCCGTGGCCCGGTCGCAGCAGACCCCTCTGCCCATACCCGAAGTACGCGCGATATTCGGGGACGGGCAGCATCGAGGATGCTCAGAATTTCAGCTGCAAGTGAGGCGCTGCGGCTGTTAAACGGCGGAGGCGAGGCATTGGGTAGAGGCGAAAAAACAGCGTACGACAATGCAATTCGGGGGCGCCGATTTGCCGTCACTCACTGAACGCAATTCGCAGTCGACAGTAGATCGACTGATTGGCGGTACATTGGTCTGCACGTTGCTGTGCTTCGGTATGGCGCGCGGGTGGGCGGCGACACCCTCTGACAAGGTTGTCATCGATGAGAATGGAACGGTCCACGTTCCAGCCCACGAGGTGCCTGTCTCGAATCTCCTCAGTCCAGCGGCGAAGGCCTATCTCATCGAGCATCTAAAGCAGGTGCAGGACCCGAAGATGATCCTTCAGACCAATGGAATACCGCCCTTGCTCGCGCCTTACCTTGCGCGGCAGCGTGAGTTGTTTGCAGTCAACAAGGAGGATACGAGCATTGCCGGCGTGCATGCCTTTGTCTATACGCCCAAGGCGGGGATCGCTGCAGGCAATCGCAAGCGCGTGCTCCTCGATCTCCATGGCGGCGGATTTTCCGGTTGTTGGCCCGCTTGCGCCGAGCTCGAGTCGATGCCCATCGCCGCCTTGGGGCTGATTCGAGTCATCAGCCTGGATTACCGCGAAGGGCCCACCTACCGGTTCCCGGCTGCGAGCGAGGACGTTGCCGCCGTTTACCGCGAACTTCTCAAAACTTATCGAGCACGCGACATCGGCATCTACGGCTGTTCGGCCGGGGGCATGTTGACAGGGATGGCGGTCGCTTGGTTTCAGCAGCACTCGCTGCCGGCGCCAGGGGCAGTTGCCGTACTCTGTGCGGGAATGACGCTGGCCCCGGGCGGTTTCGGCGGCGACACTGCGTATACGACAGCGGCTATCGGTGAGGGTCGTGCACCGCCGACCGTGCCGCGGGACAGCGAGGACGCCGACAAGCATGCGAGTCCAGCCCCTTTGGCCTACTTGGCTGGGACACTAGCGAGCGATCCCCTCGTGGCGCCGGCGAGTTCTCCCGCGGTATTGGCGCGATTTCCTCCGACGCTGATCGTTACCGGCACACGAGCGTTCGAGCTGAGTTCGGCGGTCTACACCCACACGCAGCTAGTCAAGCAAGGCATCGATGCCGAACTCCATGTCTGGGAGGGTATGTTCCACGGCTTCTTCTATAACCCAGACGTTCCCGAGTCGCGCGATTGCTACGATGTCATCTTGAATTTCTTTGGCCGGCACCTTGGACGACACGCGCGCTCATAGCCCACGTGAGTAAGTCGCGACCAGCAGCTTGCTACGCGACGAGTTGCTTCGGAGGAAGCCGGCCCATGACGACAGCGACCTTACCGCGCTCTCGTGCCGCGCGCCACGACCGATACCCAATCCAGCGTGAGCATCAACTATGAGCCTGCTATCTCGTGTGATTGGTCATCGATTCAAGCTGCCGCAAGCGCTGACGCGCAAAGTCGCCGTCGAGCGGGATATCCAGGTGCCGATGCGCGATGGCGTCACGTTGTGCGCCGACCGTTGGTATGCACGCGGTCATGAGAACGCGCCCGTGGTGTTGATGCGCAGCCCGTATGGTCGCGGAGCCGTTTTCGGACTGATGGGACGTTTGTTCGCCGAAAGGGGCTTCCAACTCGTTCTTCAGAGCGTGCGCGGCACGGCGGGTTCCGGCGGTACTTTGCAGCCCTTCCAGCAGGAACAAGCTGACGGGCTCGATACATTGCAATGGTTGCGCAAGCAACCGTGGTGTTCCGGTCGGCTCTATACCTTTGGAATGAGCTACTTGGGCTATGCGCAATGGGCGATGGCCGACGAGACGGGACACGGCATCGATGCCATGGCCCTGCACGTGACGCTGTCGAACTTCAAGAACGAGACCCTGGCGTTCGGCGGCTTTACACTCGAGGGGTCGCTGTCCTGGACACGTACGATGGCCCTGTTGGGTGGGGACCTGCCGGTGTGGCGCCAACTCATGGCTTCGAGATCCAAGATCAAGGAGGAGCTGTTCAACCATCTGCCGCTCGTGGATCTCGACCGCCTCGCCACGGGTCGCGAAGTGCCGTGGTGGCGCGATTGGCTCTCACACAGCGACCCGAGCGATCTTTGGTGGCAACCGGTCGATTGCTCGAGGCGCGTGGCGGCTATCGACGCTCCCGTCGCGATGATCGGCGGTTGGCGCGACATCTTTCTGCCCTGGCAGGTCGGCGACTTCGAGGCCATGCAAGGTGCCGGTCGCGATGTATGGCTCACGATCGGCCCATGGAATCACACGTCCACGGACGGCATGGCCGAGTCCCTCCGGCAGGGCATCGCGCTGTTTTCGGCACATGCACAGGGCACGAGACCGTTCGCGGATCGCGATCGTGTCCGACTGTACGTCACCGGGGCGAACCAATGGCGCGACTATCCGTGCTGGCCTCCCCCCGGCTCACGGGAGCAGCGTCTGTATCTGCAACCGGGAGCCACCCTGTCCACCTTGCCTCCGGGGTTGGCTTGCGCACCGACGGCGTATGTCTATGACCCGGCCCACCCGACCCCAGCCCTGCACGGACCCAGATTGTTCGAGTATACCGAAACACCCGATATGTCGGCGCTCGAACGCCGTTCTGACACGGTGTCCTTCACCAGCGCCCCGCTGGCAGAGGACACCGAGATCATCGGCCATGTCGGCGCCGAGCTGGCTATTCGTTCGAGCGCCGTTTCCGCCGATTTCTATGCCTGTCTTTGCGATGTCGATGAAGTCAGTCGGCCGTTGCAGATCGTCGATGGCTACGTCCGCTTGCGTCCGTGCGATGCATCGCCGGATGAGCGCGGAATCCGGCGCGCGGCCGTCCGTTGCTGGCCTACGGCATATCGCATCCGCCGGGGGCATCGCATCCGTTTGATCATCGCGAGCGGCGCGCACCCGCGATACGCGCGTAACTTGGGTGCCGATGAACCGATCGGTAGTGCGACGCACATGGTCACTGCTCTGCAGGAGATATTTCACGACCCGGCGTCGAGTTCAATGCTCGCATTGACCGTCTCAATGCCCATCGCCTTCGTGTCGACTTAATGAGAGCGTCGCCCTTGGACAGCGCGACCCTCGGTGCAATACACGTACTTACCGATGAAGAATTACACGATTAAGCGCTGGTCGATCACTGTCGCCCTCGGCGGTCTGCTCTTCGGCTTCGACACCGCAGTCATTTCTGGTGCGGAACAGGCCATTCAAATCCATTGGAACCTTGGCGAGTTCATGGTTGGTCAAGTGGTGGCGATGGGTCTTTACGGCACCATTGTCGGCGCGCTCTTGGGAGGCATGCCGGCCGAGCACTGGGGCCGCAAGCCCGCACTTTTTTGGGTCGGAGTGCTTTACTCCGTCTGCTCGATCGGCTGTGCCTTTGCGCCGAGCGTCTCGTTCTTGATGTTTTTTCGCTTTGTGGGTGGTCTTGGCGTCGGAGCCTCTTCTGTGATTGCCCCGGCCTATATCTCGGAAATTTCGCCGGCGGCACTACGCGGCCGGCTAACGGCGATGTTTCAATTCAATATAGTGTTTGGAATCCTGCTTGCGTACCTGTCTAACTGGGCTATCAGCCTAGGCGGCCCTCACTCCTGGCGCGTGATGCTGGGTGTCATGGCCATTCCGTCGGCTGTGTTTGTCATGCTGGTCCCTACTGTTCCGGAGAGCCCACGCTGGCTCATTCTGCATAAGATATAGGGTGGCAGATGCGCGCAAGATCCTCGAAGCGATCAATCCGGCGACAGTGGAATCGTCTGTCGCGGCCATTCAGGCGCCGACAAGTCACAAGGTAGTCGGATTTCGGCACTTTTTGTCCGGCAAGTACAATTTTTCCATCCTGATGGCGTTTCTGCTCGCCTTCTTCAATCAACTCTCCGGTATCAATGCGATCATCTACTACGCCCCACGCATACTCGAAGGCATTGGTCTTCAGCAGAGCGCCGCGCTACTGTCTACCGTGGGAATCGGGATCGTCAACCTCATCTTCACAATGATTGGAATGACGTTAATCGATCGCTTTGGTCGTCGATTCCTCATGTATGTCGGGAGCGTTGGCTACATCGTGTCATTGGTATGCGTGTCCTATGCGCTGCTGAATGGGATACCCGGCTGGTTCGTGCCGATGTGCCTGTTTGTCTTCATCGCTTCCCACGCCATTGGCCAGGGAGCGGTCATCTGGGTATTCCTTGCGGAGGTATTTCCAAATAACGTACGTGCCTACGGCACTTCGCTCGGCTGCAGTACACACTGGATATTTGCGGCAGTCATTGCCGGGCTATTCCCCTTCATCAATGCAAAGTTCGGTGGCGGAGCGATTTTCGGATTCTTCGCTGGAATGATGGTACTTCAACTGATTTTCGTGTGGCGGTGGATGCCGGAGACATTTGGAGCCTCGCTTGAAGA
>Ga0209274_10001248_pt1 | contig 13277 bp, 11 predicted proteins | sample HubBroMetageREF1_FD_188343 | JGI IMG/M metagenome (GOLD analysis project Ga0209274, IMG submission 188343) | Reference soil microbial communities from the Hubbard Brook experimental Forest, New Hampshire, USA - Hubbard Brook CCASE Soil... | ecosystem: Environmental > Terrestrial > Soil >...
CCTCACCAAGAGCACGGCAGTCTACGGCGACAGCTCCTGGAAGCTGAGCGATCAGCTCAACCTGGATGTCGGCCTGCGCTGGAACCAGGACAAAATCACGGCGCAGGTGTTCCAGGAAGACTACGTGGGTGTGCCGGTCACGCCCGGCGTAACCTTCACCACGCCCACGCAGGCGCCGGCAGGACTCATCCCGTTTCCCGGCGTCGTGACCGACTACACCGGGGAGCGCACCTTCTCCAATGTCGACCCGCGACTCGGCTTCGACTACCACTTCACCCAGAACGTCATGGGGTACTTCACCTATAGCAAGGGCTTCAAGAGCGGCGGCTTCGACATGCGCGGCAACGCAGCCTTGAGCCCCACCACCAAGAACGGCTACAACGCCGAGACCGCCAACAGCTACGAGCTGGGTATAAAGAGCACGCTGCTCGATGACACGCTGCTGCTCAACGCCGACGTGTTCTACGACCCGTACACCGATGCCCAGATCGAGCTCGGCGAGGTCACGATCTCCAACGGGCTGCCGTCGAACGTCACTTACACGACCAACGCCGGCAAACAGATCAACGAGGGCGCGGAGCTGCAGAGCGTGTGGCGGCCGACCCGGGCGCTGACCTTCGCCGCCAACGTCGGGTATCTCGACTCCTACTACAAGAACTACATCGTCCCGTGCGATATCTTCCCGCTGACACCCCAGATCACGCCCGGCTGCACGGCCGGTGTCTCTTCGGTCGACCTGTCCTCCTCGCAGACCCCACTGAATGCGCCGCACTGGACGCTCTCGGAATACCAGTCCTATGCGTGGAATCTGCAGGCGGGCTCGCTGACGGCGCGGGCCGGATTCGATTACCGCACCTACGCCAAGACTGCGACCACCATCAACGCCTGGACGGCGACCGACCAGTCCGGCTACGGGCTGCTGAACGCGGGGCTCGCGTTCACGACGCACGACCAGCACTGGCGGGTATCGCTCGACGGCAAGAATCTCACCGACAAGTATTACCGCGTCGCCGGCTACGAGTTCGGTCCGCCGCCGCTCGCCTCGCCACCGCTCTACAGCTTCGTCGGCGGCGTGAGCGAGCTCGGTTTCTACGGGCCGCCGCGTACCTGGGGCGTGACGGTCCAGTACCACTACTGACACGGCAGCCGCACCCGTGGGCTGGTTCGAGGCGCCGCAGCCGCTACTGCCCGATCTGATCGCGCGCCACGGGCGCTGGCGCGGCGCACGCACCGCGCTCGTTGAGGGCGAGCGCCGGCTCAGCTGGGCGCAGTTCGAGCACGAGACGGCGCAGATCGCCAACGGGCTCCTGGCCCAACACCTGCCACGCGGCGCGCGCATCGGTCTGCTGATGGACAACAGCCTCGAGTTCGCGCTGCTGTTGTTCGGCATCATGCGTTCCGGCTGCGTCGCCGTACCCCTGAATCTCTCGATCACCGATCAGGCGGTGGCCGGCATGCTCGAAGATGCGGGTGTGCTTGCCATATGCGCATCGGGCGCACATTGCGCCCGCATCGACGCTCTGGTGCAGCGCTCCGCCGTCGCGTGGGCAGCGCTGCGGATCGGGCACGGCGGCCCCGGTACGCCGTGGCTCGAGCTGGTGCCGTGGTATCAGGCGCAAAGCGCGGCCCCGCCGCAGGCAGCGATCGGTCCGGACGATCTGTGCAACATCATCTATAGCTCCGGGACCACGGGGCAGCCGAAGGGAATCGCTCACAGCCACCGCTGCCGTCTCGCCTGGGCCACGGAGCTGGCGCTCGTGCTGCGCTACCGCAGCGACTGCGTGACACTCTGTTCGCTCGGGCTGTTCTCCAACATCAGCTGGGTCGCGATGCTGGCCACCGTTCTGGTCGGGGGAACCAGTGTCGTCATGGCTCAATTCGAGGCGCAATCCTGCGCGGCGCTCATCCAGGCCGAGCGCATCACCCACGGCACCTTCGTGCCGCTGCAGCTCGAGCGAATGCTCGCTCTGAAGAATCTCGATCAATTCCGACTCAACAGCCTCGACACGCTGATGTGCTGCGGCTCGCCCCTGCCGATCGCGGTAAAACGCGAGTTCCCGCGTCGCACCGGCTGCAAGCTCATCGAACTCTATGGCTTGACCGAGGGTGTGTGCACGATACTGGCGCCGGAGGACTTCGAGGCCAAGACCGCCTCCGTCGGCAAGCCCTTCCTCGGAACCGACCTGAAGATACTTGACGAACAGGACCGCGAGGTCCCCGCAGGGGGGACGGGCGAGATCGTCGGTCGCGGAGCGCTGCTCATGCAGGGCTACTACAACCGCGACGAGGCCAGCCGGGAGGCGACCTGGACCGACCCGCGGGGCGAGCGCTGGCTTCGTACCGGGGACCTTGGGCAGCTGGACGCGGAGGGTTTTCTCTACGTCATCGACCGGAAGAAGGACATGATCCTCTCGGGCAGTCAGAACGTGTACCCGGCGGACATCGAGCAGGTGATGCGTGGTCACCCGGAGATTGCCGATGTTGCGGTCGTGGCTGCGCGCAGCCGCAAGTGGGGCGAGACTCCGGTCGCCTTCGTGGTGCGCCGCGCGGGCAGCGACACTGCACGTGAGGCGATTGTCGAATGGACCAATGCCAGGGTGGGTAAGCAGCAGCGCGTCGCGGATGTTCTGTGGTGTGAAGCATTGCCGCGCAACGCGAACGGCAAGGTTCTCAAGCGCGAACTGCGTGCGCAGCTTGCGGACGTCGCATACTAGGTGCGCATGTCCACTCCCGGTTACTGGTTTGAGAGTGACGACGGCCTGCGGCTCTTCAGCCGCGTCTACGCAGGCCCATCGCCGCGCGCGCCGGTAGTGTTGTGCCTCCACGGGCTGATGCGCAACAGCCGTGACTTTGAAGACCTCGCCATACACCTGATGGCGCATTATCGGGTCATCGTTCCGGATGTTCGCGGCCGCGGATTCTCGGCTCGAGATCCCAACCCGAAGAACTACCAGATCCCCGTATATCTGAAGGATCTGGAGCTGCTGCTCAGCGCTCTGGGTGTCGAGCGGACCGCCATCATTGGCACCTCGATGGGTGGGCTCATCGCCATGGTATTGGCCGCGATGCAGCCGGCACGCGTCGCGCGCATCGTGCTGAACGATGTGGGTCCAGAGGTGGACCCTGCAGGTCTTGAGCGCATTCGCGGCTACGCGGGCAAGAGCATAGCCGTGAAAACCTGGGCCGAGGCCGCCGCGCAACTGCGCACGGTCTTCGGGAAAGCGTGGCCAGGCCTCGATGTGGCGCGCTGGGAAGTACTCGCGCGGCGCAGTTATCGCACCAACCCATCCGGGGACATCGAAGCTGACGCCGACCCCCGCATCGGCGATGTGCTACGCGGATCGCCGAGCGCCGTGCCCGATGTTTGGCCCCTGTGGCGCACCCTGGAGCGAATCCCGGTACTGGCACTGCGCGGTGCGCTGTCGGATGTACTGAGCGAAGCGACGCTCGCGCGCATGCAGCGCGAGAAGCCGGATCTTCAGGCACTCACGATTGCCAACCGGGGACACGTGCCGCTGCTCGATGAACCCGAAAGCCTCGCCGCGATCGATGCCTTTCTCGCTTCAGGCTCAGGAGGATCGCAGCTGTGAGTCAAACGCCGTCGCCCCCACCGGGTACCTATGCGCGCTACGTGCTCGGCTTCCTGACGCTCGTCTACATCACGAATTTCATCGATCGCATCGTGCTCGGGATCCTGGTGGGGCCGATCAAGGCGGAACTGCACTTCAGTGACAGCGAGCTCGGTCTCCTTGGCGGCACCGCCTTCGCGCTCTTTTATACCGCTCTCGGAATCCCCATCGGCTGGTGGGCGGATCGCGCCAACCGCGTCCGCATCATGACGGCAGCTCTCGTCTGCTGGAGCGTGTTCACTGCCCTGACCGGCTTTGCCCACAGCTTCCTCATTCTGTTTCTTGCCCGACTCGGCGTGGGAGTCGGGGAGGCAGGCGGTGTGGCGCCCGCCTATGCCTTGATCGCGGATTACTTCCGGCCTGCCTCCCGGGCTCGGGTATTGGGCTTCTACTCGCTCGGCATCCCGATTGGCAGTGCGTTCGGGTACCTGCTGGGGGGCTATCTCACGACAGCATTCACGTGGCGTACGGCATTCATGCTGCTGGGCGGCATCGGGGTACTGCTCGCCCCGATTTTCCTGCTGACGATCCGCGAGCCTGAACGCGGAGCGTACGACGATTCGCCGGCACCGCGTACGGCGCCACGACTTTCGAGCGTTTGGAAAGTGCTCTCTGCCAAGCCCGCTTTCTGGCTCCTGTCTCTTGGCGCGGGTTGCGCCTCAATCATGGGTTATGGACTGCTCTTCTGGCTGCCCTCGTTCTTCATGCGCAGCGACGGCATGAGCCTGCTGGCGGTGTCACGACTGCTCGGCGCGCTGCTGATATTCGGCGGAATTCCGGGCATCCTTTTGGGCAGCTACATCGCCGACCGGGTGGGTTTGCACGATCGGCGCGCCTATGCGGTGGTGCCGGCGGCCGCATTCCTGTGCATCCTTCCCTGCTACGCCATTGGCACCACGCTCCCAATGGGACCGGCCGCGTTCCTGTTCTTCCTGGTGCCCACAGCCTTGCAGCTCGTGTGGCTGGGCCCCGTCATCATGGCTATTCAACAGCTCGTGCCTCCCACCATGCGATCCCTGGCCTCTGCCATCTTCCTCTTCATTACCAATCTGCTCGGCCTGGGGCTCGGCGCTCTAATCATAGGGTTTGCCTCCGATCAGCTCGCGGCCAGGTTCGGAAGCGCCTCACTGCGCTACGCAATTCTGGGCGGCACCGTGTTTTATATTCTCGCCGCTGGGTTCTTCCTTGCGGCCGCGAGCCGGATTCGGCGCGACTTCGAGTCGTTCGCGGCATAGTCGCAGCCACTTCACGAGCAGCAGCTACTCGCTTGTCACGGGCGCCGCTGGCGTTGCCAAAGCTCTGTTCGTGCTGGGCAGCGCGGCGCGCCTCGAGCGTCAGCGCGGTTGGCCGCCGCTTTAGCGCAAACCGGGCCACCTTGTCAGCGCCAACTGACATGCACCGGGTCAATTCACTTCTACCTCGCCGTTTGAGTACTGCGGAACATGTCACTTGTACACGGCAGATCCTCGAGGTGTTGTGTCACAAGCTTCGCGCAGGTCAAAATCCAGTAGCGTCGGCCTGCTGACGGTGACGGTGCTGTTAGCGTGCGCTTCTGCGCAGGCGGGGGCTGTACCCCTACTCGAGACGCTGCAGGCTGAGGCGAGTCACGTCCGGGCCGGGCGCGCCGCCCGGCTCGATCTGTCCGCCCCGCGAATAACGACCGCAGGAACGCACCCCCAGGCGCTGCGGCTGGATACGGTTCCAGCGTTCGGCTCGATCCCCGGCATGACCGGCGTGCGCGACCTCCTTGAGCCAGAGCCTGCCGACAGCCTCACGCCGCGCACGGAACTCAACGTTCGCTGGCAGAGTAGTCCGGGGTTGGTGCGCGTGGCACGCAAATTCCGGCGCAACGGCTTACCCGTGGTGCGGCTGTGGGCATCGGGACGCAACCTGCTGGCGATCGGGATCAACCCCCAGGGCAAGCCCGGGGTCTACTTCACACAGACAGATCCCGATTGATGGCGGCTGTAAAGCGGCCGTACGCTACTGGCGCTGCGGACTCATCTTGTATCGGATTTACACGTGAGTTCATTCGCTCTTCTTCCTCTTCGGCACGCGCTCGCCGGCTCGTCGCGCTTCTGACAAGCCGATCGCGATCGCCTGCTTGCGGCTTCTCACCGTCTTGCCCGAACGACCACTCTTGAGTTCGCCTCGCTTCATCTCGTGCATCGCCCTCTTGACCTTCCGGCCACTCGCCCTGCTGTATCTGGGCACCATGGATTAGTGCCTCGTATGCCCCCGGGCAGCCTTCGGCTGCCCGGGGGCTCGATCGAGTATCGGGAGATGACCCCGGCACGGTGCCTCACAGCTTGACGTACTACAGGGTGCGGCCAAATTCTTTGACCTGCTTGCGCGCCTCATCTCGAGCGAGACCATAGCGCTCCTGGATCTTCCCGACGAGGTATTCGCTGTCGCCCTCGGCAACCTTGAGATCATCCTCAGTCAACTTGCCCCACTTCGTCTTGACCTTGCCAGCAAGTTGTTTCCACTGTCCCTTGATCCTGTCTTCGTTCATGAGAATCTCCGTGCGGCGGCGAGCCGCTGTGAAATCCTAACTCCGAACTGACTGTGGGCCGCCGACGAGGGCTCGTCAGTCAGCCGCGGTAAGTGAGGCGCTGTAGGACACGGGCTACACGCGCTCGATGGCGCTCGCGTCCGGAATCCCCGGGCCGCGTGTGCCTGAGACGGGTGAAAAGTAGCTTAATCTGGCGGAGAGAGAGGGATTCGAACCCTCGAAGGGCTTTTGACCCTTACGCCCTTAGCAGGGGCGCGCCTTCGACCACTCGGCCATCTCTCCGCTTGCTGAAACTGTTTGTAGTTCAGTATGTTGGACCGTCGGAAGCTCCGCCGGCCCGTGTGCGGGGCGGCCATGATACTGAAGGCTCCCGCGCGCGGCAAAGCATGCTCAGTCCGTAAGGCGCGAGCGCACGAACTCCTGCACCGATTCAAGCGCGGCATCCAGCGCTTCGGGCTTGCTGCCACCGGCCTGCGCGAAGTCCGCGCGCCCCCCGCCGCGACCGCCGACCTGTGCAGCCACCGAGCCGATGAGCTCTCCGGCCTTGATGCGCGAGGTCTGATCGGCCGTGACGCCCGCGACCAGCACCAGCTTCGCGGCGTTCTCGACACTCGCCAGCACCACGACCGCGGACTTCAGGCGCTCCTTGAGCTGGTCCACGGCGCTGCGCAACGCGCCGGCATCAGCATCAGCCACTTTGATGGCCACGACTTTCACACCCTGGACGTCCACCGCACCGGCAGCCAGGTCCACACCCGCTCCGGAGGCGAGCCGATCCTTCAGCGTGCGGATCTCGCGCTCCAGCTGCCGCGTGCGCTCGACCTGCTCGCGCACCTTGTCTTTCACGTCCTCGCGCGAGCCGCGCACCAGCCCCGCGAGCTCCCTGAGCAGCCCATCGCCGTGCTCGACGTAGTCGAGCGCGCCCTCGCCGGTGAGCGCTTCGATGCGGCGCACGCCCGCCGCGACGCCGCTTTCGCTCACGATCTTGAAGAGCCCGATGTCCCCGGCGCGGCGCACGTGGGTGCCGCCGCACAGCTCCATCGAGAAATCGCCCAGGCGCAGCACGCGCACGTCCTTGTCGTACTTTTCCCCAAACAGCGCTATGGCGCCGGCGGCGACGGCGCCGTCGTAGTCCATGGTGCGCGTCTCCGCGGGCACGTTGGCGCGAATCTGCGCGTTCACGAGCCGCTCTATGTCACGCAGTTCGGCGGGCGTGACGGGCTGGAAATGCGCGAAATCAAAGCGCAGCCGATCCGCAGCCACCAGCGAACCTTTTTGCTGCACGTGCGTGCCGAGCACCTGGCGCAGCGCCGCGTGCAGCAGGTGCGTGGCGCTGTGATTGAGTGCAATGGCCTGACGGCGCGTGCCGTTGACGCGCGCATCCAGCGTATCGGCTAACTTGATGCTGCCCTGCTCGAGGGTTCCCAGGTGCGCGTGCGCCGCGCCACGCTTCTGGGTATCGGTGACGACAAAACGCACGTCCGTGGCGGTAAGTTCTCCGGCGTCCCCCACCTGGCCACCGGCTTCGGCGTAGAACGGCGTGCGATCGAGCACGACCTCGCCCTGCTCGCCGGCACTGAGCGCCGCGACCGGCGCGCCCTGCTTCAGCAGGGCAACGACCCGCCCGGAGGCCTCCAGACCCTCATAGCCCTGGAACACTGTACGCGCATCGAGCGCCGCGGCGCCGCGCAGGTCAACCCCGAACTTGCTCGCCTCCTGCGAGCGCTGGCGCTGCTCCTGCATGGCCGCCTCGAAGCGCGGCAGGTCGATGCTTAGTCCGCGTTCGCGCGCCACGTCCGCGGTCAGATCGGCAGGGAAGCCGAAGGTGTCATAGAGCTTGAACACGGTGTCGCCGTCGATCACCTTGGCCCCGTGCAGCTTGCGGATGGCGCCCTCGAGGAGGCCCATGCCGTTTGCGAGCGTCTCGGCGAAGCGCACCTCTTCCTGCTTCAGCACGCGCTCGGCGTGCTCGCGGCCGCGCGTCAGTTCCGGGTAAGCCTCCCCCATCTCCGCTTCCAGCACCGGGACCAGCTTGTAGAAGAACGGCTCCTGGATGCCAAGCTTGTAGCCATGCCGTACGGCGCGGCGAATGATCCGGCGCAGCACGTAACCGCGCCCCTCGTTGGATGGCAGCACACCGTCGACGATGAGAAAGGCGCAGGCGCGGATGTGGTCGGCGATCACCCGCAGGGAGCTGGAGGTGAATACCGGGATTCCCGCGAGCTTGCCGGCGGCGCGAATCAGGTTCTTGAACAGGTCGATGTCGTAGTTGGAATGCACCCCCTGCATCACGGCGGCGATACGCTCGAGCCCCATGCCGGTGTCCACCGAGGGCTTCGGCAGCGGCGTCATCTTGCCCTTGGCGGAACGCTCAAACTGCATGAACACCAGGTTCCAGATCTCGACGAAGCGGTCGCCGTCCTCGTCGGGCGAACCGGGTGGGCCGCCCGCGATCTTCGGCCCGTGGTCGTAAAAGATCTCGCTGCAGGGTCCGCACGGACCCACATCGCCCATGGACCAAAAGTTGGAAGACTCGCCCAGGCGCCCAAAACGCGCCGGACTTATGCCGATGTCCTTCAGCCAGATGTCCGCGGACTCGTCATCGGTCGTGTACACCGTGCACCACAGGCGCGCCGGATCCAGACCCAGGTTGTAGATGAGGAAGTCCCAGGCAAAGTGGATCGCCTCGCGCTTGAAATACTCCCCGAAGGAGAAATTGCCGAGCATCTCGAAGAAGGTGTGATGGCGGGTGGTGTAGCCGACGTTCTCGAGGTCGTTGTGCTTGCCGCCGGCGCGCAGACAGCGCTGGCTCGAAACCGCGCGCAGGTAGTCACGGCGCTCCTTGCCGAGGAACACGTCCTTGAACTGCACCATGCCGGAGTTGGTGAACAGCAGCGTCGGGTCGTTTGCGGGCACGAGCGAGCTTGAGGGCACAACCATGTGGCTCTGCGCGCGGAAGAATTCCAGGAACGCGCCGCGCACGTCCGCCGCGCTCATGTAAGACGGTTTGCTCAAGGGTCCGCAAGTCCTGTGTCGGGATCGGCGCCAGTGGCCGTGCGGATATGATCTGACGAAAAGCCCCGATACTGCAAAAAACGTGCTTGCCGGGCTTTTTCCGCCCAACTGCCCGGGGGCTCGCGCCCGAACTTCGCGGCGCGGGCCCTCCTGGCGAGGGCGCACCAGTCCGGTCCGCTCGCCAGCGCCGCTGCGATCAACTCCTCGGCGACGCCGTGCTGGCGCAGGTCCGCGCCGATACGCACCGGACCCTGGCCGCGGCGGGCGTGGAAACTCACGTAGTTCTGGGCATAGCGCTCATCATCCAGCAGGCGCTCACGGCCAAGCTCGGCCAGGACCGCAGCGACTTTGCCGGCATCGAATCCCTTGGAGGTGAGCTTTTCGTGCAGCTCACGGGCGGCGAAATCCCGGCGGCTAAGCTGCGTGACTGCGGCAGCACGTACCGCGCCTGCATCGGCGCGCCGCTCAGGATCCACGTGCCGGAGGTTCTTGCGCAGCGGCATCGGACTTAAGATCGCGCCGCGCTTACGGGCGTGTGCCTGAGGGTCAGGCGATGTTGGCCGCCTGATCGCCGTTACGCTGCTGCTTCGGCGGCAGCAACCGTGCCCTCACCAGGTCCTCGATCTCGCGGGCGATTTCCTTGTTGGACTGCAGGTAGGCGCGGGCGTTGTCCTTGCCCTGGCCGATGCGGCTGCCCTTATACGAATACCAGGCGCCCGATTTTTCGATGATTCCCTCGGCGCTGGCGAGCTCGATGATCTCACCCTCGCGCGAAATGCCCTGCCCGTACATGATCTCGAATTCCGCCTCGCGGAAAGGCGGCGCCACCTTGTTCTTCACCACCTTGACGCGGGTCATGTTGCCGGTGACTTCCTCGCCGTTCTTGATCGCGCCGATGCGGCGGATATCCAGACGCACCGAGGCGTAGAACTTCAAAGCGTTGCCACCGGTAGTGGTCTCGGGATTACCGTACATCACGCCGATCTTCATGCGCATCTGGTTGATGAAGATGACCATGGTGTTCGAACGGCTGATATTACCCGTGAGCTTGCGCAGCGCCTGCGACATGAGGCGCGCGTGCAGGCCGACCTGCATCTCACCCATCTCGCCTTCGATCTCGGCCTTGGGAGTCAGGGCCGCCACGGAGTCGATTACCACGATGTCGACCGCGCTGGAGCGCACCAGCATGTCGGTGATTTCCAGCGCCTGCTCGCCGGTGTCCGGCTGCGACACGAGCAGATCGTTGATGTTGACGCCGAGCTTCTCAGCGTAGTTCGGATCAAGCGCGTGCTCCGCGTCGACGAACGCGGCGGTGCCACCGGCGCGCTGCACCTCGGCGATCACCTGCAGGGTGAGCGTGGTCTTGCCCGAAGACTCCGGCCCGAAGACCTCCACCACGCGGCCTTTCGGCAGACCGCCGATGCCGAGCGCAATGTCGAGCCCGAGCGAACCGGTGGACACCGACTCCACGTCGTAACTCGCCGCGGCGTCGCCGAGGCGCATCACCGAGCCTTTGCCGAACTGCTTTTCGATCTGACTCAGTGCGGCGGCGAGCGCCTTCTTGCGATTCTCTTCCATCTGCATTCCTGCTGTGCGGCGAGCGGTGGGATTTTCGATGCGCAATTATCCCATAAAGATCCTGCGCCGGGAGCGCGGCAGCGGATTAGTTTTGAGGCTGTCCGTGTGCTTTTTCGTGCTTAACCAGTAGATACGATTGCACGACACTGTATGCGGCGCCCTCGGCGTTGCCGCTGCTCTGCACGAGCGCGAAAGCATCGAACGTCCACGTCACCGCAGACGCCATGGACAGCGCCGGCGCGCGGGCGACTTTGCGTGCCAGGGTCACATGTGCATGGAAAGGCTTGAGATCCGGGGAAAATCCCGCCGCCTGGGCCTCGCTCCTGAGAACTGCGGCAAGGCAGCCTGCCGCGCCGGCTTCGGCCCCGGACAGCGCCACGAGAATCTGCGGGCGCAGCCAGTGCGCCAGCTCATTGAAATGCACACTCAGGGGGCGCGGCTCGGGCACGAAGGCCAGGGCGACGCGCCGGGCAGTCTCCTGAAGCTCGCCGATGCGCCGCTCAGCCACGCTGCCGAGGAAGGCAAGCGTCGCATGCAGGTTCTGCACCGGTACCGCACGGCCGCCGCAGGCGCTGACGGCCTGGTGCGTCGCCTCGAAGAGTGCACGGCGCTGCTCTTCTTTCGGCCACAGCGCAAAGAACAGGCGGCGGGTCGGCTCCCGCGGCGGCGGCGCGGCGCTCAAGGCCGGTCGCTGCGCTGCGGATTCGTCCGGTTCACCGGCAGGTCGAGCCGCAGAATGAGCCGCAGCGCATGCTGCGCGGAGCGGCTGCGGACGAAGGCCCGGTCGCCCGCAAAGAGCTTCTCCTCGGCGATGATGTCGATCGCCCGCTCCTGGCGGGCGGCGGCGCAGAACCAGACCATGCCCACGGGCTTCCCCGGCATACCACCGTCAGGGCCGGCAATACCGCTGACCGCAAGCGCCACGTTCGCACCCGTGACCCGCAGCGCGCCTTCCGCCATTTCCCGCACCGTCTGTTCGCTTACCGCGCCAAAGCGCTCGAGCGTGGCGGCCGCAACCCCGAGGTCGCGGCTCTTCGCGGCGTTGGAGTACGTCACGTAGCCACACTCGAACCATTGGGAGCTGCCGGGGACGTCGGTGAGCGCTTTCGCCACCCAGCCGCCGGTGCAGGATTCGGCGGTGACGATGCGCCGCTCCGCCGCGCGCAGCTTGTGTGCGACGCGCTCGGCCAGCTCATACAGTTCCGGGTCGCTCACCATGGACACAAGGCTATATCAGGTGACCGTGCACCGCATGCTTCACCTCCGCTACAGTGGCGCGGAAATGGCTGCAAGCAACCACACGCCCATGATGCAGCAGTACCTGCGCATCAAGGGCGAGCACCCCGACATTCTGCTCTTCTACCGGATGGGCGACTTTTACGAGCTGTTCTATGAGGACGCCCGCCGCGCCGCCGCGCTCCTGAACATCACCCTCACGGCGCGCGGCCAGTCTGCCGGAGCGCCGATCCCCATGGCGGGGGTGCCTTTTCATGCCGTGGACAGCTATCTCGCCCGGCTGGTTCGCAAGGGTGAAAGCGTCGCGATCTGCGAGCAGCTGGGTGACCCGGCCGCTTCCAAGGGGCCCGTTGAACGCCAGGTGGTGCGCATCATCACGCCGGGGACACTGACGGACGCCGCGCTCCTCGACGAGCGCGCCGACACGCTCCTCGCCGCGGTTGCGCGCGACGGGACGCACTTCGGACTGGCGTGGCTGGATCTGGCCGCCGGGCGTTTTACGGTATTGCAGGCAGAGGGACGAGCGGGGCTGCTCGCGGAGCTTGAGCGGCTGAAGCCGGCGGAGCTGCTGCTTGCGGACGGCGGCGCCAGCGAGGAGCTAGCTCGCGTCGGCACGGTCGTGCGCACCCGGCCGCCGTGGCACTTTGAACTCAGCAGCGCCTCGCGCCTGCTGACCGATCAGCTCGGAACGCTGGATCTCAAAGGCTTCGGCGCGGACGATCTGCCGCTGGCCATCCGCGCCGCCGGCGCGCTCCTGCAGTACGTGCGGGACACGCAGAAGGCGGCGCTGCCGCACATTCGCACGCTGCAGGTCGAGGAGCGCACCGATGCCCTGCTGCTGGATGCGGTGAGCCGGCGGAATCTGGAACTCGACGCGAGCCTCACTGGCAACGAGGACGCGACGTTGCTCGCGGTTCTGGACAGCTGCGTGACCGGCATGGGTTCGCGGCAGCTGCGTCGCTGGCTCAACCGCCCGCTGACAAGTCAGCCGCTGCTGCGCGGCCGCTATCACGCTATCGGGGCTCTGCTCGACGGGCGGCGCTTCGGCGCGTTGCGCGAGCAGCTCCACGACGTGGGAGATGTGGAGCGCATCCTGGCGCGCGTCGCCCTGCGTTCAGCCCGGCCACGCGACCTGGTGCAATTGCGCACCTCACTCGCTGCACTGCCGGCGCTGCGCGCCGCACTCGCCACGCTCGACTCACCGCTCATGCAGGAGCTGCACGCGCGCTGCAGCGAGCACGCGGCGGTGGTAACCCTGCTGGCGGCGGCCATCGCCGCAGAGCCGGCGGCGCTGGTCCGCGACG
>Ga0209274_10001249_pt1 | contig 13257 bp, 15 predicted proteins | sample HubBroMetageREF1_FD_188343 | JGI IMG/M metagenome (GOLD analysis project Ga0209274, IMG submission 188343) | Reference soil microbial communities from the Hubbard Brook experimental Forest, New Hampshire, USA - Hubbard Brook CCASE Soil... | ecosystem: Environmental > Terrestrial > Soil >...
CCTTCGGTCAGGAAGCTCTCGGCGACGCGAAGGACACCGGGACGCCAGTGGTCCGACAGCGGAGCCAGGTAGGCCGCGAGCTTCGGCTGAAGGCGGTCGAGCTCGAGGTAGAAATGCTCGGAGGGTCGGAACTCCGCGGGCGTCCCGTCGATCGCGCAGCGGGGAAGGCCGAGCTGCTTCGGCTCGAGAGGTCTCCCGCAGTTGTCGCACTCGTCCCCGCGCGCGTCCGCAAATCCGCAATGGGGGCAGGTCCCGAGCAGGTACCGATCGGGGAGGAACCGGCCGTGCTTCGGACAGAACGCGGCCTCCTCGGTCCGACGGCGGATGTAGCCTCGTTCCAACAGCGAGAGGAAGACCTCGTCGACGGTCCGCTCGTGCAGGACCGTTCGCGTCGTCGTGAAGACGTCGAACGACACGCCGAGGCTCACGAGCGCCTGGCGGTTGATCGCGTGGAACCTCTCGGCGAGGTCCGCGGGGGCGATGCCGGCCTTCTCGGCCGCCACAAGGATCGGCGTCCCGTGCATGTCCGAGCCCGAGACCATGAGCACTTCGTCGCCCCGCAGCCGATGGTACCGGGCGAAGATGTCGGCCGGGACGTAGGTGCTCGCCAGGTGACCGATGTGCTGGGCGCCGTTCGCGTACGGCCACGATACCCCGATGAACACTCGAGCCGTGACGCTCCCCTCCAGTCGTATCGAGAAGTCGGGCGCCCTTAGGTTTTTGCCGCGGTGTTTCAGCACCACTTCCCAGCGCACTTTATGCTGGGCTCGCCTGTCCCCGCGCCGTGACCGAGGATTCCCCTCCGATGCACCGCCCGTCCGTTCCCGAGGCGGACCGGGAGATCGGGGTCCGGCACCCCGTCCTCTCGCACGGATTCGTGACCTTGGTCGACTACATGGGCAACGACGCGGCGATCGTCCAGGCAGCGCGGGTCTCCTACGGTCAGGGGACCCGGAGCGTCCGGGATGACCGCGGACTTCTTCGCTACCTCATGCGCCACCGACATACCACGCCGTTCGAGATGGTCGAGTACAAGTTCCTCGTCCGACTGCCGATCTTCGTCGCCCGCCAATGGATCCGCCATCGGTCCAGCTCGGTGAACGAGTACTCGGCCCGGTATTCTGTGGTGCCGGACGAGTACGAGGTTCCTCCCCCGGAAGAGGTGCGCCATCAGTCGACCCGGAACCGGCAGGGGCGGGGCGACCCGCTGCCCGTGGAGGTGGTGGATCGATTCCGTTCCGACCTGGACGACGTTTCCCAGCGGGCGTACTCCGCCTATTCCCGGGCGCTGGACGCCGGCGTGGCTCGCGAGACCGCGCGACTGCTTCTCCCGGTCGCCTACTACACGCAGTGGTACTGGAAGACCAACCTCCACAACCTGTTCCACTTCCTCTCACTCCGGTTGGACGCGCACTCCCAGGAGGAGATTCGGTTGTATGCGGCCGAAGTCGCCAAACTCGCGCGCGTGGTCTGTCCGGTGGCGTTCGAGGCGTTCGACGAGTTCCAGGTGGAGGCGTTGACCCTCGGGAAGCGCGAGCGGATCGCGATGCGGGCGCTCCTCGACGGGAAGACGCCGATCGAAGCGTGTGCGCTGGCCGGATGGCCGCTCACCCGCGACGACGGAAAGCCGATGAGTTCCGGGGAGGGCGCCGAGTTCCTTCAGAAGCTCGAACGGATCCGCCGGGTCGACGGCCCGGAAGCTCCGAGCGAGGACTGAACGCGTCAGAAGCGCGGGTCGTCGCCGTCGTCCAGCGTGAATCCCGGCCGAGGTAGGAACGCGCCGGCATCGTCACCGAACCGCGTGGGCAGCACCGGCCGGAGTCGCTCGACCTCGCGGGCACCGTCCCCACCCGACGCCAAGAGGTCGGCCAATCGCAGCGCGACGCCTCCTGCCCGCATCACCCCGAATCCGTTGAATCCGACGATCGCGTACAGGTTCTCTTCGCGCGCGACCGGACCCACGAGCGGGCGTCGGTCGGGCGTCGACGTGCAGACCCCGGCCCACGCGCGAACCATTTCGGCGTCGGCCCAGCCCGGAAACCGGCGCTCGAACGTCTCGGCGAGCTGGGTGACGAACGACTCGTCGGCTCCCGGACGGAACGTCTCGGGGTCGACCTCCACGAGGCGCGTGCCGTCACCCGCCAGGATGCGACCGTTCGCCTCGGGCCGGGCGTACACGTCGACATCGATGTCGTGGACCGAGGGGAAGACTACGGGTCCGGAGGCGGGTCGTAGGACGGCGGCCTGGGTTCGGTAGGGGGCGAGGGGCAGCGGGTGACCGATACCCCGGAGGAGCTGCTTGGACCATGCCCCCGCCGCCACGACGGCGTTCCGCGCGCGAAGCGTCCGACCGCCGGTCGCCAGCTCCCACCGTCCGGCGACTCGAAGGAGCGCATCCATCGGGGTCCCGAGAACGAAATCTACCCCGGCCTGGCGTGCCCCTTCGGCGTAGATCTCCCCCATGGTGCTGGGGGTCACGACGGCGTCGGCCGGACTCCAGACCGCACGGGGTCCGTCGTCGAACCGGCCCCAGGGTACTCGTTGCCGCAGCTCATCGACCGCGATCTCGCGAACGTCCACTCCCCAGGTTCGCAAGCGACCGATGGCCGACTCGAGCACCCCGGTCGCCTCCGACCCGTGCGCCCACCGAACAAATCCATTGACCGTGTACGCCGAGGGATCCCACCGCGCGCCCAGGGCGGCGTACTGTTCCTTGGATTCCCGGGTGACCTCGACATCCCAGCGGTTCCAGAGTTGCTCGGTGACGATGCCCGCCGCCCGGCCGGTGGCCCCGGCGCCCGGGGTCCGGGGGTCGTAGACGGCGACCGGACCGACGTCCTTCCCGGCCAGGTGGTACGCCAGCGCGCACCCGGCGATCCCTGCTCCGAGGATCAGGACCTCGGCCGAGTCGGCCGACACGGAAGCGCCGAGGGCGCGCCTCGGTTAATACTCCGGCTTCGCGCGCTGGTAGGCAGTCCGCAGCGCCTGGGTGTCGACGTGGGTGTAGATCTGCGTTGTGGCGACCGACGCGTGTCCGAGCAGCTTCTGGATGTACCGGATGTCGCACCCCCGCGAAAGTAGGGCCGTCGCCAGGGTGTGGCGGAGCATGTGGGGGGTCACCCGGTGCGGGATCGAGGCGCTCGCCGCGGCCCGACGGACGATCCGCTCCACGGTCACGGGGCCGACCGGGAAGAGGCGAAGGCCGGTCTCCCCTGCCAACGTACGGTCGGTGAGATACCGGTCGATCGCGGCCCGGGTCCGGTCCTCGAGGATGACCTCGCGGTCCTTGTCGCCCTTGCCCGAGCGAACGTGGAGGATGTTCCGCTCGAATTCGACGTCCTCCAGCTGAAGGTGGCACAGTTCGCTCACCCGGAGACCGGCGAACGCGAGGACGTGGACGATCGCACTGTCCCGCGGAGAGTCCCGTACCGCCTCGAACAGCCGGTGCATCTCCTCCTCGGAAAGATACCGGGGGAGCCGTTCGGGCCGTCGGGGGGGTTCGAGCTGGTCCGCGACGGCGAACCCGAAGTTCCGGAACAGTGAGGTCAGTCCCCGGACGGTCGTGTACACCGAATTCTTGGAATAGTGGCGTTGGAGCACTAGATACTCGCGGAACGCCTCGAGGTCCCGCAGCGTGACGTCTTCCAGCGGTTTCTGGGCATAGGACAGGAACGTCCGGGCGATGTGTCCATACTGCTTGACCGTGCACGGGCTCCGCTCCTGCGCCTTCAGCATCGTCTGAAATCGATCGACCAGCGCGAGGACGTCCAACGGGGACCCCGTTCCGGTGGTGCCCGGATCCGCGGGGGAGCGGCGGGGGGGGCCGCTCGTACGCGGCAGACGGGTGTAGGCCATTGAACCTCGGTGGCGGGGGTTCAGCTAATAATCGTATGTGCGCAGAGGAAGCACCGCTCCGCTCCGTGCTAAAATAGAGTGCCGAGGTTCCGATTCTCGTGCGGTGCTCGACCTGCAACGCGGACGCCGTCGTCGACCAACCGTACGCGGGCCGACACGTTTGTGCCCGTCATTTCACGGCCTCGGTGGAGGAGCGCGTTCGCCAAGAGTTTCACCGGCAGATGCCCCGATTTTCGGGGGGCACGGTCGCCGTCGCGCTCTCGGGGGGCAAGGACTCGGCCGTCGCCCTGAGCCTCGCGCAGGAATACTTCCGTCGACGACCGACGGTCCGGATCGTCGCACTGAGTGTCGACGAAGGAGTGGAGGGGTATCGTTCCGCGACCCTTCGGGCCGCCGAATCGCTGACCGAACGCCTCGGGGTCGCCCACCGGGTGGTCCGCGCTCAGGAGGAGCTCGGGACGACGACGGACCGGGCCGCACGGCAGCTTCCCGGAACGATCCCCTGCTCGTTCTGCGGGGTGTGGCGGCGCCAGCTGCTCAACCGGGCGGCCCGGGACGCCGGTGCGGACGCCCTGGTGCTCGGGTTCAACCTGGACGACCTCGCGCAGACGGTACTGATGAACCTCGTCCGGGGCGACCTCGACCGGCTGGTCCGAATGGCCCCGCATCGCTCCCCCCAGCCCGGGCTCGTTCCGCGCGTCGCACCGTTGGCCCTCGTTCCCGAACGGGAGGTCTACCTCTATGCGCGCCTCCACGGACTCCCGTTCGACCACGGAGAGTGTCCGCACGCCGGTCGGGCGTCCCGAAACCTGTTCCGGGAGGTCGTCTGGCAGCTCGAGGAGGCCCTGCCGGGGACGCGACAGTCCCTGCTGCGCACGCACGATCGGTTGGTCGAACGGTGGCTGCGGGACGAACCGTCGGGCGCCCCCCTGCGGTGCCGGTCCTGCGGAGAGCCGTCTGCCTCGGACCTGTGCCGAGCGTGCGAGTACCTCCAGGTCGTTCGAACGGGCGAAGCGCCGGCGGTGGGGCCGTGAGCGCGCCGCCCCCCGCGACCCCGATCGCCACCGGGAGCGACCCTCGCTCTTCCGTTCAACAGCGAGTGTTCGTCGTCGGCGCCGGGATCATGGGGAGCGGGATCGCCGCACAATGTGCGCTCGCCGGCTATCCGGTCACCCTGGAGGATGTCAGCGAGGAGTTCGCACGGCGGGGACTGGCCAACGCCGGCCGCGCCCTCGACTCCGCCGTTCGAAAGGGTACGCTCGGTCCCGGGGAGAAGGAGGCCGTCCTCGCACGGATCGACATCGCGATCGGGCTACGTCGCGCGGATGCGGCGCAGGTCGTGATCGAAGCGGCTCCCGAGAACCTCGCGATGAAACGGGACGTCTTCCGGGAGCTCGAAGCGGCGACGCACCCGTCCGCCCTCCTCGCGTCGAACACCTCCTCTCTGCCGATCACGTCGATCGGCCAGGAGATGAAGGACCCCGGTCGGCTCGTCGGGATCCACTTCTTCAACCCGGTCCTCGCGATGCCGCTGGTCGAACTGATCCCCGGACACACGACCCGACCGGAGGTCCTCGAGCGGGCCCGCGTCTTCGCCGCGAGCCTCGGCAAGACCGTGGTCACCTCCCGAGATACTCCGGGATTCGTCACGACGCGGGCTCTCGCCGTCCTCCTGAACGAAGCCGCGTGGATGCTGTACGAGGGCGTCGCGACGAAGGAGGATATCGACACCGCGTACAAGCTCGGGTTCCACCATCCGATGGGGCCGTTCGAACTCGCGGACCTGGTCGGGATCGACACCACCCTCGCGATCCTCGACGTACTTTGGGATGGCTTTAGGGACCCGCGGTACCGGGCCTGTCCCCTCCTTCGGACGATGGTGTCCGCGAAGAAGCTCGGCCGCAAGACGGGCGAAGGGTTCTACCCCTATCCCCCGAAGGAGTCGGGAGCGTGAGCGCGCTCGACGCGTTCGGCGACCTCCTCATCCTGATCCTCGTTTCGCTCATCCCGGCACTCCTCTACCTCACCTGGGTCCGCCGGGTCGAGCGCTACCAGCAGAGCTCGTGGGGGGCGGTCCTGCGCGCGTTCGCGTACGGGGCCCTCTTTGCCACGATCACCGCCGCGATCCTCGAGGCGATCATCGTCAGTCTCGGCACCGCGGTCAGCCAGCAGTACCCGGGCCCCGAGTTCATCTTCCTCAACGGGAACTCCACCCTCGGTGCGTTCTTCCTCGTGCTCGTCGTCGCGCCCTTCATCGAGGAGGCCCTGAAAGGCTCGGGAGTGTATACCTACCGGGACCAGATCCGGATCCTGGCCGACGGGCCGGTCTTCGGGGCATCGGTCGGACTCGGGTTCGGCTTCTTCGAGACGTTCCTCTACGGGCTCGCGGCGTACTTCGCGGGCGGGCTCGAAGCCGGTATCGCCCTGATCCTGATCCGCAGCGTCTCGAGCGTGCTGCTGCATGGGAGTTCGACCGGGATGTTCGGGTACGGATTCGCCCGCAGCAAGTTCAACGTACCCGGACCGGGGACCGGGTCGTACTACCTGCTCGCGGTCGCCATGCACGCCGGCTTCAACGCGCTCGCGTCCCTCGCGGCGATCGTCGTGATCTTCGGGGTGTCGGGAGTCGCTGTCGGGCTGACGTCGTTCCTCGCCCTGTTCGCCGCGATCGCCTTCGCCTTCGTGGCGATCGAGCACGTACGCAACGTGATCGCGACGACCGACTACCCGGTGCTCGTGCCGGGGACGGGCCGTCTCCCGCCGGGCCGAAGCCGCTAGTCGAGCCGCCCGCTACGGGCCCCGCGGGACGTCCATCTTGCGCTTCCAGTCCGACTCGCCCATGTCCCGGTAGACGGTCCCCGCGTCATCGGAGGTCGGGGCGTCCCCAGCCTGGCCGACGTCCCGGATGCGCGCCTTCTTGAGCAGCCAGTAGTGGATCCGCCACGTCTTCCCCCGGGAGACCGTCGCGTCCTCCTCCTCGCTGGTCAGGAGACCTTCCTCCTCGAGCTGGTAGAACCGGTCGCGGTCCTCGCTCGAGAGCTTGTTGTCGAGCACCGCGTCGTCGAGGCCGAAATATCCGAGGACCATTCGCGCGGTCGTGTGCGCTTCCGCCGGGGGCATCTTCCCGCGGGCGACCAGGGTACGTTCGATGGCGCGAGTCAACTCCGCTTCCGTGATCGAAGCCATGCCGCTCGGGAGGCCCACGCCTCGGGCAAGTAAATAGCTCGCGCGCTCCACCCGCCTCGCTCGCGGAGAACGTTAACCGTACCCGACGGTGGCGACGCCGTGTCCGACCCGACGCCCTTCGACGTCCCCGAAACCGCCCTCGGGGCCGCACGACGGGCGCAGGGCCGGGGGTTGTGTCCCGAGTGCTTCGGGCGCCTGTTCGGACGCCTCGGGCACGGCCTCACCAACCCCGAGCGAGCGCATCGGCTCGAGGCGACCATCGGTCCGGCTCCGCCGGCCACGTCGCCGTGTCCGGTCTGTGGGGGGCTGTTCGAGCGCGCGGGGGTCTGGGGCGAACGGACGGTCCGCGCCGCCGAAGGGTACGAGTGGCACCGCTTCACCTGCGGCTCTCGCTGGGAGCCGGAGCTCCTCGCCCGCGAGGAGGCGCTCTGGACCGAGGTCGGGACCGAGTGGGGCGAGAGCGTGCGCTCGGCGTTCAACCGGGAGCTCGGGAAACTGATCGAGTCGCGCACCGGAGCTTCTGGCGGTACCGAGCGGCCGGACGTCGTATTCCTGGCGGACCTCGCGGTCGGTCGGGTCGAGGTCACGGTGCTCCCCGTCTATCTGCAAGGACGCTACCGAAAGCTCGACCGGACCCTCCCCCAAACGCGGTGGCCCTGCCGACGATGCCAAGGCCGCGGTTGCGACGCCTGCGCCGGCACCGGAAAGACCTATGCCGAGAGCGTCGAGGAGATCATCGCGGCCCCGCTCCTCACGGCGACCGGCGGGGAAGGGACCCGGTTCCACGGCATGGGGCGCGAGGACATCGATGCCCGGATGCTCGGACGAGGTCGCCCGTTCGTCCTGGAATTGCTACGACCCCGGCGACGGACCCTCGACCTACCCGAGATCACCGCCGAGCTCGCCCGAACGGGTGCGGGGCGCGTCGAGGTCGTCGACCTGGCCCCGGCCGAGGCCCCGGACGTCGTCCGGGTCAAGGAGGCGAGCCCGGACAAGAGCTACCGCGTGGGGGTCGTCGGCACCGCCTCGGTGGCAAAGGTTAATGAGGCCTTGGACGTCGCGCTGGCCCGAGCGATCGCCCAGCGGACACCGACCCGCGTTGCGCATCGTCGAGCCGACCGCGTTCGGACGCGGCGTCTCGTCACCGCGCGCCTGGTGGAGGCGGCCGAGGGGAGGTTCACGCTCGACCTGAGAACCGAGGCCGGCACCTACGTCAAGGAATGGGTGGAAGGAGATGGAGGACGTACCGAGCCCAGCCTCGCCGCCCTCGTCGGGGTCCCGCTAAAGGTCGAGTTCCTCGATGTACTGGAGATCCACGACACAGAGGTAGCATAGATGGTCAAGAGTTCCAAGGGGTTCCGCTCCCGTTCCCGCGGCACGTTCACGAAGAAGGTCCGCGAACGGGGGATGCCCCCCATTACCCGGTTCCTCCGACAGTTCGAGATCGGGGAGAAGGTCATGGTACGCATCGAGCCGTCCGACCCCCACGGCCAGCCCCACCCCCGCTACCAGGGAAGGGTCTGCACGGTGGTCGCCCGGTCCGGGCGGGCGTACCGAATCGAATTCCTCGACGGCGGCAAGCGCAAGGAGCTCATCGCGACCCCGATTCATCTGCTCCCGGTGCCGAAGGTGGAGGTCCCCCATGCCTGAACCGGTGTCGCTCTCGCGCGTCAAGGACCTGCTCACCGACGAGGCGACGCACCGGACCCTTCCACGGGAAGCCGGGCTCGCCCTCCAGCACGCCGAGCTGTTCGCCCGCCTCTCCACCGAGGCGACCGATAACCTGATCGCGGAGCTGCGAACGCTGCCGTTCGTCGACGCCGCCGTCGCGGTGAAGGTCGCGGACAGCCTGCCCCAGTATCCCGAAGAGATCCGGCTCCTGTTCTCCAAGGAGCGGGTCGTGCTCGACGAAGCGCAGATCACGCGCCTCCTCGAGATCGTAGCGCAGCACCGATGAACGGGGGTACGGCCCGTGGAAAATTACGCGTACATCCTCGATTACCTGCCGAACGGCCGGCAGACGGAGCGCGGGTTCCACCGCGAACCACTGGCGCTCGCCATCGGCGAGGACGAGCTGAAGCTGTTCGAGCTCGTGCCGCGCCCGAGCGCGAAGCTCGCCGCCGGTAGCCGCATCCCGCTGGTCGCGCTCGACGGCGTCCCTCCGCCGATCGACCACGTCCGGCGCCGCATCGGATACGACGAACTCACCGTCTCGGGTCGCTCGGAGCTCACGGTGACGCTCGAAAAGATCGTCAAGGCCAACACGCCGCGCTACCTGCGGTTCTTCAACGAGTCGCCGGCGGTGTCCCGCCGGTTCCACCTCCTCGAACTCCTGCCGGGCATCGGCAAGAAGACGATGCAGCAGATCGTGGACGAGCGAAAGCGCGCCCCGTTCGCGAGCTTCGAGGACCTCGAGCAGCGGCTCCACCTGAAGAGCCCGGAGAAGCTCATCGTCGGTCGCATCGAGCAGGAACTCAGCGGTGTCGAGGACAAGTACCGCCTCTTCGTCGCCCCCTAGGCGGACCGCACCCTCCGAGTTCGGGGTCCCCGAACGCCCGGAGGAGATCCGGCGCACGCTCGCCGCGCTCGGGGTCCGCCCTTCGAAGAGCTGGGGACAGTCGTTCCTGACCGACCCGTTCATCGCCGACGCCGAGGCGGCCCTGGTCGAGGTGCCCGCCGGGCGACCGGTGCTCGAGATCGGCGGCGGCCTCGGCATTCTGACGGAGGCGCTGCTCCGTCGAAACATCGGACCCCTCACCGTCATCGAACGCGACCCGCGGCTGGCCGGATTCCTTCGGTCCACGTTCGGCAACCGAATTCGTGTCGTCGTGGGGGATGCGCTCGAGGTCGAGCTCCCTCCGGCCGACGCAACCGTCGGCAACCTGCCGTATTCCGTCGCCACGCCGATCCTCATCCGTCTTCTCGAGCGGCGGGTCCCTCGCGTGGTGTTCCTGATCCAACGCGAGGTCGCGGAACGTCTCGCCGCCGCACCCGGTTCCAAACAGTACGGCCGGCTGGCCCTGTTGGCCCGGCTCTATGGCGACGTGGAACTCTACCGAACGGTGGCCGCCCGCGCGTTCTCCCCGGTTCCCGAGGTCGAGAGCCGGATCGGCCTCCACGTCGCAAGGTCCGGACCGTTGCCCGTGAGCTCCGTGGAGTCCTTCGAACACGTGGTCCGCATCCTCTTCTCCTCGCGTCGCAAACAGCTCGGTAACCTGATGCCTCGCCTCGCGATGGGCGGTCGGGATTCCGAGGAGCTGGCGAAAGCGTCCGGTTGGCCCACCGGCTGGGCCACCCTTCGACCCGAACAGCTCCCGCCGGAGGCGTTCTTTGCGCTCGCCCGTGCCGTTGACTCGGATCTTCGCCGTCCCGGCTAGTCCCGAGCCGGGCTCGGGAGGCGTAGGGCCCCTCGATACGACCCGCGCTAACCGGGCCCGGAATCCGCCGTCGCGGCCAGCTCGGGCGGCGAAGCGCTCCGTCGGACCCTCCGGTCCTTGAGCGCCCCGCCGCCTCGAACCACCACGTAGATCGCGAAGACGATCGTCACGATGAAGAAGCTCGTGGGCTCCACCTCGTAGAACGCGATGAAGATCCCGGCGTAGGTGGCCAAGAGGGCCACGGCCACCGAAATGAGCACCGCATAGAGGGGGCGTTTGGCGAGCCGTATGGCGATGGCGGCGGGCGTGACGGCCAGCGCGAAGATGAGCAGGACGCCGATGATCGTGACCGCGACGGAGATCACCACGGCCAGGGCGAGCATGAAAATGACTCCGAGGACGAGCGTGTGCATCCCCTTGGCTTCGGCCACCTCTTCGTCCAACGAGGCGAAGAGCAACTGTCGATACACGATCCCCAGCACGAGCAGCACCGGCACCGCCGTCTCGAAGGTGAAGAGCACCTGCGCGTTGCTGATCCCCACGATCTCGCCGAACAGGATCGAGTACGCCTCGGTGGCGAATCCATTGTAGAAGGCGAGGAACAGCAGGCCCAGTCCGAGCATGAACGCGAGTACCGTACCGATCTCGACATCCCGATGCGCCGCCTTCTGGCCGAGCAGGGCGATACTTCCACCGGATACCGTGGTGAACAGGAGCAGTCCGTAGATCGGAGCCACCCCGAAGAGAACGGCGCCGGCGGCCCCGGAAAAGCCGACATGGCCCAGCGCATGCGCGGCGAAGGACGAACGACGCAGGACCACGAGATAGCTCACGAGGCCGGCCAGAATGGCGATGACCGTGCCGGCCTCGAAGGCATTCCGCACGAACTCATATTGAAGCATGACCCGGAGGTCGCCGATCAGATTCCAATTCCACCAGACCCAGCCGAAGTTCGTCACGCGGCCTCCTGCGGGTCTTTGTGGGAGTCTTCCCCGCCGACGATGACGAGATTCCCGCGCGAGTCCCGGAGGACCTCGACAGGGACCCCGTAGAGGGCGGTCAGGCTGTCGGTGGTCAGCACTTCCTCGGGGAGGCCCGTGGCCACCCGGCCGTTGGCGATGTAGATGACCTTGTCCAGCCGGCGAATGAGCGGGTTGATGTCGTGGGCCACGAGGAGCGTCGCCACGTCCCGGGTCCGGACCAGGTCACTCACTACGTCGACGAGCTCTCGCGCTCGACGCAGGTCGAGGCTCGCGAGCGGCTCGTCCAGCAGGAGGATCTCGGGGCGTCCCGTCAGCGCTTCGGCCAGGAAGATCCGTTGAAGCTCGCCCCCCGACATGGCGCCGAGCGACTTCTTCGCGAGGTCGGTGGCGCCGACCGATCGGAGCGCTTCCTCGGTCGCCTCCCGCTCCGCGCGGAACCGGCCGGGGGTCAGATTCGGAATCCAGCGGTTGCCGGCGTACCCGAGGCGCACGAGCTGAACGGCCTCGACGTTGGTGTCCTTGTCGACCACATGGCTCTGGGGCACGTAGCCGATCTTCGGGTTGCCCCGTCGCGGGGGCGCCCCGAAGACGTTCAGACTGCCCCCGTTCGGTCGCAAGAGTCCGAGGAGCAGCCGGAACAGGGTCGTCTTTCCGGCTCCGTTCGGGCCGATGACCGCTACGAATTCCCCGCGCTGGATGTCGAAATTCGCGTCACTCCATACGACGCGGCCGCCGTAGCTGACCTCGAGCCCTCGGGCCCGGGCGATCTCAGAATACACGCGAATGTGTCCCCGGGGTCCTCGTTCGCTGCATCGGCGTTCAATTCCCCAATACGGGCGCGTCGAGCGCGACGTACAACGCGTTCAGTTGTCCTCCCATCCACTGCTGGAACGTCGCGGTGGGGGGGACGATCGTCTCGGTGACGCTCATCACGCTGACGTTGTTCGCCTGGGCGATGGACTTCATGTTCGTCGTGATCGGAGTCACCGTCTGCGCGTTGAAGACGAGGACCCGCACGTGCCCGCTTTCGAGTTGACACTGGAACACGACGACGCTCTGGTCGGGGGGGTCGTTCCCCTCGGCGATCGCTTCCATGAACGCCGGCGGGGAAACCAGGTCGAGGTCGGTCGCGTTGGCGAGATACACGAAGATGCTCTCGGTCGAGGCGACCACCGTTCCGGCAAACTGGTGCCTGATCGCTCCGACCTCCGAGTAGAGCGACGACAGCGAAGCCGTCACGTTGTCATACTGGTCCGAAAAGTAGCCGGTGAGCGACGGCGCGATCGAGGTGAGGTTGTGAAGCATCCAGGCGACGGTGTCGTTGACGTAGGTGGGATTGTACCATAGGTGGGGGTTCCCCGTGACGATCCCCCCGGTGACGCTGACTCCCAAGCTATCGCCAATGTTCAGGATCGTCTGGTTGCTGTCGCCATCGGCCGCGACGAGCGTGGTGGCCCAGCTGTCGTAGCCGACATTGTTGAGGATGACGTACTGCGCGTTCTTGATCGCTACCGCATCGGAGTCGTTGGATTGGTACTCATGTGGGTCCGTATTCGGGTCGGTGATGATACTCGTCACGCTCACATGGATTCCCCCGATCTGGGAGACCAAGCTCCCCCAGAAGTTCTCGGCGGCCACCACGTTGATGACCGGCCCCGAGGAGGATCCGGACGCCGTGCGGGCCGCCGGTGGGAGCGCCTCGTTCATGGCGGCGGCTGGGGCGTGCGGTGGAACCGGGCGAACCCCCGTTGAGCTCGCCGTCGCCATCGAGTTGGATCCGATCGCCGGAGGAGGTTCGGGGGTCATTCCGCTCGGACCGGTGGGGGTGGACACGGAAGCACACGGAGCCGGGGGAG
>Ga0209274_10001251_pt1 | contig 13244 bp, 12 predicted proteins | sample HubBroMetageREF1_FD_188343 | JGI IMG/M metagenome (GOLD analysis project Ga0209274, IMG submission 188343) | Reference soil microbial communities from the Hubbard Brook experimental Forest, New Hampshire, USA - Hubbard Brook CCASE Soil... | ecosystem: Environmental > Terrestrial > Soil >...
CGAGATGGTCGCACACGCCTCCGGCTCGACCGCCACGATTCGGGGAGCCGGTGATACTTCACGACGGAGAACGTCTCCGACGCCGCTGATCGTCCCGCCAGTACCTACCCCGGCAACAAAGGCGTCGATGGAAAGCCCCTCCATCCCCCAGAGAATCTCTCGGGCGGTCGTAGCAGCGTGTACGGCCGGGTTGACCGGATTGTCGAACTGTTGCGGCATGAAGGCGCCCGGCGTCGACCGAGCGATCTCACGGGCCTTCGCGACCGCGCCTTCGAGTTGCTCGGCCTCGGGTGTAAGCACGACCTCGGCCCCGAACGCCTCGAGAAGCTGTCGCCTTTCTAGGCTCATACTCTCGGGCATCGCGAGCACGCAGCGATACCCCCGCACCGCGCACACGAGAGCCAGCCCGATCCCCGTGTTGCCGCTCGTCGGCTCGACCACCACGCCCCCCGGAGCCAACCGGCCCGTGCGCTCGGCGTTGTCGATCATCGCGAGCGCGATGCGATCCTTGACCGATCCACCCGGGTTGCTTTGCTCCATTTTCGCCCAAACCGATGCGCGAGGGCCCGGGCGCCCGGGCGCTCGAACCGCGATTAGTGCGGTGCTGCCGACGAGCTCGAGCACATCGTCGACAAGCACCGGGGATACGGACTGCGCACCCATTTCGCGGCCCCCTGTCTAGCATGCCCCGGGCGCTCGTTGGCGTGGCGACCCTGGGTGGCATAAAGGACCGCCATGCGAGGCTCTCCGGACGCGCATGCGCTGCACCGGGCGTGCCCGCCCATCGACCTGCACGCCGACACGCTCATGTGGGCTCGATGGCTGGGCTACGACCTGCTTGCGCGGCACGATCCTCCCCTGTGGCGCGCCGCGTTTGGCGGTCACGTCGACGTGCCACGGATGCGCGATGGGGGTCTCGGCGCACAGTTTTTCAGCTTGGTCTCGCTCCCGATCTCGCGCACGGCCGGCGGCCTCGCCCAGGCGGTCGAAGCCCAGATCGACATCTTGGACGAGGCGATCGCGCGCGCTCCCGCCGATTTGCGTCTCGTGCGAACCGCCGCAGAGGTCGAAGCGTGCGGCAGGGACGGCGTGTTGGGCGCGCTCCTCGGCATCGAGGGGGCCCACGCGCTCGAAGGCAATCTCGACCGCGTCGAAACGTTCGCCCGTCGCGGGGTGCGTTACCTGGGCCTTCTGCATTTCACCGCGAACGACGCGGGGTACCCAGCGTATGGGCGCGGGCGCCGAGACCAGAAGGGACTGACGCCGTGGGGGCATGAGCTCGTACGCCGATGCGAGGCCTCCGGGGTCATCGTCGATCTTGCGCATATTAACCGCCGCGGGTTTCTGGACGCATGCAAGGCAGCCTCGAAACCCCTTCTCGTAAGCCACACCGGCGTACTCGGCGCGTTTGAGCATTGGCGGAACATCGGAGACGACCAGCTCCGCGCGGTCGCGGAAAAAGGAGGCGTGGTCGGAGTCGTCTTCTACCCGCGTTATCTCGGGGGACCAGGCCTTGCACCTGTAGTTAAGCATCTCATCCATATTCTCGATGTCGTTGGCGAAGATACCCCGGCTCTCGGGAGCGACTGGGACGGTCTCATCGTTCCCACGCAGGAGCTCTCGGACCCAGGGGGACTGCCTCTCTTGACCGACGCTCTGCTGGCCGCGCGGGTTGCGCCCCGAGTCATCGAGAAGATTCTACGCCTGAATGTCATGCGACTCCTGTCCTGAGGCCGACGGGATCTTTTCCGGGGATTCGACCCTGCTTGACCCCCGTCTTCCCTGGGGTAGCTTCGCGGGAGGGGGCGCTAGCGATCGAACGTTGACGCCGGAAAACACAGGTTCGGAGATCGTTGGCGAATTGTTCGCCGCCACGCTGGTTACTGCGCTCGGATCGCTATTCGCCGCGAGCGACACCGCGCTGGCCGAGATTCCCGAGGGTCGGCTGCAGGCGCTCAGCGCGGAGGCCACGTCGAGCGGCGCCGCGTTCAAACGCTTCGCCCGCGATCCGTTACGGGTTGTTTCGCGTTGGTTGGTCGGTCGCGTGGTATGCCTCAGCGTCGCCAGCGTCCTGCTCGGCGACGCGGCGCATCGCACTGGTTTGCTGAGACTTGCGCTGCCGACTTCGGTTCTCGGGGCCGTGCTCACTTACGGCACCTTCACGGAGATTCTCGCGACCTTTGCGCGCCGCCGTCCGGAACGGGTCGGCGAGCTCGGCCTCGTGTTCCTTCGGCCGCTCGAATGGCTGCTCGCCCCTCTCGCCGACCCGCTGGCAATGCTGGGACGAGCCGTCGGGCGGCGCGTCTCGAAGTCCCGAAAGGTCGACGCTCGTATCACCGAAACCGAGGTCGAGTGGGCCGTGAGCGAAGGCGAGAAAGCGGGCGCAATTGCCAATGAGCCCGCCGAAATGATCCGCAAGGTTCTCGACTTCAAGGACTTGACTGCACGTGAGGTCATGGTTCCACGGCGGCTCATCCTTGGCATCGAAGTGGGGATGTCGCTTCCCGACGTGGTCGCTTTCGTCGCCGCGGAAAAGCATTCGCGCTACCCGGTTTACCGCGGCAATATCGACAACATCGTCGGCCTGCTCTGCGCAAAAGATCTCTTCGCCGTTGTTCGGGACGGTCGGCTCGGCTCGACCCAGCTGGCGGACGTGACCCGAGGCTCGGTGCTGTTCGTGAGCGAAAGCCAACCCGCAGCGAAGATCCTTCAGGACATGCGATCGCGCCGATTGCATGTCACGGTCGTCAGCGACGAGTTCGGCGGCACTGCGGGCCTGGTGACCCTCGAAGACATCATCGAAGAAATCGTTGGCGACATCCGTGACGAGCACGATGTCGAGACAGCGATCCAGCCCATGGGGGATGGCCGCATTCTCGCGAACGCTTCGGTAGCGCTCGCAGATCTCGCCGTGGCGCTCGGCCGACCTTTTCCTTCGGATGGAGACTTCGAGTCACTCGGAGGCTTGATCGTCAGCCATGCCGGGCGAGTCCCCAAAGTCGGCGCCACCGTTCACGTTGACGGGCTCAAGCTCATCGTTCGGGAAGCCGACGAGAGGCGGGTCGTGTCAGTCGAAATCATTCCAGATCGGGCTCAACCGCCCGCTTCGCCCTCGTGATCGCCCGCCCCGTCGCTCTGCGCCTGGTCACGCGAGCCCAGCGCGTTTCCGCTGCCACCCTGCCCTTCGGGATTCAGGCCTGGAGCTCCGACGCGCTCGCCGTAGCCATCCTGCTCGAAGCGGAGGCGGACGACTTGAACGAGATCGAAGTGGCGTCTCAAGTTCCGCAAGCTCGCGGCTTGGCGCCCGCAACCCCCGTGTTCATTCTAGGCAGCGCCACGAGGGCCCCTTCACGGGCGAGCTGGCTCTCCTCACTACTGCGTGCGGACACCGTGAAGGTCGGCAGGGCGCCTCGTTGCGGCGCGCTGCTCATGCGAGGCTACGTCGGACTGGGAGCGGGGATGGACGAGACGAGTGGAACCGACCTGGTTTGGGGCCTCAGTTCACTTTGCTGAGCTGATCGGCAAGCTTGGCGGCCATCTCGTCGAGACCTGGCTTGGACTCCGTAATCACGTCTGAAGTTTCGCTCTTCTGACCTTGAACGTCGTCGATGAGAGAGTTCATCGAACTTACCAATTGGGCAATTTGCCCACGCGTCGCGCTCGGGCAGACCTTCTCGAAAGTATTCGGCACGATAGGGATTGCGGTCCCGTCCTTCGGCACTCGGTCGCTCTCCAGCCGCGGCAGCTTCACGTTGCCCGAGCCCCGCGGATTCGCGAAAGTCATGTCGTTCGGGACCCCGTTCTTGTCGTCCGGGGAGATGGGCGTCGCAAGAGGCGCCAAGAACGCGGCCGTGTTGCGAGGGTCGTTGCTGTCCACCACGGCGACATACGAGATGGGCAACATGCCGGCGGGGCGGCTCAGCTCCTCGGTGATCGGTTTCTGTAGCTTGTTGAGGAGCGAGACCACCAAGCCCTTTTTGTCGTTCAGGGCCTGCACCCGCGTGATGAAATCAAAGAGATCGCGCGTCGTGTCGGCGGGAACGCCACTGAATCGCCGTCCGAATAGCTTGTCCCCGCCGAAGTCGACGTTGAGGCCGGAAAGGCCCTGCGCCAGGCCGCTCGGGAACGTGCGATCGACGCTGAGAGTCTTCCCGCCCGCTTGCAACTTCTGGCTCACTTGCACCAAAGACTCGCGCGCCTTGAGAATGTCGGCAGCGAGGTCGTGTGCATCGCGGATGCCCTGGGCCCGGGCGCTGCCCTGAGTTGAGGCCGTGCCGCCCACGTATCCAAGGGCTGCGAGGACGAGCGCAATGACGATTCCAGCGGACAAGCCGCCCTTGAAGCCGCCACGCCGGGCCTGCTTTGCCGCATCCTCGTCGATCTCGATGCGCTGAGGTTGCGCGGCCGGTGGCGGCGCAAAGGGCTGTGCTACAGCCGCCAGCGGGTGCGCCGGATCGATAGCGGCCGGACGACCGGAGACCGTTCGGGCGACTCCGGGCACGGGAATCGATGACGGGGGGCCCACCACGGGGCCGACCGACACCCCGACGCGCGAGGGAGGGGCAATGCTGCCGGAAGCCTGCGGAGAAGGTGTCGCGACCGTGGGGCCGCCCATCTTCTGCAGACGGGATTTCAGATCGATCTTGGGCTTTCTGTCTTCCGCCATCGGAGCGGCGAGACCTTACGTTCCCGGGCGCTCGAATGTCAACGAACCGTAGGGGTGAACGGTCGCTGTCCCGGACGTCCGCGGCTGACACAATGCGCTACTGTGTTCCGTGGAGGCCCATCCTGAACGGCGAGTTTTCCTTCCTCCTGGGCCAATTGATTGGCCGTAACTCCTTGACGGCGGTCGATGTCCGGGCGGCCTTCGACGCCATCCTCTCGGGCGAGTGGACGCCCGTGCAGGTGGGCGCCTTTGCAGTGGCCCTCCGAATGGCCGGAGAAACGGCAGAAATCATCTCGGCCGCGGTCGAAGCCATGCGCGAGGCCATGACGCCCGTCCGCCACGGGCTCGCGCTAGTGGTCGACACATGCGGGACCGGCGGGGACGGCGCGCAGACGCTGAATCTCTCGAGCGCCGCCGCGGTCGTGGTCGCTGCTTGTGGTGTGCCCGTAGCCAAACACGGCAACAGGTCGGCTTCGAGCCGATGCGGGAGCGCCGACGTCTTCGAAGCCATGGGAATACCCCTGGACGTCCCGCCGGATCGACAGGGTGACATCCTTCGAGAAGCGGGCATCGCATTCTTGTTCGCGCAGGCCCACCATCCGGCTCTTCGGCACGCGTCGGTCGCGCGCCGCGACCTCGGGACGCGCACCATATTCAACGTGCTCGGTCCCCTGGCGAATCCTGCACGCGCGACGCATCAGCTCGTTGGCGTCTACGACGACGATCTCCGCCCCCTTATCGCGCAGGCTCTCGGACGCCTCGGCGTGACGAGGGCGTGGGTCGTGCGCAGCGAAGACGGCCTCGACGAATTAAGCCCAGCCGCGCCGACCCGCGTCACCGAGCTCGACCAGAATGGGCAGGTGCGTGAGCTCGTCGTGGCGCCGGATGACTTCGGCCTCCCAAGAACGACCTTGTCGACATTGGCGGGGGGGGAGGTCGAAACCAACGCGCGGGCCGTGCGGGCCATTCTCGAGGGAGAACCGCACCCTGCGCGGAACGCGGTCGTGCTCAACGCGGCCGCGGCTCTCCACGTGGCCACGGGCGATTCCCTGCGTGCATGCGCCGACCGGGCGGAAGGCGCCCTCGAGGGCGCCACGAGCCGAACCTTCGAATCTTGGCGCGAGGCTGCCCTTCGCGCGCGCGGTTAATTTCTTCGTTCGTCCATTTTGCCCGTACGCTTCACGTCATCGTGGGCGACATTCGGGTCTGGATCGACGCCTACCTCGACCACTTGCGGGTCGAGCGCGCGCTAGCCCAGAACACGCTCGACGCCTACGCACGCGACCTCAACGCCCTGGCCGCGCACGTGGGCGATGTCGACCCGCGAACCATAAAGACCGCACACCTCTCCTCTCTACTGGCCGGCAACGAAAGTAAGGGCGTCTCCGCGAGATCCAGCGCGCGCCAGCTGTCGGCGCTGCGTGGGTTTTTCCGCTTTCTAGTGGCCGAGTGCCAAACGATCGACGACCCGACGACTCTACTCCAGGGGCCGGACGTGACCCCGAGGCTTCCCAGGGTCCTGACGTTCGACGAAGTCGAGCGACTTTTGGCCACGCCAGATTGCTCAACCGATCGCGGATGCCTGCATGCCTCGATGCTGCACCTCATGTATGCCTCAGGCCTCCGGGTAACGGAGCTCTGCACCGTCCGCGTCGCCGGGCTGGATCTCCAGCGCGGGCTGGTGACTGTGCTTGGAAAAGGGGGCAAGCGGCGCCTCGTGCCCATCGGAGAGGTCGCTCTGGAGCACCTGTCGCGATACGTCGCGAGCGTCCGCCCTCGCCTTCTCGACGGAGCGACGCGAAACGAGACGTCGCTCTTCATCTCGCCGCGCCGCAAGAGGTTTACGCGCCAGGGTTTTTGGAAAATCGTCCGGCGCTACGCCGCCGGTGCGGGCATCTATCCCCTGCCCTCGCCACACAAGTTGCGGCACTCGTTCGCCACGCACCTGCTTCGTGGAGGCGCCGACCTGCGCGCCGTCCAAGCGATGCTTGGACATGCCGACCTCGGAACTACGGAGATCTACACGCACGTCGCCGCCGACCACGTCAGGCAAGCGCACGCCAAGTCCCATCCTCGGGCCTAACCGGGGGCGTGCTAGGTTTGCGCCGGGTATGGGCGCGCCGTTCGAACGGATTGATCCCAGCGGGCCCGAGATTCCCATTATCGTGGAAGTGCCTCACGCGGGGCTTGAGCTTGAAGCGCGCTTTCTCGAACCGCTCTCGGCGCCTGCCCGCGCGATCGCGCGCGACGCAGACCTCTACGTGGACGCGCTTTACCAAGACGCACCTGCTGTGGGAGCGACGGTGCTGGCGTGTCGAGTCTCGCGATATGTCATCGACGTCAATCGCGCCGAAAGCGACGTCGATGGCGAGGTCGTCGAAGGGGGGCGAGCCGACATTCGGATGCAGCATGGCCTGGTCTGGCGCACCACCGGCGACGGGGAGCAAGCCCTGAACCGCCGTCTAACGAGCTTCGAGCTCGAGGAGCGGCTCGCGCTTGTTTGGCGGCCCTACCACCGCGAGCTCGCGTCCATCATCGAGCGCAAACGATCGCTCTTTGGCGTGGCGGTAGTCTTGGCAGCTCACTCGATGCCGAGCGTCGAACGGGGACTCGCCGCTGCAAGGTCGCGAACCGGTCGCAGCGATCAAGGGCCGAGCGAACCGCGAGCAGACGTCGTTCCTGGTACTCGCGGTCGAAAGAGCGCCGCTGCGAAGTTTATCGACGGAGTCGAAACGCACGCACGCGCCAGTGGGTGGAGCGTTCGCCACGATGACCCCTACGCCGGGGGTTTCACCACCCAGCGATACGGGCGCCCGAGTGACTGCGTGCACGCCGTTCAGGTCGAGCTTGCTCGTCGGCTGTATCTCGACGAAGGAGCCCTACGCCCACTGCAAACCTTCCCGCAGGTGCGGGATTGGTGCCGCAGTCTCGTGGCGCGGATGGGAGCACTCGCCATCTCATCCCCTTGACAAAGGTACGCGCATCCGTAACGTTTGCGCGCCCCAATGGCCAAGAGCGACATCACCGGGAAGCGCAAGCTCAAGGCGCACAACGTCTCGCACTCGAACATCAAGACGAACCGCTGGCAGAACGTGAACGTTCAGCGTCGGCGAATTTGGGTGCCCGAGCTCGCGCGATTCGTGTCGCTGAACTTGACCACACGCGATATTCGCAGCATCGACAAGCTCGGGATAACCGAGTACGCGCGACGCTACGGAGTCGACCTCGCGCGAATCTGAACCCGCGGCGCACCGTGAAGCCCCGCCAGAACGACGGGGCATCCGCGGTCGATCGTGACCAGCACCTCGCTCAGCGAAATCGATTGCTCGAGCGCTGCTAGCACGGAGTCGACGGCGGCTTGCGCGTGGACCATCCGGGCGACCCCTACGGCGGCTTCGATCAACCCGCCACACACACGAAGCGCGATGGGGGCCGCGGCCGGCCTGGGCGTGCCGGGGGCCACGCGCCGCGCGCCGCGCATGACCGGCGCTGCGTGTCGAGGAACCGCAAGGCCCAATGCGGGGATGGGTAAGCCGTCGTCTGGGGTCTCGTAGCACGCGATCGCGACCCGACCTCGAGCGTCGCATGCCGCTACAACTTGTACATGTGAGCTCTCGGCCCCCTCGGTCACGGACCACGGGACCCTAAAGACTCCATGCGGCGCGAGGCTCCGCTCGCTCAGGCGCTCGACGGCCGGGCGCACGAAGCCAAGGTCGTCTCGCGTCAACAGGCCCCCCACCGCTCGTCCGCCTACGGCCAGTAGCTCGACCGCCAAGGCATCCTGCGAGAGCCCCAGCCCGCCCCTCTTGCTAAGTGCGTCTAGGACCGCCACCCTTTCGGGAGCGTTTGCCTTCGCCCACGCGATACTGGGCCCCAGGGCTCTGGGCATCGCGGACGTCCCCAACGACCCGAGCGCGGCTGCGAGAGCCGCCGGGAGAGCTGGGGCTCCGACGTATGCCCCGGGTGCAATGGGGGCCCTCTGGAGAAACCCGCGCGGTCTTGGCGACCCCTGGCCGGGCTGCCGCACGCGCCCATCCACGGCCACGAGGCCGGTCCCGGCCCCTCCAGCGAGTATTTGGACGGGACCGAGCAGGACCCCGGGGGATGCCGCGGCAGCGACCAGCACCGCGGTCACGACCGCGTCGGTCGCGTTGCCGCGCCGCAGGGCCTCGAGGGCTGCTTGCGCAACGTGCGTCTCGGATGCCGCTGCAGCCTTAGGCACGAGGAGTCCCCTTCATCGGTCGGGCGTCCTTACCGTGCAAAAGGGTCATTCTTGCTCGTCGTCGCTCACCACGATGCTTCGCCTCGGCCGAACGAGCCGCCCCGCGCCGCCCGCCTCGGCCGGCGAGCGCCGCACGAGGTCGCGCAGCCGTTTGGCCTCCGACAGGGCCGAGTCGCTCTCGAGAACGACGAAGACCTCGCGCCGAGCTCCCACCGCCATCATCGCCCGTTCGAGCGCCGGGGCCCCGAATGCGTGTGTCTCTCCGAGCGCACGCAGTCGCAGGTACGCCACCGGCCCCGGGGGCACGGGCTCGCGCAGCGGGTCCACCGCGAGAACCGCGCCCCAGGCTTGTGCCTGGGACGCCGCAGCCGCAATCTCCCATACCCCGCTCGGCTCCCAGACGAAATGTGTGACGTCGTGGGGAACACGGGCCACGATTTTTCCTATGCGCTCACGCCAGAGCGCCGTGGGGGTCACATCGGGCGGCGTGCGAAGGACGAAACACCTTGCCTGCAGGGCGTCGATCGCCAATCGCGCGGCTTCAAGCTCGCGCTCGGAGTCTTCCGTCGGACGCACCCGCGACAGGTGAGGACCGGCAACGACCGCGAAGTGAAAGGGGGGCGGCACCGACTTGCGCCAGCGGCGAAGGGTGCCCAGGTTCGGGCTGGCTTCCTCCGCGGACCGGCCCCTCGCCCGGGCGCCAGGCCTCTCGCCGGGACCAACGGCCGCGCTCGACGATTGCGCGGCCATGCGAACTTCGAGCAGGTCGAAGCGCTTGGCGTACGACACGATCGCCCCGCGAAGTTGCTTGGCGCCGATGTACCATCGGGTCGTCATTGGGCGGGCGGCGCCATGGTGGTGTCCGCCCTTAGCACCTTCGACGTCGGCAGTTCAATCCGCACGAAAATGAAACCACTGGGTGGGGTGGGCGCGCGCAAACCCTTCGAGGGCGTCTGCGATCTGCTGGGCCGCTGCGTCGAGCGCTATGTCGCTTTCGGATCGCGAAAGGCGGATGGGCCGGTGGGCCGTGATCTCGTATCGGCGATGCCCCAATCGAGCGGTGAAGACCGGGAGGATGGGGGCTCCCGTGAGCATCGCCAAGCGCAGAGGTCCCTCGGGCACTTGCGCGACCTCCCCCAGGAGACTGACTCGGCGCCCGCGAATCCCACGAGGGACCCGGTCGATTTGCATCGCAACCGCTCCTCCATCACGCAAATGTCGCATCAAGCCGAGCCCCGCGAATGGCTCTGCGCCAACATGAGCGACGTGAACGCCGTCGCCTTGCCGGGCCTCGTCTTGAATCAGCCGCGCTTGGGGGTCCCGTTCGGCATTTTCGGCGACAAGGAGCCGAAGTCCACGGCGGCGTCCCAGGAGCGCCCCTACGATCTCCCAACCGGCCGTGTGACCCGTGAGCAGCAGTAGACCGCGATGGTCCGAGAGCGCGTCATCGACGTACGCCTGCCCCGCCACGGTGAGCTCCGGCATTCCCTTCCCGTCGGCGCCTGCGCCGAGCGCGTCCGTGAGACACGAGGCGTAGATCGCGAACGTCTTGGCCACATCGAGGCCGTCTCGGAGGACGCCTCGTCGACCGCGCACACGACGGAGGTTGTGAATAATGGCTCGCCTTGCCTTTGGGGCAAGGGCGGCAAATGCGACCCCGATGATGGGCGGCGCCCAGCGAGAAAACCAAGATGGGCCGCGAGCTCCAACTCGAGCCAACTTTCGCCAAAAGGCCCCTTCGAGCGAAAGGCCCTCCATGCCTAGACGCGCAGCACGGACGGCCTGCTCTTCAAGACCTCCTCGAGCCAGAAGTTGGTGAGCTTCTCTTGCATCGAGTTCGCACGCAGCCGTTCGCGCAGGTTGCGGAAGTCGACTGCGTCGAGATCTTGATCCTGGTTGAAGCACGTGAAAACTACGCGTTCCTCACCGGTGACGGGGTCGCGAAGCTTTTGGAGGCATTGCGCACAAACCTCCTTCATCATGCACTGCATCGGGGAGTTGATGCTGCCGATGGCAAGATGCCGGGGGTCGAGCATCGACACGAGCACGCCGTGGCGTGCCTCCCGAACCGCGTTCATCATTCCCTCGCTGCCAATCGCTATGATGCGCGCGACTTCGCGGAGGGGGATGGCCGGCGGCCCATCCATTTCAGCGCTACCGTACGCGTGCATCGCGCGGACGATATTGCCGCGAAAGTGCTTGTCCTGCGCTCGTTGGGGGGCGATGGACGCTCCGCTGTCGGTGCACCAAATGATCTGATCGGTCCAGCGCTCGATGTCCTCGCGCTTGAAGAGGTCTTCGCCCCGACGATAGCCCGCAAAATACAGCACGCGCCCGCCGAGCGCCTTGAAGGCCCGTGCGATCGAAAACAGGACTGCATTGCCGAGGCCGCCGCCACACAGCAGCACCGTCTCACCTTTGACGATCTCTGTCGGCTGTCCCGTCGGGCCCATGAGAACGATGGGCTCCCCCGGGACGAGAGCGGCGCAGAGCCGCGAGCTTGCCCCCATCTCCAGCACGATCGTACCCAGCAGGCCCTTGTCGCCGTCGACCCACGCGCCCGTCAGAGCCAGTCCTTCCATGGCAAGGCGGGCGTGAGCAAGCGAAGTCGCCCGCCCATCCGGTCCGTTGCCCCTCTCCGCGGTAACGACAGGTGCAAAGGTCTCGAAGTTCTGCAGCCGATAGAATTGTCCGGGGCGAAACTTGCGGGCCGCGGCTGGCGCATGCACGACGATTTCGACGATCGTCGCGGTGAGCCGATTCACCGCGTGCACCGTGGGCACTAGCTCCCGGTCGAGCATGGCGAATAGCTCCGAGCGCTTTGCGTCCTCGATCGCCTGCTCGGTTGCGTTCCGTGAGGGCGGCTCCGCAAACAGTTTCGCAACGTGCGGGTAGCCGTCCTTTGCGCTCGCCATGGCGCGCACGACGCTGCCCGCGTAGTGCGGATGGTTGTCGCCGTAGAAGGAGACGGTGCGGCCTCCTTTGCAATAGCTCGTGAAAAACCCGTCGCGCGCATTCTCGGCGCGCTCGATCGTCACGTTTCCGGAGCCGTCGGCGCGCGCGACGTAAGGCCTGAAGTATCGCTTCTTGTCGTCGAGCTCGAACGTCCCCGGATACTCCTTCTCGTAGATGACGTTCGGACTCGTTCCGGCGGCAACGCACACAGTGAAAGCCGGCATTTCGACCTGCTCTCCGTCGGCCCGCTCGAAACGCAGAGCCCGAACGTGCGCATGCTCGTCGAGCACGGCCTCCACGGGGGAGAGGTGCTCCACGTATCGAACGCCCTCCTCCAGGCTCTTGGCGACTTCCTCGTGGTTGAGGCGGTACGCCGGCGAGTCCTTCATCCCCTTGCGATAGACCAGGGTCACTCCGCCCCAGGCTTCTAGGAGCTGTTGGACCTGCGGCTCGCGCTTTTCGGCGACCGCGCGCTTCTTCTCTTCCCGTAACTCGCGACCGTGGGAGAGATGTCTCTGAAGGGTCTTCCACTCCGAGTCGTCGAAGCGCTGGCGTAGGTCGAGCTCGGAGTGGCCGCTCGCGCGCAGGAGCTCGTAGCGTTCGAGCTCTTTTTCGATCTCGACTTGATAGTAGGCAAGGAGCTCGGTTGCCGTATCGATCGCCGTGAGACCCCCGCCGATGACAATCGCGGGAAGACTCACTTGGAGATTGGCGATGCTCGACTGCTTGTATGCGCCGGTGAGCTGAAGGGCCATCAAGAAGTCGCTGGCCTTGCGGATTCCGCAAGCCAGATTGTTCTTCATGTCGATGATGGTCGGGCGGCCCGCGCCGGCCGAGATCGCGACATGGTCGAAGCCCAGCTCCCACGCGTCCTCGAGTGTAAGGGTCCCGCCGAAGCGAACGCCCCCGTACATCTTGATGTTTCGATTCCGTCCGAGCACTAGCCGAATGATGGTGAGGAAGTTCTTGTCCCACCGCACCGTAATGCCGTACTCGCTCACGCCCCCGAATCCGAGTAGCCGGCGCTCGCCGAGATCGGAATACAGGGTGGACACGTCACGAATCGGCGCGGGGGCTCGATCCGGCGTGCCGACCAAGCCGTCGTCCAAGGGCTCGAGCTTGAGGCCGTCGACCGCTACGACGCCGAAGCCCTCGCACGCCAGGTGATGAGCAAGCGTGTAGCCGGCTGGACCGACACCCACGACGAGCACGTTCTTGCCCCGATAGGCCTTGATGACCGGTCGACGGACGTTCAGCGGATTCCAGCGCGTGAGCAGCTGGTAGATCTCGAGTCCCCAGGGCAGCGCCAGAGTTTCGGTGAGAACCGTCGTTTCGACCTGGGGAATATTGACCGGCTCTTGCTTCTGGAAAATGCAGGCTTTCATGCAGTCGTTGCAGATG
>Ga0209274_10001252_pt1 | contig 13243 bp, 10 predicted proteins | sample HubBroMetageREF1_FD_188343 | JGI IMG/M metagenome (GOLD analysis project Ga0209274, IMG submission 188343) | Reference soil microbial communities from the Hubbard Brook experimental Forest, New Hampshire, USA - Hubbard Brook CCASE Soil... | ecosystem: Environmental > Terrestrial > Soil >...
GGCGGGCGGGAGTGCTTCAGCGAAGACGACCACGAGAGCGAGAAGCAAGACAGCATCCCTCCCGAGGCGTTACCCGATGCCGTCGTGGGGCGTCAGAGGTTCGCCGATCGCATGGATCGCGAGCTCGCGAGGATCCCGGAGGCGCATCGCATTGCCTTCGAGCTCGTGCAACGCGACGGGTTGAGCATGGCCGAGACCGCGCAGGTCCTCGGCACCACGGTGGCCGCCGTCAAGCTTCGCGCCTTTCGGACGTACGGGGCCCTGCGCGCGGCGCTCGGGGACGAGGCGCGAGAGCTGCTCGAGGGCATGTCGTGAGCAGCGACTTGAAAGCTCGGATTCTCGAAGCCGCACGCGCGGCGCCCTCGGTCACGCGTCCGGCCACGCGCAAGGACGGTTGGCTCGTGGCTTCGGCGTCGGTCATCGTCGCCGTGACCATCTTCTTCGCGTTCAACGGAACCGAGCACGGGCAGGGACGCGCGCCCTGGTTTTACATCGCGTCTTGCGTCGGCTGGTTTGCCGTGGCCGCGGTTTCGATGTGGGCCGCGCTGGCCCGCGGCTCGTCGGTCGCGGGGCGCCCGCGCGCGTGGCTTCTTGCGGTGGTGGCCGGGACGCCGGCGCTTCTGTTCGCGATGATGTTCGGCCTCGGGGTCGTGCAGCCCGAGGCGATGCTTCTGCACTCGGAGCGCCTCGGTCTCAAGTGCCTCGGGCTGACGGTCGCCGCAGCGCTCTTTCCACTCCTGGGGCTCGCGGTCGTCCGTCGCCAGAGCGACCCCGTCCACCCGATTGCTACGGGCGCCGCGCTCGGCGCCGCCTGTGGAGCGTCGGCGGGTGTGATGGTCGAGATGTGGTGTCCCGTCGCGGCACCACGACATGTCGCCATCGGACATATCCTTCCCATTTTCATCATGGCAGCGATCGGCGCCTTGCTCGGCGCGCGCGTGATCGCCATGCGCGGCACCTCGCGCCGATGACTCGCTGCCACTGGGTCTCGAGCTTTTAGTTTTCACGAAACCGAAACGGGGCCGCGAGGCTCCCTCGCCCGATTGAGGAGTGCGCGTCATGCGTTACGCCCAAGCTGCGTCCGCCGTTTGCATTCGTTTGACCCTGCTCGACGTTCTCGTCGAGCCTCCGGCGCCCGCATGCGCCCCTCTGCGCCCGCCGCGCTTACGGCCCGCACGTGGCGATCTGGCCGGCCGTCGCTTGCGCAGGCCGGGGCAGCACAGGGTGTACTTGGTCGACCCCGCGGGATACCGCCGGAGAGTCCCGGACCAAGCGGTCTACAACCGCATCTTCCGAGATTGGAGCGGCATCGACGAGGGGCTCGATCCCGACGATGTCCCTTCGCGGCCGCCCTTCACGAGCGCGACGATGCTCGTTCGCGGCGACGCATCGAGCGCGGTGTTTCTGCTCGACCAAGGGCGAAAGCGCCTCGTGCCGAGCTCCGCCAGCATGAGCAAGTACTGGTTCGACTCCGAACGCGTGCACATCGTTCGGCAGGTTCTGATGGACCACTTTCCGGTCGGACACGACTGGGAATAAGGAGAGGCGCAAAACAATGAACGCCGTCATCCCCCTGAAGCAGCGAATTCTAAACGCCGCCGCGCATGCTCCGTCGCCCACCCGCACGCAGGGTCGGCGGCTCGGCGCGTGGCTCGCAGCACTCTCGCTCGCGATCGGCCTCGCGATCTTCGAGATCATGGGAGGGGTCGCCCATTCGGCTGCACGACCTCTCGTCTTCACCGTGAGGCTCGCCGACGGCTGGGCGCTCACGTCGATCGTGCTCACCTGGCTGGTCCTTCGCGCGAGCGCGCCGCAGGTGAGCTCCCGGGGGCTTCTCGTCGCTGTGGCGATCGGGGGCCCCATCGCCCTTTGCGCCTGGGCGAGCTTCTTTCATGGAGACTACGCGGAGCCCGCTCTGCCCAAAGATTGGCCATGCTTTGTCGCCACGGTGCTCGGCGCCGCGGCTCCGCTGGCGTCGTTTCTCTACGTACGCCGCGGTATCGAGCCGGAGTATCCAGGCGCGCTGGGCGGCGCGGCCGGAGCGGCTTGTGCGGCATGGGCTGCGCTTTTCGATTTCCTGCGGTGCCCTTCGACCGACGCTGCACACATCGCTCTTGGACACGCCGCACCGATCGTTCTCATGACTATCGTCGGCTTCGGGCTGGGGACGCGGGTGCTTGGGCTCAGGCGACTCTGCTTGCCGAGAATATCGACACAGTGCGCCGATGGGGTTCCGATCCGAGCTCGAAGATGAAACGGAAACAGGTGCGGTGCTAAAGTGCCGTCGTGGAGATCGTCGAGGCCGATCCGGTGACGGGCAAGAAGACCCCTCTGGTCGCGACGGCAAGGAGGGCGCTTCGAGCGCTCAACGGGGCCGATGTCCCATTTGCCGTGATCGGCGCGACCGCCCTGGGCGTACGCGGGCTCCCGCGCTTCACCGCCGATCTCGACGTCGTCGTCGCCCGAGAAGACGCGCTGGCCGCGCTCGACCGTGCCGGCTTCGCCGCGGACCCCGCCATCGAGCCCGATTCAGAGCCCGAGGCGCTCTACGTCTTGCGTCACGGCCGCGGCTCGGTAGACGTGCTCATCGCCTCGGCCGAGCCCGAGAGCACGGTCATCGCCGAGGCCAAGCCGACCACGGTCTTTGGAATCGAAGCGCCTGTCGCGACCCTCGAGCATCTGGTGCTGATGTACCTCTACTCGAATCAACCCCGGCACCTCGGCGACCTGGCGCGTATCGTGGTCGAAACCCCGGTCGACCTTGCGCTCGTCGAGCGCTATCTCGCCGACGTGCACCCCGAGATGCTTCCGGTCTTGAAGGGCCGCGTCCAAGCGGCTCGCCACCCCGCGCCCGCACCGCCTGGGCCACCTCGGCGCCGGCGGTGATGGCGAAAGGGGACGCGGCGTGACCTGGCTCTTCCCGGCTCTGGCGGTTTTGGCGATCGGCGCGGTGCTTGGCACCGACCGGCTCGGCCGCCCGTTCACCGACGAGGAGGGGGAGAAGCGCTTCGGCGCGCTGCTTCGTGAGCACGACTGCTCGGCGCATCAAACGATATGCTGCGACGGGGCGCCAAGCCCAACCTGCATGTGCTGATGTCGCCGATATCGCACCTGGCGCGGGGCCAGACATGAAGAACGTGTTGGAACGGGTGCAGCACCTCATCGCTCTGACCTCTTCGCCGAACGAAAACGAGGCGCGCAACGCGGCCATCTTGGTCGTGCGGCTCATCCAGCAGCATGCCCTCGTGATTTCCATGCCCGCGCGTGCGTCGAGGCCCAAGATGCGACGACGTCAGTCTGGCGCGTCCGCGCGTGAGAGCCCGGACCCAACCGAACGCATCTTGAGCCCGCTCGGCGGCGATTGCGTCGCATGCGGTCGACGCTATCGGGCCGGTGACGTCGTTTATTGGTTTGCGAGCGGCGGTGGAATGCACCCTCCTTGCTACGAGAAGTGGGTGGCCGGAAGATGAGTCGGCGCCGGTCTGCCGGGATCAACCGATTCACGAGGCGCGCTTTATGTCCCCAGTGACGGCTCGTGGCTTCTTCGGCGCCCGAGCCCCATTGGACTAACTACTCGCACAAGATCCGATCCTACTAGCCTCTGGGCGCTCCGCACGAGGCGCAGAACTTGGCCGTAGCCGACATCGGCGCGCTGCATTTCGCACATGCAGACGTCGTGACAAACGGCTGCCCGCACGCCTCGCAGAACTTGCCGCCACTCGTGACGTGAGCGCTGCAGTGCGGGCATACCGCCGCGTGCGGATCCGTCATGCTCATCCCCGCCGTCTGATCGGTCTGCCGCGCCTTCTCACGCACTTGATCGACAGCGACCTGCACCTGCGCGACCGCTGCCTCCTGCTGCAGGTCTGGCGCACACGAGAGGCACAGCCCCCGGCCCTGGTTCCAGCAGACCTCCGGGCAGACCCAGTGGCCGCAGCGGCCACACTGGTGAAAGTGCGGCTTGCACTCTGCGATGGCCGCCGCGTAGGCGTCGTCCCATGCCTTGCCGCGGAAGGCGTCTTTCACATGGTCGGCGCCCCAGCCCGCGCTCGCGACGGCGCCCCCGAAAAGGGACCCAGCCGCTTTGAGAAGATCCGAGGCGAGGCCCAGCGCGTTGGTGGCGAACGACGAGCGGAAGCCGCTCCCGCACTTGTCGCAGAAAAACTCGAACTGGAAGCCTTCGTTGTTGGAGTGGTCGCGGTAGTTGCGGGTGAAAGGCGTGCTGGTCATACGCGTCCTCGAAACGTCAACTTCATCGCGTCTTCGGCCACCGTGCAAGGCGTCACCGATGAAAGCCGAGGATACCCTTGCGTCCCGCCTACGCGAAGCGTGCTTGTCCGGGTAGGAAGGCGGTGCCACCACGAGAGGTATGGCCGTTCGCAAGCTGTGCGTCGCGCTCGACGAAAGCATCGCGGTGTCGGCGTCGCAAGCTGCGCACACGGCCGGCGTGAGCCTTTCGGCTTGGCTATGGTGTGCTGCGGAGCATGAGCTCGCCTTGGGCCAGCGATCCGCGTCGGGCGAATCGCCGTGCGGGGTACGGGTCGCTGAGGGGCCTATGCCACCGAAAATCGGTCGACGTTATCCGAGATTCCTACGGTAGCGGCCGCGACGCCGACGTTTTTTCGATGGGGCAGCTCGGCACACATCTTGTCTCTTGTGGGGGCATGCGCGCCTTGTGCATCGACCCTTGGAGGCTCCCGTGATTCGACCGATTCGTCGTGTGTGGCTTGTTGCGCTCTCGGGCGCGTGCGCCGTGGGCGTGAGCGCGGCGTTCGTCGCTTGCTCGTCGTCGGAGAGCCCTTCGCCGGTCGACAAGCCGTCGCCGACGCAAAACCAGCCGAGCCAGGGAGTGGCCGGGCGGATCGGCACCATCGGACTGCAGCTTTCCATCGGCGGGGGCGAGACGGTCAACACAGTCAACTATACGCTCACCGGACCGAACGCGTTCAGCCAAGCCGGGACGATCAACGTCGCGAACAGCGCAACGATATCGGCGATTATCGCGGGTATTCCGGCAGGAAGCGGATACTCGATTTCGCTGAGCGCCGTATCAACCGACGGCACGGTCACCTGCAGCGGCTCGTCGATGCCCTTCACGGTCGCCTCTGGGACGCAAACGGCGGTCTCGGTCACCCTTACCTGCTCGACCCCTGCTCCGGACGCCGGGACGATCGCGGTCACGGTGACCACGGTCAATTGCGCTAGCATCAGCGGCATAACGGTCACGCCGAGCAACGCGTACGTCGGCGGCTCGATGAGCCTCGCGGCGGCCGCGCAGGGAGTGAACCCCGCGGCGCTCACGTACTCGTGGACGGCAACGACGGGCACCCTCGCGAACGCTTCGACTTCGACTCCGACCTTCACGTGCACCAGCCCCGGGTCTCCGATCATTGCGCTGACCGTCACCGACGGCAGCAACGCGGTGGGCTGCCAGGCGACGCAAAACGTCACGGTGACCTGCGACGGTCTGAATCCCAACTCACTCGTCATCAGCAGCTCCACGTACAGCAACACCCAAGGCGCCGTCGCCTCGCTGATGGTCGGTACGACGCTGCCCGGGAGTAACGGCACCTTCAACACCAACGGCACCGTGAAAAAGCAGGCCACGACCGTCACCGCGGTCGCGGGCAATGACTACGTCAACGTGTGGAACAACGCCCCGGTCGACGGGAGCTTCGGCGTCACCTCGGCGATCCAGCTGTCGGTTCTCAATGCAAGCAATAACCAGGTGCTCAACACCGTCTCCGTACCCGCCAGCCAGGTGGTCACGAGCTTCTCTTCGAAGTCGGAGCTGGGCCTCCACTACGGGACGGATTCGAGCGGCAATCCGCACATCGTGTTCGTCGCCTACGCTGGGGCCGGAGTCGGGGCGCTCGACGTGTCGAACTCCGACGCCGTCCCCGGGCAGGACCCGACCAACCCCGTGACTTTCGTCTTCGGCTCGAGCTACGCGTTCGCCCGCACGGTCGTGTCGATGGATATGATGGGGAACTTTGCCTACACGCCCACGATCGACTACGGCGGCAATAACGGCCGCAACGCACTCCTCGGCCCCAACGGCCTTTACTATGCGGTCGGCAACGCCAACAACGGCGGTGCCTCCACGTTCGGTCCGAACGGAACGAGCCCCGACGTCACCGAGACGACCGGGGTCGAGGTCGTCACCCCGATCAACGGTTCGACGTCGAGCGTGACGATCCCGCCGAACAACTCGGCAGAGGTCGACCCGTCCATTCAGCTCGAATTCTTCGACGGCGGGCTCATCACCGGCCCGCTCCCCGACGGCGGGACGCTCGACAAGGCCGGCAAGGACGACAACTACCGCGGTCTGACTCAGTACGGCGGCGCGCTCTACTTCACCAAGGGCAGCGGTAGCAACGGCATCGACACGGTCTACACAGTCCCGCTGCCGACGGTCGCCAATGCGGCATCGCAGACGGTCAGCGTCGTACCCGGCTTCCCGACCGATCAGGCAAGATTGACCAACGGGGACTTCACTCCCTTCGCCGTCTTCTTCGCCAACCCGACGACGATGTACGTCACGGACGAGGGCACGGGCAGCGGTACCACCGACGGGCCGGACTCGGGGCCCGCGGGAAACGGGATCGGAGGCAACGCGGGGCTCGAGAAGTGGAGTCTCGTCAACGGCACCTGGCAGCTCGACTACGTACTGCAAAGTGGTCTCATCGGCGTGGTGGATAGCAACGTGACTGGCTCCGACGGACCGTGGCCCAACATCAAGACGATCGGTCTGCGCAACATGGACGGCGTCGTGAACCAGGCCGCGGGCACCGTGACCCTCTGGGCGGTCACGTCCACGTTGAGCACGTCGGGCGACAACGGCGCCGACCCGAACAAGGTCGTAACGATCACGGACCAGATCAGCGCGACCACGCTGCCCGCGAACGAGTCGTTCAGCGTCGTTGTGGGACCGACCTACGGCACCGTTTACCGCGGTGCCGCTTACGTGCCCTGAGCGCAGCGAGCAGGGCGGGGAGGGGAGGATGGTCGGTCGTTGCGACCACGCCCCTCTTCGACGTTCGCCGGCTACGGCGTGCAGCGCCGAGCAACGACGAGCTCGCTATCGGCGACTTGCCGCTAGTTCTGATCACGGCCGAGTCGTTCGAGGGCCATCACGAAGTAGGGGGCGCGGTTCCTCACCTAGAGCACCGAACACCTAACTGCCCGTACGTTGAAGGCGGTCGAGGGCGAGCAGGTTTTCAACCGCGCAGGTGCGTCGCAGGTCGAGCACGTTTTTACGAAGGCCGAGATAGCGAGCGCGCGGTCCTTGTCGTCGTGTGACGTGGGCGAGGGAGTGTTCGATGGCGACGCGCTGTCGCAGAGCGCGCCGGCCGTCGGGGGAGGACTTGAGGTTGCGCAGTTGGATGAGCAGTCGCTCGTCGGGATGAATAGCGATAGTGCGGCCGTGTCCGAGAGCGGCGCGTGTGCAGCGCTCGCGCGAGGGGCACGCGTCGCAGTCGGTAGCGTGGAATCGGGCGATGTGGCGATGAATGTGGGCAGTGCGGTTTTCGGGGCAACGCACCAGACTGTGGTCGAGATCGATGAGGAATGCGGTCTTGGGGAAGCGGTCGCCATTTCGCGCGGTCCACGGCTTGGCAAGGATTCGGTCTCCGTGTTCGAAGCGGTCGTGGGTCCAACGGCTGGCCAGATAGCCGCGGTCGATGTGTAATTCGGCGATCGGTCCGTGGGCTTCGATCTGGGGGCGGAGCAGGTCCGCGGCTTGGTGCTCGGGCTCGTTGGCGGGGCGCACGGTGGCTGCGAGAATCAATCCGGAGTCGAGTTCGCGCGCGACGTGGCGCTTGTACCCGTTGAACAACTTGCTCTTGGACTTGCGACCGTGGCGCATGTCGCTGTCGACGACCGAGACGCGTCGATCCTTGGCCACGCCACGCTTGATGCGCATCCCGGACCCATTTGGGTCGGGCTCCAGATCCTGCGCGATCACGCGCTCGACGAGCGCGAGCGCTTCCTTGAGCGGCGGCTGAGCGACCTGGTCGGGGAGCTCGGCAATGAGCCACACGCGCAGCTTTTTGACCTCATCGAGCAGCCTGCCGAGTGCGCGCTGCTGCTGGTCTTGGTCGTCCCAGTCGATGTCGAGCGCCGCTTTTAGGCTCGATTGGCCGAGCAGCTCGAGCTTTGCATCCGCGCGCACTTGCTCCGCGTCGACGCCGAGTACCTGCGCGGCGCAATCGACGACGACGTCGAGCGCGTGGCCAAGCAGATTGAAAGTGTCTTCCACACGACCGGCGCCCCACAGGGGCGCCGAGTCGAGCGCGACGCGAAGCGCCTTGTCGCCGAAACCTCTCGTGCGCCGTGCCAGCTCCACGGTGCGCTCGATGAGCCGCTGATCCATGTCGTGCTCGATGAGCCGCCGACGAAAGTCCACGAGCACGCCCTGCGAAAAGATCGCGTCTTCGGCGCCAATGCAATCGAGCACCATCTGCCAGCGACGATCAAACACGGCTTCTTCGACCGCTAGCACGGCGCGCCGTCTAGCTTGGTCGCGTCGACAAGGGCACCACGGCAGCTGGCCACTCGGCTCTACGCGAGCACCGCCTCGATGGCGCCTTCCATTTCGGGGCTCGTCGGCTCGACTTTGGGCTCGAACCGGCCGACGATTTCGCCCTTTCGATTGACCAAGAATTTGTTGAAGTTCCATCGGATGTCGCCGGCGAACTTCGGGTTGGTCTCGGGGCTCGTGAGGTACGCAAAGAGCGGATCGATACCTGGGCCCTTTACCTTCACCTTGGAGAACATGTCGAACTTCACACCGTAGGTTGTGGCGCAAAACGTCTCGATCTGCTCGTCGGTCCCGGGCTCTTGGGAGCCGAACTCATTGGCCGGGAATCCGAGGACGGCGAGGCCCCTCGGCCCGAACTTCTCGTGCAGCCTCTCCAGCCCTTCGTATTGCCGCGTGAAGCCGCACTTCGACGCGACGTTCACGACGAGAAGAGCCTTGCCCCTGTAATCGGCGAGTCTCTTGGCCTTGCCATCGATCGTATTCGCGGAAAATTCGTAAATGCGACTGTCCATGATTTGGTCTCGTCTGAGGCTAGTAGTTTTCGGAAAGGGGTCCAGATGCAGCGGCGATAGAAAGGCATCCAATTGGCTAGTGGGCGCTCTCAGTGGGGTAGGGGTCCTGCAGAGCGGTGGAGCCGGTCTCCAGCAGGGACTTGAGGTTGGAGATGACCTTCGGCCAGCCGCCGGAGACCGCCGCGATGAGTTTCGAGGGTTCGCGCTCTATGGTGTGGGTGATGGAGCGCTTGACCGCCCGTCCACTGGGTTCCTTCACGGTCGCTGCTCGAGCACGACCCTGTGGTCGAGGGCAACGATGACGAACGACCCGGCTACGTCCCCGACCGCCACGGTGGCGCCCGCAGGGCCGCTCCAGGCGACGCCGCCGTCGAGGTCGTAGATGGCATCGCTCCATGGGTCGTAAAACTGCGTGCTTCCCACAGGCGTGAGCGTTTGGAGCTGAACGGGCACGGGCAGCGGCGCCAGCACACGACCGGTCGTGTCGCAGATGTTGGCGCCGCTGAAGGAGACGAAGTTCGACGGGGCGGCGTCGGGCGAGCCGAAGCTGTTCACGACGAGGCGCGCATCGTCGAGCCAGCCCACCGGGTAGCCGCTCGCTGTCCCAACGATGGTGCCATTGCGAAAGATGTTGGTCGTGGCCTGCGCGCTCGCGGGGTCGAGGGTGAAATCCGTGATCGCCGCCAATCCACTTGGCGAGAGCGCGAGCGGCGCGACGCTGCCCGGTTGCAACGGAACGCTGTCGTTCAGCAGGAGCGCGCCCGTCGAGGCGTTGTAAAGCCGTCGCACGTAGTCCGTACCGAAGTTGGAGCCCTCGGCGCTCACCAGGCCCAGCGATCCGCCACCCCGCGCCAGCGCGAACAGGTCGGAGGGCGTCGTCTCGAGCGTCACCGGATTGCTCCCGGTCGGTAAATCGAAGATGCGCAGCGTGGGCCCGAATGCGGCGAGCACGCTGCCGTCGTCGGAAATGGCCAGGCCGGTCGCCGGAAAGCCGAGCGCACCGAGGACCGTGCGGGTGGTGGTCGAGACGTCGGCGAAGAGGATTTGCCCGGCGGCTGTCGCTACCGCCACGCGCCCTCCCGCGCCGCCGGCGATGGCCAGGACCGAGCCGCAGTCGAGCGGCATCGGGCCGCTCGGGCCAAGCGCATCGGCACCGTCGAAGACGAGCGAGCCCGTCGAACCGTCGGTGAACGCCCAGTTACCCGCGGCGTCAGCGTCGAATAGCCCCACGGTCCCTGGGGGCGTGTTGAACAGCCCGATGCTTCCGATGTTCACGTCGGTGTCTCGCACCGTCACCGACGAAAGATCGAGCACGTGAAGCTGCGTGCTCCCAGTGTCGCTGAACGCCAGCAAGCTGCCGGCCGCGAATATTTGGGAATTGAGGTTGTTCGGGTTCGCCTCCGTCCAGACTGGATTGGCGCCGCCGCTGACGGCGAACACTTGCGGCGTCGCCGTGCCCGGCCCATTCCCGCCCGCCCAGAAAACCGGACCGAAGCCTCCAATCGACGCCTGCGACAGAGGGAATTGCGACAAGGTGGTCTGACTCACCTTCGCGCCGGCCGACGAATACACGGTAATGAGCGTGCCTCCGTTCCCAGGCGCGGAGGTCACGAAGCGGCTGCCATCCGTGAACCAGACCCCGAAGCCGTTCGGCAATGTGTTGCTTCGCAATGGGACCTGCGAAGCTCCCGTGGCGATCGAGACGAGCTCGAGGTCGCCAGAGGGTGAGGCCCCCACTTCGAGCGAGCTCGGGGCCGCGAAGATGTTCGCGTTCGTGTAGTCGCCATTTGTGCGGTTGACGACGCGCTGGCCGGCCGTGGTGTACGCCTGCAGGCCGACCAGCCCCGCGACCCAGAGATAACTACCGTCGCTGGCAAGCCCGTAGACGTCCACCATGGTGTTGTCGATGGCGACCGCTTGAAGGACGTGCCCATCGACGGCCGAAAGAAGCGTGATCGACGACGCGCTCGCGACCGCCATGGTGCCGCCCGCGAGGTCGACCGAGAAAACTCCCGGCTGGAGATTCACGTTTTGCATTCCGCTCAGTTGCGGCACCGCTGGGTTATTCACCGGATCGCTCGGGGCGTCACCGGTAGCCACCGGAAGCTTGCTGGTCAGGTTCCACAGGATCCAATGTCCCGACGCGTCTTCGCTGAGAAGGCGATTACCCGATTGTTTGAGCACCGAGACCTGCGTGCCGTGCCCCAGATCGAAGAGTGTTGAGCCCGTCGACACCGCGCTCGCGCAAGGTGGCACCAAGGTCACGACCGGAAGGGGGGCAGCGTCACTGCTTCCGTCGTCGATGCTGCCGCCTTCATCGATCGCGCCGCCGCCGTCGTCGCCAAGGCTTTGCGTGTCGGCGCTCGCGTCCTGCCCGCCCGTCGGTGGCTCGCCGGTCTCGTCGTCGGTAGCCCCTTCGGAGCCCTCGCCGGTGGTTCCATCCGCTCCCGCTTCGTTGCCGGGACCGTCCGGCTGCCACTCGCCCGCTTCACCGTCCATCGGAGCGGTCGAGTCGCCTTGCGAGTCGGAAGCTAGGGCGTCGAGCTGCACGAGCATCGAGGCCTTGCCGTCGGCAAGCACGCCGCTTTCCCGCATTGCGACGACCGAGCTGTCGGCGGGGCCCGCATCGTCGGTGGCGCTGCCTGGCGGCCCCACGGCGACCTGCGTGCTCGTGCTCGAGCACCCGGCCGCACAGGCCGCGATCGCCAGCGTGGAGAGCGCAGTGGCCCTCATGCTTCGTGCAGAAAAAGGGCCGACCCTCCACATGCGTCGCAGGATAGTCGCGGCACCCGGCTCGCGCTGCTCAGTAAATCATCGCGGCCCCTCCGCACCTCTGACGTGGGCGTCGCAATACTCATCGCTTCGGGGAGGGGCTCGAATTAATTGTGATCAGATTTTGTTCGCGAATGTGACTACGATAACGGGATATCGCATGCGTACTAGGGTGGTAGTCGCAGTTCTAGGTTCCGTTGGGACGGCCATTGGCGGCTGGGCCTGCAGCGACGCGTCGCAGGAGCATCCCGTCGTGGTGGCCGGGGCGGCAAGCGGGGCAGCCGGCGGGGCCGCCTCCGGGGCCGGAACGAGCTCCGGGGTCACCGCCAGGTTGGTGGCGTTGTTCCCGTCCACCCCGGTGTCGAGCGGCGGGCAGTCGTCCGACGCCGGGCCGGGAATAGGGCCGGGGACGGAATCGGCCACGACGCCCGAGCCGCCGCCCGCACCCTCGACGACGGCCGAGGCGTCCGTGCCTGCGATCGGGTCCGCTCCCGACGCCAGCAGCGCTGCAAGCTCAGCGAGCCCTCCGCCCATCTCCGGGGGAACGCTGCTGCTTCTCGCCGACGGGCATACGGTCGCTGCTTCGGACCCCGACCGCGATCAAGTCTACGTGGCGGATACCGCGGGGCAGATGGCGCTCAAGTCCACGATCACCCTCGACGCGGGCGACGAACCCGGCAGGCTCGTTCAAGACGGCGCCGGTCTCGTTCACGTGGCGCTGCGCTCTGCCGGCGCGGTGGTGACGATTGACCCCACGACGGGCAGCATCGTCGACCGCCGTTCGGTGTGCCCCGCCCCTCGCGGCATCGCCTGGGACGGCGCCACCGACACCGTCTGGGTCGCCTGCGCCACGGGCGAGCTCGTCGGGTTGCCGGCCTCCGGCGGCCCGCCCAACGCGCAGTGGGTGGTCGAGCGTGACCTTCGCGATGTCGTGGTCGGCTCCGAGCTGCTCGTGTCGGAGTTCCGATCGGCCGAGATTCTGCACATTTCGATGGCCGATGGCACCATCGTCAGCCGCGACACGATCCCGCCGGATCCCGGTGCGGCTCCGCACATGGCGTGGCGAACGACGCGGTTCGGGTCGAACGGCATGACGGCCATGCTCCACCAGCGCCACGGCCTGCAGAACATCGACACGATGCGGCCCAACGCGTACCTGCAGGTCAATTCAGCACCTCCCATCGTGTCTCCCCAGTGCGCCGTGCACGACGCGAACGGGGGGCTGGTTTCCACCTTTCCCCTTCATGCCGCGCTGGCCTTCGACCTGGCCGCGTCGGCCGACGCCACCAAGGTCGCCGTGATCGGCGCGGGCTCCACGAACAGCTCCCTGGACGCAGCGATCGTCGAGCTGGCGGCGATCGACGGCAGCAGCGACATCGTCCTCTCTCTCACCGATTGGCAGACCGTCTCCGCCAGC
>Ga0209274_10001254_pt1 | contig 13223 bp, 12 predicted proteins | sample HubBroMetageREF1_FD_188343 | JGI IMG/M metagenome (GOLD analysis project Ga0209274, IMG submission 188343) | Reference soil microbial communities from the Hubbard Brook experimental Forest, New Hampshire, USA - Hubbard Brook CCASE Soil... | ecosystem: Environmental > Terrestrial > Soil >...
AAGTGGCTGCCGTGGCGGTCGGCGTGCGCGATCGCCTGCTCCACGCGGTCGGCGAGCAACAGGCGGTTGGGAAGATCGGTGAGCGCATCGTGGCTGGCGAGGTGCTGCAGGCGCGCATTGGCCTCATCGAGTGCCTGGCTGTCAGCGTGCTTGTCGCGCGGCGCCCGCAGCAAAAGCACGCCGTACGACACCGCCGTCGCCACGACGATGCACAACGCCATGAGCCACGGGTAGGAACTACCGGACATCGCGCCGCACGCCTCAAACTAAAGGCCGAGGCCCCAAGCAAACGATGCTAGCGTCTGGGCGCGCGCGCCGGCCGGACCTGTCGCACGAATAAGTCTGGTGGCCAGTGCGGACAGTCAACAGTTTTGCCTGCCGCGTGCGCGTGCAGTGCAGCGCAAGCCGCGGCGCGTGCCCCAGCGCGAGGCGCGCGCCGGCGTTTGACATAGTCCGCGATGGCTATTGTGACGCGATCGGAAGTGCCGCGCGGCTCAGGAGGCGAGCAGCACGATCTTGCCGATGTGGGCGCCCGATTCCATCAGCTGGTGGGCGAGCGCGGCATCCGCCAGCGGAAAGCGTGCGTGCACCACCGGCTTCAGGTGCGCCGAGGCAAACAGTGGCCAGACCTGCGCGCGCAGCGCCGCGGCGATGCGTCCCTTATTCGCGACCGGTTGCGGCCGCAGCGTCGATGCGGTGATGGTGAGGCGTTTGGTCATGAGCGGCCGCAGGTCGAGCTCCGCCTTGTGGCCGCCCTGGACGGCGATGAGCGCGATGCGTCCCTCGGTCGCGGCCGCGGCCACATTGCGCGCCAGGTAGCTGCCGCCGACCATGTCGAGAATCACGTCCGCTCCCTTGCCATCGGTCGCGCGCAGCGTCGCCTCGACGAAATCGACCTCGTGGTAGTTGATGGCCACCTCGGCACCGAGCTCGAGGCAGGCGGCGCACTTCTGCGCGCTGCCGGCGGTGACGAGCACGCGCGCACCGAAGGCGCGCGCCAGCAGAATGGCGGTGGTGCCGATACCGCTCGAGCCGCCGTGCACCAGCAGCGTCTCGCCGCGGGTGAGGCGCGCACGCTCGAAAATGTTGAGCCACACGGTGAAGAAAGTCTCGGGCACCGCGGCCGCTTCCGCCATTGTGAGACCGGCCGGCAGCGGCAGGCACTGGACCGCCGGGGCCGCCACGTATTGGGCGTACCCGCCACCGGCGACCAGCGCGCAGACCTGGCTGCCGAGTGCAGGGGTCGCAACGCCTGCGCCCAGTTCCACGACCTCGCCTGCGACCTCGAGCCCGGGAATGTCGGTGACGCCGCGTGGCGGCGGATACACCCCCTTGCGCTGCAGGACATCCGGCCGGTTGACCCCGGCGGCCGCCACCCGGATCAGCACTTCGCCCGGCCCGGGAACGGGCACGGGGCGCGACACGGCGCGCAGCACCTGCGGCGGACCGGGCTCGCGGATCTCGACCGCCGTCATCGTAGGCTCACTCACGGTGGCAGGATCTTGCGGTGACGGCGCGCGCGCCGTCAATCAGCCGGCGCTGGTGCCGGAAGCCTCGCCGCCGCCGCGACGGCAGCCGCGCCCGACCCGCTCGCGCAGTTGCGCGCGCTCCTCCGGCGTCATCTGCTCCCACTGCTCGCGCCAGAAGCGCTGCCGCCGCTGGTGATGCCAGCCGCGAGCGCGCAGCCCGCCAAACAGGATGCGACTCAGCAACAGCACGCCGAGCGCCTGCCAGTACTGCAGTACCGGCCCATGGAACAGCTGCGGCACCAGCGCATTCCACAACAGCATGACGACAGCGCCCAGCAGCGCCAGCGCGCCGACAACGATCACCAGGATCGCCAGCGCCTTCATTATCCGTCGCACGGGTCTTCGCACGTCAGTTCTCCTTTAACTCACAGCCAGTCGTCCCACGCGGCCTGCAGTCGCTGCCGCAGAAAGCGCGTGGCGTAATGTTTGCGTGACAGCAGCGTGTTGAGACTCACGCCGCTTCGTGCCGCCAGTTCCTGGAAGCTGATGCCCTCCAGCTCGTGCGCGACGAACACGGCGCGCTGCGACGCGGGCAGTTCGGCGAGCGCCGTGGCCAGGCGCTCGAGCAGTGCCGCGCGCACCGCCGCGGCTTCCGGACCCGCCTCGGCCGCCGGTAGCAAATCGCTCAGCGCGCCCGCCTGCGCCGCCGCCTCATGGACGCGCGCGCGCAGCGCGCGGCGGCGGAAGCGGTCGATGATGCGGTTGCGCGCGATGCGCGCCAGCCAGGCACCGGCCTGCTCGACCGGCTGCAGCATGCGGTAGGCCACCACCAGCTCGTAGAGCGTGTCCTGGAGGATGTCCTCTGCCTCGGCGACATCGGCGATGCGGCGGCGGATGTAGGCGAGCAGCCGCGGACGCTCGCGCTGCACGGTCAGCGCGATCTGGCGGTCCTGCTGCGCAGGGGTCAAGGGCCGAGCGTGGACAGCGTCCATCTGCTCATAAGACGCACCAGGCGCGGGAAAATTGTCGGGGACGCGCGGGCGTCCGCGCGCAACCGCGGATCAGCGGGTCGCCACGGCGATGGCGGCGCCGGCCATGACCGCGCCGGTGCCGCGCTGTACCCAGCGCACGGTCTTCGGCTGCGACAGGCGCGCGCGGGCGCGCGCCGCGAACACGCTGTAAGCCCCAAGCACCGCCGGCAGGGCGCAGACCATCACCGCCACGATCTCGAGGTAGCCGGGCAGCCTCAGATGCCGCAGGTCGACGACCGTCGGCAACACCGCCAGAAAGAACACCATCGTCTTGGGATTACCGAGGGTGAGTGCGAGCGAACCCAGGAATACCTGCAGCGGCCGCTCGCGCGGTGCCGTCGGCGCACGCCCGAGTGCATGCGTTGGCGAGCTCCACAGCCGCCAGGCGAGAAACAGCAGGTAGGCGGCGCCGAGGTAGCGGATGAAGAGAAACACCGTGTAGGCGCTGTGTGCCAGCACCGCGAGCCCGCTGACCGCGAGTGTCAGCCAGAGGAGATCGCCCAGCAGGAAACCGCCGATAAAAGCCGGCGCGCCCTCGAGGCCACGGCCGAGCGCCCGCGCCACAATCGCTGCGATGCCGGGCCCGGGCACTGCGACCGCGAGCCCATAGACCACCGCGAACACCGCAAGGCCGTACAACCCCATGGGCGCAAGTCTAGCCTGCAGCTGCAGCCGGCCGCTAAGCGCCCTGCAGTGCCAGCGTTCCGGAGCGTCCCGGCACGCTGCCGGCGACGATGCGGCAGCGAGGCAGCACACGCTCATCGAGCGTCGCGGCATAACTCGCCAGATCTGTGAGCTGTGCGCCGCGCGCACGCCATTCGCGCAGCAGGCGGGCGAAGTCCTGCAGATACTTACCGCCTTCGAGCTCGGCGTGCAGTGTGAATACCTGATCGCGCTCGCCGCTGCGCGCGGTCAGTTCCAGCAGATGCTCGACCGGGCCTGCGGCGAGATCCGCCCGGCCGATGAGTTCATCGAAGGTGGGCAGTGTCGTCGGCAGCTGCGGTATGCCGGCATCGCCCCACTCCGCCAGCGGCAGGAACGGCGCCTGGCCGCGCGTGTCGGAGGCATAGCGAAAACCGAGCTCGCGCTGCAGCGCCGGCACGTAGCGGTTCATCTGCCAGCCGGCCGCACCGTGTACCAGCGGCTCGCGGCCGAACACCTCGGTGAACTGGTCGCGCGCCAGCTGCAGCTGCTTACGGGTCCAGGCCTGGTTGGCGCGCGCCACACCGTCCTGCCAGCGGATGTGATCCCAGGTGTGCACGCCGACCTCGAAACCGCGCCGCGCGATGTCCTGCAGCGCGGCGCGCGCGCGGCGGCCGATGTGCGGGCCCGGCAGCAGCACGCCGTAGAGGAGCGTGCGCACGCCGTAGTGCTCCACCACCGAGGTGCGCTGCACCTTGCCGAGGAAGCCGCGGCGGAAAACGCGCTTGATCGCCCGGCCGGTATGGTCGGGCCCGAGGCTGCAGAGAAAGGTGGCCTTGAGGTCGAGCCGCTCCAGCAGGTCCGCCAGCCGCAGCGCGCCTTCGCGCGTGCCGCGGAAGGTGTCGATGTCCACCTTGAGCGCGATGCGCGCCACGTCAGCTGAGCGGCAGGGTGTGCGTGCCGAGTTCGGCCGCGCGCGCGCTGAGATCCAGCGGACCCTGGGGCGTGGCCGCCGCCAGCAATTGCAGCACCGAACCGTCGGCGAGCGCCAGCCAGCAGCTGCCCGCGGCGGCAAACAGGCGCGGCGCACCCGCCGGCGCGTGCCGCCTCGTAAGGCGCGTGCGCTGGATCTCCCAGCGCGCACCGCCCACGGTGCCGAAGGCGCCGGGAAACGGCGGCGCCACCGCCCGCACCAGATCATGGATCTCGGTGGCGCTGCGGCTCCAGTCGATGCGCCCGTCCTGCGGCCGTCGGCGACCGAAATATTCTCCCGCCAGGAGCGGCTGCGGCGAACGCGGCGCGGTGCCGGCGATCAGTCCGGGCAGCGAGCGCGCCAGCACCAGCTCGGCCGCAACGGTGACCTTGGCGAACACCTCGCGCGCGTCATCGTCGATGAGAATCGGCACCGCCTGGCGGTCGACGATGTCACCGGCATCGGCGCGCGCCACCATGTAATGCAGCGTCGCCCCGGTCTCGCGCTCGCCGCGCAGGATGGCCCAGTTGACCGGTGCGCGGCCGCGGTATTTCGGCAGCAGCGAGCCGTGCATGTTGAGGGCGCCGCGGCGCGCGCTGCCGAGCAGCGCATCACCCAGCATGGCGCGGTAATAGAAGGAGAACAGGAAGTCCGGCTGCAGCGCGGCCACGCGGCGTTCAAGTTCCGGCGTGTTGGCCTCCACCGGCGCCACGCACTGCAGGCCGTATTCGGCCGCACTCGCCGCGACGCTCTGATACCAGCGCGTCTCGTGCGGATCGTCCGGTACCGTGACCACCAGCGGCACTTCGACGTCTGCGGAGAGCAGCGTCTTCAGGCAACGCACTCCGACATCGTGGTAGGCGAAGACGACGGCGCGCGGCCGGCTCACTCGGGCGGCCTTGGCTCGCGCTGCGCACTGCTCAGCACCGCAAGCGGGGCCGCCGTCACAGCCGCCGGTGGCAGCCGCGGGTTGAGCTCACCCCCTTGCTCGAGTACCGCCGCCACGGTGAAACGCGGCCGCTGGCGCACCTGCTCGTAGATGCGGCCGACGTACTCGCCCACCACCCCCAGTCCAATCAGCGCCACGCCGATGAGGAAGAAGGCGATGCCGAACAGCGTGAACAGTCCTTCAGCTTCCGGTCCGAGGATCAGACGGCGGACGGCGAGGACCACCACGAACGCGAGCGATAGCAGCGCGATGACAATGCCGCCCATGGAAAAGAACTGCAGCGGCGCGACCGAGAACCCGGTCATCAGGTCGAAGTTCAGGCGGACCAGCCTGAAGAGCGAATATTTCGACTGCCCCACGGTGCGTTCGGCATGCGCCACCTCGATTTCCACCGGGTGGCGCGCAAACGTGTAGGCGAGCGCCGGTACGTACGTGCTGACCTCGGTGCAGCGGTTGAGCGCGTCGATAATGCTGCGGTGATAGCCGCGCAGCATGCAGCCCTGGTCGGTGATGCTGATGGACGTGGTGCGCTCGCGCAGGCGATTCATGAGGCGCGAGGCCGCCTTGCGCCAGAACACATCCTGACGGCGCAGGCGGATGGTGCCGACATAGTCGGCGCCCGCATCCATCGCCTGCAGCAGGCGGCCGATCTCCTCGGGCGGGTTCTGCAGGTCGGCATCCAGCGTGATCACGTAGGTGCCGCGGGTCTGCTGAAAGGCGGCGAGTATCGCCAGGTGCTGCCCGGCATTGCGCGCCAGCACCACCACCCGGGTGACGTCCGGGCGGCGGGCGAACTGCTCGCGCAGCAGCGCCACCGAGCGATCGCGGCTGCCGTCGTCGACGAACACCACCTCGTAGCTGCGGCCGAGGGCATCGAGTGCCGGGTAGAGGCGCGCGAACAAGAGCGGCAGCCCCTCTTCCTCGTTGTAGACCGGGATGACGACCGAGACCTCGGGATTCACGCGCGCGCTCCGTGCAGCACGGCCGTGGTCGCCGCGACCACCCGCTCCACGTCTGCGAGCGTCATCGCCGGAAACAGCGGCAGGGTCACCGTTTCGCGGCCGATGCGCTCGGCGTTGGGAAACTGTCCGGCGCGATAGCCGAGCGCCCGATAGGCGCTGTACAGATGGATCGCAGGATAGTGGACACCGACGCCGATGCCGCGCGCCTTCATCGCCTCGATGAAACCGGCGCGCGACAACTGCATCTGCCCGAGCGGCAACAGCGGCGTGAACACGTGCCAGCTGTGGCCCGCATCACCGCGCTCGGGCAGCCGCAGCGGCGGGTCCGTCTGCCACAGGGCGTAATAGGCGCTGACCAGCTCGCGCCGCAGGCCGTTGAACTCCTCCAGCCGCCGCAGCTGGCCGAGCCCCACCGCGGCGGCGACGTCCGACAGGTTGCACTTGCCGCCGGCGAGCGTTACGTCGAATCCGTCCACCCCGGAGCGCGTCAGACCGTGCCAGCGCTGCAGCTCGATGGTCTTCAGCTCCGCGTCCGAGCCGCCGGAGATCGCCCCACCCTCGATCGTGGTCATGTTCTTGTTGGGGTGGAAGCTGAAGCACACCAGGTCGCCGAAGCTGCCGATGCGGCGCCCGCGCCAGGCGGAGCCGATCGCGTGCGCGGCATCCTCGATGACGCGTAGCCGGTGGCGCGCGGCGATGGCGTACAGGCGCTCCATGTCGACCGGCAGGCCGGCGAAATGCACCGGCATGATGGCGCGCGTGCGCGGCGTGATCGCCGCCTCCGCCTGATCGAGATCGATGTTGCGCGAGTCGAGTCCGACGTCGACAAAAACCGGCCGCGCACCCACCCGCACGATGACGTTGGCAGTGGCAACGAAGCTGAGCGCCGGTGTGATGACCTCATCGCCAGGACCGATGCCGCAGGCGAGCAACGCCATCTCCATGCCGGCGGTGGCGGAGGTCTGGCTGCGCACCGGGCGCCCGCCGAGATAGGCGGACAGCTCGGCCTCCAGCTGCGCGACCTTGGGTCCGCTGGCCAGCCAGCCCGAGCGCAGCACCTGCGCCACGGCGGCAATCGTGTCCTCGTCGATGCTCGGACGCGTAAACGGCAGCATGGGTTGTGTGCGGTTCGAATCGTTCATGAGCGTGCCACCAGCACTACCCCCAGGATGATCACCCCGATCCCCGCGACGCGCTGCACGTTGGGAACCTCACCGAGCAGCCACCAGGCAAGTCCAATGTTGATGACATAGCCGAGCGACAGCAAGGGATAGGCCTGACTGACCGGCACGCGCGACAGGCCCACGAGCCAGACCACCACACTCAGCCCGTAAGCTGCCAGCGCCCACCACAAGGGCGCCACCTTCAGCAACTCGAAGCCGCGCTGCCACACGCCGGCATCGCCGACGAGCAGCGGTCCGCTCACGCGGGTCGCGGCCTTGAGGCCGAGCTGGGCGAGCGCGTTCAGCAGCACGCCGCAGCACAGAAACGCGAAATCGGTCAGTCTCACAGGCGACTCACAGCAACAGTGTAGTTGTCAGCGGCGATCACCCGCCCCGGAAGCCCGCGCCGGCGCCACTGCTCCCAGAGGTCGGGATCGAAGAATGCCACGGCCTCGCCGCCGGCGCTCCAGCGCGCGGCGAACTGCTGCGTGGACAGGCGCCGCGCCGGCTCCTCGTTGAGGCCGAACTGCAGCTCGCCCTCGTAGCCGGCGAGCTGCAGCGTGCGCCCCAGGTAGGGCGCGAGGGTCTCGCGGTACTGGCCCACGCTGTAGAGCGGAGTATCAGCGTGAATATAAGCAGTCACAGCAGCCGCCAGATCGCGCCCCGAGCGGCTCGGTGGCACCACGCTGTATTCGCACAGCAGGAACTGCCAGGCGAGAATCGCCCCGAGCGCCGTCACCATCACCGTGGTGAGCGGCCGCAGGCGCAGGTAGCTCGCGAGCAGGGTGAGCACGCCGAGCAGCGCGGCCGCTGAGCCCCAGACGAGTGCCGCGTGGGGCACGTAACTGTTGCGGCGCGCGCTGTAGATGAGCAGTCCGGCGGCACACAGCACGATGAGGATGCCGCCGCTGCGCGCCGCGAGCCGCGCCAGGCGCTGCGGCTCGGCGCTCGCCGCCCCGGTCAGGGCCGCGAGCACCGGTACCATCGGCAGGATATAGGGCGCCAGCTTAGAGCCGGAGGCCGAGAAGAACACCAGCGTCAGTCCCGCGTAGATGAGCAGAAAGCGCCGCGGCTTGAACTGTGACTGCGGCGCTTGCGGCGCCGGTTCGCGCCACGCGGCGCGGCAGGCGGACAGCAGGGGCAGCAGCCACGGCAGCACGGCGAGTAGCAGCAGCGGTAGGAAGAACCACCACGGCTCGACGCGCTGGTGCACGGTGGTGAGAAAGCGGGCGAAGTGCTCGTGCACGAAGAAGAACGTGAGGAAGCTCGCATTGCGCTGCGACACCAGCACGAACCAGGGGACGGCGATGAGCGCGAACACGGCCAGCCCTGCGAGCGGGTGCAGGCGGCGCCAGGGACGCGCGTCGCGCTCGATGAGGGTGTAGAGCATGAGCGCCCCCCCCGCCAGCACACCCACCACGATCCCCTTGGAGAGCACCGCGAGCGCTGCGAGCGCCCAGGCGAGCAGCATCCAGCGCCGCTCCGCCGCCGTCGCGCGCGGCGCCAGCTGTGCGCGCGTGAATGCCAGCACCATGGCGGTGAGCCAGAAGGTAAAGCCGGCATCGAGCAGGTTGAGGTGCGCCACCACGACGAAGAACGGACTGACGCTGAGCGCGGTGAGCGCGGTAAGCGCAGCGGCAGCGCCGTACAGCTGCCCGACCCAGACAAACACCAGTGCGAGACAGGCGAACGCCAGCCCCACGGTCCACAGTCGCGAAGTCCACTCGTGCACCCCGGCGACGCTGTAGACCGCGGCGGTTGCCCAGTACTGCAGCGGTGGCTTCTCGAAGTACTTGAGGTCGTTGAAACGCGGTGTCACCCAGTCGCCGCTCACGAGCATCTCGCGCGGAATTTCCGCGTAGCGGCCCTCGTCGGGATCGAGCATCGGGCGCACCTGCAGGGTGGCGCACCAGGCGAGCCCCAGCAGCAGCCAGCCGAGCCAGCTCGGCGCGAGGGCGCCGGCGCCCTGCCCCGCAGTCACGTCTTTGATGGCCGGCAAGGTTCAGCGATTAGGCGATGCCATGGCCGCCATGCGCGTGCCGAAGCTTTCCTGCTTGACGTAGAACTCGATGGTGCGCCGGATCGCGGTATCCATGTCGGTCGTGGGCGCCCAGCCGAGATAGCGCTTCGCCGCCTCGATGTTGGGCACGCGCACCTGAATGTCCTGGTAATACTTGCCGTAGTAGTCGCCGGCAGTGATGTCGATGATCTCGGTCGCCTTGGCGTTATCGCGCAGCAAGGGAAATTCCTGGGCGATACGCAGGGTGCGCTGCGCGAGGTCGCGGATCGAGATGCAGTTGCCGGGGTTGCCGATGTTGAAGATGCGTTGGCTGGCGCAGCGCTCGTCGTTCTGCAGAATGGTGAGCAGCGCCTCGATCGCATCGTCGATGAAAGTGAACGAACGCTTCTGGCTGCCGCCGTCCACGAGCTTGATCGGTCGCTTGTACAGCAGATTGGACAGAAACTGGGTGAACACGCGCGAGCTGCCTTCCTTGGGCTCCTCGACATTGTCCAGGTTCGGACCGATGAAGTTGAAGGGCCGGAACAGCGTGTAATCGAGGTTGTCGCGCACCCCGTAGGCGTAGATCACCCGGTCGAGCAGCTGCTTGGAGGCGGCGTAGATCCAGCGCTGCTTGTTGATCGGTCCGTAGACCAGCGGGCTGCTCTCTTCGTCGAGCACCGCATCGGGCGACATGCCGTAGATTTCGGAGGTCGAGGGAAAAATCAGCCGCTTGTTGTACTTGACGCAGTAGCGCACCACGTCCATGTTGGCTTCAAAGTCGAGCTCGAACACCCGCAACGGGTGTGTCACGTACTGTGCCGGGTTGGCGATCGCCACCAGCGGCACTACCACGTCGCACTTCTTGACGTGGTACTCGACCCATTCCTTGTTGATGGTGATGTCGCCTTCCACGAAGTGGAAGCGGTCATTTTTGGGCAGTTCGCCCAGCTTGTTGTCGGAGAGGTCGATGCCGTAGACGTCCCAGTCACGCTTGCGCAGGATCGCATCGGTGAGCGCACTGCCGATGAAGCCGTTGGCGCCGAGAATCATGATATTCAATGCCATACCACCACCTTCTGCCGCCGGGCGGCGCCGCGGGCGCAGCGGGTGGCGCCCCGGGGTTGAAAGCCGGCTATGCTAGCATTTCCCGTCACTTTCAACGGCTTAAAGTATCAGCAGCAGCGGCTGACGCCACTCCACTTGCGTTGCTGCTGCTGCGTCCAGAACGCACGCCGGCTGAGCAGCGGAGAATTCGCATGCTGCTGATGGTGGTGGGCCAGGTAGCGCTCGTAGGCATCATCGCCGCTGGCAGCCCGCAGGCCCCTCCAGCACCAGCGCAGAGCGCAGCGCAGCGTACTCATCGGAGCGCGCCCGCCGCGCCCGCCAGTCGCGTCGGCTGGTAGGGTGCCTCGCAGCCCGAGCGGATCGGCAGGCCACGCAGCCGCCGGGCGCACACTCGCGCGGTGTCGATGATCACGAGCCAGAGGATGGCGGTGAACAGCACCGTGAGGCCGGCATCCAGCCGCTGATTGAAGATCAGCTGCGGTGCGACCGCGGCCCGCTCGGCAGTGAGGGTGCCGGAGGCGAGTTTCGCGGCCAGATCAGCGGCGCCCGCGATAAAGCCGATGTGCGGGTCGGGGCTCACCAGCTTCTGCCAGGCGGCGCTGGTCGTCACAATCGCCAGCCACGCCAACGGCAGCAGCGTCACCAGGGCGTAGCGTGCCCGGCCGGATTTGAACAGGATGCCGGTAGCCACCGACAGTGCGATCGCGGCCAGCATCTGGTTGGCGATGCCGAACAGCGGCCAGAGAATGTTGACGCCGCCATTGGGATCGATGACGCCGATATAAAGGAAATATCCCCAGCCGGCCACCACCACTGTGCTGGCGGCCAGCACCGACGGATACCAGGAGGTGCGCCCGAGTGGTGCCCAGGCGTGGCCGAGCAGATCCTGCAGGATGAAGCGCCCCACCCGTGTCCCGGCATCGAGCGTCGTCAGAATAAACACCGCTTCAAACATGATGGCGAAGTGGTACCAGAGCGCGAGCAGCCCCCTGCCGAAGGTGTTGCCGAAAATGCTCGCCATGCCCACCGCGAGCGAAGGCGCACCGCCGGTACGGGCGAACAGCGTGCGCTCGCCCATGGCTTGTGCCAGATCGTGCATCTGCTGCGCGCTCACCGGGAATCCCCAGCTGCTGATGGTATGGGTGGCGATCTCCGGTGTGTTGCCGACGACGCCGGCGCCGGCGTTGATGGCGAAGAATATCCCCGGATCGAGCACGGTCGCGGCGATGATCGCCATGATGGCGACGAACGACTCGAGCGCCATGCTGCCGTAGCCCACCAGACGCACGTCTGCCTCGTTGCTGATGAGCTTGGGCGTGGTGCCGCTCGAGACCAGCGCGTGGAAGCCAGAGATTGCACCGCAGGCGATGGTGATGAATACGAACGGGAACACTTTGCCGCCGAACAGCGGGCCGCTGCCGTCGACGAACTGGGTGAGCGCCGGCATCTTGATCTGCGGATGGGTCACGACAATCGCCACGGCCAACAACGCCACCGTACCGAGCTTGAGGAAGGTGGACAGGTAGTCGCGCGGGGCCAGCAGCAGCCACACCGGCAAGATCGCCGCCACCCAGGCGTACACCATGATGGCCGCCGCGAGCGGCACCGCGCCGTAATCGAACCAGGCGCGCAACGCGGGCTGCTGGTCCAGCCAGCCACCGCCGAGCACGGCGAGCAGTACCAGCACCACGCCGAGGAGCGAGCTCTCCAGCACCCGGCCCGGTCGCCACTGCCGTAGATACAACCCGACCAGCAGTGCCACCGGAATAGTCGCGAACACCGTGGAGGTCGCCCAGGGACTGTGTTTCATGGCGTTGACCACCACGAGCCCGAGCACGGCGACCAGCACGATCAGAATCAGCAGCGTGCCGATCAGCGCCGCAAACCCGCCGAGCGGACCGAGCTCATCGCGCGCCATCTGGCCGAGGCTGCGACCGTCGCGGCGCGTCGACAGCAGCAGAATGGTCATGTCCTGCACGCAGCCACCGAGCACCGCGCCGACGAGGATCCACAGCGTGCCCGGTAGGTAACCGAACTGGGCAGCGAGCGTCGGCCCGACCAGGGGACCCGGCCCGGCGATCGCCGCGAAATGGTGGCCGAACACGATCAGGCGATGGCTGGCGACGAAATCACGGCCGTTGCTCAGGCGCTCGGCCGGCGTGGCCCGCGAGCGGTCCACCAACAGGACGCGCGTGCAGATCCAGGCGGCGTAAAACCGATAGCCCAGCAGATAAACGCACAGCGCCGCGGTCACCAGCCACAGCGCGTTGATCGGCTCGTGACGCTGCAAGGCGATGCCGCCGAGCGCGCATGCCGCAATCACTGCGAGCAATATCGCCGAGAGTCTCCGCATGCTGATCCCCCTTGTCGGCTTCGGCCTTCAGTTCCTCAGGCGCGCAGGTGCCTGAGTGCGGCGCGGTAGCGGGCGCCGATCGCGTCGCGGTCGCGGTGACGTCCGCCCTGCACCAGTTTCTCGCCGGCGCGCCAGACGCAGTCGATTGCCTCACGGCCGCAGGCGAAGATCCAGCTGTCGAGCAGCTCATCACCGGCGCGCTCGATGAGCGCCGGGTGGCTCACGTCCAGCGACACGAGATCGAGCCATGCGCCGGGTTGCAGCCCCGCGGGCTCCCCCGGCAGCAGCGCCTGCTGTCCGCCGGCGAGTGCGCCTGCAAACAGCGTGCGTCCGGTGGAGCTGTCGGAGCCTGCCGCCAGCACGTTGCGGCGCCGCTCGGTCAGGCGCTGCGAATACTCCAGCGTGCGCAGCTCGGCGGCTGCATCGAGCAGCACGTTGGCATCGCTGCCGACGCCAAAGCGGCCCGCGCGCGCCAGAAACTCGCTCGCCGGGAAGATGCCGTCGCCCAGATTCGCCTCGGTGAGCGGACACAGGCCCGCCACCGCGCACCGCGCGGCGATGCCGCCGAGCTCAGCCGCGGTGGCATGGGTCGCGTGGACCAGGCACCAGCGCTC
>Ga0209274_10001257_pt1 | contig 13209 bp, 8 predicted proteins | sample HubBroMetageREF1_FD_188343 | JGI IMG/M metagenome (GOLD analysis project Ga0209274, IMG submission 188343) | Reference soil microbial communities from the Hubbard Brook experimental Forest, New Hampshire, USA - Hubbard Brook CCASE Soil... | ecosystem: Environmental > Terrestrial > Soil >...
CGGAGTCGGAGTCTTCTTTTTTGACACCGCTCCGCAATTGTAATTTGGATGCCCGTGCCTATCTCGGCCTTACGCGGCTCTACGTAGCGCTGCTCGATTTCAAGACGGCGCACAAATACATCGGCCAGGCTTTCAAACTCGATCCCGACGACCCGGACATTCGAAGGGAGTATCTCGATACCCTGGACGGCGGCGAGCGTATTGAATTTTTGAAAAAATACCTTGCCGGTCCCACCGATGACGACGCCCAGACCACGACCGACATGCACGACGAGCTTCAACTCCTGGAGAGTGAGAAGAAGGAAGGCAAGCATCTCTGCCAGCTCGTAACCAAAGTCACCCAGACGGAAGTCAAGCTAGAGCCGCTGATGTCCGACGCCAGCAATCTACGAGGTCTGGGCTTGCGTGTGCATGTGAATGGCGCTTCGGCAAAGCTCATGGTTGACACGGGCGCCAGCGGGATTTTGATCGACAAAAAGGTCGCCGATCGAGCCGGTGTCAAGCATCTGATCGATCACGGCGTGCAGGGTATCGGCGACCGCGCGGCGACTACTGGATATCTCGGCTACGCCGATAAAATTCAGATTGGCGAGCTTGAATTTCAAGGTTGTTACGTTTCGGTCGTCAATACGAATTCAGTGATTGATGATGACGGGCTGATCGGCGCGAACGTGTTTCGCAGTTTCCTGGTCGATATGAATATGCCCGACCGCAAGTTCAAGCTCACTCAACTGCCGCCGTACCCGGACGAACCGGCGGCAGTCGCGAGCCTGCAAACAGAATCCGCACCGGCGCACAATTTTCACAATCGCTACGTGGCGCCGGAAATGAAGGAGTATTCCCCCTTCCTCCTCTTTGGCCACGACATTCTGATCCCCACGCACGTCAATAAATCGCCATCAAAACTCTTCCTGATCGATTCCGGTTCGTGGGATAGCGTACTCTCGGCTCCGTTCGCCAGGGCGGTGACCAAAATCAGTTCCGACCCGGACACCACCGTCAAAGGTCTCAATGGAAAAGTTGCGAAGGTTTACCGCACCCAGAACATCACGCTGCAGTTTTCCCGATTCACGCAGAAGCGCGACGACCTGGTTGCGTTCGACCTTACCCACATCAGCGACGACACCGGCACCGAAATCTCCGGCATTCTAGGCTTCACCCTTCTGAACCTGCTCGACATGAAAATCGATTACCGCGACGGCCTCGTCGATTTCAGCTTCGATCCCAATCGATTTCACTAGTTCGTAGCCAGTGCAGAGCCGAAATTGCCGGGATAGGGGATAGGCTAGAGCGAAACTGCCCTATTTGCGCCTGATCGCGTCTGCCAACCGAGTGTCGAGGATTTTCGACGAAACGGAAAATATAATTTTTCACTCGTTCTTTAATTTCAACGGCGACGACGGCGGAGGGTGGAAGATTTAACCCGCACCAAATCTTCGACTCAACATTTCACGGAAAGCCGCGAGATTTCAAGGGATTTGCCAGGATGTGCGGTTGTTGAATTTGGATATTATTTCTATCCGGTATTACATTTGTATTTCTTGTGTTTACAGCGCATTGTAATGACGGCTTGAACTATCAAATTTCAAGTCCGCGTTGCGCGTCGGACTTTGCTTTTTTAGATTTCGCGTTGCGGAATCAGGATCGCTGGAGGCAGAAGCGTTCCGGTAACCCTCGACGCATCGTTAGAGATGTACGGTTAGCGCGTTGATCAGGCGTTGAGCAACCTGGACGTCTTGGTCGCTGAGAATCCCGCCAAGCTCTCCTCACTTATCATTGTCGCCTTCTCTCAAAGTGAACTGGCTACCGCCCCACTCATAGAAAGTCTGTCGGTCCGTGTTTCTGTGGCTCCTCCAGTTGTCCGGGAGAAACGGAAGCGGTCGCTCTCGGTCATAGATTTCCAATAGTTGATCGAACTCCTTCTTGAGCGACGCCGGTAGCGGATAGACCTGTCCAAATATGAAGGGCAGAAAGTAAATGGCAGACGCACCTGGGGAAGGCCACGGGGCCGCCATACCGCGCAAAATCGAAAAGACTTTCCTCCAACCAACGTGACGAACTGTGGCTTCCAGCCAGAACTTTATAGAGCTGGCGTCCGCCTCGGCCAAGCCCCGCTTTAGGATCGCAAGGTAATCGGCACGAGAAAGCTGAGAATGGTCTATCAGAACCAGTGCGGTCAACCCCTTGAGATCCAGCAGAGGGGCCAGGATCTCCATACGCTGCGACTGGGGCAACGCACGGATTCTGCGCAACAAGGCTTCCTCCTGCTTTGAGTGGCGGCGTCCAGCGACATATGCTCGGAGATCAGCAGCGAGGTCCATGAATTCGGGCTAGTTGCTAATATTCGTGGATGAGATTCAGCTCTCTTACGAACCGATCAGGGATTATCGCGTGACCGGACAAGGCGAAAATCGACGAGGTGGCTGGTCCAGCCTGATTCCCCAAACGGGATTGACCGGGCCGGGCCCATTTCATCCGGGTGATTTTTTTCCTCTGACCAGCCGCACCAACCCGACCAATATAAGCACGAGACCGGCGAAAAATGGAACTTCCATTGCGGTAATGGAAAGCTTTTGCGCGACCGTCAAGCCATTCCAAAACTGCGTCAAGTTTCCCGCTCGGGCGTACTCCACGGATTCTGGATAAAGGCCAATGATTCCAAATCGGAATAGCAGAAAACCTCCGACCGTGAGAAGGAGCCCCCATATCAGCAATGATCGCTTCATAATTTTGATGTCCAGGGACAGGGATTTCGGCCATCGTAGGTGGACGGCGCCTGCGAGTCAAGCACTGTGAGAGCACTGTGAGACCTGAATTTACCTCGAATTGACACGAGTGCCTGACAAGTCGCGTTACCGGTCAATAAGTCTCAGTGATTGCATAACAACGTCGGCTCCTTAGACACGAGTAGACTATGGTTTGTCGATGACCAAAGGCTCGGGAGAAAGGAGCCGACGTTGTTATGCAATCACTAAGAGTCAGTTACCGGTAAGCGTTTACCAGGACTTTGGTGGTTTTTCTTGCCTATAATCCGTAGAGATCACGACCCGCATTCGTTGCCGCTCTGAGTGGGTCTTTAAAGGAGTGCACCCGTGCAGACGCTTTGGCAGGATTTGCGATACGGATTTCGGATACTGGTGAAGGCGCCGGGATTCAGCACAATTGCCGTGCTCACTCTTGCCCTTGGAATTGGCGCAAGCACGGCGATCTTTTCCGTCGTCAATACGTCGTTGCTCCGGCCTTTGCCTTTCACTCACTCATCTCAGCTTGTGGACCTTTGGGGACGCAGTTCTTTGTTCGATTTCCCAAATATGGGAATGTCGTTTCCAGATGTTGAAGATATTCGCGCGGAAAGCACATCTTTCGCGGGCCTCGCAACCTACGAGTATTCGGGCGCTACGCTTATCGGTACCGGCGCTCCGCAACGGCTTGACGGTGCGAAGATTTCTGCGGAGATTTTCCCGCTGCTCGGCATGAAGCCTCTTTACGGGAGGATTTTCGGGCCGAATGAAATGCAGCTGGGCCAGGATCGCGAGGTAATTCTGAGTTACACGCTGTGGCAAAGCCGATTTGGCGGCGATTCGCGCGCAGTGGGCAGAAGCATTGCTCTCGATGGACGGCCGTACACGATTGTCGGCGTGATGGGTCCACAGGAGCATCTGGACTTTGTGAACGACCGGCAATTCTGGACACCTCTTGCGCCGAGTAACGCACAGCGCGCCGCGCGTGAAGTTCACGGAATTAATGCGGTTGCCCGCCTGAAACCAGGCCAGACGTTACAACGAGCTCAGGCTGAGCTCGACACGATTGCGACTCGCCTCGCGAAGGCGTATCCAGCCGCGGATCAGTATTGGAGTTTTCGAGCCGCATCGGTCGAATCCGACATCGTTGGCGATCTACGGCTGCCTTTGCTGACGCTCTTCGGAGCGGTTGTTTTCGTGCTGCTCATCGCATGTGCGAACGTGGGCAATCTGCTGCTGTCTCGGGGTTGGGCGCGCCGGCGCGAGTTCGCCATTCGCGCAGCGCTCGGAGCAGCGCGAGGCCGCATCATTCGGCAATTGCTGGCCGAGAGCCTGCTTATTGCGCTTGCGGGTGGCGCCCTTGGCCTGCTTTTCGCGACTGGTGGCGTTCAGGCGCTGCGCAATCTTCTGCCCGCTGAAACGCCTCGTGTAAAGGACTTGAGTATCGATCAAACGGTGCTCTGGTTCACGGTGTTTGCTTCTCTCGTTACCGGAATTTTGTTTGGGGTGATGCCCGCGGCGCTGAGCTCTCGAAACGAATTGAACTTGGTAATTAAGGAAGGCGGCTCAAGCGCTCACATCGGCGCGCCGGGGTCACGGCAAAATCTAATGCGCCGTTTGCTGGTGGTGGTTGAGATCGCGCTGGCACTTTCGTTGGCCATCGGCGCGACGCTGGCCCTGAGGAGCTTGGCGCGTTTGCGCGCAGTGAATTTGGGTTTCCGCTCCGACCATCTGCTTACCATGACGATTAACTTTCCTTCGGGAAAGTTCGCTGAAACAAAGCAGGCGATGCTGTACATGCGACAGATTCTTGACGTGACGCGCGCGATTTCCGGCGTGCATGATGCTGCAGCAGCTCTCTACGCTCCGCTGTCCGGCACGAAGGGTGAATCCACAGTGCATACGGAGGCCACTCCGCAAGAGGGGCCGTCGCCGACCACGCAAGCCAACCGCGTCACGCCGGGCTATTTTCGCACTCTCGGTGTTCCGTTGGTTGCAGGACGCGAATTCACGGATGCGGACGCAATCGGCGCTCCGGAGGTTTACGTTGTGAACGAAGCGTTCGCGAAAAAGTATTTCGGGGTCACGAACCCGGTAGGACGGCGAATTTGGACGAACGTTAATGCCAACCACCAACCCAATTGGGGCCAAATTGTGGGTGAGGTGGGGAACATTCGCGAGACGGCGACGAAAGACGCGCCGGAGCCGGAGTTTTTCGCGCCTTACGAACAAGCGCAGCAGGCCGCAGGTTTTTCGTTGGCGGTGCGGACCGGCGTGGATCCGCGCGCCGTGATTTCCGCGATTCAGAGCCGCATCTGGTCCCTCGACAAATCACAGCCCATCGAAGATGTCGAGACGATGGATCAGCTTATCGCCAGCTCGAATACGGCTCCGCGTTTCCAAACGTATGTTCTGACGGTTCTTGGGGCTATCGGCGTACTGCTGGCGCTGGTGGGAATATATGGAGTGATTTCGTATAGCGTGGCGCAGCGCACGCATGAAATCGGAATCCGCATGGCGCTGGGCGCAGAACGCGGGCAAGTGATGCGGCTGGTTTTGGCCCAGGCGCTGAGATTGGCCGTTGTGGGCATCGCGATCGGCATCGCAGCATCGCTCGCACTGACCCGATTCATATCTAGCCTGTTGTTTGACGTGAGCGCCACAGATGCGTTGACGTTCGCCGGCGTCTCAATTCTCGTCCTTGTTGTAACGCTGGCAGCGTGCTGCGTCCCGGCGCGGCGGGCGATGCGCGTCGATCCGATGGTCGCGCTGAAATACGAATAGTTTCTGCACTTTGTTCGCCCTTCATTCCAGTTAAAGCCACCGAGTGTACGTGTAGTCGCGTTACGGGACATCTGGTTGTGGCAGGACTTCTCCGGCAAATGCGTTTAACGTCTATCAGGACTTGAGTCCGACACCGGGAAACGCTTCGCCCAAGAGTCATCAGTAAAGACTACGCGACTTCCCGATATCGATGATCCCTAACGGAGTGAGCGTTCTGAGGAGCCGCGCCCCGGTATACCCGATGCACCACGAGGAGGTCGGATCGATCGAGGGAAAAGAGTCGGGTTCATTACTTATTCGTTAGCGCACGCCTGATCGTTCTCTGCGCTGCACGTTTCTTTCCTTGCGCTTCGTCCCTTGACTGGATGGCATGCGCGTTGACGATTGCCCGAATTAGCCCCGGAAAGCGTTGCTCGAGTTCCGTGCAACGCGAGGTGTTGTGGACTTCCACACCGCGACGCTCACCACGGATGAGCCCCGCCTCTCTCAGTTCCCTAAAGTGCTGAGAGAGTGTGGACTTCGGGATCGTCTTGTCGCTGACTGTGAGAAACGTCGAGCAGTTCTGCGAGCACTCCTGCGACACGATGTCCGCATAAATTGCTACCCGCACCGGGTCGGACAAGGCGTGGAGAATTCCTTCAACCGTTACCTCCTCAATCGATGGGTGGAACAGAGGCCGCATGCTAACAAGAGTAGTCATTCAAGGGAAAGGGTTCAATAGTTCTATGATCCTGAACTACTGAATCTTTTCAGGGTCCCGTTTCATCTACTCAGTGGAAGCGAGTGCGGGGCGGCCCAGCGCAACAGCCCCGAGACGCAGCCGTTAACGACATGGCAGCGGGCTCTCGCATTAACCCAGCGCACGCATGAAGGGAGAACAGTCATGGGAAAGCTCGAAGGAAAAGTAGCTGTCATCACAGCAGCGACGTCCGGCATGGCGCTCGCCACCGCGAAGCTCTTCGTCAAAGAGGGCGCGTACGTCTTCATCACAGGACGCCGCAAGGATAAGCTCGATGAGGCCGTCAAGCTCATCGGCAAAAACGCCACCGGTGTGCAGGGCGACGCCAGTAACCTAGCCGACCTCGACCGCCTTTACGATACGGTGAAGCGCGAGAAGGGCAAGATCGATATCCTTTTCGCCAGCGCCGGACAGGGCGAGTTGGCCAAGCTCGAAGAAGTAACCGAAGAACACTTCGACAAAACCTTCGACCTGAACGTGCGCGGCACGCTCTTCACGGTGCAGAAGGCGCTGCCTCTGTTCAACGACAACGGTTCCATCTTCTTGAACGGATCCATCGCCAGCATCAAGGGATTCCCGGCCTTCGGCGTCTACAGCGCCAGCAAGGCTGCGGTGCGCTCCTTCGCTCGTACTTGGCTGGTAGAGCTCAAGGAACGCAGAATTCGAGTCAACATCCTCAGCCCCGGCACCATCGACACGCCAATCCTGGACCCGCTCGGACCAGACGCGAAGGAGTTCTTCAAATCTCAGATCCCTCGCGGCGAAATGGGACGCCCCGAAGAGATCGCGACCGTCGCGCTCTTCCTCGCCTCAAGCGATTCAAGTTTCGTCAACGGCATCGAACTCTTCGTCGACGGCGGCACGGCCCAGATCTAAGTCATCGCGGCAGGTGTGCAGATGCCATCGGCCGGTCGCGAGAACCGGATAAGAGTGAGGTCGGATTAGTGTCGATAAACGCTTGTGTTTACCGATTCAATTCCACTTGCCTGATTCGTTCGTGAGTGTCTTTGTCGATTCCGAAATACGCGGTCAATTGCTTCCTGTGAGAGCTGGCCTAAGTTCTTGGGTTTTTCGGATTGATCCTTCTCGATACAAATTTGTTTGTGATTGTCGCTCAGCCTGTGGATCCACATCGCGGACGCGCGAGAAAAGTAAGCGTTCGCCTTCTTGACTGAGCTTGCCACAGCGATGGGCGAAGCTTTGCCTTGCCAGCTGAATCGGCGGAGGGAACAGTAGTGGGAGGGTCGCAAACGGATTTCACTAAGGTTTGTTCGATTGAGCAAGGTTTGCATGAAGGTGTACGACGTCATGCTCGGAGGCAGATTCCACGCACGAAGCTTTTCCAAGTGGAGGAGCTCCCAGTCGGATCGTGTGAAGACACGGTCTGTTTCCGACTGGAAGTATTGGGTTATCGGGCCGATTTTGATCTTGGACTTTGGCATGGACGTCGGAAGATTACGAGTTAGGTCAACATTGAGGCGTTCGTACGTATCCAAGCGCTCAGAATTCTGCTTATATTCCCATAATAAGACGCATATGTCTGATTACGGGAACGGCACGTACGGCAATAAGCCTTCTATTGTACACATCTGTCTTTTCACAGGAATGTGATGCGATGTTCGAACGAGCAAAATATGGACATCGCGAAACAAGTAGCCAAATAAGAGAACAAGCGGTTCAGCCGAGAACGGGCCGAAGTCAACACATCGATGGAGAATGTCGCCGCAAAATGAGAATGTCCGGATTGTGCAAAGTAGAAATGTCCGCTTTTCTAAGGGCCGGGGGGCCCGATGGCAGAGGAGCGGATCGCGTCGAGTGCGAAAGAGCGGGAGCGGTTGAAGGTGTTGCACCAGATCACATCAGGTAGTTATCGGTTCGTCGGTCGGATAGGTATCGATAAACGCATTCGCAATCAGGACGACTCGGGGGACCTTGCCAGTAAGAGTTTGATTGAAGCCAATCTCTATTTGGTCGTGCCCATCGCAGAACAACACTCTCCTCAGGGTCTTTCCATGCTGGAGTTAATCCGAGAGGGCAGTCTGGGACTGAGGCACGCTGCAAAATCCTTCTCCGGAAACGACGCGATATTTGTCTCTTACGCTGCCAGCTGCGTAGAGGACGCTATCACGAAAGCGATAGCCGAATCGCGATCGGCGAGTTGATAAAACTCACTCGATTTCGTCACACCCACTGAGACGAAACTCCTGCCATGCACTGAAAACTAGTCTTTGATCACCGGGAAGCCGGCTTCGGTCCAGCCGCGCCAGCCGCCGTCCATGGAGAATACGTTGGTGTAGCCCATTTTTTGCAGGTTGTCGGCCGCCAGCGCGGAGCGGAAGCCGCCGCCACAGTAGAGGACGATGGTGGCGGATTTGTCGGGGATGGTTTTTTCGATGTCGCGCTCGATGATGCCTTTGCCGAGGTGAACGGCGTTGGGAATGTGGCCGCGGGCCCATTCACTTTCTTCGCGGGTGTCTACCAGGATCATTTTTTCGCCGGCGTCGAGTTTCTTTTTTGTGGTTTGGACGTCTTCTTCTTTGATGCGTTTTTTGGCGTCGGCTACCAGGCGGAGGAAACCTTCTGGGTGGTTGGGATGGCTCATTGTTTCACCTCTTGGTTTGCGGTGATTTCAACATCAAAACATAACACAGAGGACACGGAGCAAACAGAGGGCACAGAGAAAGACGAAAGGAGATTGAACCGCAGAGCAAGGCAAAGAGCCGGCGAGACGCCGGCGTTACAGATTCGACGGCGTGTTGCTGAGGTCGGCCGCACAGCCAGGAATGGCTGTGCCACTAGTTCATGTCGCGCCAGTTGGGGCCTAGCTTGGTGTCGGCTACCAGCGGGACGGTTAGTTTGTGGATGCGCTCCATTACCTCTTTGGCTAGCTTGGTGAGGCTGGGGATTTCCTTTTCGGGGCCTTCGAAGAGCAGCTCATCGTGGACTTGGAGGATCATTTGCGATTGGAAATTCTCTTCGGGGAGACGGCGGTCGAGTTCGATCATGGCTAGCTTGATGAGATCGGCGGCGGCGCCTTGCATGGGTGTGTTCATGGTGGTGCGCTCGGCGAAATTGCGCATGTTGGGTTGCGGCGAATTGATTTCGGGGATCTGGCGGATGCGGCCGAAGAGCGTCTTGGTGACGCCGGTTTGGCGCGTTTCGGCGATCTGGCGGTCGAGGAAATCTTTGACGCCGCGATAGCGTTCGAAGTATTTGGCGATGAACTGCGCAGCTTCTTTTTGGTCAATGCCGAGCTGCTGGGCCAGGCCGAAGGCGGAGAGGCCATAAATGACCCCGAAATTGATTACTTTGGCGACGCGGCGATGCTCGCGGGTTTGCGCGAAGGGCGCGACATCGAAAACTTCCTGGGCGGTGCGCGAGTGGATGTCTTCGCCGCGGCGGAAAGCTTCGACGAGGACCGGATCGCCGGAGAGATGAGCCAGAATGCGCAGCTCAATCTGGGAATAATCTGCTGAAAGCAGCAGGCATCCGGGGGCGGCGACGAAGGCGGCGCGAATTTCGCGGCCAAGTTCCGTGCGGATGGGAATATTTTGCAGGTTTGGATTGGAGGAACTGAGGCGCCCGGTTGCGGTGCCGGTTTGCGAGAAGCGTGTGTGCAGGCGGCCGGAGACGGGATGGATCAGGCGCGGAAGCACGTCGGAATAAGTGGATTTGAGCTTGGCGAGCTCGCGGTACTCGATGATTTTCTTGGGCAGTTCGTGAACGGCCGCGAGTTCTTCGAGAATATCGGCGGCAGTGGAGCGCGCTTTGGCGCGGCTGCGGCGCGGAGGCTGCAGTTTTAGCTTGTCGAAGAGGATTTCGGCGAGTTGCTGCGGCGAATTGATATTGAATTCGACTCCGGCGTGACCGTAAATGGATTTTTCCAGCTTGCCGATTTCCTCGAGCGTGACGTTGGAGATGCGGTCGAGCTCGATGGGGTCCACGCGCACGCCGGCGGCTTCCATGCGGGCGAGAACGGCGGCGAGGGGCAAATCAATTTTTTCGTAGAGGTCGAGGAGGCCTTGCGCTTCGACTTCGGCGCGGAGGACTGGCGCGACGCGGAGGAGAAAATCGGCGCGTTCGCCGGGGGCGCCGGAAAGCGTGCGATTCAGATGGCGCAGAACGACTTCGGCAAATTCGTGATTGGCAGTGGTGGGGCGCAGCAGGTAGGAATAGAGCATCGTCGCGTGGAGAATTCCGGCGACGGAGTTCGCAGGAGCATGAGCGGCGGATTTTTTGGCGTGTTTTGGCGCGGCTTTAGCCGGGCCTTCACGAAGGTCCGCGCGGGCCGAGAGCAATTGGAATAATTTCGGGTCGTGAACGAGTTTCGGGTGTTTGGAATCGCCTAGCCAGTCCTGCATGGCGGCAAGGGTTTTGTCTTCGACGTCGTTGGCGGCGATGCGCGCTTGACCTGGTTTTGTGGAAACTTCGACGGCGACTACGCGCGTGCCGAATCCTTCTTCGTCCGGATCCTGCGCATCGAGCGAGAGCCATGCAGCCGTTACGTGTTTGGGGGGAATGGCGTCGAGATATTTTTTAAGCGCCGAGGGTTGCTCGATCGGCACGTAGTCGGTCTGCTGGGCGTCCGAGAGAGGCGCGAGTTCGCGCAGGAGTGAGGTGAATCCCAGTTCGGAGTAAAGTTCGCGGAGGGCTGCCGTGTCGGGCTCGCTGACTTTCATCGCGTCCAGATCGAGAGCCACGGGCGCATCGGTAGGAATTGTGGCTAGCTGCTTGCTGAGGATGACGAACTCGCCGCATTTTTCCAGGGCTTCGCGATAGCTCGCGCGTTTTACTTCGCTCGCGCGTTTCAAGGTTTCTTCGGCGCTGCCGAATTGCTGGATCAGCTGGCGGGCGCCCACCTCGCCGATGCCGGGCTTGCGGCGTTCGCCGGGCGCGACTTTCTCGTTGGGATCGCGCGCGCCGGGAATATTGTCAATGGAATCGCCCATGAGGGCCATGACGTCCGCAACTTGGGAGGGCGGCACGCCCATCAGTTCTTCGACTTTTTTCTCGTCAATCAGCAGGTCGCCTTTGGTGGGATTCAGGACCAGGACGTTTGCGGTGACGAGTTGCAGCAGGTCCTTGTCGCTGGTGACGATAAAGACGTCGAGATTTTTTTTGGTGGCGAGGCGCGCGAGTGTGCCAATCACGTCGTCGGCTTCATAGCCGGGATACTCCAGGATGGGCAGGCGCATGGCTTCGCAATAGCGGCGCACGAAGGGAATCTGGATGGAAAGATCGTCGGGCATGGGAGGGCGCTGGGCTTTGTAGGCGGCGAAGAGCTTGTCGCGGAACGTGGGCGCGCTGACATCGAAGGCGACGGCGACGTAATCGGGAAGGCGGTCTTTACTTGAGAGCAGGCGGCGCATCATGGTGGCGAAGAGGTAGGGGACTTTGGTGGGGATGCCGGAGGAAGTTTGCAGGCGATCCATGGGGGCGAAATAGGCACGGAAGATGTAGCCCATCGCGTCAACCAGGAAGAGGCGTTTGCGGTCTGTCGGAGGCATGCTGGCTTTCCGGCGCGTGGGCGCGGGATGGAAAGTATAGCAGACGGGAAGATGGGGTGCAGTGAAGGGCGGCTGGGCAGCGCTGGGCGTGCCGCTGGGACTATTGGTGATTCGCGGAGCGTTCGCATATATTTGGAGGACGTCGAATAGAGAGCGTTTTTTCGAGGAGTTTTCATGATCCGCGCGCTGGGAATATGCGTATTTTTGGTTTGCGCGACTGTTTCTATGGCTTCGCCATTGCACGACGACCAAAGCCGCTACGTCGTGAAAACGGGTAGCAAGATTGAATTTCATGCCAGTTCGACGTTTGCGAAGGTGGTGGGAGTGTTTCATTCGTGGGAGGCGAATATGAAGATGCCCGCGGACAAATTTACCGATGCTTCTTTGGTGCTGGAAATCGACGCCGCGAGCGTATCCACCGGGAGCGGGTTGCGGGACAAAGAAGTGAAGGGGAAGAATTTCTTCGCGGTGCAGGAGCATCCGCGGATTCGATTTGCTTCGAAGAGCATTACCGCCGGCGACGGCCATACGAAGTTTCACTTGGACGGAGAACTCACGATTCGGGGGATCACCCAGTCGGTGCCGGTTTCGATTACGCTGTTGCGACAGGATGATGGGCATGAATGGATTGACGGAAGTTTTTCGTTCAACCGACGGGATTTTGGGATGACGCACAATCTGCCGTTAGACAAGATCGCCAATACCGTGCTGGTGCAATTTCACCTGGACACGGTGAACGGCGCCGCGCCGGTGGCGCAGAACGGAAGGATTCGCCGAGAGAGAGCGCCAAATACCCCGCAACACCCTGCAATATTTGATGCTCGTTAAGCGCGCAGCATGAAAGAGGCCGCGCGGCGAGATTCCTAGTAGTCGAAAAGCGTTCGCTTCGAGATAACTTGCTTGACTCCCTATCCCTCTGAGGCTTATAGCTGTAGCAGCAATTTTGAGGGGTGGAGCAGTGGGGCCCGGGGAGTTGTTCGCAGGATTTATCGTGCCGATTTGCATTTTTGATGGGACAAGCCTGCCTCGCACGCCGTATAAGCCTGCACAGGAGAAAACCATGAAGCTTTCGAGCCGCTGGGGTGTAGTCGTTGTGATCGTGTGCGCGATTTTATTGATGATGCTGGCGGCAGCGCCGGGGTGGGCGCAGACATTCCGCGGGACGATTCTGGGGACCGTAACGGACAGCAGCGGCGCGGCGCTAGTGGGCGCGACGGTGACGATCCACAATGTGGACACGGGGATTGACCGCATCACGCAGACGAACACAGACGGCAGTTACCTGGTGCCGGAGCTGCAGATCGGGACGTATACCGTCTCGGTTTCTATGAGCGGGTTCCAGAAGGCGGTGACCACGGGCGTGGTGGTGGACGTGGCGTCCGAGAAGCGGATTGATGCGGTGCTGAAGCCGGGGCAGGTGAACCAGCAGATCTTGGTT
>Ga0209274_10001259_pt1 | contig 13206 bp, 10 predicted proteins | sample HubBroMetageREF1_FD_188343 | JGI IMG/M metagenome (GOLD analysis project Ga0209274, IMG submission 188343) | Reference soil microbial communities from the Hubbard Brook experimental Forest, New Hampshire, USA - Hubbard Brook CCASE Soil... | ecosystem: Environmental > Terrestrial > Soil >...
CCCGGCGGGGCCAGCATGACTATCCGCACCATTGTGACGGCACTCCCTCCAGCCGTGCAGGCCCTAAAATGTCCAGTATCTCTCCTGTTCGGCGCCGGACGCTCACCGCCAGCTCGAATCGACTGGGCCAGAACACGAACCCACGTCCGTTCGGTACCTTAAAAATCTTTTATATTCCGAACGGACAGTGGTTTTACCGCCTGGGGAGAGTCTGGTGTTCCGTGGCGCGAAGGCTGGTCAGGACTTTAGCCAGGCCAGCAGGTCGGCGTTGATCGTGGGGGCCTCGGTGGTCGGCATGCCGTGGGGGAAGCCGTGGTAGGTCTTCAGCGTGCCGTGCTGGACGAGCTTGGCGGACAGCGGCCCGGAGTCGGCGTAGGGCACGACCTGGTCATCGTCGCCGTGCATGACCAGGACCGGCACGCTGATCCCCTTGAGGTCCTCGGTGAAGTCGGTCTGGGAGAAGGCCACGATGCCGTCGTAGTGGGCCTTCGCTCCGCCCATCATGCCCTGCCGCCACCAGTTGTCGATGATCGCTTCCACGGGTTTCACCCCGGGCCGGTTGAAGCCGTAGAACGGACCCGACGCGAAGTCCCGGTAGAACACCGACCGGCCGTCGGCCACCTGGGCCTGGAGGCCGTCGAAAACGCTCTTGGGCAGGCCGCCGGGGTTGGCCGGGGTCTGCACCATCAGCGGCGGCACCGAACTGATCAGCACCGCTCTGGCCACCCGGTCCTCACCGTGCCGGGCGATGTAGCGCACGACCTCGCCGCCGCCGGTGGAGTGCCCGACGTGGATGGCGTCGTGGAGATCGAGGTGGGCCGTCACCGCGGCCAGGTCGTCGGCGTAGTGGTCCATGTCGTGACCGCCGCTGGTCTGCGTGGAGCGTCCGTGCCCGCGCCGGTCATGAGCGATGACGCGGTAACCGTGCAGCAGGAAGAACATCATCTGGGTGTCCCAGTCGTCGCCCGAAAGCGGCCAGCCGTGACTGAAGACGATCGGCTGGCCCGAGCCCCAGTCCTTGTAGAAGATCTCCGTGCCGTCGGTCGTCGTGATCGAGCCCATGCCCTGCCTCCGTTGGTCGAGTCATCTTTTCGTTATCATTCCAGCCGCCCCGCTGAGCCCCTGGTGGGCCCCCCGGGTCGGGATCACATCCCAAGAGCAAGATCATCAGGAGAGCGCGCATACGATGAGGTCTGGCTCATTGCCGGACGGAGGGAACCAGATGACGGAGACCTCGGCCACGCGCGAGTACGACCCGGTCACCGGACAGCTCGTGCGCGTCTTCGCGCCTGATCCCTCCGTCGGGTTCCGCCGGCCACGAGGATTGCGGTTCGGGCCGGACGGCCGCCTGTACTGCGTCGGGGCCGATCACGTCGTGGCCTTCGACTTCCGCACCGGCAGCTTCGCCGGTCCGGTCGCACACCTCGAACGCCTCAACGGACAGGCCCTGGTCCTAAACCCCTAGGGGTTTACATGATCGCGAAGGGTTCACTACTCCAGCGAGTATTAAAGCCTTCGCGATCATGAAGCAGTGCGATGTAGGCTCGGCGCTTTCCGCGGCGGCCGCGAAGGATATTCCCCGCTGCACGCGGGTGGTGGTACCCGACTGCGGGCATATCCCGCATCTCGAGCAGCCCGGCCAGTTCCTCGCCGCGCTGCTGCCGTTCCTGGCCAGCTGACCCGGCGTCACCGTCCCGTCAGCTCTGAGCGTTCTTGGCCTGACGCAACCACTCTGCCTCGTGCCCCGGCTCGGGCAGAACACGCCCGCCTTCGACGGCAGAGCTCGCGGGACTGTCCTGGATGACGACCATGACGTGATCCTCGTCGACTCCTGAGATACGGGCGCCCGCGGCGGCCAGCTCCAGCGCGAGTCTCGTCGTCGACTCTTGCGGGTGGCCCCGCCGCGCCCAGCCGGAGATGACCAGCAGCTTCGCCTGCTTTCCGCCGGCGAAGACACTCTCGGCCGGCAGCTCCGAGAACGCCACAAAGACATAAGTCGCGGGAACCCCGTTGATTTTCGAGTGAATCTCGCTGATCTCCGCGGCCAACGCGGCCTTCGACTCGGTCGTCAGAGTTCCCTCAGCCGCGGTGCAGGTGTAGAAGGGCATGCCAGCTCCAAACTGAATCCCAGGCATTCTACTGAGGACTGCCACCCTTGACAGTCATCTATCAATATGATATCACTTTGATAGGTGATCGGGTAGCCGACACCGCACTGAGCAGGAGGCATCCCGATGAACGCATACAACGACAACACCGCTGCGGAACGGCTGCGCAGGTGGTGGCTAACTCCCCCGCGAACCGGCCTGCAACGCCTCATCTACCCATTTGAGTACCGCCACCTCCGCCCCTTCGGGTTCGCGCGTATTGCCGGCGGCAGTGTCGCGACCGCCGCGGGCGTCATATGCCTCTCGTACGGCGTCTACGGATGGGCAGCCTTCTTCCTGGCTGTTGCGGCCCTGAATTTCGCGGGGGGCTCCTGGTACCTCACCATCGCTCGCTCCGCGCCTGCCCGAACCTGAGCCCAGCCAGACGCTGGCCCGGGGAGCATCGGCCCGCCGAGACGGCCGCCTATCTCCTTAGTCCGACGCGGTCACGCGTCCGGAGGCGACGGCGGCGGTGAGGGCCTGGTGGTCACGCTCGTTCTGGTCGGCGTAGGCGGCGGCGAACTCGGCGATGGCCTGGTCGAAGACGGCAGATTGGCCGAGGTAGGCCGCGATGGCGATGCGGTCCCCCGACCGGGCATGCGCCCGGGCCAGCGTCCAGCCGCAGAGCTCGCCGTAGGCGCGCATTCCCGCCGCGGTCATGGCTTCGATGTCGGCGGAGGACTTCCCGTCCCGTAGCTGGCGGACGTAGAAGTCATGCGGCCGGCCGTCCGGGTCGACGTGGGTGCGCTGCCAACCGAGGAAGATGTCGCTGGCGGCCTGCATGAGCCGCTGCCCGGCCACCACCCGCTGGCCGTGGTTGGCGTATTCGCTGGCCCCGGCGAAGTCCTCGAGCACGGACCGTTCGGCCTCCTTTACCTGCAAGAACAGCGGGTCCGAGGTGTCCCGCCCGAGCATCAGGACGATCCAGCAGCGGGTCCCGACGCTGCCCACGCCGACCACCTTGCGGGCCATGTCGGCGAACTCGAATTGCTCCAGCAGGTAGCGGCGGTCGGTTTGCAGGGTGCGCCGGTAGTCGCCGATCAGCTTCCTGAACTCGGTTTCCAGCGCCGCCTGGTCCGTAGAGTCCGCGACCAGGTCGGACAGCGGCACGACCAGGGGCGGGTCGGCCTTGATCCGCGGCCTGCCGTCCACCTGCTGGGTCAGCTGAGCGAGCGCCTGCAGGCTGTCCCGGGTCCGTGCCTGCGCCACCGCCCGGTCCGCCTGCCGCTGCTCCCGGGTGGCGAGCTGGGATACGAACTGCTCGCGCAGCGCCCCGGTTTCCGCTCGGGCGTACCAGACGGCCAGGTTGCCCTGACCGGCGAACACGCGCATCGCCTCGCGGTACCGGCCGACCGCCGCGGTCACCACCTTGCGGCGCGGCCCGGACTGGTAGCCGTTGCCGCGCCCGGCCACCTCCAGGCTGGCCGCCAGCCGCTTGACGTCCCACTCCCAGGGGCCCGGCAGCGTCTCGTCGAAGTCGTTGAGGTCGAAGACCAGGGCACGTTCGGGCGAGGCGTAGACGCCGAAGTTGGACAGGTGCGCGTCGCCGCAGGCCTGCACGGCCAGTCCCGATGCGGGTGTGGCCGCGAGGTCGGCGGCCATCGAGAGGGCCGCGCCGCGGAAGTAGCTGAAGGGCGAGGCCAGCATCCGGCCGTAGCGGACCGGTACCAGGTCGGGCAGGCGCGTGGTGGCCTGGCGTTCCAGCAGGCCCACCGGATCCGGGCGATCCGCGGGCGGGTCGTAGACGGCATGGCTGTCCCTGGGTACCGCGGAACGGGCCGCCTTGCCCCGCTCGGCCCGTTCGGCCGGGGTCAGTCCGGCCGCCGAGTCCAGGGCGAACCGTCGGCTGGACCGGAGCGGCACCGAGTGACCCTTAGCGCTCATGTGCTCAACCCTCTGCGTTCAGGCGGCGCCTGGTCAAGATGCGTAACCGACGGTGGTCAGGGAGGTCAGACTGGCGGGTTGCGAGTGCGTGGGATCGGTCAGGCGCTCAGCGGTATCGAAGAGCATCTGCTGCAGCGGGCGGGGCAGGTCGCTGCTCCACGCCAGGGCCGCGGACGCGGTCAGCGGATGGTGCTGGAGGACGACCCGGACCATGCCGTAGGTGTCGGCCAGGCGAGACCGCCGGATCGTAGGTGCCTGGGTGCGCGCGGCGATCGCCGGGCCGGTCAGGACGGCGGCCGGCCGGTTCCCGGCGGCGGCCAGGGCCAGGGTCATGGCCAGCGAGTGCCGGAATGGCGGGTCGGTGAACTCAAAGCGCGGGTCGACGCCCCGCATGGCCGTGAGCCAGGCGTCGTAGGTACCTGGCTGCGCGCGGCGCGGTCCGTGGATGACCTGCAGGGCGGCCAGTTCCTCCAGGCTGATGGTGCCGCGGCGGCCCGCGGGGTGGGAAAACGGGACCCACACCTCCGGCTCGAACTTTCCCACGGTCATCACCTCGAGCGCAGCGGGCACGGTCTCCGGCCCGGCGGTCAGCCAGCCCAGGCCGGCGTCAGCCCGCCGCGTGCTGATCGGCGAGAACTCCGCGTCCAGGGCCGTTTCCAGCCAGGCCAGGTCCACATCCGCGGCTGTGGCCGCCTCCTGCAGCCCGGCCGTGGCCGGGACCGCCAGGGACTCCGGCAGTCCGGGCGGCATCACCACTCGCAGCCGCGGCCGCCCCACCCCGGCCGCCTGCCGGGTCCGGCTCACCGCCTGATCGACCAGGGCCAGCACGTTCCGGGACCCGTCGAGCAGCACGTGGCCAGCCGGAGTCAGCCGCAGCCCCTCGTGCCGGCGCTGGAGCAGTGGCGTGCCCAGGATCTCCTCCAGCCGCCTGATCTGCTGGCTCAAGGTCGGCTGGGCAATGAAGATCTTCTCGGCGGCGCGGGTGAAGCTGCCCGCATCGGCGAGCGCCACGAAGTAGCGCAGATGCCGCAGTTCAAGTCCCTGCGGCGTCCCCGCCACCGCCGCCGGGCCGACTTGGGCCTGGTTCAGGTCGGCCGACTGCACCAGGCGGTCAGGCATCGCCAGCGTCAGCTGGGCATTCGTGCTCATGATCGTCCCTCCGGAGCAGGCGCGCCGGCTCGGCCGGTGGCTGTGCCGCGACGCCCTGGTTGCGTGTCTTTCTCGGACTGACCTCAGCCTCGCGGCTGGCTTGGTGAGCCGGCATCGCATGTTTCTTGCGATCTGACGCCGGCTGGACCGCCGTGCCTCGAAGAGGTCTTTTCCTTAGTCCGAACGGACCGGGGCGCTTGCACCGCGCGCCGTTTCCGCACCACCGGGATGACCGAACGCCCTAGTGATCCTCCGTGCGGAGGACCTCCAGCAGCTCGAGACCAAGCCCTTCGATCCGGTCCAGCACACCGAACAGCGCCGCCTGATCCGGTAGCTGCCCGGCGAGCAGGGTCTCAGATCGCAATAGCTGAGCGCGCAGCTCAGGAAACGCGCCCAGCAGCGTCTTGCTCAGCCGCCCGCGGATGCGGATCTGGTAATACACACGGACCTCCCATGGGTACAGTCCCGAGCCTGGCGCCAGACCTTGCGGGCGGGCATCACATATTTCTTGTGATTTACCGGCCAGGCGGTGTGCCTCAGGCCCCCCGCGGGGCGGGTGCGAGCAGGCCCAGGGCGCGGGCGTACTCCACGGCCTGGCGGCGGCGGTGGACGCCGAGCTTGGCGTACAGGTGGCGCATGTGGGTGGTGACGGTGTGCACCGACACGGACAGCTCGCTGGCGATCTCCTGCGCGGTGAGGCGAGTCGGCAGGTAGCGCAGGATGCGAATCTCGCTGTCGGTGAGCGGGTCTACTAGCCTCGGGGGCACGATCCCCCCTGGGGGAGGCAACCTTTCCTCGCCAACCCCCTCGGCCCCCCCAGGCCCTGGCCCGGCTAGCAGGTCCAGGATCTGGGCGACCAGGGCGGGGTGAGCGGTGTGATACCGGCCATGCCGCTCGAGCTGCGCCGGAGCGGGGTCTAGGAGGAAGGGCAGGATTATGCCGGTGGACTCGGCGATGTCCAGCGCCCGCTCCAGGGCGCGCCCGGCGGCGGCCCAGTCGCCGAGCGCCTCGCGGGCCGCCGCCTCCTGCACCAGCGCCGTCGTCATCCGCGCCTGACGGACCCCGGGGACCGAGCCGTCCAGGACCGGCGCGAGGACGTCGGCTGCCGCCTGCGGGTTGCCTCGGGCCAGGTGCAGTGCCGCTGCCGCGGTGCGCATCTCCGCGCTGGCCCGCTCGTCCTCGTCCAGCTCGGCCAAGACCGCCGCGGCCCGGCCGGCCTGGCCCGCCCGGGCCAGCGCCTGGACCATCCGGGACCGCATCGAGGTCACGCTGGTGTTCGGCCTGACCAGCTCCGCGGCCAGCGTGTCCGCGGCCTCGAACGCGGCCAGCGCCTGCGGGTACCGGCCCCGGGCCATCTCCAGCACCGCCCGGGCATACCGCAGGCTCATCCCGGCGGCAGGCTCCACCTCGGTACGCAGCGTCCGCTCGGCGCGCTCCAGCCACGGCTCCGCGTCGGCCAGCCGCCCCTGGTAGAGCATCTCGCCGCCGAGCGCGATGCAGACGATCCCGGCTCGTGGGTCCTCGCCCCAGTCATGCCGCTCGGCCAGCTCTACTGCCTGACCGACCCGGGCAGCCTGCAGCCCGTCGGGCCGGAACAGCATCCTCCCGTGCGCCCAGTGCGTCAGCCCGGTGAACTCCAGATACGGTCGCCCGATCCGCCGCGCCAGGTCAACCCCCTGCTCCAGGTGCCGCTCCGCATCCTCGAACCGAAGCGCCCAGAGCTCGGCGGTGCCGAGGCTGATCAACACCGCCGCGTGCAGGTCCTCGCCCAGGCCCAGCCGCGCGGCGTCGGCGGTCTTCATCAGTGCGAGCAGACGCTGCGCCTCCTCGGCCACAACCGGGAAGTCCATACGCCGCCGGGCCAGCAAAAACCGCAGCACGCAGAGCAGGACCTCCACCCGTCCGCGGCGGTCAGCGGGCACCGGCGCCAGCGCGCTGGCGGCCAGGGCCAGATCCCGTCCGGCTTCATCGAGCGATCCCCGGACAAGCGCCCCGGCCACCCGCACCGCGATGAACTCAGCGTCGGCCGCGACAGCCCCGCGGGGGAACCCGGCCAGGAGCTCATCCAAGATGGAACCCCGCCCGCTGAGAAGTACGCCAGGCCAGTAGTCCGACAGCAGACGGGCGGCCAGCCCCCACTCCTCCGCGGCCTGAGCGTGGCGGACCGCCTCCACCGGATACCCGTGTCCGGCAAACCACTGCGCGGCGACGCGGTGCAGTCCGGTAACCTCACCTGGCTCGGTGCGGCGCAGCTCCAGCTGCAGCAGGTCGGCGAACAGACGGTGGTAGCGGAACCACGACCGGGCCGCGTCCAGCGAGACTACGAACGCGCCAGCCCGCTCCAGATCCTGCAAGATCCGCTCCCCGCCGCTGGTCCCGGTCAGCAGGCCGGCGAGGTCGCCATTGACCCGTTCCAGCAAGGAAGTCCGCAGCAGCAGCCGCCGCACCTCCTCGCTCTGCCGGTCCAGCACCTCGGCCAGCAGGTAGTCGGCCACCGTCCGCTCGCTGCCGGCGAACTCTTCCGCGAACCGCTCCGGGTCCGGGTGCCCATCCAGCGACAGCGCCGCCAGCCGCAGTCCCGCCGCCCAGCCCTCGGTCCGTCCGTGCAACCGGTCCAGCGCATCGGCCGGCAACTCCACCCCCGCTGCGCCGAACAGCACCCGCGCCTCGGCCAGGCTGAACCGCAGATCGGCGGCACGGATCTCGGTCAGCTCCCCCTCCAGCCGCAGCCGGTGCAAACCCAGCTGCAGATCGCGCCGGGTCGCGACGACGAACCGTAGCTCCGGCGGCGCACGCAGCACCAGCAGCTCCAGCTGGGGCAGCACCTCACGTGACCCCAGCAAATGGGCATCGTCGATCACCAGCCACAGCCGGTCTTCCAGCCGCGAAAGGTCCGTCAGCAGCCGTTCCACCATCGCCCAGCCGTCCAGATCCGGCGCCGCGGTCAGCGGCCGCACCAGCGCCGCCCCGGCCGCCGTGCCCCGCAAAGCGTCGGCTACCGAAATCCAGAACCGTCGCGGATCACGCTCCTGGCTGTCTACCGGCACCCACGCGGCCCGCTGGGCCAGGCCAGCATCGGCGATCCACGATCGCACCAGTACCGTCTTACCGCTCCCCGCCGGCGCCGATATCTGGACGACGCGTTTCGCTTCGGACAGTCGCGCGAACAGCGCACGGCGAGACACGACTCCTCCTGTGACGGGAGGAGCGGCCGGAACACCAGGGGTTCCTGGCTCGTGGACTCGGAAAGGCCCTAGCTGGCGCGGGACCACCTGGCGGGTGGCTAGCGCACTCATGCTGCCGACGGTATAGATGACTCGGCTGCGGAACATCACCCAGCTGGGTATGACTTCTCAGCGTGGTCAGCGGGCCTGCGAGCGGCGGGTAGCGAGCCGGGCCAGCTCGGTCCGGTTGGCCACGCCGAGCTTCGCGTAAGCGTGCGAAAGGTGCACCTTGACCGTATTGCGAGATATGAACAGTTCCCTGGCGATGTCGGGATTGCTCAGACCTTGGCTGGCCAGCTCGACCACTTGCCGCTCGACCGGGCTCAGGCTGGCCCACCCGTGCGTGGCGTCCGCGTGCTCCCCCCGGCCCCGCCGGGCGTAGGCCACGGCGTCCTCCAGAGACAGCCGGGCGCCGTCCTGCAGAGCCCGTTCAAGACTCTCGTCGCCCAGTACAGCGCCGGCCGAGGCCAGGTTCCGCTCAGTTCGCTTCTTGAGCATCGGGAAAGCCACCAGGCCGAGCGTGGTCCGCTCCTCCTGGGCGGCCGCAATGAGCCGGACGGCGCGCTCATACTGTCCGGTGAACAAGGCGACCTCAGCGACCACATCAAGGGCGTCGATGACCCCCGGACGCCACCGGTTGTCCATGAGCACCTTGAGTGCGTCGTGCGTGACCGACTCCGCCCGCTCGTCGTCACCCTCGAGCAGCAGGGCGCGGGCCAGCCCGAGGTGGCCCACGGCCCGGGCACGCCGGTTCCGCAAGGATCCGGCGGCAGCCAGGAGCCTCTCGACGTGAATCTTGGCCTGTACGTTGTCGTCCCGGGCCAGCGCCACGGCGACCAGGATCTCCTGGGCATGCCAGCCGAGGTAGCAGACCTCAGCTTCGTGCTCGTAGAGATTCCTGGCCCACTGTTCGGCCCGATCGAGATCCCCGGCCGCCAGGGCCGCGACGCCCAAGGCGTGCATGAGCACTCCGGTCCCAAGGCGCAGCCTTTCCTGCCTGGATTGCTCGAACTCAGCCTCCGCCCGCTCGCGAGCGGCGTCCGCCGCGCCCATGCTGGCGTCGAGAAGGCACAGGATCTCAACCGCACAGTACCGGCTCAGCTGGTCCTGTCCGGGCATCATGGCCAGCGCCCGCTCACCGTGGGCGCGGGCGCCGACCAGGTCCCCGGCCGAGAAAGCGGTGTGTGCCAAGCACCACGAGCACCAGCGGATGATGTCCTCGAAGCCGATAGCTTCCGCCACCCCGAGCGCTACCTCGAGCGGGCCGCGCATCGCGCCGGGATCGTCCTGGAAGAAATAGCTGATCGCCAACGGGGTCAGCGTGTCACACAACGCGGCGTCATCCCCCGCGGCCCGCGCCAGCTCAGCCGCCCGCATGAGCATCGGATCACCGGCACCGGGATCACCCAGTATGACCAAAGCCCCAAGCTGGCCCAGAGCCAGTGCCTGCGAGCGGTTATCGCCAATCGCCGCGCCCATGTCCACAGCCGAGGTCGCGGAGGACTGCGTACGGGCAAAATCGCCAAGCCAGAACGACAGAAGCGACAGCTTCGCCAGGGCCAGAGCCCGTTCAGGGGAAGCCTCAGGCAGGGCGGCGCGCAGGCTCTGCTCGGTCGCCGTCACCCCCTCCACCAGCCGCCCCCGTACCCGCCAGTACAGGCCCAGTGCTCCCGCCATGGCCAGGGCATCATCGGGTGCGCGGGCGCAGCCGTCGTCGATGGCCGCCCGCAGGTTGGGTGACTCATCATCAAGACGGGTGCGGCCGGCCGGGACCAGTGCCCACAGTTCCCGGTCGGCGCGCTGGGTTAGCACACGGAAGTAGCCGCGGTGCCGGTCAGCTAGCGGAATGTCCTGGCCCGCCGCGGCCAGACGCTCGGAGGCGTACTGGCGAACGAAATCAAGCATCCGGAAGCGCGTGGTACCAGCCCTGCGCTCCACCGCCAGCAGCGATTTATCCACCAGGCCCTGGATCTCGTCGAGGATCTGGCCGGGAACGATGGCATCCCCGGCACACACCGCCGTGGCGGCTTCCAGGTCGAAGCCCCCCGAGAAGACCGACAGCCGGGCAAACAACTGACGCTCCCGGTCGGTGAGGAGTTCATGGCTCCAGTCCAAAGACGCGCGAATGGTCTGGTGGCGAGGGTCTGACCGGTGACCGCCACGCAGCAGCCGCAGATGATCGTCGAGGCCGCCGGCGATTTCCTCAGCGGAAAGAACACGAACCCGTGCCGCGGCCAGCTCGATAGCCAGGGGGATGCCGTCCACCCGGCGAACGATCGTCTCAACCGCTGCAGCGACATCCTCGCTCAGCTCGAACCGTGACTGTACGTAACTGGCTCGATCGGCAAAAAGCCGGGCCGCATCGGACACCCCTGTCCCGTCGGCACGGCTGCGCTTGTGCGTCGACAACGGGGGCACTGGCCACACCAGCTCCCCCGCGACGTCAAGCGGAGAACGGCTGGTGGCCAGAATCGCCACGGATGGACACCTGCGCAACAGCACCTCAGACACACGCCGGGCCGCACCAAGGACATGCTCGCAACAATCCAGCACCAGCAGCGCGTTTGCCTCACGCAGGTGTTCCGCCGCGGCTTGCAGCGGGGAGCGGCTGGATCCGCCGCCCACCGATTCGAGCACAGCGCCGTCTACCAGGGCGGGGTCGGCCAGCGAGGCAAGCGCAACCAGGTGGACCTTCGCCCAGCCCAGGTCACCGGCGCTGAAGCCCAGCTCCAGGGCCAAGCGGGTCTTGCCGATCCCCCCGATGCCAACCAGGGTGACAAGTCGCTTTCTCTCCCGGAACAGCGACCGGAGTTCCTCCAGCTCTCGTTCCCGGCCCACGAAGGCGGTCAAGGACATCGGAAGGTCGCCAGTGACCTCCACGTCCTGCGGGTCGTCGACACGGGAGCCCGGCCCGGGATCCTGTGCCTTCCCCATGCCAGCAATCATGGCACGCGAGGTCAGCGGCAGGATTAGTCCGCGTCCGGCTTCCCTTAGCCGGCGGCTATGCCGTTATAGGTAACAAATCTTGGCCGGAACCGCGGCCGTCGGGTCTGCTGAACATGACCCGCACCAGGGACTTCCCCATGAATACGGTGCGGCTGAGGCAAACGGAAGGAATGCCCGTCATGTTTAAGTCGTCATCCACCTCACTGATCCTGCTCGGCATCCTGGCCATCATCGTCGGGATCGTCGCCATCGCCTGGCCAGGCGTCACGATTCTCGCCCTGGTCATCTTGTTCGCGGTCTACGCGTTCATCGACGCCGGACTGCAAGGCGCGAGGGCCTTCGGCAGCGGCAGCGCCGGCCCGGTCTTCGGCCACCTGCTGCTCGGGCTGATCGACCTGGCGGCCGGGGTGTTCGCTCTGGCCTGGCCCGCACCCACCGCGTTCGTACTGGTCATCGTCGTGGCTGCGTGGGCGCTGGTCGGCGGCTTCACCGAGATCTTCGCCGGTTTCCAAAGCGGCGAGGCTGCGGGCACCCGCGCGATGTTCATCCTGGCCGGGCTGGTGTCCGTCGCGTTCGGCGTGCTGCTGTTCGCCCGGCCCGGCGTGGGTGCGGTCACGCTGGCCCTGCTGTTCGGCCTGTTCACCCTGGTCTACGGGTTCTCGCAGATCACCGCCGGCATCCAGCTCCGCCACGTGGGCGGCGACGTGAAGTCCCTGTCCGAACTACGCGACGCCGCCTGAGTGTCCGGGCCTCCCCCAGCCGAAACCGCGAACAACACGCGGGTTCAGCACAGACGCTTGCGGGATGCCGCGGCCAGGCGCGGCGTCCCGCTGGCGACCATCCTGGTGACCGTCGCCGTCGTGGTCCTCACCTACCTGGCGGGCAAGCTCGCCTACCGGATCCGCGATGTCCTGTTGATGATCGCGGTCGCCGGCTTCGTCACCCTGATCCTGAACCCCCTGGTGGTGGCCCTGCAGCGGTGGGGGATCCGGCGTCGCGGCTACGCGGTGGCCATCGTGGCCACCTGGACGGTGGCGGTCTTCGTCGGCCTGCTGGCGGCGTTCGGCTATCCGCTGGCGCACGCCGTAACCCATTTCTCGCAGGGGCTACCGTCCTACGTGCAGGCCGCCGAGCACGGCCGCGGCTGGATCGGCCACCTGGTCACCCGCTTCCACCTGGAGGCCTGGGTCAAACGGAACGCACCCAAGCTGCAGAGCCTGGGGACGACCCTGGCCAAGCCGGCCTTGACCGCCGGGAAGGGCGCGGTGTCCTTGCTGGCCACGCTCGCGACCATCTTCGCCTTGATCGTGCTCTTCCTGCTCGAGGGGCCCAAGATGCGCCAGGGACTGCTGGGGTTGATGTCACCGGAGCGCGCGGACTACTGCACGCGGGTGGCGCGCGAGATCGGCCAGTCGGCGACCGGCTACGCGCTGGGCAACCTCCTGACGTCGCTGATCGCCGGCGTGGTCATGTTCGTTACGCTCACCCTTCTCGGGGTCCCGTTCCCGCTGCTGTGGGCGCTATGGGTCACCCTGGTCGACTTCCTGCCCATGGTCGGCGGCGCGCTGGCCGGCATCCCCACGGTCATTTTCGCCCTCGGCCACTCGCTCACCGCGGGCATCGTCACCGCGGCCGCGTTCATCATCTACCAGGAGGTCGAAAATCACGTGCTGAACCCCGTGATCATGAGCCGGACGGCCAACGTCAACCCGCTGCTCGTCCTGCTCTCCCTCCTGGTCGGGACGTCCATCGGCGACTGGGTGGGCGGCTTCTTCGGCAGTTTCGTGGGGGCCCTGCTGGCCATCCCGGCTGCGGGCGCGCTGCAGGTCATCACCCGCGAGCTGTGGCAGGCCAGT
>Ga0209274_10001260_pt1 | contig 13202 bp, 10 predicted proteins | sample HubBroMetageREF1_FD_188343 | JGI IMG/M metagenome (GOLD analysis project Ga0209274, IMG submission 188343) | Reference soil microbial communities from the Hubbard Brook experimental Forest, New Hampshire, USA - Hubbard Brook CCASE Soil... | ecosystem: Environmental > Terrestrial > Soil >...
CATTCCCCAAAGTCCTTGGTGAAGGCATGCTGGGCCAGGCGGCCATACGCGCAAACCTCGCTCTCATCCGGCTCTCGCGAACGCTCTTTTCGTATCAGATATTCATCGTCGCCGAGTCGACTCCGGACGTGGACTTCGTGCTGGGCGACGCCAAGAACAGGAGCACGGTCGCGGACAACGACGCTTCAGGCCCCCGCGCTCTCGATTCGGAGGACTCGGCAGCGTCGCGGGTGGGCTCTTGACGGGCCACCCCACACTCCTTGTGACCGGCGGCGCCGGCTTCATCGGCTCGAACTTCGTTCACCACGCCATTCAAAACGGCGCTCACGTAGTGAATCTCGACAAACTCACGTACGCGGGCAATCTCGAGAACCTCGCGGCACTCAAAGGCCACACGGAGCACGTCTTCGTTCGTGGCGACATTGGCGATCGAGAGCTCGTCTCGCATCTGCTCTCCACTCACCGGCCGACGTCGATTGTGAACTTCGCGGCGGAATCGCACGTGGACCGTTCCATCGACAGCCCCGCTGACTTCGTTCGCACGAACGTATTGGACTTCTTCGAGCTCATGCAGGCTGCGCTCGCCTATTGGAAAACGCTCGACGCCACGAGCGCGCGAGCCTTTCGCTTTCTTCAGATCTCGACCGACGAGGTCTACGGTTCACTGGGTCCCAGAGGCTCTTTCTCCGAGCGGACGGCGTACGCTCCTAGATCGCCTTACGCGGCTTCCAAGGCTTCGGCCGATCATTTCGTCAGAGCGATTCATTCGACATACGGCCTTCCCACGCTCTTGACGAACTGCTCGAACAACTACGGCCCGTATCAGTTTCCCGAGAAGCTCATTCCGCTGATCATCCTGAACGCGCTCGAAGGCAAGCCACTACCCGTCTATGGGGATGGGCAAAATGTGCGCGATTGGCTGTATGTCGAGGATCATTGTAGGGCTCTTTTCAAAGTTCTCGCCCGCGCCGAGCCAGGCTCGACGTTCAACATCGGTGCCCGCAGTGAGCGAAAGAACATCGATATCGTTCGGGGCATTTGCGCGCTTCTTGACGAGCTTTGCCCGCCGTCCCAAAATGCGGGACTTGCGGGCCGTGAGCTCAAGACATACGCGGAGCTTGTCACTCTCGTGGCGGACAGGCCTGGGCACGATCGCCGCTACGCCGTCGACCCTACGTTGATCGAGAAGACACTCGGATGGGCGCCGGCCTTGTCGTTTGACGAAGGGATCCGGAAGACCGTGCGCTGGTACGTGGAAAACCGCCCTTGGTGCGAGCGCGTTTCGTCGGGCAGGTACCGCCGCCAACGTCTCGGGCTGGGGGACGCTCGATGAAGGGGCTGGTGCTGGCCGGCGGTTCGGGCACGCGGCTGCGGCCCCTGACATACACGGGCGCCAAGCAGCTCGTCCCGGTCGCAAACAGGCCGATCCTGTTCTACGTACTCGACAACCTCGTCGACGCCGGCATCGTCGACATCGGGATCATCTTGTCCCCCGAGACCGGCGAAGAGGTGCGCGCGGCTGTCGGAGATGGCTCCCGTTGGGGGGCCAAAGTGACCTACATCATGCAGGCCAAGCCGTCAGGGCTGGCGCATGCAGTCAAGACCGCGCAGCCATATCTCGGCGATGACGACTTTTGTATGTTCCTTGGCGACAATCTCATAGGCACGAAAGTGCGTGCGGCCGTCGAGGCCTTCCGTCTAGCGCCTTCGATGGCCGCTTCGGTGATGCTGAAGGCCGTCTCGAACCCCTCCCAGTTCGGCATCGCCGAGGTCGACGACGCGGGAAATGTCATCAGCCTGGTCGAGAAACCCAAAGAACCTCGCAGCTCGTTGGCGCTGGTCGGGATCTATCTGTTTCGAGCGCCCATCTTCCGCGCCATCGAGCGGATTCGCCCTTCGGCGAGGGGCGAGCTCGAGATCACCGATGCCATCAGCATGCTCATCGAGCTCGGACACGCCGTTCGATTCGATCGCGTGCAGTCGTGGTGGCTCGACACCGGCAAGAAGGACGACTTGTTGCTCGCGAATGACACTGTCCTCGACGATTGGCTGGTCCACGACGTCAAGGGATCGGTCGACGCCGAAAGTCGCGTCTCGGGGCGGTTGCGAATCGACCAGGGGGCACATGTCGTTCGGTCCACGATCCGCGGACCCGTCGTTATCGGTTCCCGCGCCCGAATCGTCGACGCGCACATCGGTCCGTTTACGAGCATCGGGGATGACGTTGTGATCGAGCGCGCGAGCGTCGAGCATTCCATCCTCCTGAGCGGCAGTCAGGTTCGCGACATCGTCCGCCTCGAGGACTCGATCATAGGACGGAGGGTCGTCGTGCAGCCCGGGTCGACCCGGCAGGGCGCGCTAAATTTGCTGGTTGGCGACGACTGTCGTGTCGAGCTCGGTCGTCCACACTGAGTTAGGAAGAAAGGGAAGCGGCACCGTGACCATCGTCGTATTTGGGGCAGGCTTTCTCGGGAAGCGTCTGACCGAGGAGCTCGCGGGGGCTGTGCTGTCGATGGCCGATATTACGGACCGTGGGGCTGTCCTTCGCGATCTCGAAGCCCTTGGTGCTGAAGCGGCGATCAATTGTGCAGGCAAGACGGGGAAGCCGAACGTCGACTGGTGCGACGCCCATCCGCTCGAAACTCAGCAGGCCAACGTCGTCGGGCCGCTCGTCCTCGCGGAAGCGTGCGCTCGCGTCGGTGCGTACCTGCTGCACCTCGGGTCGGGCTGCATTTTCTACGGGCCATCTCCTTCGCCAGGCGGCTGGCTCGAAGACGACTTCGCCAACCCGTCGTCCTTCTACTCGCGATCGAAATACGCCGCAGACCTCGTCCTGTCCAAACTTCCGAACGTGGGCATCGCTCGCCTGCGCATGCCGATCGACGGTCGACCCGCACCCCGCAACCTCATCACCAAACTCGCGAGCTACTCGCAGGTCATTGACGTGGAGAATTCCGTCACGGTCGTCGACGATCTCGTGTCGGTCGTTCGCGCTCTCGTGGAGCGGCGGGCAACGGGTGTCTTCCATGCGACGAACCCGGGAACGATGCGCCACGCGGATTTGGTGCGGATGTATCGAGAGATCGTGGACCCTCACCACCGGACGACGCTCATCGCTGAAGCCGAGCTCTTGACGCGTGGCCTCGCGACCCACGCGCGCTCCAACTGCATTCTCGCCAGCCCTCGTCTCGCCGCACTGGGCGTCACGATGCGTCCGATTGGGGAGGCACTCCCCCTAGCCCTCGCGCAATACGCGGTCTCGCGGCCTGCCTAATCTGCCAGGGGGCCTTTAGCTTCTCCTGCGATGAAACGATGAACTCGAGTCTCACAAGCCACCTGTCACGTTTGCGGGGCCTTATCCGACGGCACTTCGGCCTCCTCCGTTCGGCCGCTGCGTGCGGCATCGGAGTGGCTGGAGCGCTGCTGCTCGTCAAAGAACTCGGCGGTGCGCGCAGCATCGACGACTGGCTGTTCTTCGACCTTGCCAAGATATGGTTCTGGGCCCTCTACCTCAGCGCCGCGTGCGCTTGCTTTGGTCATCTCATCGTGAGCCGGCTCGTGGACGCGCGCGATCGAACCCCCTTCGAGACGTGCGCGCTGAGCTTACCCGTCGGCCTCGTCGCGTTCGTCCTCGGAATGTATGCGGGAGGCTTCATCGGGCTCTACGGACCCGTCTTCGCCGTGGCCCTTCCGACGGTCATGCTGATCGCCGGATTGCCGCAAGGGCTTCCCATGCTACGCGCCGCAGTCGCGGCGAGCATGCCACGACGTGGAGGGATCCCACTGCTGGCCTCGCTCTTCGGCGCGATCGTTCTAGGGGTTCTCTACTTGGGCGTGATGTCCCCGGACGCGATCAACTACGACGCCAGTTGGAACCACCTCGTCATCGCGCAAGACTACGCGCGCGAGGGGCGAATCGTCCCGTTTCCCGGAGACTGGGTGAAGAATCTGCCCCACTTGGGTAGCATCGTGAGCGCTTGGGGCTTCATGGTCCCGGGCCTTCCCCTACCCGCGCTGCACTGGATGATGGCTCTCCATTTGGAGTTCGCCATCTTGGTGTGGACTCTGGCGGGCGTTGCGGCCACGGCTCAAGCGCTGGCAGACCGAGAGGTCGGCGGGACGTGGGCCGTTTTGTTTCTGTTCCCAGGGATCTTCGTCTACGACAGCAATCTCGGGGGTGCGGCGGACCACCACGTCGCGCTCTTCGCAGCGCCGCTTCTTCTCGTCGCCACCAAGGCCCTGCGGCGCTTCGACCCCCGCGTGTGCGCGCTCTGGGGAGCGCTCGCAGGAGGCGCGTTCCTTACCAAACTGCACGCGATCTATACCGTCGTACCGCTCGTCGGTCTTGCATTGTTACAGGCGGCTTACGTGGCGTTGAAACGCGCGCGAGGCGACGACGACGGACCCGAATACAGCCAAATTGCGCGTGGCTTACTCCTCGCAGCGGGCACCGTGTTCGCGGTGATGTCACCCTACTTCATCAGCCACCTCGTTTTCTTCAGGAATCCCGTTTACCCGCTCTTCCAAAATGTATTCACCGCCAGTAAGCCGGCTGTGAAAGACGCCGCTTTTCTGCTCAACACGATCTTCATCGATTGGCGCTGGCATCCGCCCGCCGCGTGGGGCGAGCGCGTGCGTCGCGCCGCCGAAATGGTTTTCACATTCTCACTCACCCCTCATGCAACGTTCATCTATAAGTTTCCGGTCTTCGGGTCGCTCTTCACCTTCGAGCTTCCGTTCTTGTTGCTGCTCAAGGACGCGCGCCGCCTGCGCTTCGCAGCGCTCGCTGGGGCGGGCGCAATCTTCACATGGGCATTCAGCTTCTGGGTCGACCGCAATCTCCAGACGTTCATGCCTATGCTGGCAGCGGTGACCGCTGCGATCATGGTGAGGGTGTGGGAGCTCGGCCTTCTGGCGCGCGGCGGCATCGCGATACTCATCGCCATTCAACTCGCATGGGCGACTCCTCTTTATTTCTCGGGAAAAGACTGGGCGTACAAGGACCGGATCGCCGGCACGCTCGCGCTCCTCAGCAGTGGGATCGAAGGTCGAGCTCGAGCGCAGCTGCGTACCTATCGCGAACCGTACCTAGCGCTGAGCGACTCACTCCCAAGGAATGCCACGGTCCTCTTGCACACCCAGCACGTGAGCCTAGGACTCGACCGGCCCACGCTCCATGACCTGATCGGGTTTCAGGGAGTCATCGACTATCGAGAGTTTCGCACGCCGCGCGACCTCTACGATCGCCTGCGGGCGCTCGGCGTGACGCACGTCGTCGTCACTCCGGGTGTCGCATCGGCGCCGTCGAAGCAGGAGGAGATCGTCTTCGATGCGTTTGCGGCCAGTTGCAAAGTCGCCAAGAAAACGTTCGGAGGCCTCGAGGTGTTTCCTCTGCCGGATGCGCCGCCACCCGCCGAGCCACCCTATCGAGCTCTCTCTGTCGGGATCTGGGGCTACGCGGACGGACTCTATCCCGTGGAGGCGTTATCGACCTGCGAAGAGTTTCCAGCGGAGCTCGAGCACTTCGCACCGCCCAGCCGCTCTGCGGCGTCCCCTTGGGCTCTGCTTCCGGAGGCAGACGCCGTCTTGGTCGGCGCAGGCGTGTCGATCGCGCCCGATGCGAACGGGCGCTTGACCCACGACTTCCAGCAGATCGCCGCTTACGGGGGGTTTCGGGTCCTGCTGCGTAATCGTTGAGGACATGCACGAGCCCCTTCTGGCGATCGCTCGGTAGCTGCGCAGCTCGCTTACCACCCCCTTGTCTTGCAGACGGACAGAGCCTTGACGAACTTGGTGTGGAGGTCCGGGTTGAACACGTGAAAATTCATGCCGTACCCCTGGTAGCCCAGTAGCAATCCGAAGACGATCGTGGCCATGCACAGGGCCGCGCAGACACCGCTCGCCGCCCTTCGCATCCACCCGCTATCGCTCAAAGCCGCTCGGAGAGTCCATGCTCCGAGAATGCCGAGCAGCACGAGGCCGGAGGTCACGTCGGCGAGATACCGCATCGTCGCCATGTAGAGACCCATCTGGGCCGCGGCCGTGGCCGTGCCCGCAATCGCAAAGCTCACTGTGCACCAAGCGTAGACCCGAAAGGGGCAACCAGCCGGGCCGTCTTGCTTCGAATCCCCCCGGCCAAAAACCTTGGTCCAGGCTCTCCAGAGGGTGAGCGCAACCGGGATCGGTAGCAGCCATGCGCACGGCACGACCCGCAAGAGACCCACGACCGGCTCCCTGAGCAAGTAGCCGTCCGGGATCTTCATCGAATCGGGAATCCCCCGCGCAGCAACGTCCCAGTACTCGAGGACGAATGGAAAGCGGCACGACGTCTCATACGGTTTCAGCAGATATGAGTAGGCGTTGATGGCGAAGTACTTGGCCGAGAACCGGAACGGATACGTGGTCAGCTGCGTGCCCGTTCCGAATTCGAACCAGCTGTCGAAGCGCGCCTTGTTGTACAGCAGCAAAGCGAGAGAACCCAAGGCAACGGGAAGCCCCAAAGATACCGCGTCGCCTACAAAGCGCTTCCAGTTCCGACTGCTCGAAAAGCTCGTCGTGACGACGGTCGTTATCATGAGGAGAGCGATCGCCGGCGCCAAGCTCACACGCGATGCCAAGGCCAGCGCCCACGCGATGCCTGCCAACATCAATCGCAAACGGGGCGTCCGCCCCGACTCGGCATGCCAAACGGCGTAGAATGCGATAGCAACACCGCCGAGCAAGCAGGCTTGGCCGGCTCCCACGGCGGCCTGATACACGCCGGCGTTCCCGACCAGATAGGGAGCTGGATTGGAGAACGCAAATGCCAAAATTCCGAGCGCAAGTAGGGTGCGCGGGACGTCGAGCAGGCGCGCCATTCGATTGAGAATCAACGCTCCAAATACCGCGGCGCCGAAGAAAAAGCCGAATACGAGGTACTGGTCCCCGACAAGGCCATGAATGCGCAGGATGCTCTTTGCGAGCGCCTGCACAATCGAGGGAAACGGCCCCCAGTAAACGTAATACTTGCCCCGATAGAGACTCACGTCGAACAACCACAGGTTTTGGTAAGCCGAGTCGTAAGGGTTCGCCTTGCTCAGCAGTTCGCTCGAGGGCGATGCTGCGAGGCTCAAGTGGCCGTGCCGGAAACCCTCGGCCTGAAGATCGAAGTAGATGTTGTAGATCGGCCAACGCGTCAAGGTTCCGCATGTAGCCAAGAACTCGTAGACGACCCCAACCGCCAGCAAGCACGCGCCCAGCGTCCACCCCTCCCGCGACACCTTGAAGCTGCGACGCGCCACCCGTCTACCTCACAGTGATGCGCTCGAGATGCAGAATCGTGCGCCTCAAAGCGCGCGCCCTTACGTACCGCGCGCGCACGGGCTCGAACTTCGCGTCCCACACGCCAAAAGGCTGGTCACGTCTCGCAACCTCTGCGTAGCGCGACCCATCCGTGCTGACCTCGATGGCGAGCGGCACGGCCCGCTCCATACAGCAGTCGAGGCGGTTGCGGATGGCGACGGTAGAGAAGGTTTCTACCTTGCCGAGATCAATTTCGACCCAAGGCGATTCCTCTTCGTTGGTATGAAAGAAAATGTCGACGGGCTCTCCGGCGCAATTGTTGTTTGGCAGATCGCAGTGTTTGGCACTGCTACTGGCCCGCCAGGGTCGATGGGCCGCGAGATCGCGTTCGGTCCGGAGCAGCGCGACCGCGAGGAGCGCGAGGGTGGCGGCAGCGACAACGAGCGCAATGCGACGAGAGGCGGTGCGGCGCTTGGCAGGCTCCGGACCTTCCATCGCGATGGTGACGCGTTGCACGAACGCGCGCAGCACTCGGACCTCGTCGCGCCGCTGGGGTTGGCCAAGGTCCGCGCTGGCTACGAATGTCCGCGCTAGCGCTTCGCGCACATTTGCGAGAGCGGCCTCATTTCCCCCGGCGCCCAAAAGAACCTCGTCTCCAGCGCACTGGAGCGCTTCGGCTGGCGTCGAGGGAAGAGGGCCATCGTGGTCGGCCGTGAGGGCCCAAAACGCAGCTTCACGATAGAGAGAGAGGACGGCGAGAGAAATCGCGCCGTCGGAGAGAGGCGCGACTCGATCCACGATCCGATGTGCAAGATCGACGGCGAGTCGGGCGCGTGCCAGGTGCACTTGCTTGCGCCCAGCTGTCGACGTTCCGGGACGACCGAGTCCTGTGGGGTCAATAGTCAAAAGACAGATCTAGACTGGCCGCGCGCTCGGTTGATCCAAAATCGGCGCGGCCGAAGTGGGAGGGGGCCAGATAGGACCGTCATAGCGAGGTAAGAAGTCCCTAAGGGGCCTTGCGACCTACGGCCATGATTTGCGCTCCGAGCGGTACAAAGCCAAGCCTGGGTTCAAGCCAGCGGAGGGCCGCGAGGGCTCGCGGCAGGAAGACGATGAAACGCAGTCGGACCTGGTGCAGCCGCGCCTCGCGCCAACCGAGCCCACGGTGTGGCGGACGGCAAGGTGTGGCGCCGCGCTAGCGAACCGACAACCCCTCGAGGTGCAGCACGGTCCGTCGCAGCGCTCTTGCGCGTACGTATCGTGCCTGAACGAGATGGAACTTTGCATCCCATTCGGAGAAAGTGTCTTGTCGTCGAGCGACTTCGTTGAAAGCAGTGCCGTCGCTGCTCACTTCGATCGCGAGCGGCACCGCTCGTTCCATGCAGCAGTCTTGGCGATTCGTGATGATCACACGCGAGAAGCTCTTGATCGCGCCAAGGTCGACCTCAACCCAAGGCGATTGCTCTTCGAGCGTGTGAAAGAAGATATTGACGGACTGCCCCGCGCACGTGTTGAAGGCCAGATCGCAATCGGGAAGAGCGCTGCTGGCGCGCCACGGGCGGTTCGCCGCGAGATCGCGGTGGGTCAGCCAAAGCAGTACGGCTATGGCGAGGAGCGGGCCCCCTGCGAGGAGAAGAGCGGGCAATCGGCGCCGCAAGGCCCTGCGTCGGACTTGGCGCGCCGAAGCTTCGAACAAGGCAATGCGATGGCGCAGGAATCGCTGCAATACGTTGACGTCGTCGATACGCTCGGCGTCGCTCAGGTCTGTGGTGGCGAGGTCCGACCTCATGAGCGCTGCGCGAAGTCGTTCTCGCTGTTCGGTGCTTTCCGCGTCGGCCGCAAGCGGGTCGGACGGCCCTCTCCCGAGCGCCTCCGATATCGTTTCAGCTCTCTGGCCGTCTTGATCAGCCGTAAGAGCCCAGAGCGCGGCTGCGCGGTAGAGAGCCAGGGCGGCAAGGACGTTCGGTCCCTGCAAGAAGGGCGCATCAATCATGATCCGGTCGGCGATATCGACGGCTCCCTGTGTCAGCTCCAGATGCCGGCGTTTCTCGACCGGCGCTCCGGGCTCGGCCCGTGCGCCTTCCTCCGGCGCGCCGCTACGACTATTCTGCGCGTTCGTCACGACTTACTCGCGGCGAGTGATACCATACCCGGGCAATCCGTCGCCCGACACGATGCACTGTGAGCCATACGCCGTTCGCTCGTACCCCCCCCCAAGTGAGCTCATCTCCGCAGCAATATCGCTCCCGTCCCGAGACGCATCCCACGCTCAGCTTGGTGCTGCCCATCCACAACGAGGAGGAGGTCATCCCGGAGCTTCACCGCAGGCTCCAAAGCTTCGTCGAGAGAGTCGGTGCCAAGGTTGAGGTCATCTCGTCGACGATGGGTCACGCGACCGTTCGCTCGACCTCCTGCGCGAGCTCTCTCTTGCCGAGCCGCGATATCGAATCCTGTCGTTCTCCCGAAACTTCGGACATCAAGTAGCGATTACCGCGGGCCTCGACTACTCCGCTGGCGAGGCCGTCGTCGTCATGGACGCGGATCTGCAAGACCCGCCCGAAGTGGTGATCGATCGGGTCGCGAAATGGCGCGAGGGATTCGACATCGTCTACGGTATCCGTCGCACGCGGGAGGGCGAAACTCGTTTCAAGCTGATCACGGCGCGCTGGTTCTATCGGCTCTTCGCCTTGATGATCCCGATCGATGTGCCGCTCGACGCAGGCGACTTTCGTTTGATGAGTCCTCGCGTCGTGGTCGCGTTGAGCGCTCTTCGCGAAACACACCGCTTCGTGCGGGGCACGGTCGCGTGGATCGCCTTCAAGCAAGCAAAAGTCTTTTACGATCGCCCGGGGCGCTTCGCCGGCCAAACGAAATATCCCTTACGCAAGATGATCCGCTTCGCCGTCGACGGGATCACGAGCTTTAGCATCCTGTCGCTGCGCCTGTCGACCTACATTGGAATCGCGATGAGCTTGGTCCGCCTGGGCATCACGTCCTGGGCGATCATCGCGAAGTTCGTCTTGCAGCGCACGGTCACGGGATGGACAGCGATCGTCGTCATCGTGACTGTGTTGTCGAGCGTGCAGTTCTTGATGATTGGCATCCTGGGTGAGTACGTGGGGCGGATTTACCAGCGGGTCAAAGGGCGCCCGCTTTACGTCGTGCGCGAAGGTGTCAACTTGCTCACCCGGCCCGAAGAAGGTGGAGACAGGCGACTCCCAAGCTCGCCGCCATCCTGACCCGAGATGAACTGGACAGGGGCTCTTTTGCGTAGAACGCGGCGAACGAACGCTTCGCCTCGGTCGATTCGAGGTACTACCCTTTGTGCGCAAATTATGGACAACCCACTTTTGACCTCTGTCGCCGGCTCGAACCTGCCTGCCTTCGATCAGATTCGACCCGAGCACGCCGAGCCCGCGATCGACGCTGTGTTGGCCGACAATCGAGCGAAGCTTGCGACGCTCTTGGCCAGCGTCGACGATTCATCGAGCGCGAGCTGGGCCACTCTCATCGAGCCCCTACAAGACATGGCCGAGCGTCTCGCGCGCGCCTGGGGGCCCGTAGTTCACCTGTTCGCCGTCACGAGTACGGCCGACTGGCGCGCCGCTCACAACGCATGCTTGCCGAAGGTGACGCAATATTACGTCGACACCTCGCAGAACGCCGCGCTGTTTCGAGCTTATGTAGGGCTGGAAAACGGGGCGGACATCGAGCAGTGGCCTGTCGGGCAGCAGAAGACGATCCGCAACGCGGTTCGCGACTTCAAGCTCTCGGGCGTCTCGCTCCCCGAAGCACCGAGAGCCCGCTTTCGAGCGATCGGAATTCGCGTCCCTGAGCTCGAGGCCAAGTTCCAAGAAAATGTCCTCGACGCCGTTCAGGCGTGGAGCCTCGACGTGGCCGACGAAAGTCTTCTCGCAGGGATGACGGCCCAAGCCCGAGACGGGGCGCGGGCTAAGGCGAGGGCGCATGGAACCGACGGCTTTCGGCTTACGCTCGACTTTCCGAGCTACGACGCGGTGATCAGCTACGCCGACGACCGTGCTCTGCGCCGAACGCTGTATGAAGCGTACGCGACCCGAGCTTCGGAAGAGGGTCCCCTCGGCGGCTTGTACGACAACGGTCCACTCATGGAGGAAATTCTCGCGCTGCGCCACGAGCAAGCCGGGCTGCTCGGCTTCGCCAACTACGCAGAGCTCTCGCTGGCGACCAAAATGGCGAAGTCGACGCAAGAGGTGGAACGTTTTCTCTTGGATCTGAGCGCCCGCGCCCGTCCGCGCGCCGCCCTGGAGCTCGACGCGCTCCAGTCGCTGGCGAACGAGAGAGACGGGCTCACCGATTTGGAGATCTGGGATTTACCGTACTACGTCGAGAAGCTGCGCGAGCGACAACTCGGGTTTTCCGAGGACGAGCTGCGGCCCTACTTTCAGGCGCACGAAGTCATTGCGGGGATGTTTGCGTTGGTGCAACGCCTTTATGGAATCAGGATCGAGCAGGTGACGAACGTTTCGACGTGGCATCCGGACGTGACGACCTACGCGGTTCGCGACGCTGCCGGAGCCGCGATCGGCCTTTTCTATTTGGATCCATACGCGCGGGAGAACAAGCGAGGGGGAGCCTGGATGGACGAGTGCGTCGGCCGCCGCCGCAGCCCCCACGCGGATCAAGACCCCGCTTGCTATCTCACGTGCAACTTTGCGGCACCGCTCGCGGATCAGCCGGCCCTCCTGTCGCACCGAGAAGTGGTGACGCTCTTTCATGAGTTCGGCCATGGCCTGCAGCATCTACTGACCCGGGTCGATGAGCCCGCAGTGTCGGGGCTCCGCGGTGTCGAATGGGACGCTGTCGAGCTCCCCAGCCAGTTCATGGAGAACTGGTGTTACGACAAAGACACATTGCGGACGTTCGGACGGCATTGGAAGACAGGCGAAATTCTTCCCGAAGCGCTCCTTACGAAGCTCAAGGCGAGCCGCACCTTCGCCGCCGGCCTTGCGACGTTGCGACAGATCGAGTTCGCGCTCTTCGATCTTCGCCTTCACCGGGACTACGATCCGCGAACGAAGGGTTGGGTGCTCCAGACACTGTCCCAGACTCGCCGCGACGTGAGCCTGGTGCATCCTCCCAGCTACAATCGGATGCCGAGCAGCTTCGCCCATATTTTCGGCGGCGGATATGCGGCCGGATATTACAGTTACAAATGGGCGGAAGTCCTCTCGGCGGACGCGTTTGCGGCGTTCGAAGAGACCGGCTTTGCAGGCGAAACGGGGCCTCGCTTCCGGGACTCGATCCTCGCGCAGGGCGGCTCGAGAGATGCCATGGATCTGTTCGTGGCGTTTCGAGGCCGAAAGCCCAATGTCGACGCCCTTCTGCGCCAATCTGGCCTCGGCGCCCCGAAATAGCGCTGGACCTGGAGAGCGGCTCGTGCCACTCACAGGTAGTCAGGCAATCGATTCCGAAGCTCCGCCGCACGGGTTCGGCGGGGCAGGGGGGAGTCGATGGGTGAGTGGCGTGTGTCGCCCATGTTTCGCGGGGATATGATTTGCTAAAAGCGGCTATCGACGAGCTGGCGAGGCGCTTTGCCACGACCAGCGCAGGCGGGACGGGGCGGCAAAGGCTTCGCGAGCGAACCGACGATCTCGTTCTTGATCTGCTCGCTGTGCTCAAGACGGCTTCACTCGGCGAGATCGCAGAGACGACGCGCGCATTGGAGCGGCGGCGAAAGACGCGCGTTTTGGCTCGATCGACCTCCCCGGCGAGCACTTCGCAATCCGGAAGCTCACGCAGGGGCCAAAACCTGCGCGAGGCCGAAGAGCAGCGCGCGAGGGCCGACGAGAAGGCGCCGGCCACGACCCGGAATCCTTTCGATATCACCGTACCGAGCGAGCTCCTCGAGCCGGCGAAGACCTCGGGGGGGGCCCTCCGCG
>Ga0209274_10001263_pt1 | contig 13182 bp, 12 predicted proteins | sample HubBroMetageREF1_FD_188343 | JGI IMG/M metagenome (GOLD analysis project Ga0209274, IMG submission 188343) | Reference soil microbial communities from the Hubbard Brook experimental Forest, New Hampshire, USA - Hubbard Brook CCASE Soil... | ecosystem: Environmental > Terrestrial > Soil >...
CGATCGATATCTTCGGCTCCGGCACCGGCTGGGCCACCGCTCGCGAAGCTGCGCTCAAAATCAAAGAGTCTTGCTACATCGCCGCGGAAGGCTTCGAAACCGAGGAAATCCTCCACGGCCCGTTTTCCGAGATCGATTCTCGCGGCGCGCTGATCGGAATTCTCACGGGGCGGAAGACGGACGACCGTGCCCGTCAAATTCTTCGCGCTGCCGGAGAATTGAAAATGCTGCGCGCGGCCATCATTGTTCCGTCTGCGAACCTGGATGTTTCGGCCGAGCACGTCCTGGTTGTCCCGGAAGTCGACGAATGGCTTTCAGCCTTCATCCATCTAGTCCCTTTGCAACTCCTCGCGTATTTCATCGCCCTCGAGCGTGGCCTCAATCCGGACACGGGCCGGCAGGATCAGCCGGCGCACGCAGCCGCAAGCCGCCACTACAAGTATTAACGGAACTGGCCGCAGGTACAGGTGACCGACGCTGAAACCAGCGCTTAACACTCGAGGCACAAGGCACATCCAGCGCCTAAAATGGATGGGTACCGAGGGAAAAGTGGTCGCAATGAAAAAATCTGCGCTTGCCCTTCTGCTTCTCATGGTGGCATTTGCCGCGCCCGCCCAAGAGACTGGCGGTATGGGTACGCTCGCTGGCGTGGTGCTCAACGCGCAACGAAAACCAGTAGCTGGAGCGACCGTGACCATGCAATCGGCAACGGGCGGAAATCCTCATGCGACAAAGACCAATTCGCAGGGCCGCTTTTTCTTTCCCGAGCTGGTTCATGGTTATTACGATGTGCGGGCGACGCACGACGGACTCGTGAGCGAGTGGAAACACATTATCGAAGTGAATGTGGGCAAACAGACGGACGTGGAGTTGCAATTGAAGCCGGCGCAAAAGGGACCGTCATGAGACGCGTTGCTTCCATTTTTTTGCTGGCCGCGATCCTGATGATCTCCGCGGCGGCTAGCGCGGGCGAGGCCGTGGGCACGCTCTCCGGGACTTTGTTGGACTCCCACGGGCACCCCGTTGCCGACGCCGCAGTGATAATCCAAACTTCGGACGGCCTGCATCCGCACGCAACCCATACGGACGCCAACGGACACTTCGAGTTCGATCGATTTTCCATCGGACAATACGACCTGCGGGCAAGCTATTACAGCGTATTCACCGACTGGATGAGGCGAGTATTGATTCGCAGTGGGAAGACGACGCAAGTGACGCTGCATCTCCCCGCCGCAGTGAAATGATGCAGCGCCGCCCTCCATAATGCTCCGTCCCGGGACTTCGCTTTCGATAGGGTACCTGTAAGCTGCTGTTTCTATAGCAGTTTAGATAGTACTGAACCTAGCGTACCCGGATTTTGAGTCTCGGGGGCCATTGTTACTTCGCCAGCCATATTCCACTATGGCTTGTACGGGTTGGGAGCTTGCGATGCGGGGACGACGGTTCCGAGAGGAGCCGGGCACGCTACCCAACCCGTCCAGCCCCTCCTGTTGATACCCCCCTGACCCCCTCAACGGGACGGGCCTACCCGAAGCCGCTCGAGCAAGCCTCCCTCGCGGTGCCGCGCCGGCATCGTTTGGCATCTCCTTTGCGTCCTAGAATATGCTCGCTGTGTGTGGCTCGCGCCAAGTGCAGTGGATTCAGTGGGCAGGCGCGTGGCGGCGAAGGACGCGGTGAACGGATGGAGCGTCGTGTGACGGGAAAACCGGACAGGCCAACGGAGCGCCGCGCGGTGGCGATCGCGATGGTTTTGGTCGTGAGCCTCGTTCTGACGCTGGCGGTGCCAGCGGGCGCGGCGGAACTTGAGCCCAAGACAGCGGAGGCGTTTGAGCGTTACGCGAAGCTGACTCAGGCGCAGATCGATTCGGAGCTGTCGGACCGGCAGCGGGGTTTCCTGTGGGTCGAGCGGCTGCCGGAAGAGCGGCGCGCGGCGGCGTATGCGCGGGTGCGAGGCGGCGAGGTGGTGATCGAAAGGCTCGAGACGCTCGACCACGGGAAGCGGATCGAATGTCCGGGCGGGATGATTCATCACTGGATCGGAACCGCGTTCATTCCCGGTGCGACGCTGGCGCAGACGCTGGCGCTCGTCGAGGACTACGACCATCATCAGGATTATTACGCGCCGGACGTCGCGCGGTCGAAAATTCTCCGGCACGCGGGCGACGACTACGTGATTTACCTGCGATTTTACAAGCGAAAAGTGATCACGTCAGTGGTGGACACGGAGCATGAGGTTCATTATTCGGTCGTGGATGCGACGCGGGCGTGGAGCCGGTCGCGCACCACTCGCGTGCAGCAAGTGGACGACGCCGGAAAACCGGACGAGCACCTTTTGCCTGAGGGGCAGGGCGACGGTTTTCTCTGGCGGATGAACACGTACTGGCGATTCGAGGAAAAGGATGGGGGCACGTACGTCGAGTGCCAGACCGTGTCGTTGACGCGAGACATTCCGACGGGGCTCGGCTGGCTGGTCGGCGGGTACGTGACGAGCGTGCCGCGCGAGTCGCTGACGTTCACGCTGGCGACGACCATCCTGGAGGCAAGGAAGCAAGGAGGCAGGAAGCAAGGACTCGCCGCCGCCCGCGACAGGGACAAACCCTGAATCCCGGGGTTCGCCTCGCTTTCGCCGGGGGAAGATATACCCCCCCTCTACCCTACGGTAGATTAGAGTGGGTTGCGGTTGAGTGTTTTCAGTCATTTGCGTCGATTTCTAATCCCGGTGACAAATTCGAATTCGTGATTCGTGACTCGTGAAGGCTGGAGTCGCCTTTTACTGTTTTTTGCAGTGGTGCCGATGGTGCTAATCGCATCTGCAAAAACACCCCCCACCCTACGGTTATTAGAACGACCTCCGACTGAGTGTTATCAGTCATTTGCGTCGATTTCTAATCGCGTTCCGGTTATTAGAATTCCCCCTCTAAATTTCATAGATTGGATTCTAGCCCCTCTTCTAAATGCGCGCCTGTAAGTACAGGCGACTCGGCCCGTGCCGTTGATTTCGCAATTCATAAAAACGGGTCATGGTAGCATGGAATTCGCGGGATGGGTAGTTACAAAGTTACGGTAGTAGTTCTATAACTCACAGAGCCAGGGGCTGGCCCACCCGCCGATGTTCAAGGACCAGGACTGGGGAGGATGCGATTCAAAGTTGACAGTTTACGGTTAGAAGTGAAACCCGGGAATCGCGCGAGCGCGCCCACCCAACAGGAGGGCGGGCAAGCCGAACAAGATGGCGGGCAGGCGCGAGGAAGGAGCTCCCACCACGGCGGGCAGGCAACTGAGGAGGCGCCAAAGGCGCGCCGGAGTCAAGGCCGATTCCGAGGGGTCGGAAGACCCACGCTCCAGAAACCGTTCACGTCAGGGTTTGCACTACAAACCCTGAAACCCGGCGTGGGGCACCCCCGCGGGTGGAGTTGTCGGCCTCGGTTCATTGGTGCAGCTGGAGCTCGCGGTCAGACGGTTCGACTGACGCAAGTTCAAGCGGGAAAGCCTGGGGCACTCGGCCTATCCGCTGGATTCCTTTAGCGACTGGAATTCGGCTTCGGATACCGCTGTTAGTATGTAAGCTCGCTCCTCGCCGAGACGATGATTCCTAATCCAGCGGTCGGCCTCGCGATTATTTGCGTTGACAAACTGGGGCCAGTCGGCAGAGCGAGGAAACTCATAGCCGCTGTAGTCAAGAGCCAAGATAGCGCCGTCTCCTCGAATTTCGAACGACTCTACGCCCAAAACTGCGATGCCATGCGATGTCGCCATCGCTACGATTTGCAGCGCCTCCGCGTACGGCAGGAGCAGTTCTCCTGAACCGGCCGCAGTAACGCAGGTGTTCTTCAGGTCATGTGGAACGATGTCATCGAGTGCATCGGATTTTCGAATCGCCGATCCACTTCGCGCTACGTAGCCCCACACCGCGTGGCTGTTTCTTTGCTCTTTACTCATTTGCCTTGCACTGCTTGGTTTGATTTATGGGCAGCATGGAATAGGTCACTGAACTGGGCGATTTGGCGCGAAGGGCCTGGTTGTGTCACTGACCTGGACTATCTTTCCCGTTGTATTGTTAACGACGACAAATCTCCCGGTGGCCGGATCAAGATACTGAGTAGCGGCCGGCGTGGGTGAAGTGTAATCGACGGTCTGAGAGCGCTGCCCGTTCTTCACCACATCCAGGATATCTTGGTTGGTCCAGCCTCTCTTTACCATTTGTTTTTGAATCTTGGGCGGTATCTTAATAAGGTCAGGAGCAGCCGGGTTCTCAAGGTTAAGGCCACTCTCGGGGTCGGGCATCCCTCCCTCAAGCATCCCCAATCCTCTACCGATGATGAAGGCCATGGTTAGCTGGAATGCCGCGTCAACAATCGGGCGGGTGGCCGACCCTTTTCGCCGCGATGAATGCGCCGTGTTTTCGCATGGTTGTACTTGACGCACAATAAAGCGGGATGATACCACTGCGATAGTTAACCGCGAAGTGATTTGCTTTGGTGTTTGCAGTTGAAGTTCAGGGTGCCGCACTCTTTGCGCTTTTTGCAAAGGGTGCGCGTGGGGTTGAGTTCGCCTTGAAGAATAAGAATCGCCTCGAGCGTCGTTACGGGCAGCGCCATCTGCATTTCATCACTTGCAGTTGTTATCAGCGCCGTGCATTGCTGGGCACTGCCAGGAAACGAGATGCGTTCTTGAAGATTCTCGACGAGGTCAGGACCTGCTGCGAGTTTTTGCTGGTCGGCTACGTGGTGATGCCCGAGCATATTCACCTTTTGATTTCGGAGCCCAGGGTCGGCACTCCCTCCACGGTGATGCAAGTGTTGAAACAGCGTGTCTCGAGAGCGCTGCGAAGAAAGAAAAGGAGTAATCCCAACCAAATGCACCTGTGGCAACGCGCGCCCAACAACGAGAGTCGGAGCTTTTGGCAGCGCCGATTTTACGATTTCAATGTCTGGAGCAAGAAGAAGAGAATCGAGAAACTCAACTACATGCACATGAATCCAGTGAAACGCGGGTTGGTCACCGACCCGAAATTGTGGCCGTGGAGCAGCTACCGCTTCTATCAGTATCGCGAGAAGGGTTTGTGTGCACCCGATGTAGAACCGAAGTGACGGAATCCGTCCGAAGAAAAACGAAGACGCACCCTTTGCAAAAGCCGCAAAGAGTGCGGCACCCCCAACTTCAACTGCTTCAACCAAAGACAAATACAACTTCAAGCCCGGGGCGAAGGGTCGGCCACCCGCCAGAACCGTCCGGGAACGCAAAAAGCGCGCGTCGGCTGAGAAACGCCTCGCTCGGGATGACAGACGAGGAGCGAGGGACGTGGGGTGAGGGGCGTGGGGCTAGAGAAAAGTGGAAGAGAGGTCCCTCGCTGCGCTCGGGATGACACGCGGGTGCGTGTCAGAAGGTGGTGAGGGCGAGGAAGACGTTGACGAAGTTGTTGGTGTCGTTGGGGACGAGATTGTTGGCGGAGGAGAGGAAGGCGACGGTGTGGCAGTCGCCGCTGATGGCGGGGATGAGGCTGTTGCCGTTGGCCTGCGGCGGAGTGGTGCCGAAAGGCACGCTGGCGAGGGCGGTAGCTGTGGTGCAGGTGGTGACGACGGTGGTCTCCAAGCCGAGGCACGTCTTGCGGACGAAAATGTTTTCGACGCCGCTGGCGGTGTTGGCGCCGAGATTGGAAGATTGCGAAGCGAAGGCGACGAACTCGCCCACGGTGGATGTGGAGGAAACGCTGGTGCCCTGGCTGACGCTGGGGTATTCGCTGAGGGCGTTGCCGGGCGTGGTGCCGTCGGGCGTTGAAATCAGAGTGGCCGACGGGCTGCAAGTAGTGATTGCGCTGAGGCACGTATCGAACATGTAGATTTGTTGCACGGGACCGGCGCCGGCAACGAGGTTGGTGGCGGTGGAGGCGAAGACGATGAAGCGTCCGACGCTGCCGATCTTCGATTCGGAGCTGATGTTGTTGGCGGGCGTGACGCCGTCGGGCGTGGAGACGAGCGTTGTGACGCCGGTACAGGATGTGGTGATAAGGCAAGTGGCCCGGACGAAAATTTCCTGAGCGCTGTGAGGGTTTGGGGCCGTGGCGCCGAAATTCGAAGCGCTGGATGTGAACGAAACATAGGCGGCTACGTTCGCGACGCTGGGTTCGGAGCTTGGAGCGTTGCCCGGAGTGATACCGTCAGGCGTGGAAACAAGATACGTGGTTGGGGCGCAAGCGGTGCTGATGGTGGGGCCGTTGCAAGTGTCGCGCACGAAAACTTGCGGGGTGACGCCGTCCAGGGTGACTCCGGTGACCAGATTCGTGGCGAGCGAGACGAAGGCGACGTAGCGACCATCCGGACTGATGGAGGGATTGTAACTGTCGGCGTTTCCGGGGTTGATGCCGTCGGCCGACATGGAGACAAGTTCGCCGGGGCTGCAGGTTATCACCGACGCAAGGCATGCCGGCAACCAATAGACCTGGCGGTTGCTCTGGGCAAACGGAATTCCCGTAACCAAGTTGGTGGCCGTCGAGGTGAAAGCGACGTGGGTCCCGGTGCTGTCGATGGAGGGTTCGGAATTCGATCCGTTGGACGCAACTTTGTTCGGCCCGACACTGACGTCGGATGTTACCGGCGTGCAATTGGCCCCGAGGCAGGTGGTGCGAATAAAGATGTCACTTCCTGCGTTGGCCTGGTTCAAGAAGAAGTTGGTGGACGTGGAGGCGAACGCGACAAAGGCGCCATTCGAGCTGATCGAGGGCCCGGCGGTGGTGAGCGTGGGTGGCCCCACGGCGCAGTTCTGGCCGCACACGCCTTGATTGGCCTCCGCGCCCTCGTAGCCGACGTCGAGCAAAACAGGGAGACCAGCCGTCAGGGTCGGGTTGACGGCGAACGCGAGGATGTTCGAGGAGCCGCCGCCAGGACCAGGATTCACGACTCGAACCTGGTGGCTGCCGCCCACGGCCAAGTCACCGGCAGTTAGTTGAGTTTGGATCTGAAGGTTGGTGTTGAACGCGGTCGTGCGCGGGGAACCGTCGATCTCGATGACAGAGCTGGGTACGAAGCTGGATCCAGTTAAGCCGAGTGTGGAGCCCAAGAGGGATCCGGCTGCAAAGTTGGCAGGTGTGAGGGACGTAAGGATCGGGACTGGATTCGTGACGGGCAGGTTGGCCGGCGTAGAGCTGCCTCCGCCAGGCGCGGAGGAAGGCCCGTCGGGATTCACGACGGCAATTTGAACCTGACCAGCGATCGCGACATCCGAGGAACTCATTTGCACTTCGAGCTCGGTCGAGTTCACGACGGTGGGGGCACGATTGATGCCGTTAACGGTGACCGTAGACTGTGCGATAAAGTTGGACCCAGTGATCAGAAGCTCGAACGCAGGACTACCCGCCAGAACGGATGTGGGCGAAAAACCGGAAATGGAGGGAACCGGCGTTGTGAGCGGGTTGATTGCAAAGGGAAGAGTCGTCGTGGTGCCGCCGCCGGGCTGAGGCGTAAACACGGATATGAGCACGGTGCCTGGATTTTGGACGAGCGCGGCAGGTACTTGCCCGGTAAGAACGTTGATCGACTGGAAAAACGGGAGAAACTGTGGGCTTCCATTCCAAAGAATCTGCGAGGAGGGCGTGAACTTGTAGCCCGTGACGGTGATCGTGAATAGCGGATCGCCGGCGTTGACACTGGGGGGAATTAGAGCGGCGATCGTTGGCGCAGGATAGTTGACGATTTCGTTGCACGACGGCAACGCCAGCGTCATTGCCATGAGAAGCCCGAAGGCCAGCCAAGATTTTACCCGCAAATTTCTCACCCCTGGGTCAATAGGTCGGAACCGCCGACATCCGCGGAAACCTAGAGACTACTAAAGATGGTTCCCATGGGCAATCGGATGCCTGGGGCCCTGCCGAAAAATTCCAGCCCATGCCGCCAGGGAAGTGCGACCGGCGTAAACTTCAAAACCGGCCTGCCAGGGCGGTCGCTTCGGGATTTTCACGTAGATTGGGACTGAGACGTGGTTTACTCTTTTGGCGTGGAAACTGAATCACGCGAACGCTGGATTCCTCTACAGAGCAATGCGCAGCACTGTAGCCAAACTCGGCCCGCGAGTCATGTGTCTGCTGTCCGTGTGTCTTCTGTCCGTGCGTCTGGGCGCAGCGCGGGGTGCGTGGGCGCAGTCGCAATCTAATTCGCCTCCGCAAACTTCGTCGCAGACGGTGCAAACTCCGCAGCAAACGGACCAGGCAGCTCCAACACCCGAAGATTCTGATTCTGACCCGTTGACGCTTTTCCCGCATTCGGAGTCGAGCCGTTACTGGATTTCGGGCCAGGCAAACATTGTTTTCCAGTGGCATCCGACGTTCCCGGCAAAATACACCGGACCCAACAGCCTAACCCCAACATCCCAGAGCGCCACAACTCACATTCTGACGCTCTATACCGGCTACGAACTCACACACACGACGGAAGTGTTCGCCGACGTGGAGGATGCGACGGGCGGCGGCATAGGGACCGCGCTGGGTCTTGCCGGCTACACCGATTTGGATTCCGTGCGGACGGTACAAGGCATACAGCTTTCAAAAGCGCCATACCTAGCGCGGCTCATGTTGCGGCAGATCGTCCCGCTGACCGAAGAGCGCGTCGAAGCGGAGCGGGATGAGTTCCATTTGGCCACATCACTTCCGGCACGGCGAATCGAGTTCCGCATCGGAAAAATGGACTTGGTCGACTACTTCGACCTGAACACGTGGGGGTCGGACAGTCACTTGCAATTCCTGAATTGGACCATCGATGACAATGGAGCGTACGACTACGCCGCAAATACGCGCGGTTACACGGACGGCGCCATTTTGGAATACGACGACCACTGGTTCACGGCCCGATTCGGGGAAATGATGATGCCGAAGGTGGCGAACGGAATCAATCTGGATGCGGACCTCGCGCGGGCGCGCTCGGAGAATCTGGAATTTCAGGCACGCGGGAACCGCATCGCGCACAGGCCGGGCGTAGTGCGCCTGCTGAGCTATGTGAATCACGCGAACATGGGAAATTATCGCGAGGCCGTCACGGATTATCTCGATGGCGAGACGGTGACTCCAAACATTGTTTCGACGCGCGAGCAGGGACGCCACAAATACGGCTTCGGGCTGAACTTCGAGCAGGAAATCACGCCGGATGTGGGAGTTTTCGGAAGGTTTGGTTGGAGCGACGGCAGGAACGAATCGTTCGCGTACACGGAAGTGGATCGAACGCTAGAGCTGGGCGGTTTTTCGAAGGGGAGCGCGTGGCATCGGCGAAACGACCGCGCGGGCGTCGCGTTTGCGGCGAACGGCATTGTGGCAGCGCACCAGCAATATCTGGCGCTCGGAGGACTGGGCTTTTTGCTCGGCGACGGCGGACTGACGTATGGCCCCGAGAAAATATTCGAGGGTTTCTATACGGCGCACGTTTGGCGTGGCTTTTTTGTCTCGGCCGACGTGCAGCATATCAACAATCCCGGCTACAACATGGTGCGCGGGCCGGTTACGGTGCCAGGCCTGCGCGCTCACGTGGAGTTCTAGCAAGCTGCTGAGATTAGGGTAATCTCTTCCGCAACGGAGGGGAGGTTGCAGGCAATGTTCGAGAAAGATTTGCTGAAGGATCGGACGATTCTGATCACGGGCGGCGGCACGGGCCTGGGGCGCTCAATGGCGCTGCGATTTGCGGAGTTGGGAGCGAACCTGTTTCTGGTGGGGCGCCGGGAAGATCCGCTGAAAGAGACTTCCGAAGCGATTCGTGCGAAGGGAACGCATGCCGGGTACGCCTGCGGGGACATTCGGGATTTCAGCGCGGTGGAAAACGCGATCGCGGCGGCGGAGAAAGAGTTTGGCCGGCCGTTTGGCGGAATCGATACGCTGGTGAACAACGCGGCGGGGAATTTTCTCGCGCGCACGGAGAAGCTCTCGCCGAATGCGTTTACCGCGGTGGTGGGAATCGTGCTGCAAGGGACGTTTCATTGCACTCTGGCGCTGGGGCGCAAGTGGATCGCGGCGAAACAGCCCGGCAATATCCTGAACATCGTTACCACGTATGCGGCGGTGAATAGCGGGTCGGGATTCGTTGTGCCGTCGGCGTGCGCGAAAGCGGGAGTGCTGGCGATGACGAGGTCGCTTGCGGTGGAATGGGCGCGCTACAAGATTCGGTCGAACGCGATCGCGCCAGGACCGTTCCCGACCGAAGGAGCGTGGTCGCGGCTGATGCCTTCGAAAGATTTCGAGGAGCGCGCGAAAAATTATCATCCGATGAAACGGTTCGGACGGCACGAGGAACTGGCGAATCTCGCGGCCTTCTTGCTCAGCGACCAAGCCGGTTACATCAACGGCGAATGCGTGGTGATCGACGGAGGATTGTGGCTCCGCGGCGCGGGAGAGTTCAACGACGCGATCGATATACCCGAGGCTGCATGGGAAGTGTTCGAGGCCGCCCGCAGGAAGTAGCCCCCTCTGGGATTCAATGCCTCCAGACAGGCCCTGATCGTGTCAAACCGTTTCATGTCTGTGGTTTGCGCTGACTGCGTGCTACGAAAGTGTCATCGATACGCATCGACCTATAACTTGACATACGAAATCATGATCGATATTATGGCTTAGAGGTTTGCTATGAACTCGGTCAAAGTCAAGGTGTCGCCGAAGTTCCAAATCGTAATCCCTAAGGAATTGCGCGAGGAGCTCGCGATCAAGGCGGGAGAAGAGCTTCTCATGTATACGATGGACGGCGCAATTCATGTGGCGCCGCGACGACCCATCAAGGATCTGCGCGGGATTGCAAAGGGCATTCGCTGGGAGCATAGCGATCGCGACCATACCGAACGCTTCTGAACTATATCTCGTTGACTCATCAGGCTGGATCGAAGTCCTAGGCGGCGGCCCGAAGGCGGATACGTTTGCGCGGTTCCTTGAGCCAGAGGAAAATTTGGTCGTGCCGTCGGTGGTGGTTTACGAGGTACAAAAAAAGCTCACGTTGACCTCGAGAAAAACAGTGATCGACCACTTCCTTTCTCACGCGCTACGAGCGAAGGTGGTGGCGCTGGATTGGAATCTAGCGGGCATTGCCGCGGGGATCAGTATTGCGCACCGCCTGACGATGGCGGACGCAATTATTTACGCCACAGCACGCGAGTACGGAGCACAGCTCATCACCGCTGATCCCGATTTCGGCGGGCTACCCGGGGTCATCATCCCGTAGGAGAGCGCGAGCGCTGTGCTAGAATGAGTTTTTCGGGGGAAGCGAAAAATGAAATTCGGCGTCGTGCAATTTCCGGGATCGAATTGCGACGATGACGCGTACTACGCGGTGGGTTCCGTCATCGACCAGCCGGTAGAGCTTATCTGGCACCAATCCGAGCAGGTTTCGGGGTTCGACGCAATCATTATCCCCGGCGGATTCGCGTTTGGCGATTATCTTCGCACGGGCGCGATCGCGCGGTTCTCTCCGGTGATGCGGGCCGTCGAGCGTTTCGCGCGTTCCGGCGGACTGGTGCTCGGCGTTTGCAACGGATTTCAGATCCTTCTCGAGGCGGGGCTTCTTCCTGGCGCGATGATGCGCAACAAGCAGCTGCGCTTTCTCTGCCGACAGGTTCACGTGCGCGTGGAGAACACGGACACGCCGTTCACGTGCGCGGCCGAGCAGGGCCAGGTGCTCGAGATACCCATCGCGCACATGGAAGGAAATTATTTTTGCGATGCGGCGACGCTGGCCGACCTGGAGCGCAATCAGCAAGTGATTTTCCGCTACGTTCATCCGGACGGCAGAGCGGCTGGCGTCGACGATTTCGCGGCCAATCCGAACGGCGCACTCAACGCGATTGGCGGAATCTGCAATCGCGAACGTAACGTTGTCGGCCTCATGCCGCACCCAGAGCGCGCGGTGGAATCGCCGCTGGGGTCGGCCGACGGCCTCGTCATCTTCCGGTCGATTGTCGAGAGCTTGTCCTTGCAGCGCAACGGTCGCCGGGCTGATGGGGTGCGTGTCCACGCATAGTTTTCCGTTAAAACAAGGCGTATACCATGGCGTCAGTCCTGTCATTGTCGACAGAAGTGCGCGGTGAACAGACGTAGGGTCTTACCGCAGAGACGCAAAGGACGCAGAGAAAACCTACGTGATCAACACTGAAATCAAAGTGACGCCGCAGCTTGCGGCAGAGCACGGCCTTACCCCGAACGAATACGCGCGCATCCAAAAAATCCTTGGGCGCGACCCCAATTTCACCGAGCTTGGAATCTTCAGCGTGATGTGGAGCGAGCACTGCTCGTATAAGTCTAGCCGCGTTCATTTGAAGCGATTGCCGACGCGCGGGACGCATGTGGTGCAGGGGCCAGGGGAAAATGCAGGCGTGGTGGATATTGGCGACGGGCTTGTGGCCGTCTTCAAAATTGAGTCGCATAACCATCCGAGCTTTGTGGAGCCGTTTCAGGGCGCGGCGACGGGCGTCGGCGGAATCTTGCGGGATATTTTCACGATGGGTGCGCGGCCAATCGCGGTGCTGGATTCGCTGCGATTTGGGCCGATTACGGCGGATGCGTCAGTGGCACGTGCTTCGGAAAAAGATGCCGGGCTAAAGCCCGGCGCTACAAAGGCACTTCCCGCGGACGGCGCAACGCGTGAAGAAATCGCGCGCAATCGGAACATTCTTGATGGCGTGGTGCGCGGGATCGGATTTTACGGCAACTGCTTTGGGGTGCCGACTGTGGGCGGCGAAGTGCAATTCGAGCAGTGCTATTCGAACAATCCGCTGGTGAACGCGCTCGCGCTGGGGATTGCGCGGCGCGACGATCTTTTCTTCGCGCGAGCGCGCGGCGTGGGCAATCCGGTGATTTATGTGGGAGCGAAGACCGGGCGCGACGGCATTCACGGCGCGTCGCTGCTGGCCTCGGCGGAGTTCAGCGAGGAATCGCAGCAGAAGCGGCCGAACGTGCAGGTGGGCGATCCGTTCATGGAAAAGCTGCTGCTGGAGGCGTGCCTCGAGGCGATGCGCACCGGAGCCGTGGTGGCGATTCAGGATATGGGCGCCGCGGGGCTGACCAGCTCGAGCTCGGAAATGGCCTCGCGCGGTGGGATGGGGATTGAAATCGAACTCGCTCGAGTGCCGCAGCGCGAGAGCAACATGACGCCGTACGAAATGATGCTCAGCGAATCGCAGGAACGGATGCTGCTGGTGGCGGAGCGAGGGCGCGAGCGAGAAGTGTTC
>Ga0209274_10001264_pt1 | contig 13182 bp, 4 predicted proteins | sample HubBroMetageREF1_FD_188343 | JGI IMG/M metagenome (GOLD analysis project Ga0209274, IMG submission 188343) | Reference soil microbial communities from the Hubbard Brook experimental Forest, New Hampshire, USA - Hubbard Brook CCASE Soil... | ecosystem: Environmental > Terrestrial > Soil >...
TGATTCCGGTTTTTCGACGATAGCTTTCGGCTATTCGCTGCGCGAACTCGTCCGCATTTTCTTCGCGCACCAGATTTACGGTGCATCCACCGAAGCCGCCGCCAGTCATGCGTCCACCGCTGAAGCCTGGCAGGCATTCGGCAGCATCGACCATGATGTCGAGTTCCCGACAACTGACCTCGTATAAGTCTCGCAGGCTTTGGTGCGACTCGCGCATTACGTTTCCTACTCGAGCGAGGTCGCATTCCGTGAGGGCGCGGGCCGCCTCTAGCGTACGCTGGTTCTCGCGGACAACGTGGGCACATCGTTTCGCGATTGTGGCCGGAAGATCCTGGACGTGCTGAGCGAGCATTTCCACCGACACATCGCGCAGCGCGCGAACGCTCGGATCCCACTTGGCGAAACAGCGCACGCCCTCCTCACATTCTTCGCGCCGCGTGTTGTAGGTGCCGGTGGCCAGATCATGCTTGACCATTGTGTTGCAGACCACGAGGCGGATGCCCGCGGGGATAGGAACGAATTGAAACTCCAGTGAGCGGCAATCGAGAAAGAAGGCATGCCCGGCTTTTCCCATGCACGAAACGAACGGGTCCATGATTCCGACACGAGCACCGACAAAAGTATTCTCTGCCTCGCGGCAGAGCTTCGCGACTTCGGGAAGCGGCAGTTGCGTCCCGCCAAAGGTCGTCTCGCCCAAGCTCATAAAGGCGAGGGCCGAAGCGACTTCAACAGCCGCGGAGGAACTGAGTCCCGCTCCGATTGGGACTTCGCCGTGCAGCAGCAAATTCGCTCCCTGCAGCTTGAAACCGCGTTGCACAAGTACGCTAGCGACGCCGAGGACGTAGTCACACCAAGCACCGGTGCGGCGCTCGGGGAGCTGGTCAAGATCAAACTCGAACCTGCCGGGGAATTCTTCGGAATGGATAACGAGCTTGCGATCGGGGCGCGCGGCGATCGCCACGTAGGTCGCGAAACTGACGGCCGCGGGCATGACGAAGCCGTCGTTGTAGTCGGTGTGTTCGCCAATCAGGTTGACGCGTCCGGGCGCGCGGAAAATCCGGGGACGATTGCCGAAGAGCTTTTCGAAGCGCTCAGTAAGTTCGCGAGCGGTCATTATCTTGTTTTCCCCTGGAAGTTGCGGAGGGAATTGTCCTCTAGTGCAGGTTCAGGTCGGCGTAGTGGCTGAAATTTGCCAGTGACATCTGATCGCCGCCGGGCAGGTAGAAACCGAATCTGCCCGCGGAGAGATTGGTTCCCGGAAGCGTCCACCGGTCAAGAACGACCCATGCATCCCCTTGCCTGATCTGATGGACGATTTCGGTGGGAGAGACGTGAATCTGAAAAGTGCGATAGCTCTTCTTTTCGCCTTTGGTCGGAATTTTGGCGTCGTTCGTCTTCTGACCATTGCGAACGTCCGTCCGGTAGAAATTGTTGTCGTCGATCTGGAAAAGATCGTAGTTATTCGGGTCGGTGTAGTTGACGACCCACTGCAGCCGGTGCCCCTTCGTCAGCATGGCGGAAAACATGAAAGTTCCCGACGTGGGCGAAACGCCGTAAAGAACGTAATCGCCGCCCTTACGAACGGAAGCGCCATTTTCCTCTTTCCAGCCGGAGGGGTCGTCCCACTTCGACATTCCGTTGGGAGCCAGCGCCAGGTCGATATTCCGGGACTGACCCGCGGTGAGTTCGACTGTCGAAGTACGTACAAAAGTGTCTGACGTGCGGGCCGCAAGAATATAAGTACCGGTGGGGAGGCTAATCGAGGCGCCGTTACTGATCTTAACGGGGGGCTCGCCGGCCTTGGTTAGCGTGACCTGGGCGTCGGTGGGAGTAAAGCTGATCTTCAATCCGCCGGGAGCGGCTTCTAGAGCCGTATCCGCCCCTGCAAGAGTTACGGGCGTTCCCTCGACAAAATGCTTCCTGACTTGCCGCGCCTTGAAACGATCTTTGCGCAGTTCGATCACGTGGTCGCCGGGAGCAATCGTCGAAAGGGTGAGCGTGCCGTCGGGCTGCACGGTTCCGGCTGTCGCCTGGTCGATAAGAACTGTCGCGCCGGGAGGGGCGCCTTGAATGTTGAGCGAGGCCATGTGCGGCACAGCAAGGAGAGCAAACACCAGCTTGGCCTGTTCGCCTTTGCGAATGCGGATTTTCTGCTCGGGGACATCTTGAAAGCCGGCCTTGTCGACCCGCACCGCGTATTCTTTGGGCTCAAGGTTGGCGATGCGCAGTTCGCCGTTCTGCGTCTGTTGCGAAAGTACTTTTCCGTTGAGGAATACGCGCGACTTGTCCTGCCCAGTTACCACGATCAGAGTGCCGACATTCTGACCGGATTCCACGAATGCGGCCAGAGCCGGCGCGGCTGCGACTTCGATCGGCAGTTTGTATTGTTCGCCGGCGTGGCTCAAAGTCAATTCGTGAGTACCAGCGGTGATGGAAGGAAGATCGACGCCATCGGCGGAAACATTGACGGGCGGCTGGCCGTCCAGACTCAACTTGGCCGAAGCGTCGCTCGCGTACACGTGAACGTGATCGCCCATGCTGCTCACCACCACGGCCAGAATGCCTTTCGCGGTGATGGGCGTTTGGATCGCCGGTAAGTTTCCTGCAGTCGAAGTGAGAGCGACGCTGAAACTGCCTTTCGGGCTGTCAAACTTCAGAGTGTGATCGCCAGCGGGAATTTCGTCGAGCGTCCACTGCGCATCTTGCAGGTCGGTGGGTGGCTGATCGTCGAACGTTACCTTGCCTGCGGCGTTGTCGGAAGATAGCTTCATGCCGGGCAAGGCGGGCGGCGGTGGCGTAGGGGTAACGACCGGTGGCGGCTGGACGGCAACGGGTTGCGCCGGAGGCGGCTCGACAGGCGCCTTGTGCCGCGGCAGGAGCAGGGGCAGGGCTATCGCGATCACCAGCAATAGAAATACAGCGGCGACAGCACCCACCAGAACTTTCGTGTCGCGCGCGTTGATGCTGATGCGCGATGGCCGCGGAGGCGCGGGCGCGGTTTGTGCTGGCGTGATTTGTGCAGGCGGGGGCGCGGGAGTCTTCGGCTTTGGCGGCGCTACCGGAGCGCTGGCAACGGGCGGGCGCGGAGTCGCGACCGGAGTGGGAGGGGGCGGCGGAGCCTGTGGTTTGGGCGTCTGCTGCGGCGGAGCCGGCGGTGCGACGAACGACAGAGTCGCGCTGGAGGTCAGGTCGTAAGTTGGCACCTTGCTGGTGACTCCCGGCAGGTTCAACTTTTGCAGTAGGACGTTCGCGCTGGATACAACTTCCTCGTCTTCGATGTATTTGTCGGCCAACTCCCGCGCCCGCGAGCCCAGGGTTTGTTTCGTGCCGGGGTCGCTGGCGGATCCGGCTTCGCTGTCCAGGCGGCGCAGTTCCTCAAGATCGCGGCGGCGCGCCTGCTTGCGCTGCGTGTGAAGATCGCGCTGCACCGCGTCCCGGATCTGGATCAGCCGCATCTCCCGCGGATAAGACGACAACGCCTCTTCCACGCGAGACAGAGCCGACGTCAGGTCACCCGAGGTTTGCAGTTTGCGGGCCTGAGAAACGGATTCACTGACGTAGGCCTCGCGCTTCTGATCGAGAATCAGCGTGCGCAAGGTCTTGGCCATGGGATGACCGGGATTTAGATCGAACGCTTCCTTGGCTAGTTTCTCAGCTTGGCGCCAGTCGGTTTCGACAAACGTCTGCGCATGTTCGACCAAGGCGTTGGCCAGTACTGCCCGGGCGAGAGGATTGTTCTCGTCGAGTTCGTAGGCCTGCCGCAGCAGGCGAATGCCCTCAGCGAATTTCTGTTGCGCACACAGCTGTTGGCCTTCGGTGATGAACTGCTGCGCTTGCGTCTTGCGCTCGGCGCCCTGCCGGGCATGTTTTTGTAGTTCCTGCAATTCTTCGTCGTTGGGAAATTCTGTCTCTGCCACCTGCAGGAGCTCGAACACTCGCCCGTAGTCGCTCGTGTGCAGGCGCGAGTCGATCTGCTCGATCAGCTGGGTTCTGGATTCGAGGCGGGCCTGCTGGTCGCGCCTCTTCTGCAGACGTTCTACTTCAAATTTCAGTCCGGGATATTGGCTGTAAATGGTTTTCAGGATTTCCCAATCGTTTAAGGCGTCGCTGAAGGCGGCCTGTTCTTCGTGCAGGTGGGCCCGTGCGACGATCGAGTTCACCAGATCGCGCTTGTCCTGCACCAGGCGCAGAGCGCGCTCGAAGTGCGATTCGCCGGGATGCTGCTCGAGAGCTTCGCGCAGAATGCTGACGCGTTTGTCCAGATCCGGCTCGGCTTCCACTTGCCGATCCACCTGAGCGATCAGCGAAGATAATTCCTGGCGCTGCTGTTCTTCGATGTCGTAGCGCAGTGCCTGAAAAATTGCGTTCGTCGGATACTTGGACAGGTAGGTCTGGCAGGTGGTGATGGCTTTGGCAAAGTTGCGATCCGCGAGTTGCTTGCGCGCCTCGGCGTAGGCCGTGTTCATGGCGTCGTGCTCGGAGCGCACTTCGTTATAGAAAGTCTGATAGCGGGCTCCGCTTTCGGAATTGACCGCGTCGGGAGCTTTGCGATCCAGCTCGAGAACCACGCCCAGCTTGGCCAGAGCGCTGCTTACATCGCCTTTTTGCCAGGCGTCCACAGCAGCTTTATGGAGCTGTTCTTTGTCCTGACGGAGCTTCTTGTAGTCCTGTTCCTGGCGATCGACTTCCGCCAGCAATTGGAGGGCACGATCCTCCTGGGGGCGAAGTTGCAGAACATTCTGCAGGGCTTCGCGGGCATGCGGATAGGCATGATTGTCGATGTGCTGCCGCGCCAGGCGATACCAGTTGTCAATTTGCTTTTCGCTGCGCCGGTTCTCGATCTTGCTCTTCAGCGCCAACGCGACGGCGTTGTCGGGCTCGATCTGCAACGCCTCTTGCAGTTTTTGCAAAGCCAGGGGATCTTCCGACTCTTCAAAACGCGCCCGGGCGGCGTCCAGCAACTGAGACAGAGTCTTGCGGCGGACGGCGTTGTCGAGTTGGTGGCGAAGCGCCTGAATCTCGGCGTCCATGTGGCCTTCGGCTTCCACCTCGCCGAGAATTTCGCCGGCGAATTGAAGATCGCCGTCGGCGAGCGCCTTGGTGGCGCGCTGCAGGCGGGGGCGCGTACGCTCCGGATCGAAGAATTCGATCGGCTCGTTGCGCATGGCTTTGGCGAGGGTGTCGCCGAGTTCACGCGCGGTCGTGAAGCGGTGCCAGGCCTGTTTCGCCATCCCTTTGTGGACGACGCGGCTGATCGCTTGGGAAATGGCGGAATTCACTTCCGAAGCGGGAGGCGGGTTTTGATTCAGAATGGCTTCGACCACTTCGTCGGCGCGAGCCCGTTGGAACGGATGCCTTCCGGTTAATGCCTCATAACAGACCACGCTCAGAGAAAAGATGTCAGAGGCGGCAGACAGAGGCTTCAACTGAATCTGCTCCGGCGACATATACAGCAGAGTTCCTTTTTGCGCCCGCGTGGTGTTGGCATCGGCCATGTGGGCTACGCCGAAGTCGATGATCTTGACCGAGTCGTCTTCCATCACGAAGATGTTGCTCGGCTTCAGGTCGCGATGCACCAGTCCGCGCTCGTGGGCCGCCTGCAGGCCGCGGCAGGTCTGGCAGATAATTTCGACTGTGCGCTCGACGGTGAGATGATGGCTGGATTTGCGGATGAAGTGGTCGAGAGTCACGCCGGGCAGAAGAGGCATGACAAAGTAGGGCTTTTTCTTCCCGTCCTCTTCAAATTCTCCGATGTCAAAAATCTCGACGATGTTGGGATGGCTCATGGAGGCGAGCACATCGCACTCTTTGTAGAAGAGTTGCAGAGAAGCGGGATCGGGGATATCGAGAATCGTCTTGAGGGCGACTTCGCGGCGAACGACGGTGTCGTAGGCGCGATAGACCAGGCCCATCCCGCCCTGGCCGAGGATCTGCCTCACCTCGTACCGGCCGGCCAGCTTTTTCGGTAATCCTGTGGTCTCCATGGCGCTCCCTGAGGGGAAGGGCCCCAGCATTTTATCTCTTTTCCTGCCTCGAAGCGTAGGCCTAATTTGGCCCGTTGGGCCCTCGCCAAAGCCCTGGACTCCGGAATGGGAGGGCCGTTTGGACGCATGGTACGCCGCTTCGGCCCGCCGGTGCGGGCCACCGGGACAAGTGTTTTTCGTGCCAGAGTTTTGTGATGGTACCTATAAGAAATTTGTATTGGACTGAGTCGATAAGCGCATTTATCGTCCTCGAATTGATTCTGGCCTAGCACGCTGTGTGGGATCGCCGGCGCGGCGCCGGGGGGGTGTCCGCGCTGGCAGAGTCTAGACCGCAAAGTGCGGAATCAGGACGCTGGGAACGAAGCACGACTCATAAAACAGGAGCCTTCAAAGATGACGAAGCGAGCAGGGAGGCGCTCTCTGCGCCGGTCGTTGGCAGCCGCCAGCGCGACGATCGTTCTGGCCGGCGGACTACTGGCTGGGCTATCAGCTTTCAGTTTTGCCGACGACACACCCAAGCCGGATCCTGCCGGCACCGCCACTGGGGACAAGACGACAGCCGTAGACGCAGCGGGCAATCCCTTTGTGGTTGCCGAACCCACCGATAAGACAGCTCCGGACTATGCCCAGAACAAGAAGGCCTTCGACGACTACCAGGCTCAGGTCGCCAAAGAGCCTTTGGCGGTCAAGCTCGCCGACAGCGTGGGTCATGTGCGTGTCGCTACCAACTTCGCGTGGACATTGAACACGGGCTATCTGGTCTTGTTTATGCAGGCGGGTTTCGCCCTGCTCACCTGCGGGCTGGTGCAAAAGAAAAATGCCGCGCACTTGATGATGCTGAACTTCGCGGCTTACGTCTTCGCGTTCCTCGCTTACTACGCGGTTGGCTACGCCTTCCAGTTTGGAGCAGTCGCCATTAATGCTGCACCGACCAACTTGGGCGGCATCCCTACGCTGAATCATTTTCTGATTGGCAGTGGGCAATGGGGATTCGTGGGCGGGAAGGGATTTTTTCTGGTTGGTCCAGCTTATGACAGCGCCAGCAATTGCCTGACGCTGTTTGAAGTTGTGTTCATGGAAACCGCCGGGTACATCATCGTCGGCGCCATCTGCGAACGCATCAGCTTCTGGGCGTTTCTGGTGTGTGAATTATTTATTGGCGCAATCCTGTATCCGATTTCCGGCTGCTGGACCTGGGGTGGTGGTTGGCTCTCGCAGCTCGGATCCACGATGAACCTCGGCCACGGTTATGTCGACTTTGCCGGTTCCACCGTGGTGCACGCGGTGGGTGGGTTCTGCGCCATGGCCCTGGCGATCATTCTCGGGCCGCGCCTGGGGAAGTTTGGGCCGGGCGGAAAAATTCGGGTCTTCCCTGCTCACAACATCGTCTACGTAGTGACGGGCACGTTCATCCTGTTGTTTGGGTGGATGGGTTTTAATCCCGGCTCCACGCTGGGAGCGACCGACCTGCGGATTTCCGTCGTCGCGGTCAATACGAATCTGGCGGCTTGTGCCGGCTCGGCGGCGGCCATGCTGATCTGGTATTTTCTGTTCGGCAAGCCCGACATCACCATGGCTTGTAACGGGATGCTGGCCGGGCTGGTCGCGATTACCGCGCCTTGCGCGTTTGTGTCTCCAACTGCGTCGGTCGTCATCGGTGTGCTGGCGGGATCGCTGGTTTGCGGTGGGGTGCTATTCAACGAGCGCGTTCTAAAAATCGATGACCCTTGCGGCGCAGTGTCCGTGCACGGATACTGCGGCTGGCTGGGAGCGGTGTGCGTGGGAATTTTCGCCGACGGCACCTACGGCTCGGGATGGAACGGAGTCGGCGCCGCCAGCTACTTGGGCCACGCCGGTCAGGGCGTCACCGGCCTGATTCATGGCGATACACGGCAGTTCTGGTGCCAGCTCATGGGAGCGACGCTGTATGCGGTCTGGGCGTTCGGCGCCACGTTCGTCGTATTCTGGTGCGTGAATAAAGCGAAGAGCATGCGCGTACCGCCGGAATCCGAAGAGGACGGCCTGGACGTTCCCGAGTTTGGCATGCCGGGTTATCCTGAAGATGCAATCGTTACGGCTCCCTACTGAAGTCGGGTGGGCGCAAACAGCGGGCGGCGTTCTTAATCGCGAATCCTGTCGTTAACTCTAGAATCGTTAACTGTAGAACTCTAGAATCGCTAGCTCTGGATCGCCAGCTCTAGGCGGCCAGCTCTACGCCGCTGGCGCTCGAGCGCTCTCTTTGCCCCGAGGACTCGTTATGTGGATTCGTCTCAACTCCGACCGAGTCTCCAATCTCCGGTCGCTGCCAGTGATCCTCTGCATTTTCACGCTTGCGGGCGTCGGCGTGCTCCTGCTGTGGGATATGGTTCCCAGGCTCTTTCCCGCGGGAGCGCACGAATTCCTCGCCGCGTTTCCGCTGGCCACAATTGCCTGCGCTTGTTTAGCCTACGAAGCGGTACGCCGTCCAGCTCGCTCGGAGTTGGTCAAGGCCATCCTGTTGGCGTGTGCGTTTTTGTTTTGGGCGGCCAACCAGTTTTGGCCTGCTTCGCACCAGGCGACTCTCTTCAACGACATCGCCATCGCGCTGTTCGTTTTCGATGTGTTCCTGGCCACGTACCCCTGGCGATGACCGCCCGACCGCTTCCGATTCCTTGACTCAGGAGCGCGAGTTGGAAGAGTCTCTAAAAAAAGGATTTTCTACTGCGGTTTTTTCGATAACATCGTTCGATAACATCGATCGTTACGGAAAGACGCTTGCTCTTCGCTTGCCATTTTCACGTAGTCGCTTACATAACATGGACGCTGTCGCGACAGGAGGCTGGATGCTTCGGCAGAATCTGGTTCGTTTCGCACTTCTCGGTCTGCTTGTTCCCGTCTGTTTCGCGCAGGAAGGTCAGCCTGCCTATCGCAATCCGAATCAGCGCGCCGACGAGCGCGCGGCGGACCTGGTCAAGCGAATGACGTTGGAAGAGAAAGTTGATCAGCTGGCGGGAGGCCGCAGGCGGGCACGGTCCTCGGATAACCCCGAGGAAAAGCAGGCCTTTGAAGCGTTGATCAAGTTATATCGCGAAGATTCGCAGGTGAGTCCCCACGATGCCGCCGCGGCTCGCAATGCCGCACAACACTTTCTGATGGAAAAAACGCGGCTGGGCATCCCGGCAATTTTCCCCGGCGAGGCCCTCCACGGATTCATGGCTTATGGCAGCACGAGCTTTCCGCAAGTGCTGGGTCTGGCCAGCACGTGGGACCCTGAACTGGTGCAGCAGGCGTTCACCGCTGCCGGGGATGAGATGGCATCCGCGGGTGTGAATCAAGCCCTCTCGCCCGTGCTGGATTTGGCGCGCGATCCGCGCTGGGGGCGAACTGAAGAAACTTACGGTGAGGATTCCTATCTCGTCGCGCACATGGGCGTGGCGGCGATCAACGGACTGCAAGGCACGTCGTGGAGGATTGACCGGCACCACGTTATGGCCACCATGAAACATTTCGCCGCCCACGGCCAGCCGGAGAGCGGCACTAACACGGCTCCGGCGAATTTTTCAGAGCGAGACTTGCGCGAGACGTTTCTGGTTCCTTTTCGCGCTGCCGTGCAGGAGGCTCATGTTGGAAGCGCGATGGCTTCTTACAACGAGATCGACGGCATCCCGAACCATATCAACCACTGGCTGCTGGATCGCGTGCTGCGCCAGGAATGGGGCTTTCGCGGCTATGTGATGTCGGATGGAGGTGGCCTGCAGATGCTGGTTGAAACGCATCACGTCGCGGCCGATTTCGCCGATGCGGCGCGCCAAGCGCTGGCTGCTGGCGTGGACTACGACCTGTCGGATGGCGCGGTTTACGCGACGTTAGTAGATCAAGTCCGCGCGGGTAAGGTACCCGAGGCGGAACTCAACCAGGCAGTGCAGCGCGTGCTGGAAGCGAAGTTCCGGCTCGGGCTGTTCGAGAATCCTTATGTTGATCCGGACTACGCGCAGAAGATTACGAACAGCTCTGAGCATCAGCAACTGGCGCTGAAGGTGGCGCAGAAGGCGATCGTTCTGCTGAAGAATGACGGCAACCTGCTGCCGCTGGATTTGAAGAAACTGAAAACCATTGCGGTCATCGGGCCCAATGCCGCCGAAGTTCACTTGGGTGGCTACAGCCGTGATCCGGGCCCGGGAAACCAGATCAGCGTCCTCGACGGCATTCGCAAGCGCGTGGGGGACAGCGCCAAAGTGCTTTACGCAGAGGGCTGCAAGATCACGACTGGCAAACAAGGTTGGTCGGCGTGGTATGAAAATAGGGTTGTGCAGCCCGATCCGAAGTCGGAAGTCGAGAGTATTCGCGCAGCCGCGGATGCTGCGCGTAAGGCTGATGTGGCGATTGTTGTTGTGGGAGAGAATGAGAGCACCAATCGCGAGGCATGGTCCGAGCAACATCTGGGTGACCGAGATTCGCTGGATTTACTCGGTTCGCAGCAGGCACTAATTCAGGCGATCGTCGAGACCGGCAAGCCAGTGGTCGTGTTGCTGATCAATGGGCGTCCGCTGTCGATCAACTATGTGAAAGAGCACGTTCCCGCGATTCTAGAGGGCTGGTACCTGGGGGAACAGGGCGGAACAGCCGCGGCCAACGTGCTGTTCGGCGACGTGAATCCCGGCGGCAAACTGCCGATTACTTTTCCGCGTACGGTGGGGCAGCTTCCTGATTTCTACAATCACAAGCCATCCCGCAACCGCAGCTATTTATTTGACAGCCGTGAACCGCTGTTTCCATTCGGCTACGGGCTTAGCTATACCCAATTCCGTTTCGAAAACGTCCGAGTCGAGCCCAAGAGCATTCTTCCGGGAGGCTCGGCCAAGGTGTCGGTCGATATCACGAACACTGGCAGCCGAGCAGGAGACGAAGTCGCTCAGCTTTATATTCACCAGCGGGTGGCGTCGGTGACTCGTGCGGTAAAGCAGTTGCGAGGGTTCAAGCGCGTGAGCCTAGAGCCAGGGCAGAAAATCACCGTCGACTTCACGCTCACGCCCGACGACCTCTCGTTAATTGACGTTAATATGAATCGCGCCGTAGAGCCGGGCATATTCGATCTTATGGTGGGAGCAAGTTCGGCGGAAACTGCGAATATTGCTCTCGAAGTCACGAACCCGTAGCCATCGACTCGAAACTTCGGAAAGCATTGTTAAGGTATTCGCAATAACCCGGATTAATTCAACCATGAAAAACATACATTCGCGTCGGTTCGTCGTTTCTTGCCTGGTTCTGGTTTTTGTTTTCCTCTTCGGCGCATCGGTTGCGCACGCCCAGTGGACGGCCATGAATCCCGTCCGCAAGGTTGAGCAGCAATCGGACGGTGTTCTCTTCTCCATGGGAACTGGCACTTTGAAAATGCAGGTCTGTTCGGAGTCGGTGATCCATGTGCTTTACTCAGCCACGGCTACTTTTCCGAAGCGCGCAGACTATGTAGTCATCAAAGAAAGCTGGCCAGCGGCGCAGTGGACTATGCAATCCACCGACGATGCCATTACCGTCACCACTTCCCTGCTGAAAGTTACCGTCACCAAGAAAGACGGGGCCATCAGTTACGCCGAAGTTCACGGCGGCTCGCTGGTGCAGGAGCAATCTCGCAGCCTGACTCCCGAGAAAGTGAACGACGAAGACACGTACCGCGCCGAATCGTTCGTTAGCATCTACGGTTCCCACGAAGGCCTTTATGGCTTGGGCCAGCATCAGGCGGGCGTGTGGAACTATCGCGGCGAGTCGGTCGACATTTCGCAGGAAAACAGCAACATCAGCGTGCCCCTGATGCTGTCGAGCAAAGGTTACGGCATTTTCTGGAACAATACTTCCCGCAGCCGGTTTAACAATCGATTCGCGAATTATCTGTACATTAGTTCCGAAGTTGCCGACGTGATCGATTACTACTTTCTCTACGGCCCTGACTTCGACAAAATCGTCGCGAGTTATCGCGATCTGACTGGACAGGCGCCGATGTTTGGGAAGTGGGCGTACGGATTCTGGCAGTGCAAGAATCGCTACAAGTCGCAGGATGAAATTCTAGGCGTGGCCCGCAAGTATCGCGAACTGCACATCCCCGTCGACAACATTGTGCAGGATTGGTTCTGGTGGAATCGCAAGGGGGAATTCGTGTTCAATAAGAATTATCCCGACCCCAAAGCGATGGTGGATCAGTTGCACGCCGAAAACTTTCATCTGATGATTTCGATCTGGCCGTTCTTCGAGCCCGGCTCGGCGAACTACGATTACATGCAGAAAAAGGGATGGTTCGTGGACAAGTTCAAGTACGCGAAGCCGCCATACCATACCGATGCGATGGCCGTTTATGACGCGACCAGCCCGGAGGCGCGCAAGTATTACTGGGATGAAGTGAACAAGGGGTTGTTCAGCCTTGGCCTTGATGCCTGGTGGATGGACACGACCGAGCCGGAAACCGAGGGCCAGGAAGAAAACATTCTGCTCAATCACAATCTCGCTGCCGGCAGCGGCAACCGCTACGTCAACACTTTCCCTCTGCTCGATACGCAAGCGGTTTATCAGGGACAACGCAGCGCATCCGACAAGAAGCGCGTGTTCATTTTGTCTCGCTCCGCGTTCGCGGGATCGCAACGCAACGCGGTTACGGCGTGGTCGGGCGACATCAACTCGGACTGGCTCAGCTTTCGTCGGCAGGTTCCGGCGGGGTTGAATTTCGAACTTTCCGGGATTCCTTATTGGACCACGGACATTGGCGGATTTGTATTCGGGAATACCGAAGATCCGGCCTTTCGTGAACTTTTTGTTCGCTGGTTTCAGTACGGCACTTTCAACCCCATCCTGCGAGTTCACGGCACGCGGCATCCCGACGAGAACGAATTGTGGTCTTACGGGCCGGATGCGCAGAAAATTCTCGTGAACTTCGATCGCCTTCGCTATCGCATGTTGCCCTACATCTACTCGCTGGCGTGGAAGACGACTAGTGAGGCCTACACGCCGATGCGGCCGCTGGTGATGGACTTCCGCACCGACCCTCGCGCCCAGAATGTTGGCGACCAATTCATGTATGGGCCGGCGTTCCTGGTTAGCCCGGTGACCGACGCTGGCGCCACCAGCCGGCAAGTTTATCTGCCGGGCGCCAAGTGGTACGACTTCTGGACCGGTATCGCCGTCGAAGGAGGGCAGACAATCAATGCAATCGCTCCGCTGGAACGGTTGCCTT
>Ga0209274_10001265_pt1 | contig 13174 bp, 13 predicted proteins | sample HubBroMetageREF1_FD_188343 | JGI IMG/M metagenome (GOLD analysis project Ga0209274, IMG submission 188343) | Reference soil microbial communities from the Hubbard Brook experimental Forest, New Hampshire, USA - Hubbard Brook CCASE Soil... | ecosystem: Environmental > Terrestrial > Soil >...
TGCGAACGACCTAGCCTCAGTCGCCGGCGCAACGATCGAAAATGTCGAGAGTTTGGAAGCGAACGGCAAGACGCACCAGCCATGGCAAGAAGCTGTCGAAGAAGTGATCGAAGTGGCGGAGTTCAATCTCTCCGCACTTTGCGCCCAGCCGATGCAATGGCCGTTCCGCCTGTCACTCAAACAAGAACAAGAAACGATTCGCAACGAGCGCGAATTGATCGTTGGAATTATCCTGCGCGAAAAGGCCAGCGTCGCAGGAATGGTCGAGCTTGCGGCGCAGCGGCTGCAGGAGGGCGTATTCAAACTCACGGCACGAATCGCAAATATCTCGCGTTTCGCGAATTCCGGCCCGGCGAAGCGTGACGAAGCCCTCGCACGCTCTCTCGTTTCGGCCCACACGATACTGAAAGTCCGCGCCGGAGAATTTGTTTCTCTGGTTGACCCTCCCGAGGCCTACAGCGAATTCGCGCAAACCTGTCAAAACATCGGCACCTGGCCGGTGCTCGTAGGAGAAGAAGGGCAGCGCGACGCCTTGCTCTCTTCGCCGATAATTTTGTACGACTACCCCCAGATCGCTCCCGAGAGTCCCGGCGATTTATTCGACGGCGCCGAAATTGACGAAATATTGTCGCTGCGCATCATGACCCTGACGGACGAAGAAAAACGCGAAATGCGCGAATCCGACGATCGCGCGCGCAAAATTCTGGAGCGCACCGAGACTCTGCCGCAAGAGCAACTGATGAGACTGCACGGCGCGTTGCGCGGCTTGCGCGCCGGGAAAAGCGAGGCGCCGTGAACGAATGGGAATGGCAAACGCTGGAAGATAAGACGACGGTCGAATCGCTCGACGTTCAGGGCGTTCCGGTCCGGTGCGGCGAACGCGTCAGGCTACGGCCGCGCGCTGGCGGCGACGTTTTCGATCTCGCGCTCGATGGCAAAATCGCCACCATCGAATCCATCGAGCAGGATTACGAAGGCCAGCTGCACGTTTGCGTCGTCGTGGACGAAGATCCCGGCAGAGACATCGGCCTGATGCGCCAACCCGGCCACAGATTTTTCTTCGCGCCCACTGAAGTGGAACCCCTCGCCAAAGAAGCTCAGGAAACGCGTGCCGTCGAAACGAAGCGCATCCTGATCGCCGGCATCGGCAACATTTTTCTCGGTGACGATGGTTTCGGCGTCGAAGTCGCAAATAAACTCGCCGGCCGCACGTTCCCGCAAGGCGTTCGCGTGACGGATTTCGGTATCCGCGGTTTTGATCTCGCCTATGCGCTCATGGAAGGCTACGAGACCACCATCCTGGTGGACGCTTATCCCGGTGAAGGCCAGCCCGGCACCCTTTTCGTCATCGAACCGGATTTGCAAAATGCGGATCCCGCCGGAACCCAGCCGGGTTTCGTTGATCCGCACGGGATGAATCCGCTGAATGTGCTGCGAATGGCCGTAAACATGGGAGCGCAGCTGCAGCGCGTCCTGCTGGTAGGTTGCGTGCCGGCAACGCTTGGCCCCGAAGAAGGAAAAATGGGTCTAAGCGAGACCATCACCGCCGCGGTTGATGAAGCGGTGCGGCTGGTAGACTCGCTCGTGACCAGAATTCTCGCGGAAGAATGGCCTGCAAAAAAATAAATCGTATCCCCATCGCGCAAAGGAGAAAACCATGGCGGTCGAATTGATGAATCAGGCGGCAGAACCAAACGGCAGCGACAAGGACACTCTCTACATGCTCGGAGGCGTCGCTCTGGTCATATTCGGCGCCGGGCTGGTGCTTTCCAACCCCACCGTGCGCCGTTATCTCGGTCAGATTGGCGTGGGAAACCTGGCCTCCGCCGCGATACCGGACATCGAGCGATACTTCCGCCTGCGCTCGATGTAAGCACGCGCCAGCATCGCAAGCGGCCCGCGTAATTCCTCCGCATTGGGCGCGTGCCGCATTGATTTCGAACTCAGGAATGATGTCGTGCAAACAGCGACACAAAGAGGCCTCGTGCCAGTGAAATTTGCGCTCGATGCCAACGCCAGCCGCTTCACCGTGCAGGCGTTTGCCACCGGCATGCTCTCGACCTTCGGCCACAATCCGAAAATTGCCATACGCGGCTATGACGGTGAGATACAGTTCACCCCTGACACATATGAAAACGCCGTCGTGCGCGTGACGGTGCGCACCAGCGCCATGGAAGTTCTCGACGAAATGAGCGGCGACGACCGCAAGAAGCTCGAGCAGACCATGTACGACGTTTTGGAAGTGCAGCGCTTTCCAAGCGCGGTGTACGAAACGAAACAAATCACGGTACAAAAACAGACCGAAGATCTGCTGCTCGTCCGCGCCACCGGCACACTTTCATTTCACGGCGTCACCCAAGCACAATCCGTAGACGCCCGCGTCACGCGCCTGGGCACGATGCTGCGAATTTCTGGCGACTTCTCGCTGCGCCAATCGGATTACGCCATCAAGCCCGTATCTTTCGCCGGCGGAGCATTGCGCTTGAAGGACGAACTCAAGTTTACTTTTGAACTCGTAGCTCGCATGCCAGAAGACGCGGGCGCGAGCGCATAGTCGCGACAGAACATTCGTAAAGGGAGCTGCACCGTGTGCCTGGCGATACCGGGACAAATCGTGGCGATTGATTCGCAGAACACGCATCTCGCGACCGTTGATGTCGTCGGCGTGCGCCGCAAGGTGGATTTAGGGTTGCTCCAGGACGAACCACCGGTCCCCGGCGATTGGGTGCTGATACACGTCGGTTTCGCCATGAGCAAGATCAGCGAAGCCGATGCCGCGGATCAAATGGAAACGCTCACGATGCTCGGTGAGGCGGCGGCAGCGATAGAGGAAGTTCGCGGCTACGGTCTCGAGAACGAAATTCCAGACTACCCGCCGCAAAGGTGGAAGCAATGAAATTCGTGGATGAATTTCGCGCCCCAGAACTCATCGCCAAAGCCGGTGAAGAGATTCGCAAGCTTGCCGATTCCGATCGCCACTATCGCATCATGGAAGTTTGCGGCGGCCACACTCACGCAATTTATCGCTTCGGCTTGAAGGATTTACTTCCCGCCAATGTGGAGCTGATTCACGGCCCCGGCTGCCCGGTTTGCGTGTTACCCATGGGCCGCATTGACGATGGTTTGTCCCTCGCAGCGCAACCGGAGTTTATTTTCGCCGCCTTTGGCGACATGATGCGGGTTCCCGGCACGCACGGCAGTCCGCTGGAATACAAAGCGCGCGGCATGGACGTGCGTATCGTCTATTCTCCGGCCGACGCGCTCAAACTGGCACGCAACAATCCCGAAAAACACGTAATGTTTTTCGCGATTGGTTTCGAAACCACGGCGCCTTCCACTGCTTTAACCCTGGTGCGCGCGAAAGCCGAAGGCCTGAATAATTTCTCCGTATTCTGCAATCACGTCACGATTATTCCAGCGATCCGCGCGATTCTCGATTCGCCGGACATGCGCCTCGACGGTTTCGTCGGCCCGGGCCATGTTTCCACGGTCATCGGCTGCAGGCCCTACGATTGGATCGCGAAAGCCGAAGGCAAGCCCGTCGTCGTCTCCGGCTTCGAGCCGCTGGACATTCTGCAATCTATCGTGATGTTGCTGCGCCAGCTTCGCCGCGGCGAGGCCAAAGTTGAAAATCAGTACACACGCGTCGTGCCTTGGGAAGGGAATCGCGCTGCTTTGCGCGTCATGGCGGAAGTATTTGAGCTCCGCCCGTACTTCGAATGGCGCGGCCTGGGATTTATTTCGCAATCGGCGCTGAAAATTCGCGAGAGCTATGGCACCTGGGACGCCGAGCAGCGCTTCACAGTTCCCGGCATCCGCGTCACCGATCCCAAGGCCGCGCAGTGCGGCGAAGTGCTCAAAGGCGTGCTCAAGCCCACGCAATGCAAACTTTTCGGACGCGAGTGCACGCCCGAACAACCGGTCGGCGCGCTGATGGTTTCGTCCGAAGGCTCGTGCGCGGCCTACTACAATTACGAGCATCGCAAACCGATCACCATCGCGAATGCCGCGACGCGTTAAGCAAACGGGAGATTCATGGCCACCGCTGTCACAAAGATTAAATTCCGCGAACCGCAGATCGAAATGTCGCACGGCGCCGGCGGCAAAGCCAGCCGCAGACTCGTCGAAGGATTGTTCGCTCCGCTTCTGTTTGGTTCCTCTCCCGGTCCGCTCGGAGATGCCGCTCACGTGCAAATCAACGGCACGAAGATTGCCATGACCACCGACAGTTTTGTGGTGAAGCCGTTACGTTTTCCCGGCGGCTCCATCGGCGAGCTCGCCATCAATGGCACCGTGAACGACCTGGCCGTATCGGGCGCGCGCGCGGAAGCAATCGTCGTTACCTTCGTTCTGGAAGCAGGCTTGCCCACCGAAATTTTGGAAGCCGAAGTCCGCGCCATGGCCGACGCCGCCGAAAAAGCTGGCGTCAAAATCGCCGGAGGCGACACTAAGGTCGTCGAGCACGGTAAGGCTGATGGAATGTATGTCACCACCACCGGAATCGGCCGCCTGCTTTCCGGAGTGGAAATTTCGCCCCAGTCCGTGCGCCCCGGCGACAAAGTTCTGCTCTCCGGCCCCATCGGCGATCACGGCATCACGATTTTGTTGGCTCGTGGCGATCTTGACCTCGAAGCGGATCTGCGCTCGGACACGCGCTCCGTTTTTCCGCTTGTCCAGGCGCTCGTGCGCGAATGCGGCGCGGGCGTTCGCTGGATGCGCGATCCTACGCGCGGCGGCGTAGCGACTTCGCTGAACGAACTCGCGCGCGATTGCGGCCTAGGCATCGTCCTCTGCGAAGAGAAAATTCCCGTGCGCGACTCCGTGCGCGGCGCTTGCGAACTTCTCGGCCTCGATCCAATGCACATCGCGAACGAAGGCCAATTCCTAGCCGTAATTTCTTCCCAGCACGCGGAATCCGCGCTCCGGGCACTACGCGCGACGCCTGGCGGTGAAGAAGCAATACTGATCGGCGAAGTTCACGAACAGCCGGATAGCGCCGTTTTAGTGACGACACCGTACGGAGGCAGCCGCCTGGTGGATATGCTCGTCGGCGACCCACTGCCCCGCATTTGTTAGGAAGCCACATGCCCACGGATCTGGAACTCGCGGAGCAAATTGGCCAGCGCTTGCTGGCGCGCAATCAGCTCATCGAATCGTTTTTCGCCGCGGAATCTCTGCGTCTGGCTGAGGCTTGCCGCGAAATGTCCGAGCGCTTTCTTCGCGGCGGCAGGCTGCTCGCTTTTGGCCGCGGCCCGTATGCCACGGACGCGCAACACGTATCCGTCGAATTCGTCCATCCGGTGATTGTCGGAAAACGTGCGCTGCCTGCGCTCGATCTTTCCCTTGCGTTCGAAGCATGGCTGAAAACGCTCGTCCAACCCGACGACATCCTTATGGGCTTCGGCCCGCCGGAAGGCGACGCCGAAGTCTGGGCCGCTTTGGACGCAGCGCGAGCGCGTCACGCGATGACCTTTGCCTTGCCCGGCGCTGGCGGCTCCTACTTCTGCAGTCCCGCCACGCACGATCCTTTCGTTCATCAGGAACTCAGCGAAATTCTCTATCACACACTCTGGGAAACCGTGCACGTCTTCTTCGAACACCGCGAGCTGGGCCACGACGTAGGCGAAGCCGGCTTTCTCTACCCGTTCCTCGGCAGAGATAAACAGGAAACGTCCGACATCGTCACGCAAGTCGCTGCTTCCATCCGCATGAAGGCGCAGGACGATGCGCTGCTGCGCGCGCAGGTGGCGCACGAAGAATCCGAAAAAATCAGCGATGCGGCCGCCGCGATTCGCGAACGCATCGCTCGCGGCGGCAAGCTGATTATTTTCGGGAATGGCGGCTCGGCCACCGACGCAAATGACTTCGCGATTGATTGCGTCATGCCGCCCGCCGGATTTGCGGCCATTCCCGCAATTTCGCTCTCCATGGAGCCCGCGAATCTCTCCGCCATCGCCAACGACGTCGGCACCGAATTAATTTTTCAGCGCCAGTTGATCGCCCACGCCCGGCCGAACGACGTAGCCATCGCCATTTCCACCAGCGGCGGCTCGAAAAATATCGTCATCGCGCTGGAAGAAGCGCGAAAAAGGAATCTGCTCACCGTGGCGCTGCTCGGTTACGACGGCGGCGAAGTTCTGCGCCGCGGCCTCGCGGACGTTCCGTTGATCGTTCGGTCCGATTACATTCCGCGTATCCAGGAAGTGCAAGCCTCGATTTACCATCTGCTCCGCGAAGGGCTGGAGGGTTTCGCCCGTGCCTAGTCTGGAACTTTACGGCACGGCCAGCTGTCCGTACACCAGCGAAATGCGCGAATGGCTCGAATGGAAGGGAACTGAATTCACCGAGTTCGACGTAGACGCCGATCACGATGCGCGCGAACGCATGCGTCGGCTGGCGCAACCACCCTTCACCGTCCCGCTGCTCGTCGAAGACGGAAAAGTGATTCAGGTCGGCTGGCAGGGCCACGGCTGCGTGGTGAGCGCAAAATAAATTCCATGCTCGAGGCTTATTTCATTCACGTCCGCGGCATTGTGCAGGGCGTCGGATTTCGTCCGTTTGTTTACAGGCTGGCACGCCAGAAAAATCTGAAAGGCTGGGTATTGAACGCAGCAGAAGGCGTCGAAATCCATCTCGAAGGAAAGGGAGATGCGCTCCAATCGTTTCTGCAAGAAATGACATCGCATCCGCCGCAGGCCGCACAGATTTCGGATGTTGGCGTTGCATCCGCCGAACCCGTAGGCGTCACTGAATTCGTGATTCGCGAAAGCGCAGCCGGTCGCAGGCCCACCGTGCGAATTTCACCTGACCTTCCAGCGTGTGAGCAATGCCTGCAGGAACTTTTCGATCCCAACGATCGCCGCCATCACTATCCCTACATTAATTGCACGAATTGCGGCCCGCGCTACAGCATCATTCGCAGCCTGCCCTACGACCGTCCCAACACCACGATGGCCGCGTGGCCGCTCGATGCTCATTGCGCGGCCGAATACGTAGATCCTGCGGATCGGCGCTTTCACGCGCAGCCCGTCGCGTGCCCGGCGTGCGGCCCGCATTATTTTTATCAAACTGGCGATCAGATGACGCGTGGCGATGCGGCGGCCATTCGCAAAGCCGTGCAAGATCTTCGCGCGGGCAAGATTGTCGCGGTCAAAGGACTCGGCGGCTACCACCTGGCTTGCGACGCAGAAAATGCCGAAGCGGTCAGCGCCATGCGCGCCAGAAAATTCCGTAAAGAAAAGCCCTTCGCCTTAATGGTGAAAAATATTGCGGTCGCGCGCGGCCTAGTGGAACTCAGCTCCGAAACGGAGGCATTGCTGCAGTCCGTAGCCCGACCCATCGTACTCGCGCACGCAACGACCGAGTTGTCCGGCGTCGCGCCCGAAAATGACGAGCTCGGCGTGATGCTGCCCTACGCGCCGCTGCATCATTTGCTCTTCGCCGCTGGTGCCCCCGATACCCTCGTCGTGACCAGCGCGAATCGTTCCAGCGAACCCATCGCGTATAAAGATGATGACGCGCTCCGGCAACTCTCCGGCATCGCGGATGGTTTCCTCATCGGCCAGCGCCCCATCGCCCGCCGCGTCGATGATTCCGTCGCGCGCGTCGGCGTTTTCGGCCCGGCGATTCTTCGCCGCGCTCGCGGTTACGCACCGAGCGCCGCTGCCACTTTACCAACCGCGCGCCCGATTCTTGCGCTAGGCGCCGACCTCAAAAATACGATCACCCTGGTTGTCGATGGCCAAGCATTCGTCAGCCAGCACATCGGCGACCTCGATCATTACGAATCGCTCTGTGCTTTTCGCGAAACGAGCCGCGATCTGCTGGCGATGTACGAAATTGATTCAAGCGAACTATTGCTCGTGCACGATGCGCATCCTCAATATGTTTCCACGCTCCATGCTGCGGGATTTCCCGCGGCGGAAAAGTGCTCTGTGCAGCATCACCGCGCGCACGTCGCTTCCGTCCTTGCGGAGCGCAGCGCCTGGGACAAGCGAGTTATCGGCGTCAGTTTCGACGGCACGGGCTATGGCGACGACGGCACGATCTGGGGCGGCGAGATTTTTGCCGGCAGCGTTTGCGAAGGCTTCGAGCGCGTCGCCCATCTTCGCACTGCCGCCCTGCCTGGCGGCGATGCGGCGGCCGTGTATCCAGTCCAGGCAGTCACCGGTTTTCTTGCGCAACTAAATCAGCTGGTTGACTTGACTGCTTGCCCGTTCTTATTTCCGTCGCGATATTGCGATGCTGTGCGGCTCGTCGAAAGCAACGTGCGCTCGTTCGCCACCACCTCCGTCGGACGCCTCTTTGACACCGCGGCCGCGCTGCTCGGTTTCACGCGCGGAGTAACTTTCGAAGGCCAGGCCGCAATGTGGCTCGAGCGCCTCGCAAGTCATGCGACCGACGCCGGCGCATATCCGTTCCCTTTGGTCGGCAATGAACTCGATTTTCGTCCGCTACTTCAGTGCGTGATCAACGACAGGCTCCGCGGCCGCGACCGAGGTGAGATCGCACGCGCATTCCAGCGCGGAATTGCAGAGGGTCTCCGCTACGCCGCAATAACTCTATGCCGCGCGCATCAGATCGACACGATCGTGCTTTCCGGCGGTGTTTTCCAAAACGAACTGCTGCTGCGCGATCTAAAAGATCTCCTGCAGCCTGAACAGCTGCAAATCTGGACGAATCACGTCGTGCCATCGAATGACGGCGGCATCAGCCTGGGCCAAGCTGCGCTGGCGGCGTTGAGCACCGCAGCGCACAGGTTTCCGTCGCAGAAATGGAAGCGAATTCGAAATCGGAATGGACAACCCAGGTGACGTAAGCATATTTTCTGCGAGAGATGTTGTACCGTCCGTCTCATTTGGAGTGACGCGCGCCAATGCACGAACTTTCGATCGCCATGAGCATCGTTGATCTCGCTTGCGAAGAAGCCGAAATGCGCGGCGCACCGGGCGTGGACGTGGTCTATCTCAAACTCGGCCCACTCTCCGGCGTAGTAAAAGAGGCGTTGCTTTTCTCCTACGAAATCGCCTGCCAGCAAACGCCTCTGGAAGGTTCGAAACTGCTAATCGAGGAAGTTCCCATCGTCGTGAATTGTCCCGTGTGCAGGGAACGCCGCTCAGTCCAGTCCATACAGTCGCTCTGCTGCGCCATATGCGGCACACCCACTCCTGAAATCCTGGAAGGACGCGAACTGATGGTGACCGCGATGGAGCTGCGACCATGATTGTAGAGCCGCGGCTGGTCGAAGTCCGCAAAAACGTCCTGAAACAAAACGACGTCCTCGCTCGCGCCCTGCGCGAACGTTTCCGCGAAGCCGGCGTCCTCGCGATCAGCCTGGTGTCCAGCCCCGGCGCTGGCAAGACGGCGTTTCTCGAAAGAACCCTCACGCTTCTCCACACCCGCTACAAAGTCGCGGCTTTGGTAGGCGACCTCGCCACGGAAAACGACGCAGCGCGCCTCGCACGCAGCCAAGCTCCGGTGAAGCAAATCATCACCGGCACAGTCTGCCATCTGGAAGCAGCAATGGTGCAAAACGCCCTCGACGGCTGGAATCTGCGCGATCTCGATTTCCTGTTCATCGAAAACGTCGGCAACCTGGTCTGCCCCTCGTCCTACGATCTAGGCGAAGACCTGCGATTCGTGTTGCTGTCGGTAACCGAAGGTGAGGACAAGCCCCTGAAGTATCCAACCATCTTCAACAGCGCCGACGTTGCCATCATCACCAAATCAGATCTGGCTGCCGCCGTGGAATTTGACGAGGTACTGACGAGACGAAACATTCAGGCAGTGCGGCCGGGCATGCAGGTGCTCAAACTCTCTGCCAAAACCGGCGCAGGAATGCCCGACTTTTTGGAATTTCTCGAAAGGCTGCACCCGCGTTCCCATCGCGCTGCGGCAGTCGCAAAATAAACGATCCGAGATTTGGCCCTTGCTTTCTGGTTCGCGTAATCCTGGCGTCTGAGCAACGGCCCGGCGCTGCGCTAACGCTGACCTGGCTACAAATCAACATCTTTCCCGATGCGAGGCTTGACGGGATTCTGATTCTGCCCGGTGTCGTCGAAAGATGCGGATGGATATGTTCCCTGCCGCAAGTCAGATTTCGAATTCTACCAGGTTGACCCTCAGAACATGACACCGGGAGTAACGGATTCCTTGTCCGCTAGTCAAATCGTTGGACAAGCTGTTAGACAAGTCGGACAAGTTCCGCGAGTTGCAGAACCAGTGGACAAAATCACATAGGTCGCTGTCCTGGCGTCACTTATTGATTTTCGGGCCGCTCTCTGATGGACAAGTCGTGACAAGCCGCCGCTGGATGTTCACACCGCAAAAAATGCGGATTATCCTCGCCGGCGTGAGACTGCTTTACGACGGGGATGTGATCGATATCCCAGTCTCACCCGTGCCGAAGACATTGCATCAGAAGAGCTTGCGGTGTAGCTAGGGGGCTGGCTATTGACAATTTATAACAGAGCATGTTATAAAAAACCATGAATTTTGAACAACTAAAAAGCGCCAGAATGGAGCGGGGCTGGAACCAGCAGGAAGCTGCGAATCGCCTGGGCGTAACTCAAGCCTACCTCTCGATGCTAGAGAGTGGACGAAGAAGCACGGCCAGTCTTTCTCGCAAGCTGATGCGGGCCTACGGCCTGTCGCCTACTGTGCTGCCCGTTCAAGAAGTAAGGGAAAAAGCGACTCCGAGCTTCTTGGCCCATGAGCTTGCATCGCTGGGATATCCCGGCTTCGCCCATCTCCGCAAAACGAAGAAAGTGAATCCCGCTGATTTTTTGCTTGCGGCTTTGGTCCAGCACAATCTTGAAGCCCGCGTTGCCGAAGGTCTTCCGTGGCTAGTTCTACGATACCCGGACATGCCGCGCGATTGGCTGGTTCGAGAATCACGCGCGAGAACCCTTCAAAACCGCTTGGGTTTTGTTGTAACTCTCGGAAGGCTGGCAGCCGGAAGGGATGATCTGCGGCCATTAGAACAAACACTTGCCGATAGCAAGCTGGAGAAAGAAGATTCATTCTGCAAGGAATTGAATGAGGCAGAGCGCGGATGGCTGCGCACGAATAGTTCCGTTGAGGCCAAGCAGTGGAACCTTCTGAGCGACATGCGGCCCGAAACAGTTCGTTATGCTGACTGACATTCCAGCGCCGTGGAAAGGGTTTCTGGAAAAACTAGACACGCAGCTTGAAGAACCCGTTCGACTGGATTGCATTGGTGGGTTTGCTGTTGTGATGGGCTACGGTCTCCCGCGTGCCACAAACGACTTGGATTATCGGACGCTCAATCCTTACAATCTGATAAATGACCTACAACGGCTCGCTGGTCCAGCGTCCGCACTCGCGAAGCCGCCACATTCGTCCGCCCGCTGCACACAACCCGATCCTGCTTGTCCGAAAGCTGCGAGAGCCTTTGTGACCACTGCCGCAAGCCATCTGGTGACAGGCCCAGCCATGAATTAGGGCATTCCTGTCGAATGCCAGGGCGACAACCAATCCGTTTTTACCGACAAGGGCGATTTTGCTGACCGAGATTACGTCGTTGCTGTAGGCGACAAATTGCGCTTGCGCGTCGCTACTTGTAGGCTGTAAGCGATGTCGGAACACAGCATCCGAATCAATCGCGCTCCTGTCCTCACGCTGTGGACCGCGCAAAAGGCGGAATTCGGCGCCTCGCACGTGGATGGGGGGACCAAGGCGAAAGGAGCAGGAGGATGACGCTATGCAGCGACGAAGCCGCGCCACGCCGTTGGTGCAGGACTTTCCAGGCGTATCCCAACAGCAAAGGCACAGGCGTCGAACGCGGAATATTGGCATGGGCGTGCGGGCGGAGATTTAATCGTCCCACAGTAGAAGAATTGCAGGCGCTGGTTCAGGGTCCTTCCTGCTTGTGACGGAGAATAAGTGCCCGTCTTGAACTGAATCACAATGGCATTTCTGGCTTGAAGAATCGCTTGGCTAAACTACACGAGGTTAGGGGATGGCCTTAGCTCTCGTGAGGGTGCGTCAGATAGTGCTGTCGCAGTAGGTCCTTCCCATAATCATTTCCGTTTGGTGTACGCACCACGCAATGAATATGCTGCTGCGTGGGCACTTTGGGGTCTTTCGCAAACTTTGCCAGGTTTGCCGGTCGCTGGTGGTCAAACTCAATCAGGATTACCGGGCTCTGAATCCGGTAATAGAAGACACTGTTGTCTTGCGTCTCGCCGACCCATGCGAACCAAGTATTCTCAATGTGCTTTTCCACTTCACTCATCTTTACCCGCGCGTGCCCGTCATCCATGTTGCTTACGTAAAGCTGCGCCAAATCCCGTAACTGTTTGCGGGCAGAGCTTTCCAGGTCCTTCGCTTGGATGCCTGCATATTCCAGCACGACGTTGTCCTTGAACGCCTCCGTCAAATTATTGTTCCCAGTCTTAGAGAAGCTTAGAATCGCTTTCTGTTGTTGTGCCCCCGTCAGCGCTCGCACCATCTCCAGCCCATCCTTTTGTTCCTGCTGAAGCACCACAACACCTTTGTATTTTCCCGATGGAGCCCGGACTGGCTCTGAACCCAGGAATAGCGGCGTCATCACCACCTGGTCGCCCAACACGAAAAAATTGACGATGGCGTGATGCCCGCTGAACTGCCAGCCCCACGGTTCCGTCCGCGACGGCCTGCCCATGATGGTGATGAAGTACAGCCATTCGCCGAGAAACACGGGGTCATCTGCAAGCTCCGCGAGCGTCTCATTCAAACGCATCACATTTCGCGTCAGCTCAAAACCATGGGTGCTCAGCGACGCCCGCATCAATCCAAACGCCAAGTCGCGCTGCGTTGCGGTCATTTCCTGCAGGCTTATCCCTTGTCGCACATAAAAGTGTTGATTCATCCATTTTCGCCATTGGATGTCATCGACTGGGAACATCGTCTTCGCAAGCTGCACGTTATTGAGCGATGCAATGAACTTCTCAGCTGCATTTCGTACGGGCTCCGTGGAAACTCCGCTCGGACTGATTTGGAACAGCCCCGGCAGTACGTCATTACTCGTCGTGATTCCGCGAAACGGCGCGGCAAGGCCTTCCTTTTCGTATTCCTCGGACATCTGACGAAATTGCTCCGCCATTCCGACCGGAGTCTTTTCCTGTCCCTGAACCATCGGGAGAAAAACGAACGCCGAGATTAGCGATGAAAG
>Ga0209274_10001266_pt1 | contig 13172 bp, 8 predicted proteins | sample HubBroMetageREF1_FD_188343 | JGI IMG/M metagenome (GOLD analysis project Ga0209274, IMG submission 188343) | Reference soil microbial communities from the Hubbard Brook experimental Forest, New Hampshire, USA - Hubbard Brook CCASE Soil... | ecosystem: Environmental > Terrestrial > Soil >...
CCAGCAGCATGAAACTGGCGGCGCGCGCCACTAACTGGACGCCCGTACGCCCCATAGTTTGCCGTGCCTTGGCGGCCAGATCGAGCGCCAGGAATTCCGTAAGCGCTTTGGTGCGCCGGATGACAGGGCAGAAACGGCCGGTACCCAGCAGATTATCGCGCACGCGATTTGAAAGGCGCGGATTGCCGGTGAAGTACGCCTCGGGATCCAGAAGATCGATGGCCGCAGCGCTGGGTCCGTCATCCACGTCGAGAGTGCGTTCCGTCAGGATTTCGTACAGGATACCACGCGCGCCGCGCTGCAATGCCCGTAGGGGCGGTCCGGACCAGCGCCGCGACCTCCGCCGTGGGCACAGCCTCAAAGACCCGCTTCAGGATCGGGAGATCTATGTCTTCATGGCGGAGCGCAAACGTGAGGTGGCCGGCAAAGGCGCCGCCCGGCCAGTAGCGCTTATCGAAGACGGTCCAGGTTCCTTCTTCCCGATGGCTGCCGCGAACATGCTGTTGCGAGACACAACTCGGCCGCCGGACCGGCCCGCGTATGCCGAGCGCTTGAACCAGGGCCGTCCAGCCAGCCAGCCGGAGTCATGCGGGACGGTCTTCTCCTGGAAGACGCCAATGGGCGCCAGCCGAAGCCGCATGCGTCGAAAACCCTTTTTCATGGTCGAAAATTGCCCCAAAACTGGGCGTGTGGTCGAAAACTACTGTAGCATGGCGCAGGTCGAAATTCGTTCATGCGCGTCGAAAACCGCCCCAATTACTTCCCTTCTGTCGAAATCCGCGATGTCTGGACTAGCTTGGCCGCGGGCTGAAGGGACCGGCCGGAATCGGATTCCAATTTGGCGCCGGCATGGTGTATACTGCCTCGTGAGAAACTTGGTCGATTAGGTGCCCGTGTCCGCCCTCATCGCAGCGAATTCCGCGTCGCGCTCCCGCCTTTGGGCGCTCGCAGCGCTCCTGCTCTGCATCCTCGCGCAGGGCTGCGCCAGGAAGGCGCCGGTCACGCCACCGCCGCCGCCACTGGCCGCCCCGTCCGCCGCCATTCCTCCCACGATCGCAACGTTCGAGGCGGAACCGCCGGCTTTGCAACCAGGCCAATCGGCAACGCTGCGATGGTCCGTACAGGATGCCGGCGATGTCTCCATCTCGCCCGGCCTAGGCACGGTGGGGTCGAGTGGAAGCCGGATCGTCCATCCGGGATCGACAACCACTTATACGTTGACTGCGCACGGTCCCGGAGGCCAACGCCCGGCGTCCGTCACCGTGACGGTCACGCCGCCCCCACCCCCTCCGCCGCCACCGCCGATGGCGGCCCGGCCACCCAAACTAGCCCGGCCGGCCCGGACGGAGCCGCCGTATTCGGTCTTCCCGCAGCAGCGTTACGCAGCTGCTTCAGGCGGTCAGGCGGGCGGCACGGGAGACCAGTCGCCGCAGAATCCCGCATCGGCCCAGCCGACGCCCGCGCCGCAAGTTGCCGGCACGCAGCGTGAGGTTCGGCCGTCCGATCATGCGGTTCCCCCGGCCGGGAGTCGTATCTCGCCAAAGACGGTTGCGCCGCCCCAGCCGCCTCCGGTCGCGGGAGCGGCCGGCGCTCCCCCGAACGAATTAGGGAGTTCTCCAGTTGGCGCATCCCCTGCCCCGGAACCGATTTCGGTGCAGACTGGGAGCCCGTCGCCGGCGCGCATATCCTGGTGGCTGGCGGCCCTTTTGGCGATCGCCCTGCTGTTCATGCTCTTCGGGCTGTGGACCGCCGCCGCGCGCCTGCGAGCCTCGGGATGGCCGAAGAAATTGCTGCGGCGGCCTTCCCAGCCGGCAATCGCGATCGAGTACGGCGGCCTGGAACAAGCGGTCGTCGTGCGCACCGCGAACGGATACGCAATCCTGGTGGAGGTCTTCGTCGTCGACTACCTTGAAGATCAATCCCGGGTCGAGGCTTTCTGCGCCCAACTGGCAGGGGACAAATACAAATTCAGATTCGCACCACCTGGATTTGAGGTTGGCGGCCCGCGCTGGCAACAGCACTTCCTCGACGCCCTGGAACACTGCGACGTGGTTCTGGTGGCGCTCACCGAAATGTCCCTGGGGCAGAAATGGATGAACTGGCAGATTCAAAAAGCCAAAGACCTGCAGAGGAACCGGGACGTCCCCATCCATGTAGCCGCGCTCGATCAGCGGGTGTTCGACGTCGCCCACACCGTCGCATTGTTAGAAGGCATCAAGTGGTATCAAGCCACACCGGAAGGCCGGACGGAGTTGAAGTCGCTTTTGCTGGACGCCGGGTCGTCCCGAACCCGCGATCTACGCTGTTTCATCAGCTACAGCCACCTCCACAGAGACTTCGCTACGAAGCTGTGCGCCGATCTGAACGACGCGAAGGTCCACACTTGGATGGACGTCGACGGCATTCCCGGCGGGGCAGCCTGGAAACAGAAGATCGCCGAAGCGATCCTAGCGTCCACGCATGTGCTTTTCCTGCTGACTGCGGAATCGGCGAAGTCGGACCAGGTCATGGCCGAGATCGACTGGGCGGAGGCACATCACAAGACCGTAATCCCGATCATGGAGGAGGACATCGAGCTCCCATTCGGGCTGGTGGGGACGCAGGCCATCGGCTTCGCGCCGGGGTATGATGCCGGGTTCAGGAAACTGTTGCAGGGTCTGACCGCGAGCCAGACGGTGCCCAAGTGAATAGGTCTCGCCGTGAAGTAACCCCAGGGGTGCGTAAAGCCTCGACACAGACGCGGCTGGGCATGACCACACCCGCGGCCTTGCATTCCGCCCCTCTACCGTTTAGCATCACGGTAGTGGAGGGGCTTCCATGCCATCAACGAAAATGAGCCGTCGCGGGCTGTTCCGCTCCGGGGCAGCGCTGGCCGCCGCGGGGGTGTCCGCATCCATACCGGAACCTGTATTGGCCGCGCCGGCGCCCGCTCTGGAATTGGGCGCCAACTTGTACGAGTCGATCGGCGTCACGCCGATCGTTAATTGCCGGGGCACGTACACCATCATCACGGGATCGCAGACCTTGCCCGAGGTGAAGCGCGCCATGGAACAGGCATCGCACGCCTACGTCCACATGGACGAGCTGATGGAGGCCGTGGGGCAGCGCCTCGCGGAATTGACCAAGGCCGAATGGGGGATCGTCACGGCCGGATGCGCCGCCGCCTTGACGCACGCCACTTCCGCCTGCATCTCCGGCGGCGATCCGGAAAAGATGCAACGCGTGCCCAACCTGACCGGCCTGAAGAACGAAGTGGTGGTGCCGCGGTATTCACGCAACGAATACGACCACGCCGTGCGTATGCTGGGCGTGAAGATGGTAGAAGTGGAAACCGCTGCGCAGTTCGAAGCGGCCCTGTCGCCGCAGACGGCCATGGTGATGATCCTCTCCTGCCCCGCCGCGGAAAAGGGCGAATTGTCGATCGAAAATGCCAGCGCGATGGCGCGGCGCCAGGGCATCCCGGTGATCGTGGATGCGGCCGCCGAGACACTGACCATCCCCAATATTCACCTGGCGCATGGCGCGAACCTGGTAGCCTACAGCGGCGGCAAGTGCCTGCGCGGTCCGCAGGCTGGCGGGCTGCTGCTGGGGCAGAAGGATCTGGTGCGCGCGGCGTGGATCAACAGCGCGCCGCACCATACCTTCGGCCGCTCGCTGAAGGTGGGCAAGGAAGAGATCATGGGCATGCTGGCGGCGGTCGAGATGTGGGTGAAGCGCGACCATGACGCGGAGTGGAAGCAGTGGCAAGCGTGGCTCGATACCATCGCGGAGCAGGCCACGCAAGTGCCCGGAGTGAACACCGAGATTCTCCAGCCCGAAGATCTCTCGAACCACGCGCCGCGACTGCGTCTCAATTGGGATGCGGCGCGGATCGGCATCACCGGCACGGAAGTAGAAGACATTCTGTGGCACGGGCAGCCGCGTATCGCGGTGAACGATGGCAGCGGCACGCGCCGCGATGGGCGCCCAAGTTCGCTCACGATCATGCCCTATATGATGATGCCGGGCGACGATAAGATCGCGGCGGCGGCCATTCGCAAGCTGCTGGCGAATCCGCCGCACATCGTGGTTCCCGAGCCGGAGGCCGCCAGCGTGGATGTCACCGGGGAGTGGGCCGCCGAACTGACCTTCGTCTCGGGCTCGTCCCGGCACCACTTCACCATCGAACAGCGAGATGGCAAGCTCAGCGGGGTGCATCGCGGCGACGTTTTGTCCGGGAACTTGACGGGCGCTGTAGAAGGCCGCCGCGTCACCCTCCGCACTGGGCAACGCATCGAAGGCGCGACGCTGCATTACGAATTCGCGGGCGATCTTGCGAGCGATGCCGCGGGCGGGCGGATTGAAGGCGTCGTGAAGTTGGGCGAGTATGGGCAGGCCCGCTGGCTTGCACAAAAGCTTGCGCAGAAGGCTTGAGCGCATATGATCCGCATCGTTGCCATGGAGCGGGAGTACGGCGCGGGCGGCTCGGCCATCGCGCAGAAGCTGGCGGAACAACTGAACTGGAAGCTGTGGGACACGGCCCTGACCGCGGAGATAGCGCGCATCGCGCGCTGCGACCAAGGCTCGGTGGCGCGCATGGAGGAACGCGTCGACCCGCTATTCTACCGGCTGATGAAGGTCTTCATGCGCGGCAGCTACGAACGGAGCCTGCCGGTGAGCGGCCTGGAGCATCTGGACGCGGACAGCATGGTGGTCTTTATGCAGCGCGTGATCGAAGGCGCGGCGGCCGCGGGCAATTGCGTGATTGTGGGCCGGGGCGCGCCTTACGTGCTGCGCGACCGCCGGGACGCCTTTCATGTATTCGTGTATGCGCCGCTCGAAGAAAAGATCAGGCGCGTGCGCGATCTCGGCAAGACCGATGCGGAAGCTGTGGAACTGGTGGGGGCTATCGATCAGGAGCGCGCCACGTTTGTAAAGAAGTATTTCGGGAAAGACTGGCCCAGCCGGCACCTCTATCATCTGATGATCAACTCGGCGGTCGGGGACGATGTGGTGGTGCGCACTATTCTGGACGAGATGGAAACGCTGAACCATGCAAAAAGTGAATCTGGCTGATAAACTGGCGCTGTTCTCGGAGCACTGGAGCCCCAAGATTGCCGGAGAGTTGAATGGACAGCAGGTCAAGCTGGTCAAATTTCAGGGCGAGTTCGTCTGGCATCGTCACGACGTGGAGGACGAGTTATTCCTGGTGGTACACGGCAGTTTCCGGATGGATTACCGGGAGGGCGGGGAAAATCGCGCCCTCGAGATTCACGAGGGTGAGTTTCTGATTATGCCTCGCGGTGTGGAGCACAGGCCGGTAGCCAGCGAGGAGGTGCATGTGCTGTTGTTCGAGCCTGCGGGCACGCTGAATACCGGCAACGCCCACGATGCGCGTACGGTTATGCACCCGCCGCGCGTTTGAGACGGTCGCGCACGCCGGCCCATTCGGGCGCATCAGGCGGGCGTTCAACGGCAATCCACTCCAGGCCTTTTGCATCCAGGCGATGCAGCGTGGCGTACAACATGGCGGCATAAGCGGCCGGTTCGGCGGGCATCTCGCGACCGGGGCGCAACCATTCTCCGCGGCCGGAGGGCGGAGGATCGCCGGCCGCCAGCAGCACCAGGGGTGTGCGCGGGCGGTAATGTTGCGTGTGCATCCCCGGAGAAGCATGCGCACCCGCACTGCCTTCCCCAATGCGCACGGGGCCAATCAGCGACTCAAGTTCCGGCAGCGGAATCACGCCAGGCCGCAGCAACACCGGCTCCGCGCCGGCGAGCCACAATACCATCGATTCGATGCCGACTGTGGCTGGGCCGCCATCGAGCACCAAGTCAACGGCATCGCCCAGCGATTGGCGGACATGTGCGGCGGTGGTGGGCGAAAGCTGCGTGAACGGATTGGCGCTAGGCGCGGCGATGGGCACGCCCGCCGCGCGAATCAGCGCCAGCGCCAGCGGATGGGACGGCATGCGCACCGCGACGGTGGCGAGTCCGGCGGTCACGATATCGGGAATCGACGGCTGCTTCGGCAGGACCAGCGTCAGGGGCCCGGGCCAATAGCGGCGCGCCAGCCGGTCTGCGGCGTCAGGCCACTCCAGCACCAGGGTACGCGCCATATCGATGGAATCCACGTGAACGATAAGGGGGCTTTGGCGCGGCCTTCCTTTCACCGCGAAGATGCGCGCCACCGCGGCGGCATCGAAAACATTGGCGCCTAGCCCGTAGACCGTCTCGGTAGGGAAAGCTACGACGCCGCCGGATCGAATCAGATCTGCCCCGCGCCGCAGGTTCTCCGCGCCGCCGTGTCGCCGCGTCGCCGTGTCGCCGCGCCGCGCCATCACTCCGGCAGCTCGTCCTTGCCGCCGCCGTCGCCGGCCGTCTTGCCCGTCTTGCGAAAGACCAGATAGGCGTGGATGAGCGGATCGAGGCCGCCTTCCAGCACCTTGTCCACGTCGCCGATGGCCAGCTTGGTGCGATGGTCCTTGATCATGCGATACGGCGCCAGCACGTAGCTGCGGATCTGGCTGCCAAAATTGATATCCAGTTTGGACGCCTCGGTCTTGGCGGCTTCTACGCGCTTTTTCTCCAGCTCGAATTCATAGAGCTTCGCGCGAAGCTGTTTCATGGCGCTGTCGCGGTTCTTGTGCTGCGAGCGTTCGTTCTGGCATTGCACGACAATATTGGTGGGCAGGTGCACGATGCGCACCGCGGAATCGGTCATGTTGACGTGCTGGCCCCCGGCGCCGCCGGAGCGGAACGTGTCGATGCGCAGATCGTCCGGCTTGATGTCGATCTTGATCTCGTCGTCCACCTGCGGGTAGACGAATACGGAAGCAAACGAGGTGTGCCGGCGGGCATTGGCGTCGAAGGGTGAGATACGCACCAGTCGATGTACGCCAATCTCGGACTGCAGCATGCCGTAGGCGTTTTCGCCGTTGAGTTCGAAGGTGACGGACTTGATGCCGGCGCCCTCGCCCTCCAGCCGGTCGGTGATGACAGTGGCAAAGCCGTCGCGCTCGGCCCAGCGCAGATACATGCGCAGCAGCATCTCGGCCCAGTCCTGGCTTTCGGTGCCGCCGGCGCCGGGATGAATGGTCACGATGGCGCTGCGCTGGTCGTTCTCGCCGGAGAGCAGCATGGCGGTTTCCACGCGCTCGACGAACTCAGCGTAGGTTTGGAGATCGCGCTCGATATCGGCGTTGACGTCTTCGCCCTCGCGCGCCAGTTCGAAGAGCGTGTCGAGATCGGAGGTGAGTGCGGCGATGCGCTGCTCATTGCCAAGGCTCTCCTCAATGCGCTTGCGCTGCTGCATGATCTTCTGGCTCTTCTCGGGCTGGTTCCAGAAGCCGGGCGCGGCGGTCTGCTCTTCGGTTTGTTGGAGTTTGGATTTCAGCGCGGGGGCGTCAAAGATACCTCCGCACAGCCAAGGCCTGTTCGCGGAGGGGGGTGTACTGGCGTTCTAACTCGTCAAGCGTCATTGCATCTCAATTCTAGCAAACCTGCCCTGTGGGGCGGACGCCCTCGTCCGCGCGCGACCCCCTGGTCGCGCCGCGCCTCTTACCGCTTGGCGGCGGACTGCTGGCCGGCCTGCATGCAGGGATTCCACTGGCCGACGTGCCCGAAATTCAGGACGGCGACCACGCCGCAGCGCGTGTCTCCCTTGCGCCTGCGGTGCACGACGGTGCGCTCGCAGCCCCCCAATTCCGCCGCGCAACGGTACACGTCGCCGCTGAGGCCGGGACGCTTGTAGACCAGGTTCAGTTGTCCGCAGAACGGGCACTTCATGTCGCCGATGGGATGATACTTCATGCATGCTCCTTCGCCTTACGGCATAAAAACATTATGCACTAATATTGTTTCCGCGTAAAGTGGGGTATCGCGGTTTATCCTTGTGGGGCGCCCAATCCTGGCCGCAGCCGGCTTTTCCAGCCGGCCTGGACGCGCTGGAAAGCGCGTCCAGCTAAATTCCGAAGTAGCAAAAACTCGACCCGAAAGCCGGTGGCCGATGGACCGCCATCGATGCTGTCATACGCATTTTGGACGACAAAATACTAGACCGCAAAGGTTCCACTTCGCCAGTTTCTTGGGGTGCCGGGGCCGAATCAGCGGGTCGTTAAGCAGGTCCCGGCGGTGGGTGGATTGGCAGCGGGCGGACGAGGGCGTCCGCCGCGGTCCAGGGGGACCGCCCCACAGACATATTGGCCAATTTATTCAACCCGTCGATATAAGCCTTGGCGCTGGCTTCGATTACATCGGTGGACGCGCCTCGTCCCACCACCTTCCGGCCGCCCTCCTCAAGCTGCGCCGTGACTTCGCCCAACGCTTCCGTCCCGCTGGTCACCGCCCGAATCTCGTATCGCACCAGCTTGGCGGCGCTCTTGGTCACCCCGGAAATGGCCTTGCACACGGCGTCCACCGGCCCATCGCCAATAGCCGCGCCTTCGCGCGCCTCCCCGCCCACGCGCAGTCTGACAGTGGCCGTTGGAATCGCCGATGTCCCGCTATAGATATGCAGATAGTCAAGCTGGTAAGTTTCCGCGGCCGGGTGGATCTCATCGTGTAAGATGGCGATTAGGTCCTCATCGAAGACTTCCTGCTTCTTATCCGCCACAGTCAGGAATCTCTGGTAAGCCTGGTTCAATTCCTCCTGAGACAGCGAGTAACCGAGCTTCTCCAGCCGGTCGCGCAATCCATGGCGCCCGGTACGCGCGGTCAGCACTACGCGGCTTTCGGTGATTCCCACGTCGTCCGGCCGCATGATCTCATAGGTCTCGCGCTCCTTCAGGAATCCGTCGACGTGAATGCCCGAGCTATGCGAGAAAGCGTTTCCGCCCACCACGGCTTTATTCGCCGGCACCGGCATGCCGAGCATGTCCCCCACCAGCCGGCTGGTCCTGTGGAACTCCCGCGCGTCAATGCCGGTATCCAGTCCGAAGTAGTCGCGCCGCGTGCGGAGCGCCATCACTACCTCCTCCAGCGCGGCGTTGCCGGCGCGCTCGCCGATGCCGTTGATGGTGCCCTCCACCTGGCGCGCGCCGTTCAGCACACCGCTCAAGGTATTGGCTGCCGCCAGGCCCAGGTCGTCGTGACAGTGCACGCTGATGGTGGCCTTGGCGATGTTAGGGACTCTCTCGCAAACCGCGCGAATGAGCGCGCCGTATTGCTCCGGCACCGCGTAGCCGGTGGTGTCGGGAATATTGACCACGGTGGCGCCCGCCTCGATGGCCGCCTCGAGCATTTCGAAAAGATAAGTGGGATCGGCGCGTCCGGCGTCCTCGGCGTAGAACTCCACGTCGTCTACATAACTCCGGGCCAGCTTAACGGCCTCGACGGCCATGGCCAGCATGGTGACTCTCTTCTCCGCCAGATTCTTGCCGTAGCGTTTGTCCCGGAACTTGCCAGCCACATGGATATCCGAAACGCCGATGCCTGTATGGATGCGGGGCCGTCTGGCTTTGGCGAGCGCTTTCCCGCAGGCCTCGATATCGGAAGGCACTGCGCGGGACAAGGCGCAAATCACCGGTCCCTCGATTTCCTGCGCGAGGAGTTGCACGGCCTCGAAGTCTTCCGGCGACGACGCGGGATAGCCGGCTTCGACGATGTCAACCTTCAGGCGCGCCAACTGCCGGGCGATCATGAGTTTCTCCCGGCTGCCTAGCCGCGTGCCAGCGGCCTGCTCGCCATCCCGAAGCGTGGTGTCGAATACAGCGACTTTCTCGAACATGGCTATAGTCGTTCACTATAGCGCATGTCGCGTGTACAGGCCTCCCGGCCTGTCTCGTGGCGCGCGCTACTTTACATATATATACGCGGTCGTGGAAGTCACTCCGCCGATGGTGATCGTGATCGGCTGCATGCCGGCCGGGATGCCGGACGGCACCGTGACATTCACCTGGTATCCGACCAAGCCCGGGGCCAGACCGCTGTACAATACAGTAGCCGGCTGGCCGCCGACCATAACCGTGGGCGTATTGGTTGTCGTGGATGAGGCGTCCGATACGGCCATACCGTCTCCTGGCTGATTGTTGACCGGTCCCAGTCCATTAAGATACAAAAGAACCGCGGTACCGCGCGGAACCGGGTTACTGGACGACACCAGGCTGTAGTTCGGGAGAAGCGCGGCAGCTTCGTGAGTCGTGTAGTTGACCACAAAGAAGCCCGGCGAAGTTGGAGCGAGTTGCAGAGTCGTGGTCGGGCTATAAGTGTAATTGACGATCGACTTGACCGTCGCCGAGGTCTGGCCGGCGAGTTCCCACGGCACCTGCACGTTCAATTGGGTCGGGCTCACATAAAAGAAGCGGCCCGGAACACTGATGCTCGCGGAATCGACATCGAAGCTGAACGCCACAGCCGAGTTATCCTCACCGCCGAGGCCCAATGGTAGCGGTTGGTTGACGGGCGAGCACTGCGGGCAGCCATCGAAGGGAAAGTCCGTTACATCGGAAAGATTGCTGCCATAGACCGCGATCCAGGAACCCGGCGCCACCGCCCGGCCCGAAACAAAACTGGCGGCGTCCACGATGCTGGTGATGGCGGGCACGGCCCGGGCATTTCCGTCGAAGGGAAACGCCATCCCATTCACGGTGGCGGTGAACTCCTGGGGGCCGGGAGTTGAGCCGAGGACCACGGATGCCCCGGCAATCCCATAAGCGTCCGTAGCACTGTCCGTATAGTTCGATCCCTGCAGGATACTCCCATTGCCCCCTGTTACGGACCATTGCACGGGAGCGCCGGGCACGGGGGCGCCGTATTGGTCGATGACCTCGATCGCGATCGAGCCGTAATCCAGAACGCAAGTATTGACGGTCGTGCAGGAAACCGTTTCATACCACGGAACATTCGCGCTCACCGGCCCATCGAATCCTATGTAGCTTGGCGGAGTCTCATTGAGCGGAATAATATCGTAGGGTGTATTGTCGCTTACGATGAATGTGTACGGAAGGCCAAGCGGGGTGCTGGCGCCCGTTGCCGTGATCAGCCCTTCATAGCGGCCGGGCCCCGGCATGTTTCCGGAAAGACTCACGACCATGTTAGCCGAGCCTCCGGACGGCAGGGTAAGGTTGGTGCTCGTCGAGCCATCCACGAGAACCTGAGTCCCCGATAACCCGGTGGGCTGCACGGCAGTCAAACCCAGATTCACCGAACTGGACCCGCTGTTGTAGATCGTCACCGTTTGAGATGCCGGCAGTCCCCCGCTCAGCACGCCGAAGTAAATCGAACTTCCCGGACCACCGGCCGACGACGGGATGAACTGCACGTTGGAGATTACCGCATTCTGTGTCTGCAGCAGTCCCGCTCCCACGGCCACCTGGGGCGCGGCCGCCGATCCATCGGTGGTTAGCAGCCCCGACGCGGAAGCGGTGTTGACCAGGGCGGACTTAACCTGCAGAGGCGTGAAGCTGAGATTCGCTTGTATCACCAGGGCGGCGGATCCCGAAAACATGGGCGTCGAGAAACTGGTGCCGTCGGCAGTCCCATACTGATTGAAGTTAAACAACTCGCCCTCGGGATCGTAGTTCTGGGTGGCCAGCAGGAAGTCGGTGGCGGCAGCCGCGGCGTCGGGTTTGACGGCCACCGTTCCCACGCCGGGGACGGTGCCAAAGATGGGTCCGAGAGAGGCAAAGCACGCCACGGACTTTGGTATCAAGGCTTCCGTGGGCGGGGCGGCGGACGACGGGTCGCATTTGGCCGAGACGTACTGCGTGGAGGCGGGCGCCTGAAACGGATTCGGATTCATGGTTACGTTCGCGCCGGAATTAGCATCAATGTAGCTCTTTAGGTTGGAGCCATTGGTTTGACTCACCAGAAACGCGGGAATCAAGGCGGCCGAGCCCACGCTCCAGGGGGCCAGACCGGTCCCGTTATCGGCGACGATCACGCCCAGCGCGCCGGCATTCTGAGCGTTGCCGACCTTAACGCTGAAGTCGCAGGTGCCACGCAAGACGATGGCGAAATCGTTGGCCAGCGCTCCAGGCGATATGGGAGAGCACAGCAAGCCATCGCTGTCTCCGGCCTGGGTGACATCCACCGTGGGAGCAGTGATGGGCGATGCCGGGTCCGGCCCATCGGCGCTGGTCACGGCCGCGATTTGCTGGAGGTTTGAGGGAACGGCGCTACCCAACACTTCTACGCTTTGCGTGTAGGTCACATCGTTCTGGATTCCGCCGGCGGCAATGACGGAGGGCGTATAGGCGGGAGAGCCAACCGTGGATAGCGTGGGAATGCTGGCCGAGTTGAAGTTGTACTGGTAGCCGATATTGGATTCGTTGCCGGCGGCCGCCACCACCACCACGTAGCCGTCCTCGATGGCTTCCTCGATCTCATAGGCGAAGGTGTCGCACGGGCCGTCGCAACTGGTATCCAGGGGACCGCTGAACGACAAGCCGCCGAGCGACAGGTTGATCACATCCACGCCATCGCTGACGGCGTCGCTAAGGGCTTGCAGCAGCGCGTCCTCGGAAGCGCCCCCGTTCACTTCATCGGAACCGAATACTTTGTAGTTCCCCAGGGACGCCATGGGGGCGACGCCCGAAACGGGAATTCCGTTGACCGAGGTGGTCATTCCGGCAATAACCGAGGATACTCCAGTACCGTGACCTATTAAATCGCGCGCTGTGTAATCGTCCGGGCGCGATTGAGAGTCCGGGTTACTCGTGTCGGTTTCGTCGGAGGTGGCATCATAGCTGACGTAACTGCGGGCGACGATTACCTTGCTGCTGGTGAACGCGAGGTCGGCTGTGTTATCGGCAATTGGGTAGCCGGTGGGCACCGGAATGGTTTGATTAAACGACGGGTTAGTCTGATCGATACCGGTATCGATGACGCCGATAAACAGCCCCAGTCCCGCGTTGCTCGCGCCGCCAATACCGGAAGCGCTCCACGCCGCCGCGACATTGCTGAGAGTGAGCTGGTCTTTTCTGTGATACCACTTCAGCGGGACAACCCACTTCACGCCCGGGAGGTTCCGCAAGGATGCCGCCTGCGCGGACGACGCATGCACGAACAGACCATTCATCAAATGCTGGATACCGCCAGTGACACGAATATGTCTGGCTTCTATCTGCGCGCGCAGCCCCGCCTGCACGTCGCGCAAGTGCTGGCGGTAGGGCTCGGCGGCCGCGCGGGTCGCGCGAAATTTGCCGGGATAGCGCTTGACGGCCGGCGGCTCGTTTAAGATGACCATCCAGCGG
>Ga0209274_10001269_pt1 | contig 13110 bp, 10 predicted proteins | sample HubBroMetageREF1_FD_188343 | JGI IMG/M metagenome (GOLD analysis project Ga0209274, IMG submission 188343) | Reference soil microbial communities from the Hubbard Brook experimental Forest, New Hampshire, USA - Hubbard Brook CCASE Soil... | ecosystem: Environmental > Terrestrial > Soil >...
ATCGTCTCCGAGGCATAGACCTGGATTTCGTAGTTATCCTGCGCACGCGCAATCGCCGGGCAAAGCAAAGCGAAGCACAGAACAAGAAAGAGCAAGACGCGACCGCACGCGCAAGTTCTTCGGCAGCGTAATAGTTTGGTCAACCTGAGAGAAACGTGCAACCGGACACGTGGAATTTCTCCGCTCCTCAACCAGGAACCGTCGATCAGACGCGTTTGCTGCAATTGATCATCCACGGGATGCCGAACTGGTCGACGAGCATGCCGAATCGCTGCGCCCAGAAAGTTTCCTGGATGGGCATTCGCACGGTGGCATTTTCCGCCAGCACCTTGAAGACGCGGTCGGCTTCCGCTGGAGCCTTTGTTTCGAGCACCACGGAGAATCCTTGCGGCGGGCGATAGTGCTCCGCCCATGAATCGGAGCCACTCAACGTCTGCTCGCCTAGGGCGAAGCTTGCGTGGACGATTTTCTTTTGCCAGTCGGGAGGCGCTTGTTGAGCCATAGGCGAGTCGTCATAGGTCTTGAGGAAGGTGATCTTGCCGCCGAGGCACTTTTCGTAGAAACGGAACGCTGCCTCGCATTGGCCGTTGAATTGGAGATGAGTGCTCAGTTGCATCGTTCCCTCCCGGCGTTGGAAACGGCGCGACGAGGATACATCAAAATCTTCGTGAGACGAAAACAGCGCCGCCGCGTCTAAGCTGCGCTAGAAGGCGGGGATGTGTCTGGAACCAGAGCTCCGGCGCTGTGAAAACCGCGAAAGCCGACTGATGCGTGCCTGAAGCCCAGTTGGGCTTGCCCCTCGAGGGAGTGTTGTATACTCTGCCGGGGCGAGAGGGTGGGGTTTTTCAGGCCTTGGGGCTCGTGATCGCAACGGCTAACGCAGTGGCGAGTGCGAAGATCGCATCGCAGCCAGAATAGCCGCCCGCAGGTCCGCAGCCGGTCAACACAAAGCGAATGTTCGGAGGATGACGGATGAGAGTGTTTCGGCGTGTCTTGTGTGTGCTCATTGCAGCGCTGGCGATTGCCACGGTAGCTCGCGAGCAGGAAACCATGCAGGAAGGGCGCTTGCTGCGCTTCCCCGACGTCTACAAAGACAAAATCGTCTTCAGTTATGCCGGCGACCTCTGGCTCGTGCCTACCAGCGGCGGAGTGGCCAGGCGCATCACCACGAATCCCGGCCTCGAGGTTTTCCCGAAATTCTCGCCGGATGGCACACGCATCGCATTCACTGGCGAGTATGACGGAAACCCCAACGTTTACGTGATTCCCGCCGAGGGCGGCGATCCGAAGCAGCTGACGTTTCAGCCTCCCGCCATTCAGTTACCCGAACGCATGGGCATGGAGAACGAAATCATCAACTGGATGCCCGACGGCAAAAGCATCCTGTTTCTCTCGCGCCGCGACACCTTCAATGACTGGTTCGGCCGTTTGTTTACGGTCTCCATCGATGGCGGCCTTCCCGCGCGCTTGCCCGTAGACAAAGGCGGGCTCACGTCGTTCTCGCCCGACGGCAATCAAATCGCCTACAACCGCATCTTCCGGAACTTCCGCACTTGGAAGCGGTATACCGGCGGCATGGCGCAGAAAATCTCGATCTTCGATTTGAAAACGACCCATTACGAGCAAATCGACAGCCAGTATCAGGGCACAGACACGTTTCCGATGTGGCACGGCGACACGATCTACTTCGATTCGGACCAGGGCCCGGATCACCGCATGAACCTGTTTGCCTATAGCACCGGAACGAAGCAAATCCGGCAGCTTACGCACTTCACGGAATTCGACGTCAACTGGCCGAGCCTCGGCCCGGATTCCATCGTGTTCGAAAACGGCGGCTTTCTGTATCTCTTCGACCTCTCGAGCGAGCAGGCCAAGAAAGTCACCGTGTATTTGCCGGGCGACCTTGATTCGGCGCGAAAACGCTGGGTGAATACGAGCAGGCTGATTACGACGTTTGACGTTTCGCCCGACGGCAAGCGTGCCGCGTTCACCGCGCGGGGTGACGTCTACACCGTGCCCGCCAAAGAAGGAGCCATTCGCAACCTCACGCAAACTCCTGGCATTCGCGAGGAGAACGTCGCGTGGTCGCCGGACGGAAAATGGGTGGCCTACGTTTCCGACCGCACCGGCGAGGAAGAAATCTACCTCTCGCCCCAGGACGGCATGGGCAAGGAAGTACGTGTCACGTCGGATGGTTCGATGCATCGGCTCCAGCCAGTGTGGTCGCCTGACAGCAAGAAGCTCCTCTACGCCGACAAATCCCTGCGGCTGTTTTACATCGACATCGACGAGAAAAAGCCCGTTCAAATCGATCAGGGCAAGTATTTTGATCTGACGGATTACAACTGGTCGCCCGACAGCAAATGGGCGGTCTATGCGAAGCAGGCAGAGAACGGCAATCCCGTGATTTACCTCTATTCCCTGGCCGACCAGAAGATCACGCCCGTAACCACCGATTTCACCGGCAGCTTCAATCCGGTCTTCGATCCCGACGGCAAATACCTCTACTTCCTGTCAGCCCGCGACTACAACGAAGTGCTGGGCGTGTATGACGCCGAATTCGCCAACCCCAAGGCGATTCGCGTCTATGCGGTCACGCTGCGCGCGGATGCCACTTCCCCGTTTGCCCCGCAGAGCGACGAAGTGGAAATCAAGAAGGCCAACCCGGACGAGAAGGAAGAGGCCAAGCCGAGCCCGGGAGAGGAAAAAACAAAGAAACCCGAAAAAGCCGAATCCAAGAAGGCCGGCGAAAAGGCTGAAGAGAAGAAACCCGACGAAAAGAAGCCAGAGGAGAAAAAGCCCGAGGAGAAGAAGGAAGCATTCCGAATCGACCTTGACGGCATCCAGAGCCGCGTTTTCAGCTTGCCCACCCCCGCGGAAAGCATGGCGGGGCTGAACGCATCGAAAGGGTACGTCTTCTACCTCACCACCCCCATCTTTGGCCTATCGGGTCCGCTCGCCGACGAAGGCTTCGCCCTGCACATCTTCGACCTCAAGGAGCGCAAAGACGCCGTCCTGGTCGCCGGCGCCACCGCCTACGTGGTCTCGTCCGACGGAAAGAAGGTGCTCTACTCCGCTCCCGGTGGTGGTGGCGGCGACGACGGCCCCGCGAACACCTACGGCATTATTGACGCAACGCCGCCGTCTGCGGGCCCGCACAAGCCCGGAGACGGCGCGTTGGCACTCGGAGGCATGCAGGCTGAGATCGACCCGCGTGCGGAGTCGAAGAACATGTTCGACGAGGTCTACCGCCAGGAGCGCGATTATTTCTTCGAGGCGTCGATGAACGGCGTCGACTGGGCGAAGCAGCGCGATAAGTACGCACAACTTTTGCCGTATGTTGCGGATCGTTACGACTTGAACTACGTACTTGGCGAATTCGTCGGCGAGCTTTCGAACTCACATACGTACGTAGGAGGCGGCGATTATCCGAATCTGCATCCGGTAAATGACGGACAACTCGGTGCGGACTTTGACGTAGACGCCTCTAGCGGATTCTACCGATTCAAGAAGATTTATCCGGGGGAAAATTGGGATGCCGCCCTTCGGTCTCCACTTACGGAGCCCGGCGTAGATATACATACGGGAGACTACTTACTCGACGTCAACGGGCGGCCACTGAAAGCTCCGCAAAACCCGTATGAGCTGTTCGTGAATACTACGGATCAAAACGTCACGCTCACCGTGAACTCCAAGCCCTCGGAAGACGGCGCCCGGCACGTGGTGGTGAAACCGATCGGCAGCGAATACAGGCTCCGCGAACTCGATATGATCCAAACGAACCGGCAAAAGGTGGATCAAGCCACCGGCGGCCGTGTGGGCTACGTCTACTTGCCGGACATGGGCGCGGAGGGGTTGAACCAGTTCGTGAAGCAGTATTTCCCGCAGATCCGCAAGCAAGGAATCATCTTCGACGTGCGCTACAACGGCGGTGGCTTCGTCGACCAGCTCGTTTTCGAGCGCTTGCGTCGCGTGCTCTCTGGCATGGATGCGGCGCGCAACTTCGACAACGGCGGCACGACTCCGCCCAACGTCTTCTACGGGCCGATGGCCTGCGTCACGAACGAATACGCGGCCTCCGACGGCGACATCTTCAGCTACTACTTCAAGTACTACAAACTGGGTCCACTCATTGGCATGCGCACCTGGGGCGGCGTTCGCGGCATTCGGGGAGAAATTCCTCTGATGGACGGCGGCTACGTCACTCGCCCGGAGTTCGCGATGTACAGTCTCGACAGCCAGTGGCTCGTCGAAAATCACGGGGTCGAACCGGACATCGTCGTCGACAACACGCCGGACAAAGTGATGGCCGGTCACGATCCGCAACTCGAGATGGCCATCGAACTCGTCCTGAAGGAAGTCGAGGCGCACCCGAAGAAGCTGCCACCGCGTCCCCCGGACCTGCCCGCATATCCGCCGGGCCCCGGAAACTAATCTTTGCGGCCGAAGGTCGCTTTGGGAGTGCGGCAGCTGTCGCCCACTCCCTGGCGACCACGCTCTACGCGCTGTCATCCCGAGCGAAGTCCCGCGCGCTTTTGCATTTCCCACGCGAAGCGTGGGCGCGGGACGCAGAGAGGGACCTCTCTTCGCTTTTCTTTAGATGATGGTCGCCAGCGGCGTTCCTACCGCGTAGCGAACCACTGATACATCACCCACACAACCGGCGCAGCCAAAATCAAACTATCAACCCGATCGAGCGCCCCGCCATGCCCCGGAACGATCGTCCCCGAATCCTTCACCGCCGCCCCGCGCTTGTACGCTGACTCGATCAAATCGCCCATCTGCCCGGCAATGTTGGCGCCCGCCGCGATGAGCATTAGCGCCGTCAAATCCATATCCATCCATCGCGACGCCGCCAGCGCGACCCCGAGCGACGCCACAACATTCGCAATCGCGCCTTCCCAGGTTTTCTTCGGGCTTAGCGCGCGCGCCATAGGAACGCGCCCCACGAACCGTCCAACGAAATACGCCAGCGTGTCTCCCGCCCAAATTAGCGCCAGCGTAAACAGAATCAGCTCGCGGCCGCGCCCCTCGATTTCGTTGATTCGCACCAGATAGCTAAATGGCAGCGCCACGAACAGAAGCCCGGCGGAACTAATCGATATTGCGGGAAGCACGTCCTGTAGCGGCCGCCGCGTGGCAAGCCCAATCCCCACGCAGCCGAAAAGGAAAATCAAAAATACAGCCTCAATCGAAGGCGCCCCGCCGGCGAGGTTCCGAATCAGCGAAACGCTGCCAAACGTTCGCGTCTCCACCATTCCGGCGGCGTACTGCGCGTAAAATATCCCGACTGCGCAGGCAATCGTCCATTTCTTGAACGCGCGCAGCCCGACGCGCTCCCCCAGCGCGAAAAATTCAATCAGCGCGGCAACCGCGATCAGCGCCGCAATAGCCGCCAGCAGCCACGCCGGTCCCCACCACGCCAGCGCAACCACCGCCGCGATCAGCACCACTCCCGTGACGATGCGAAGGGCCATCCCGCACTAGCCCTCAGACCCTGCGGCAGAGCCTTTCGAGCCTGACCCACCACGTCCACGCCCCGAGCTCAAGCCGCCATAACGCCGCTCGCGTTTCTGGTAATCCACCAGCGCCTCCAGCAGCCGCTCGCGCGAAAAATCGGGCCACAGCGTCTCGGTCACATAAATCTCCGCATACGCAATTTGCCACAGCAGAAAATTGCTCACGCGCATTTCCCCGCTCGTGCGAATCAAGAGATCGGGATCGGGCAGGCCCGCCGTATAGAGATGTTCGGAGATGGTTTGCTCGTCGGCCTTGAACGCCGAAAGCCCGTTCGAGCGAACGTGGTCGAGCATCGCGTTGAACGCGTCCACCAGCTCCGCGCGGCCGCCGTAATTCAGCGCCACCACAAGTGTCGTTCCCGTGTTCCGCGCCGTCAGCCGCATCGCGTCATGAATATCTTTGCGCACGCCTTCGGGAAGCTGCTCGGGCCGACCGATCACCAGCAGGCGAATGTTGTTCTTGTGTATCGTGGGCAACTCGCGCTTCAAATACTCGCGCAGCAGCCGCATCAGGAAATCCACTTCGGCTTGCGGGCGGCGCCAGTTTTCCAGCGAGAACGCGTAGAGCGTCAGGTATTCCACTTTGAGTCGGCTGCACGTCTCGATCGCTTCGCGCGCGGTTTTTACGCCGGCGCGATGCCCCGCCACGCGCGGCAGGTGGCGCCGCTCGGCCCACCGCCCGTTGCCGTCCATGATGACGGCCACGTGCTTCGGCAAACGCTTCAAGTCAAGCGTGTCGAGCAGCGCCGCTTCGTCGCGGCTCACATCCTTCAATATCTCGCTGGCCTTCACAGGGAATCGTCCAGAAAATTGTCCAGGATTGCGCTCAAGGTATGCCCGGCAAGGCAAAGTAGCACAGCGATGGAAGCTTTGGAAGGGCGGCGTTTCAGAGTCTGAGTCGCAACTCGGTTTTGTGTCAGCCCCGAAACCTTACAGCTTGTGGACAAAGTTGGTTCTTAGGGGGTCGGAGCTTCAGCTCCGACATTAAGCTCGTTTTTTTCTTCAGGGGTTTTAACCCCTGAAGCCGGATTCGGCGACTTTCTCAGCAAGACGTTCAGAGGTTCTTCGCGCGCCGCCATTTGTGTATCCTATTGAACGATTTCGCGTTCGACCCAAGACAAAGACCAAGGAGCCATCCCGTGACCCGCGAGCAGAAATACAAAGCCTTTCGAGCGCTCCACCAGCGCCCCGGAACCTTCGTGATCCCCAATCCCTGGAACGCCGGATCAGCGAAAATTCTCACATCGCTCGGTTTCGAAGCCCTTGCCACCACCAGCGCCGGCTACTCCTTCTCGGTCGGCCGGCGTGATTCCTCCGCCGCTGTGACGCGCGACGAAATCCTCGCGAACGCGAAGTCCATCGCCGACGCAACGCATTTGCCCGTATCGGCCGACCTCGAAGACGGCTTCGGCCGCACGCCGGAAGACTGCGCGGAAACCATTCGCCTCGCGTCGGCCGCCGGATTGGTGGGCGGCTCCATCGAAGACGCCTTCAGCGACGCAAGCGATCCCATCTACGAATTCAATCTTGCCGTCGAGCGCGTCGCGGCCGCGGCAAAAGCCGCGCACGATTCGCAATTCGTTCTCACCGCGCGCGCCGAAAACTTCCTTCACGATCGCCCCGATCTCGACGACACCATTCGCCGCCTGCAATCCTTTGCCGAAGTCGGCGCCGACGTCGTCTACGCACCCGGCCTCCCCAGCCTCGACGCCATCCGCCACGTTTGCGCGTCCGTCTCGAAGCCCGTCAACGTCCTCATGGGTTTGAAAGGCGCCACCTATTCGGTGGAAGAACTCGCCGCCGTAGGAGTAAAGCGCATCAGCGTCGGCGGCTCCTTCGCCCGCGCCGCTCTGGGAGCCTTCGTGCGTGCCGCGCGCGAAGTGAAAGACAAAGGCACGTTCACCTTCGCAGCAGACGCCATCTCTCACGCGGACGTGACGTCCTACATGGTGAACGCCAAGCGGAATTGAGAACTCGACAAACCCACCGCGTTGTCATCCCGAACCCCGGCTTTGTGTTTCGGGGTGAGGGATCTGCTTTTCGCTTTTTCGGCTCCGACGCCAACTTTTCGATAGGCGCTGCCCTTCTCTACGCTTTTGACGCCGCCAGCAATTTCTCGAGCCTGTCGTAGCTCATACCCACTCCGCGCTCCATCGGCGTCTTGAGAACCCCATCGCGCGCTTCCCGCGACTCGTAACGCACCGTCAGCGTGAGCGTCGTCTTGCCGCCCTGCTCCGCCAGCGAGTACGTGATCAGCGCCTCGCCCGGATACCACGCTTCGTCGAATTTCTCGGTGGCTGCGAACCCCTGCTGCGGCGTTATTTCTCGAAAAGTGCCGCGCACGCCCATATCCTTTCCATCCGGGCCGCGCCAGACCATACGATAGGCGCCGCCCACCTTCAAATCCATCTCGCACAGCGGCATTGTCCATCCCGGAGGCCCAAGCGACCACTGTTTCAGAAGTTCTGGCTTCGTCAACGCCTCGTATACGAGTCGCCGCGGCGTGTCGAACACGCGCGTCATCACGATCTCCCGCTCCCCTTGCGCTACCACCTTCAATTTTCCAGTGCTCGCCATCGGTCCTCTCTCCTATCGCTTCGCGCGCGCGCGTTTTTTTCCGCCGCTCTTCCCTTCGCCCGCCTTCAACTTTTCGAGGAGCGCGTCCAATCGCTGGAAGTTCGCCTCCCAGACGCGCCGGTACCTCTCGATCCACACGTCAAGCTCCTCGAGCGGCTCGGGCCGCAACGCGTAAATTCGCCGCTGCGCGTCCACGCGAACGTCCACCAGTCCCGCCTCGCTAAGCACCTTGAGGTGCTTCGACACTTGCGGCTGGCGCAGGCCCAGCCGCGCGACCATATCTCCGACAGGCCGCGGCCCGCTCCGCAGCAGTTCGACGATCTGAAATCGGTTCGGCTCAGCCAGCGCTCGAAGTGTCTCCAACATGGCGATTCCTAATATGTCCCAACGGGAATATTCCTGTCAAGGAATATATGGAAGCCCTTGCAAAGATTAAGAGACTCTCCCGTGCACTCGGCTCTGTCCGGCATCCCACTTGAAACATGCCCTCCTTTCGCGTAAACGTGGGTTTGCGACCCGCCCTTTGCGGGAGCAACTATCGTGACCACCCTTTTTTCCAATCTGCGCTATGCCATCAGGACGCTTCTAAGGAATCCCGGTTTTACCTGCGTCGCCGTACTGTCGCTCGCGCTCGGCATCGGCGCAAACACTGCCATTTTTACCCTCGTCAATGCCCTGCTGCTTCGCGACCTCCCCGTGCGGCAGCCGGACCGCCTCGTCGAACTCTCGGCCATTCGCAAAGGCAACAAGATTCCGTTCTCCTTTCCCATGCTTCAAGAAATCGAACGCGGCCAACGAGTGTTCTCGGAACTCACCGGCTGGAGCCGCGCTGGAATGTCGAACGTGGAAGTGAACGGGGCCCTCGAGCAGGCCAGCGTTCTCAGTGTTACCGGAAACTACTACGGCGAGCTTGGCGTCACTCCGCTGCTAGGGCGCTTGCTCGAGCCGGACGATGCGAAGCCGGGCACCACGTTCCCGATTGCAGTTCTCGGCTACGAGTATTGGCAAAGGCGGTTCGGCGGCTCACTGGATGTTGTTGGAAGACAAATTCGTATTGAAGGTCAGCCGTTCACGATTATTGGCGTCACGCGCAAGTGGTTTAGCGGAATGACCACCGGCGAGCCACCCGACGTGACGATTCCTCTCACGGCCGAGCAACTCATTTGGGCCGACCCCTCGAGAACCATGGATGCCCGTTCCATGTTATGGATCGCCGCTACCGGCCGCCTGAAGGACGGTGTCACGCTCGCCCAGGCGCGCGCACAACTTCAATCCTTCTGGCCGGACGTCCTCGCCGCCACCGCTCCCACGCAAGCCCCCGGCCTGCGCCTTCAGACGTTCCTCTCGATGAGCATCGACGTCGCGCCGGCCGCCAAGGGCATCGCTGCCGACCTCCGTTCCCAATTTACGCGGCCGCTTTACGTGCTGATGGCGATCGTCGGCTTGATCTTGCTGGTCGCCTGCGCGAATCTGGCGAACCTCATGCTGGCCCGCGCAGCGGCGAGAAGTCACGAAATGAGCGTACGCATAGCTCTCGGAGCAAGCCGCTGGACGCTCGCTCGTCAGGTCCTCATGGAGAGTTTGTTGCTGTCACTTGCTGGAGCGCTTCTGGGGATCGGGTTCGCGTACTGGGGCAGTCGGCTGCTCGTCGCAATCATGACGCGGGAGTATCTCACGCCGGTTATGCTCGACCTCAATCCCGATTTTCGCGTGCTCTTTCTCACCCTCAGCGTGGCTACGATTACCGGAATTCTCTTTGGACTTGCTCCCGCTTGGCGTTCCTCGCGCGAAGATCCCGCTGTCGTGCTTCAGCACGACACGCGCAGCGTCGCCGGCGGAGCAAGCCTCCTGAGCAAGGCCCTGATCGTCGGGCAGGTTGCCCTTTCGCTGATCTTGTTGCTGGGCGCCGGACTCTTGCTCCGAAGTTTCCTTAGATTGCGCTCCGTTGATCCGGGCTTCGCGCGGGAGAGTGTGCTCGAAGTCACCTTGAATGCGCGGCCGGCCGGCTATCAGAATCTCGACCTCAATAGCTACCACCGGCAGCTCATCGATCGCATCTCGAGTCTCCCCGGCGTGCGTTCGGTGGGGATATCAGATTATTCCCTTCCGAGCCAGGCCGGTTGGAAGGAAGCAGTTTCGGCGACGTCGGCTGATTTGATTGCAGGCGCCAGCGTGATGACGAACGAAGTGATGGTCTCGCCTGGGTTCTTGAATACGGTGGGCATACCGTTGGTGCGCGGCCGCGATTTCGATTGGACGGACGACCCAACGCACCCGCGCCGGGCCATCGTCAGCGGCAGCCTCGCCAAGAATCTCTTCCCGAACGGCGACGCGCTCGGGCGCCACATTCGCTTCGGCTTCATGCCGGATTTTCAGAACCTTGAAATCGTGGGAATCGCGGGCAATGCCCGGATTTTCGACCTCCGCGACGCAGCCGAGCCGATCATCTACGTCCCCGGGCCTCAACACCCGGATTTGACCCAGTGGGGTTCGTTGTTCGTGCGGAGCTCGCAAGACCCGGGCGCGCTGGCGAGGAGCATCGGGCGCGAGGTTGACTCGCTCGGACACGAGTACGTGCTCCGCACGGAAACGGTCGGCACGGTCATGGATCGCGCGCTCGTTGAAGAGCGCGTGATCGCTGCGCTCTCGGGTTTCTTTGCAGCCTTGGCGCTCTTGCTCGCTTCCGTCGGACTCTACGGACTCATGTCCTACGGAGTCACTCGCCGCACCCGCGAAATCGGCATTCGAGTGGCGCTCGGCGCGCAGGCGAGAACGGTCCTCAATCTCGTGCTCCGCGAAGCGCTCGCCGTTGTGCTCTTTGGTATCGCTCTCGGAATTCCCTGCGCTCTCGCGGCCAACCATCTCATCGCAAGCATGCTCTTCGGCCTTTCCTCGAATGACCTGCCGACCATCGCCGCCGTTTCGCTGCTGCTCCTACTCGTGGCCCTGTTCGCCGGCTATCTGCCCTCGCGACGTGCCTCGCGTATCGATCCAATCGTCGCGCTGCGCGCAGAATGACCAAAACCGCCGCTAAACGCATTGCTTTGCTTGCCTGCGGCGTTTGTGCCGCGGTGACTTATGCCGGGATCCGAATATCGCGCGCAGGCCGAGGGCAAACAGGCAGGAGAGGCAGACGAGACACACCAAGAATCCAAACAGAACCACAACCCAGTCCCCAGCGTCGGATATTCGATCCCACGGGATAACAGAACGCGTTGCAATCATCGAGGCCGGTATCACGGCAGGCTCCCGGCGCCCACCGGTTCGTGAAGCTCGTTCGAAACTCGCAGACAAAACGCAAATGCCTTGTGATACGGGAACGCCCAACCTTTGTTTCTCATACGGTGTCCCCCTCAGGCTTTGGCAGCCTGTCTCCCTCGCGCGCGAACCACACATACAAGGTCGGGAGCAAGAAGATGCTCATTACCAGATCCGAGACCAGGCCTCCGACAATGACAATCGCGAATGGCCGCTGCGAATCGGAGCCAATAGCGTGTGACACCGCAGCGGGCAATAAACCCAGTGTCGCCACCAGCATCGTCATCATGATCGGGCGAAGTCTTAGGACGGCTCCCTCAATCGCGGAATCCTCGATCGAGTACCCCCGGGCTCGCAGTTGATTGATGTATTCGAGCATGATCACGCCGGTTTGCACTGATACGCCAAAGAGCGCCAGGAACCCGACGCCCGAGGAAACACTGAAGTTGGTGTGCGTAACCAACAGTGCAAGGACGCCGCCGATGCGAGCCAACGCCACGTTAGCGAGAATGAGCGCCGCCCATTTGAACGACCGAAACATCGTGTAGAGAATGACGAAGATCAGGAGGACCGTTAGCGGCACGATGACGAGCAGGCGCGCGTCGGCGCGCTTTTCGCTTTCGTATTCGCCTTCCCAGTCGATGTGGTAGCCACGCGGCAATTGAACTTGCGCGCTCACTTTTTGAATCGCTTCCTCTACGGCGCCTCCAAGATCGCGGCCGCGCACGCTGTACTTGATCGCGACGTATCGCTGGTTTCCTTCGCGGTAGATTTCGGAACCGCCGTCCCGCTCCTCGATCTTGCAGAGCTGAGCGAGAGACACCCGTTCGCCGGACGGCGACAACAAGCGAATATTCTCGATGGCTTCCTTGGTTGTGCGGTACTGCGGCAGGTAGCGCAGCACCAGGTCGTATCGGGCCTCGCCCTGCAGCACTTGTGTAAGAGCGTTGCCTCCGACGGCGGTTTGGATCGCATCCTGAACGTCCGCGACGTTGATCTGGTAACGCGCGGCTTGCTCGCGGTCTACCTCGAAGTTGATGTTCGGCTGGCCCAGAGCGCGAAAGACGCCGAGATCCTCGATCCCCTTAATGTTGCGCATCACATCGACGATTTGATCCGCTTTCCCCTCAAGGACCTTCAGGTCATCGCCATACACCTTGGTGGCCAGTTCGCCCTTCACACCACTAACCGCCTCTTCCATGTTGTCTTCAATGGGCTGAGAGAAGCCCCATACGACGCCAGGAATCTTGTTGAGTTCGCGATTCATGGCGGCAATCACTTCATCTTTGTTCTGGTGAAAAACGGGCCGCCATTGTTCCTTCGGCTTCAAATCCACAAAGTATTCGGTATTGAAAAAGCCGGTGGTATCCGTTCCGTCGTCCGGGCGACCCACTTGGCTGGTGCATTGAGGCACCTCAGGGAAGGAACAAAGCAGGACGCGGGCCTGGTTGGCCAAGCGGATACCCTCACTCGGTCCAGTACTCGCAGCCAGGCTGCCGCGCACCCAGAGCGCACCTTCATCGAGGTGCGGCAGAAACTCAGAACCGATCGCTCCGCCCAGCCACAGATAGCTCGCGAGGACCAAACCAATCAGAGCCACGCCGACGACGACCAAGCGATGCTCGATCGCCCACCGCAGGGCGCTCCGATATCTCCCCTTCAGGAATTCCATTATCGGGTTGCGCCACTCGCTCACGCCCTTCGCGAAGAAAAGACTCGACAGCACCGGCGCAACAAGAATCGAAAATAGGAGGGA
>Ga0209274_10001270_pt1 | contig 13108 bp, 5 predicted proteins | sample HubBroMetageREF1_FD_188343 | JGI IMG/M metagenome (GOLD analysis project Ga0209274, IMG submission 188343) | Reference soil microbial communities from the Hubbard Brook experimental Forest, New Hampshire, USA - Hubbard Brook CCASE Soil... | ecosystem: Environmental > Terrestrial > Soil >...
CGGGAGCGGCTGCCGGAGTACATGATCCCGGCGGCGTTTGTGGACCTGGAGCGTCTGCCGCTGACCCCCAACGGCAAGCTGGACCGGCGGGCTTTGCCGGAGCCGGAGCGCGTGTCGACGAATCGCGGAAGTACGCACGTGCCTCCGCGAGATGCTGTGGAAGTACGACTCCAGCACATTTGGGAGGAACTGCTGGAACTATCTCCCATCGGCGTTCAGGACAGCTTCTTCGAATCGGGCGGCGACTCTCTGAAAGCTGTACGCGTAGTTTCGCGGGTCAACCGCGAGTTCGAATCCGCCGTGACCGTTGCGATGCTTGCCACGGAGCCCACAATCGAAGGGCTTGCCGTGGCAATCCGGCGCGGAACGCGCCGGACCTCGCCGGACATCCTAGTCCCCCTCCAGCCGCGCGGATCCAATCCCAGGATCTTTTGCGTACACCCGAGCGGCGGAAACGTCGTCTGCTACCTGGAACTCGCGCGATCCCTCGGGGCCAGCCAGCCGACTTGGGGAATCCAATGCGCCGGCCTGCACGACGAATCAGCGATTCCGCCGAATGTTGAAGCGGCCGCAGCCACATACATCGAAGCCGTTCGAGCGCTACAGCCGGAAGGGCCCTATTACCTCATCGGTTATTCGACCGGTGGCGTGATCGCCTACGAGATGGCGCGGCAACTTGAACTCCAGGGAGAGGGTGTCGCGTTGCTGGCTCTCCTCGACACCGCCACTCCACGCATGACCGAGAACACCACTGATGAGGCGGCCGAGGACCTCCTTGCGACGGTCGCCGCGGAGTTGGAGATCCCACAGCATACTGTAGCCGACACTCCACTCGAAGCCCGCATCGAGTGCCTGCTGGACGAGGCCCAGAGACTGCATCGCCTTCCGCCCGACCTCGATATCGAGGACGCTCGCCGACTGGTGCGCCTGTTTGCGAGGAATGTCCTGGCGGCGAGCAACTACGTCCCAGCGCTCTACCACGGCACGGTGACGCTGCTTCGCGCGGACAGCGGCGGTCCGGAACCCGAGGATCAGACCCTCGGCTGGGCGGCGTTCGCCCGGGCTGTCGAAGTCCACACCGTTTCGGGAACGCACAACGCGATGTCGGCGCAACCTCAGGTCGGCGTCGTCGTCCGGATCCTGCAGAATTGCCTGCAGAGGGCGGACGTGACGGGGGAACCAGGTAATACAAGTGTTGCAGCGGTCTGAGCATATCCGCGACGCAACAGAAGCCCGGGGGCCGCTGCGCAGCGCGCGGGGCTTACGCAGCTACCTACTGGAAGGCACAGCGCTGGTGGTGGGAACACCTACACCCGAGTATGGGCCACAGCCGGTGCGGCACCAGCGGGCCACCAGGGAGAAACTGATTTCGCCAATCTGAATTGGCCGCATTCGATCATTTCATTTGGCCCCACTCCAACCAAAAGTGGTCTGAGTGGCAATCTACAAGTAAGAGTGGCGCTGTGTCCGACTCACAATTGCGGCTATCCAATTCTAAGAGGATATTATGAACATATTAGGCATCTCCGCTAACTTTCACGACGCAGCGTGCTGCGCGCTCAAAGACGGCGTATTAGTGGCCGCGGCGCAAGAGGAACGATTCACGCGGCGGAAACACGATCCATCGATCCCTAAATTCGCTTTCCGGTATTGCCTTGACCAGGCCGGATTAACCATCGCGGACATCGACTGCGTGGCCTACTATGAAGACCCCACAAAGAAGCTGGCGCGCCAGATCTGGATGGCCGGACCTCAAATCTTACAGAACGAGATGCTCCTGCTCCGGCTGGATTCGCGCCAGGTGGAACAGGGAATCCGGACGGTTCTCGGTTATGAGGGCGACATCGAATTTGTGGACCACCATCAGGCTCATATTGCCAGCAGCTTCTATTATTCGGGATTCCGGGAATCGGCCACATTCACAATCGACGGAGTCGGAGAATGGGCGACCACCACTTACGGTCACGGGCACGACGGAGACATCGACATCTTCGAGGAAGTCCACTTTCCTCACTCCCTTGGTCTTCTGTATAGCACGGTTACAGGCTACCTGGGGTTTGAAGTTAACGACGGCGAATACAAGGTCATGGGCCTCGCGCCTTACGGCGCCCCCCGTTACCAGGATCAAATCGAACGGCTCCTCGAAAGCGCGGAAGGCGGCGGGTACACTCTTAACCTGAAGTACTTCGACTTTCTCAGGCCGGACAGAATGTACTCCGATGAACTTCCCACCTTGCTGGGCGAGCCGCCAAGACAACCGGAGTCGGAAATCCGCCAATTTCACAAAGACGTCGCCAAAAGCCTGCAGGCATTCCTGGAACGGGTCTTACTCGAGAAGGTGAAATACCTTCACCAGCGGGTGCCCAGCGAGAATTTATGCCTGGCCGGCGGAGTAGCGTTGAACTGCGTGGCTAATAGCCGGATTCTGCGCGAGGGTCCCTTCAAGCGCCTGTTCATCCAGCCCGCGGCAGGTGACGCGGGGGGGGCATTGGGCGCCGCCGCCATCGCGCATCGCCGCAGAACGGGACGAAGAATGCGTTCGAGCAAACTCGATGATTGCTTCTTGGGGCCAGAGTACTCGCACCAGGAGATCGGCAGTCTTTTGCAGTCAGCGGGGGTTTGCGCGCGGGATTATCGCGGTAATGAAAGGGACCTCATCGATGCCGTCGTGGACCGCCTGGCCCAGGGCGCGGTTGTCGGTTGGTTCCACGGCCGCATGGAGTTCGGGCCGCGAGCGCTCGGGGCGCGGTCTATCATCGCGGACCCGCGCGGGCCACACATGCGCGATCGCATTAATGCCCTGGTTAAGCAGCGCGAGTCGTTCCGCCCGTTTGCGCCCGCCGTGCTGGAATCGCGTGCCGCGGACCACTTCGAATTAGATCACCCATCCCCATTCATGCTGGAGACGTGCCAAGTCAAATCGCCGCTCGATCTGCCGGCGATTACACACGTCGATGGATCCGCCAGGATTCAGACGGTCAGCCCGCGGTCGAATCCGCGTTTCGCCATGCTGCTGGAGGCATTCGAACGGCGCACAGGCTGTCCCATCCTGTTGAACACTTCCTTTAACATGCGCGGTGAGCCGATTGTTTGCGATCCAGTGGATGCTCTGGTCTGTTTCGTGCGATCTCAATTGGACACGCTAGTGTTGGACGATTTTCTGATCGACAATTCGGCCGTGTCGCCCGAATACCGGCATCTGATCGTGCGTTACATGAAGCCGAGCCGATCGGCAATCGGTAACTCAGTCTACACACTATTTTGAGAGGAACCCACCATGCTCCCAGACGATTCTGGAATTCGAGTCGATTTTTCCGACCGCCTTGCAAGACTTTTACAATCCGACTCGGCATTCGAGAGCCTGCGGCTTGCCGCCAGATTGAGCTCATTGCCGAGCCAACAGCAAGAGTTTTCACCGCCCGCGCATGCGGACGCAGGCTTACCATCGAGCGTGGGCATCTGGCAACGGGAAACCGCCGGCAATCAGGATGAGTTCGTGCGGAAAGTTCCGTCGAATGAGGAGGCTTGGCTGTGGGCCGATCGCGAGCGCATCGGCGCAAAACGGGGCCGCCGGGTTGTCCTGCTGGGCGAATCGGTGGCACGGGGGTTTCTGTACGATCCCGCGTTCAATCCGGCTCTCGCTCTGCAGGCGATGCTGTCATCCGCCGCCCTGCAGATCCCGGAAGTGGATGTTGTCGACTTAGCCCGGCACGATTGCAGCCGCGCGACGCTGTTGCAACTGGCGACCGACGCCCGGATTCTCGAACCCGATGCCTATGTCGTCTTCTGTGGCAACAATTGGAATCCTTACGGGACCCTGGACCGGAAGGACCTGCGAGAGATTGCGTACATCTTGCGCAAGGACCGGTCCTTGTTTGGTGTACGCGCGATGCTGGAGTCCAAGCTCAGGGCTGAGGCCGAGACGTTGGTGGATGCCATTGCGGGCATCGCCGCGGCCCGGTCCATTCCCGCGGTTCTCATGATTCCGGAATTCAACCTGTGCGATTGGCGCTCGGGCTGTTCGACAGCGGTCAACTTCCTCGATTCGCGCACCGCGTCCAAATGGCGCAGGTTAGAGTCGGATGCGCAAGATGCCTTTCACAACGGGGCTTATGATAAAGCGGAACAGTTCGCCGGGGCCATGCTAGCGCTGGACGGAGGTTCCACCTCGCTGCCGCTAGAGATCCTCGGACATTGCCGGCTGGCCGCCGGCGATTTGGCAGCCTCTAGAGAGTCCTTCGAACAAGCCCGCGACACCACCCTGTTTTCCGTAGGGTCCGACTCTCCGCGGTGTTTCAAGACGATTCAGGAAGTATTCCGGCGCCGGGCTGCTATTCGCGGGATCCACGTGATAGATTTGCCGCGCCGGTTACAGCATTACACGGGCGGTCTCCCCGACGCGCGTATGTTCGTCGATTATTGCCACCTGACGGCTGAAGGAATCGGTGTTTCCATGGCGTGGGCGGCCGAGCTATTGTCTCCGCTGCTGGGTGGGCCTCGCCTGGATTGGAGCAAATTGAAGGCAGCCGCTCCTGCGGTCGACCCGCACTGCCTCGCCGAAGCCCAGTTCCTGGCCGCCATCCACAACGCCCATTGGCGCCAGCCTTACGACACAGTGCGCCGTCATTGCGACAGCGCCCTGGCGGAGGATCCGGATATCGCCAAAACAATGTTGAATTTTCTCGATTTTTACATCCGCCGCTGCCCAACGGTCTTATGCCGGTCGTTCAGGGAGAGCGCGAACGTCGCGGAGCCGGCGTTCCCCCAGAGACACTCGTTCCACTGCCGCGACAGTAAGGCGGAGAAGATTCTCAATCCGATTCTGGTGGACGCTGTAATCGACGCGTTGGGTACACGTTTCCCCGACGCCCGCCGGCGCACGACGGACCTGCTGAGACAGGAGCGCGGGCCCAACGGGAGCGCGATCAATCTGCTCGAGCCGGCCTACTGGTGTTCCTGTTACTCGTTGCGCGAGTTCCGCCGCGAATCCAGCGGTTATTTCAAATCCTTCAGCCCGGAAACAACGTTTGTGATCCCAAATCAGCCCGGCCAGGGACTCCGGCTTAGTATGACACTACGAACCCGCCGGCGCAGTGGTGTCTGGGGCAATGTGCGTCTTGAAATGAACGGACGGCACGTCGCGACGTTTAACCCGTTACAGGATTGGCAAACCCGCGTGATCGAAATCCCGCCGGACGACCTGCAGGATGGCCTGAACGTACTGCGTGTGCAGTGGCCGGCCGCCGACTGGCCCGGACCAGACCACCTGCCACGCATAGCCGATGCCTTCGAAAGTGCGCGCGAGACGGACATATACCCGCTATATGGAGAAATTCATGCCTTCGTGGCGGCCGCCCAACCGGCGTATCTCCAGTCCGCGACGGGCCAGGAGAGTGAGGCCGCGATTTGTTCTGGGGCCTAAGTTACCGGGACCAGCCTGCTGGCCGCCGTCGCAGAACGGAATCGGTTAGAACTGTCCCAGTGGCATTGTCTCTCAAGATTGGCAGAATCTATGACCGCGATCTTCAAGGTGCGAAAGACGCCGGCAACCGAGGGTAACGCCGGCCGGATCGATTGGCGTAGCCGCGTGGCGGCGTTACGGAATGTGCCACCACTGATGGCCATGGTCTGGAACTGCGCGCCTGGATTCGTGGCATATTCGGGCGCGCTGCGTCTCTTGAGCGCAGGAACTCCGGTCGCGCAACTATGGATAACCAAGCTCATAATCGATCGGGTCGTGCATGCGATTTCGACGCACCAGACACACAATGTCACGCAGATCTGGCTGTTGGTCGCCCTGGACCTCCTGCTGGCGATGGTCCAGGACATCATAGCGCGGTCCACCGACTTCATTGATTCTCTGCTGGGAGAGCGATTCAACAACCACGTGACCCTCAAAATCATGGAGCACGCCTCCCAGTTGGATTTGGCCACGCTCGAAGAGCCCGTCTTTAACGACCGGCTCGAGCGAGCCCGCGCTCAAAGCGATAGCAGGCTAGCACTGCTGGCGGCGGTCGGCCGCGTGAGCCAGAGCGTGGTCATGCTGATTGCATTCGCCGCCGCCGTGCTCTCCTTCTCGCCGGCACTCTTTCTGCTTTTGACCGCCTGCGTGCTGCCGGTCTTCTTCAACGAGGCGCATTTTGCCACCCTGAGCTTTCTTCTTACCAAAACGCAGACGCCGCTACGGCGCGAAATGGAATACATGCGAGTGCTCGGGGCGAGTTATTTCAGCGCCAAGGAAGTAAAGCTGTTCGGACTCGATCGCTTTCTCATGGACCGGTACCGGCGGATCGCCAACCGGTGTTATGTGGAAACGCGAGGCTTAACGGCGCGGCGGGCGGTGACCTCTTCGAGCTTCGCGTTCGTCGGTATCGCCGGGTATTCGGCGGCATTGTGCCTGATTATCTATCGCACGTTATCGGGCCAAATCACTTTAGGTGACTTGACCTTCCTCGCGGGCGCGTTCTATCGCGCCTCCGGCGGCATGTACGCCGTCTTCTCGGGTCTGTCGGTCATTGCCGACCAGGCCCTATTCCTGACGGATCTGTTCGAGTTTCTGCGCAGCAAGCCCGCCATCCCGCCGAGCGCGGGTTTAATCGCTCCGCGCCCGATTCGTTATGGCTTCGAGTTCCAAAATGTCTCGTTTCGCTATGCCGGAGCCGACCGGCCGGTGCTGCGGAATGTAAGTTTCCGAATCGAACCGGAGCAACGCATCGCGCTGGTGGGCGCAAATGGGGCCGGCAAAACCACCCTGGTCAAGCTGTTGACGCGCCTCTATGAACCGACAGCCGGCAGGATTCTTTTGGACAGCGTCGATATTCGCGATTACATCCTGGATGATTTGCGGAGAGAAATCGGCGTCATCTTCCAGGACTTCGTGCGCTACGACATGATTGTCAGCGAGAACATCGGCATGGGGCGGGTTCACCAGATAGACGACCTGGTGCAGGTCCAGATCGCCGCCGAAAGAAGCCGGGCCAGTCGCTTGATCGAACGAATACCGAAAGGTTACGCGCAGATGTTGGGCCGGCGCTTCGATGGCGGCGTGGAACTATCCGGCGGGGAATGGCAGAAGATCGCCCTGGCGCGCGCTTACATGCGGCAAGCCCAGGTCCTCGTGCTGGATGAGCCGACCGCCGCGCTCGACGCCAGAGCCGAGTACGAGGTGTTCTCGTGCTTTGCCGACATTACGAAGGGCCGCATGTCGCTTTTGATTTCGCATCGTTTCTCGACGGTGCGCATGGCGGACCGCATATTGGTGCTTGAAGGCGGTGAAATCAAGGAACAGGGCACCCATCACCAACTGCTGGGTCTGCAAGGGCGATACGCGGAATTGTTCACTCTGCAAGCGAGTGGATACCGGTAGGGCGAATCGCCAGTTTCGAATCGCCGGCAGACGCGCGCCCCCGGAAATCTTCTGGTTTCGCCACCGAAATGCTCAACAAGCTCCCTAATCTAAGTCGTTCTCAAATTACAAAGGGCGGGTTACAGTCATGCCGCAGAACAAGAAACAGAATTTTGCGATCATCGGCGCGGGTATGGGCGGAACGCTCATGGGCATCTACCTGGCCAGCCGCGGATTTCAAGTCGACATTTTCGAACGCCGGGCGGATATGCGCCGGCACCCTGTTGAGCCCGGGCGCTCCATTAACATGACCCTGGCCGCGCGCGGCTTGCACGCTTTGGCGAAAGCAGGACTGCACGATGTGGTCATGGCCATGACGGTTCCGCTCCGCGGCCGCATGGTGCACGCGGAAAACGGTACGGTCACGGCGCAGCCCTACGGAAAGAACGACACCGAAGTACATCATTCCATCAAGCGCAGCCAGCTCAACATAACGCTGATCAATTACGCCGAGAGCTTTCCCAGCCTGCGATTGTTCTTCAACCAGCGCTGCATCTCTGTAAAACGCGAGACCGGCCTGCTACGGCTGTATGACGAAGAATCGGGCCGCGTGCGTCACGTGACTGCCGGGGTGATTATCGGAGCCGACGGCGCCTTCTCCACCGTGCGAGAGGAGATGCAACGCGACCAGCCCGCCGACTTCTATCAGGAATATCTTCCCGAAGGCTACAAGGAATTAGCCATACCGCCGGACGCGGTGGGGAACTACCAATTGGATGAGAAATCGCTTCACGTTTGGCCGCGCGGAGCGATGGTCCTCATAGCCATCCCGAATGCCGACGGCTCGTTCACCTGCACGCTTACGTTGCCTTACCAAGGCGAGTTCAGTTTCGCCAGTCTTAAAACCCCGTCTGCCGTCCGAGGCTATTTCCAGCGCTTTTATCCGGAAGTACTTTCGCTGGCGCCTGGCATCCCGACAGAATTTCTGTCACATCCGCCGGGTAAATATCTGACTACCAAGACCTGCCCGTGGTACTACAAGGGAGGGGTTGTCCTGATAGGCGACGCTTGTCATAGCGTCCTGCCGTTTTACGGACAAGGCATGAACGCGGCCTTTGAAGATTGCGTGGTGCTGGCGGATTGCCTGGACAGTGAACCCGGCGACACCGAAGCGGCATTCGTAAAGTATCAACACCTCAGAAAACGAAACACCGATGCCTTGGCGGACCTATCGATTCGCAATTACTTCGAACTGCGCGAGAAGGTCCGCTCGCCCTTGTTCGTGGCGCGCAAGAACCTGGAAATCAAGCTAACTCGCGCCTTTCCGAACCTATATGTGCCACTTTATTCACTCGTAACTCACACCACTACACCTTACGCCGATGCGGTCGAGCGATGTATGCGGCAGGACCGGCTTCTTCGCCTGATGGGTTTGGACGCGGTGTTGCCGGTGCTCGCCGCGCCGGCTCTATTCGCGCAGTGGCGAAAGCGTTTCAGCCGGTGGGCGGACATCCAGTCGCGCCGACTGCCGGGCGCGGCGGAACGGGCGGCGGATGCCGCCGGCGCCGCTAAATCGTGAACTCCGCAAACTGCCTCCCGCACATATGCCAACTTGTTTGTTCGAGGAAAACCATTATGCCGGCCGATTCTCTTGTCAAACCAAGCGCCGCAAGGCGGCCTAAGAAAAGTCCCTGCCGGGCGTTCGTTCGCCAAAGCTCGCGGCGTATCCGGCATCTGATGCGCGCTCTAAACGCAGCCCATGCCCCAAGGTGGCTGGATGCGGAAGCCGCCACGCGCACCGTCGAAATGTGCCACGTTGTCTTGCGGCATCTCCCTGCATTCGCGAAGCTGGACGCCGCTGGCAGGTCTGGCTCGCCAAGAATCGTGTCGATCGCCGAGGACTACCTGGCTCAGTATGGCGCGAACCTCTCGGCGGCTACGCTCGTCGCCCACCTGCATTCTCTACAAACCACGCAGCCGTTCGATTATTCCGAAGTGACGCTGCTTGGGCCGGCGGTGTCGCTGTGCCTCCTGCTCAAACTCGGCTCCTGTTTCGACAATCAACTGCACGCTGGCGGCGATCTGCTTTCCGGACTGGATGCCGCCGCGCAACTGTACCACAGCGACTACATCCCAGCGGTTCTCAGTTTTGAGCCTCTGCTGATACAGGATCCCGCCGGGCTGTACAGCCGTTTGGCCGATCGCACGAAGCTGGGATATCGCGCCAGTGTCGCCCGGCTGGCGGCCTTCACGCGCACGCCGGAGCGCCGGCTGGCCGCGGCTGCGGGGGATTTGGCCAGAGCGCATCCCGTGCATCCGGACGAGCGTATGCGCCTCCGGTCGCACATCGGTTTCTATCTGCTCGACCCCGCCGGCATCGCGGAATTATGCGCCTCGCTCGGCCATCGGGCCCCTTGGAGTTACCGCCTCGGAAGAAATGGGGGCATCCGTTATTTCCTGGCGGCCTACGCGCTCATCACCGCCGCCCTTACTGGGACAATCTGCGCGCCCTTGATTTCACATCTCTCGGGGTGGCCGTTGCTGCCGCTCATCGTCTGCATCGTCTTTGTGGCTGGCAATTGCGCAGTGCAGCTGTTGCTATTTGTGATCCTGCCGCGTATCACCCAGCCGCGCCAGGTCGCTAGCCTTAAGTTCGCATCCGGTATTCCGCCGGAGTACGCCACGGTAGTCGCCGTGCCCGCGCTCCTACTCGATTTGGAGCATCTCTCCACTCTCGTCCGGACTCTTCAGGATCATTACCGTATGGCGGCCGACCCGAGTGTGTACATAGGCTTGTTGACGGATTTTCCGGATTCCACCGAGCGCGCCATGCAAGCGCCTGAGCAGCAGGTGTTGGCACGCTGCGTTGCCGAAATCGAGCGCCTCAATCGAGAAGCAGCGCCGGCTGGCGTCGAGCCTTTCTTTCTCCTGCATCGCGAGCGCGTCTATTGCACGACCGAGGGGCGCTGGATCGGCTGGGAGCGCAAGCGCGGCAAGATTGAGCAGCTAGCAGACTACGTCGCGGGCATCGGTCAGCCCTTTTCAGTTACCGCCGGATGCACCGGCCGTCTGCGCCACGCTCAATACGCGCTGATTCTCGACGACGATACCCGGCTCGCTCCCGGCGCCGTGCAGAAACTGGTGGCTGCTCACGCTCACCCGCTGAATCACCCCCATGTAAGCGGGCAGGCCGGGAGTCTGGAGCGCGGATTCGGGATTTTGATGCCCACGGTTATGACGGTCCGTTACATTCGGGCGCCCGAAGATCGAAATCGTGCCGACTTGCTGGACGCCCGCGATCTGATTTTCGATTTTGCGGGGCAAACCCCTTTTGCGGGTAAGGGGCTCGTGCATCTTTCGGCTTATCGCGCGGTGGTGCATAAACGCTTGCCCTTGGAGTTCATTCTCAACCACGACGTGGTGGAATCGGGTCTGCTGCCCACCGCCACGGTCGCGGAAGCTGGTGTTCTCGAGCCGTCGCCTACCAACCGTTACTCCTACTACAAGCGGCAGCACCGCTGGGTCCGGGGAAACTGGCAGCACTTGCCTTTTGTGCTCAGGATATCGGGCATCGTACCTCGGTTGTCCTTGTTCGGCAAGACACTCATTTGTCAAAACCTCATGGACTCCATCTTCCCAATCGCATTGAGTGTTGCAGTGTTGATCTGCACGATCCGCCACCCCGCGGGGCTATTGTGGGTGGCGTTATTGCTGCTCACTCCTATAATCTGCAGTGGCGCCCTGATGGCCGTCAACGCACTGTGCTCGGCCGATGGGTGGCGGTGGGCGGAAGGTTTCAGGCTGATCGGCGCGGGAGTCGTGGGAGGCTTGCGGCCGGCGTTTCGCGCGTTGTATGAATCAGTCGTCTATTCCGACGCGATTGCCCGCACCATGGTGCGCCTGGCTACCAAAAGGAACCTGTTGGAGTGGGAAAGCTCCATTGTAACGGAAAGAAGCACAAAAGGGGGTCGCCAGTTGGGAATGTTCGGCTTGCGAGCGGCGATGGCCGCGGTACTACTTGGAATGACGGCGCCGCTTTTTTTCCCCAGCGCCACGATTCCCGTATTCCTGCTGGCCTTATTCTGGATTGCCGGCAGCTTGGCTCCATAGAGACCGAGGCGAGCATAGATCGATGGCGCCGTACTTGAGAAGCCGTGAAATGTGAGTCTTCACAACAAACGGGCTCAGGCCGTCGTTCCTGCCGGCCTCATCTACGATTTGGGCGACACTGTAAGGCCCTTTTTCTTCGAGCATGCGCAGGATGTTGTTGAAGGCGCCTTCGTCGAACAAGCTGTTCATAACCCCGCCGAACGAACTCAATGACTTAGTCGGGTTATCCGAGAGCCGCAGAATATCACCGTCCTCTATGAATCTGGTCGGGTAGTGTTCGAATATGCGCTGGTACGAATAAGTGTATAAATCCACGCTGCCTCGCCGTGCTGGGTTTACAGCCGGACCCCCGCGATTGTCCAGCGCGGCATCCCACAATTGCTCGTACTGTTGAACGACGGACTTCCATGCGAAACGCTTGGCGGCTTCTCTGGCGAAACAACCCATCCTTTGCCGGCATGCGGCATTACGGACGAGCACAGAAATATGCCGCTGGAGATGTCCCGGATCGATGGCGGTTGTCTGCGCCAGGATCTGATCCGCGAGCCAATTTCTCGACGAGCTCAACAGGTCCACTTCCAGGCCCAGTCTCGGCATGTACGTAGGCACCAGAAAACCGGTCTTCCCGTGGTCGACCAGGTCCTTGTATCCATCCCAGTCCGCAGCGATGACCGGCAGTCCGGCCGTCAGCGCTTCGGCAACCGTAATGCCGAAAGTCTCCTGCAGGTTATCGCTTATCGCTACGAAGATATCGGCGGCGGCAAATAACTTGAGCTTTTCTTCATAAGTCGGGTCCGGCCGCACATCAATCTGCTCGCGGCAGGGCTCGCTGGCCCGCATTTCAGCCGCCATGCGGTGCATCGTATCGTCTCCGGCGAGCACCAGGAGTACGTCTGGGTTTTCCGCCGCTACGCCTCGAAACGCTATGATCAGAGGATTAAGATCCCCCTTCGCCAATGGCGAAAACCGGCCAAAATACAGCACGACCGTCTTTTCGGGCGCGATTCCCAATTGGCTCCGCGCGGCTGCCTTGTCGATGGCTCCGAAACAATCGGCGTTCACGCCTAGGGGAATTACGGGCAAATGGATATCAGTTGCGGGCTTGAATCCCCAGGATGCGGAGATGTGCCGCTGAAGCGTCTCGAGTTGTCTCTCGATGACGCCCTTACACGATTCCGTAGAGCAGATCAAGCTGTCGTGTTTCCCATAGCTGCCCAGAAGAAGGTTGAGCAGGCCCGGAGTCAGTATGCCGCCATTGGTGGAATGCACAATCCCGCATAGCGGCCAGTTGTCGCGCCCGAGCAGGTGGCGAATGGGCAAGAGGTTGTAAAGATCGGGACCCGCCGTCATCAACACCAGGTTGTCAATCGTGCGCAGGGACGAAAGTTTGGTGGGTGAAAGTACGTGAACCCGCTCGCCGCCCCCACGCAGGACCGCGCCTTCTTCATACTGGCCCAAGCCCCACACATAGCGTCTGACAAAGTAATACGCATCGTACGAGCCATAGGCCAGTATTGCCTTGATCGATTCGGACTGATAGACCATCGATCCGACGATCGTCATACCCGACGGGTTGCCGGACTTCAACGCTTCGAAATCCTGTGGAATGTTATCAAAGAGTAGACATCGCATATAAGGAGTTTCACTCACATA
>Ga0209274_10001275_pt1 | contig 13085 bp, 6 predicted proteins | sample HubBroMetageREF1_FD_188343 | JGI IMG/M metagenome (GOLD analysis project Ga0209274, IMG submission 188343) | Reference soil microbial communities from the Hubbard Brook experimental Forest, New Hampshire, USA - Hubbard Brook CCASE Soil... | ecosystem: Environmental > Terrestrial > Soil >...
CGGCCGTCGACGTTGGGGCAAGGGCCGCCTCGTAGGCGGCGAGCGTGACGTCCGCATGCGGTAGTGCAATGAGGACGGTCAGCGAATCGTAAGTAGCGATGTTGTCCTCCACTCCGTTGCCGTCGGCCAGCGCAAGCGCGGCGATTTGGGCTTGCCCGTCATCGACGTAAGCAAGCCCGAACGATCCATTCATGAACGTCGCGGTCACGATGGTGCCGTCAGCCCGCGTGAACGGGCCAGGAGCGCTCGCGCTCGCGTCGAATGGGATCTCCCAAGGAAACTTGAGATGCACGGCGTTGACGAGCACCACGCGCGTACTTTCGTCGATGGACGGCGGAGGCAGGAGGTTCGCGATCTTGTCGTCGGTCTGGGCGAACACCCAGTCGTTGATAGCCACGCGGGCCTGGTCGGGTTGGTCGATGAAATCCACGACGTGCACCCCCGCCCCGTAGTTGATGGCGAGCGTGCTCAGGTAGTTTTGAGACCACGGGAGCGACTGCTCGCCCCAGACAGAATTGACGAGGGTCAAGTCGTAGTCGGACGGTGACGGAGCGGGCGTCCCCATCGAATGAGCAGCGGACGACCGAGCGGTATCGAATACCGTCGAAGCACGCTGCTCGAGGGACTGGTCGAGCGCGTTCTGTCCGTCGAAGATGGGCGGCATCGCGCTCGGGTCAAAGTGCAGCGCGGTGGCCATTTCGGTGGCCGTCTGCCCGCGGGCTCCCGCGTAGGCCATGGTGAGCGCAAGCGACGCGCTGACGGGGGACGTCACGATGTTACTCGAGGCCGAGGTAGGGCCTTGTCGCGCGAACATGTCGAGCGCGAAAGCGTTATTGGCAATAGCCGCCTCTTGGAGCGCCGGTGGAGGAATACTGGAGGCGGGATCTCGCTCCGTACTCGCCTGAACGATGCTCCCCTCGCTGCTCCCTGGGGGCCGGCCGCCTCCGCATCCGACGCCAGCGCCCATGACGGAGCACGCAAATTACGTCCAAAGGTAGGCCCCGACTGCGTGTTTTCGGTCACTGACTGCCTCCAAGCATCGTCCGTACCCACCGCACAGAAGCCCGCCTCGAATCAATGGTAAATCCGCAGTTTCACCACGCCAAGTTGTGCCATCCGGCACGGGGCGGGCGGGAGTGGTCGCCGCCACCACTGGGATAGAAGAGCGAGCGCTCCTCATGTTCGCCGTCTATAGCGGATGCCGAGCCGGAGAGCTGCTAGCGCTCCGATGGGGGGACATCGACACGTCGCTCAAGATCGTGATGTTCTCTCGATCGAGCACACGCGGCATTCTTCGTGAGTCCACCAAGTCTGGTCGCGTTAGAACGGTGCCCCTGACGGACGCTCTGCTGGAAGCTCTCCAGGCGATGCGCCGCTCACGCGGCGTAGCCCGACTCGATGGGGGCGAGCTGGTGTTCGCACGGGACGATGGACGGCCGCTCGATCTGTTCCGTTTGCATCGGACCCTGCGTCGAACGCAGCGGCGGGCGGGACTTCGAGCGATCCGCTTCCACGACCTTCGGCATTCCTACGCGAGCATCTTGACCATTCACGGAGCGCCCATCCGCCAAGTGCAAACCTGGCTCGGGCACAGTACGCTGGGCATGACGATGAGGTACGCGCACTTGAGCCCGAACGGCGGGCGAGAGCACCTCGCTGCGTTCGACCCCAAGCCCGCCGGCCACGAAATCACAGGCCATATACAGGCCACGGCACCGAACGACTCGGAGTAGGATCGCGAAAGCTTCAATAAGATCATCACCGCACGGGTGGCGAAACTGGCAGACGCAGCGGATTTAGGTTCCGCCGCCGCAAGGCGTAAGGGTTCGACTCCCTTCCCGTGCACTCACTTGAAAGCGTTAGCGAAACCGGCGTGTCAGAGGACAGCTCTGACGGTGCCGCGATGGTCTTCGGACGATTCCTCGGACGATTGAATCGTCCGACGCGGACTTACGCATCGTTGCCGCGGCGGATCAACCTACCGTTTTGGGAGCCGGACGCCGCGGCCGACGCCCGGCTCTGCGCTTCGGACAGGGGGACAATGCTTCGCTCGGGTGGGTTCTCATCGGCGCTGAGTTCGACGCGCCCCTCGTCCTCTCTTCGTCTCCGGGATCATCGACCGAATCGGCCACCTCGCAAACATCCCATCAACGCAAGATCCGATGCCACTCTGCCCGATGAGGCTCGCTCACACTTTGGCCGCCCACTGACTTCTGTGGCCCCTTGCCATTCGGACTCAGCGCGGCTCTGTTGTTCTGATGGACGAAAGGACCGAACCGACTTCCGCGGCGCGGGCCGAGGAAGGAGACGCTCCGGGAGTCGCGAGTGAGGCTCCCCCCAGCGTCGTCGAGGCGTCGATGGTTGTGTTTCTAGAGACGGCCCTCAGCCGAAACGACCCACGGGCGGACGTCGCCGCGGCCGACGCGATCGCAAAGCAGCTTCTATCCGCGCTCGACTCGGCCGTCGATTGGGATGCGGCACTTTGGCGCGTCGGGGCTGCGCTGGCTCGGTCGTTCAGTGGGCGCGCCTCGAACTGGTCCCGCATCGGAGAGCTCCTAGCCCTTCACTTTCGCTTGCTCTTCGTCGCCGACCACCCGCGGGCGCAGCGCTCGACACAGCAACGGACGCCAACCGGTGAGACGCTTTCTCCTGTGCGCTTTGACCTTGTCCGACCGTTTGTTCGCACGGCGATGCTGGCGGCCTCCCCCGTACAGCGCGCCGAGTTCTACAAGAGCATCACGAGTCACGAGGTCTGGGGAGCAGCTGCCGCGAACCTAACCGATGCAGGTGCCGCGCAAAACGAGATGCTCGAGTTCCTTGAAGCTCATCGCGCGATGAAGATTGGCCTGATCCCGGAAGCGGCCACGGCGCTCGCGGTTTGGGCCGAGCAAGACCCCGAGCGCGCGGCGACCCTTGCCATGGCCCTTGCGCGCCGAGACGTGGAAGAAGTTTCGGCAGGCGCGATCCAGGTCATCGTTGAGACTCTTACCAAGGATCCGGCTCGCGACGCGTGGCGGAGCGAAATAGTGGACGCCCTGTTCGCCACGCGCAATCGCATGGCCTGGGCCCTCGTGGTGGCGCTGGAATGCTTTGCGGCGCCCCCATCGGCCACCGCGTCCGAACGGCACGAGCGAATGATGGCACGCGTTTCGCGAGCGCCGACCGCTCTCTTGCCGGCCGCGCTCCGGGCTTTGTGGCGCGACGCCCGATCGGCCCCCACCGAGTCGCTGGTCACCTTGGGAAAGCTCCTCGAGCTCGCCGAAGTATCCGCGGCGTCGCCAAACGTGCCTCAGGACTTCCTGCTCGCGGCCGCCGATGTTGCCACGAGCGCCTTGTCGGGACTTCGTAACCGCGGGGAGAGCTCCGCCCCGGTGGAAGGGCTACTCCCCACGCTCCTCTACCTCGAGCCAAACCGCGCTCTACACGGCCTGGACATGGTGTTGGACGGGTTGCTTGAGGAGAGGAACGCCTCGGTGAAAGCCTTCCTTGCCGAATGGCTGGGGGTGCACGCGCGCGCCATTGTGCCAACCTATGTGACGCTCACCGACCTTTTGCCCTTGGTGGCGCACAGGTTGGGCCCCGACAACGAGTTGCAGTGGCTCATCGACGTGATGATCGATGGGTCGCCGCCGGGCCGACAGGCGGCTGCAAGCCTCATCGGAGCGCGCAACATGGCCCTCTCGGACGCAGCTCTCTCTTTCGTCTCCGAGACGAATGCGCGAATCCTTGTGCACGAGATGATCGGGTGCGGCCGACTCGGTGTCCACATCGTGAACGCTTTGCTGCGTCTCGCGCTTCGATGGCCATCGCTCGTCGGCGAGATCGGGGACATCGTCGCGAACGAGATAGCCCCGAACTACCCAAACGCTTGCCAAGACGCCCTCGCGTTGCTCAATCCACCGGGCCTCGTGCCGCCGCCGGAGGTGAGGACAGCACAGCAGGAGGCGGTCGCGAAGATTGACAAGGTGCTTAAGGATTTGTCCGAGGCGCATCGTGCCCGCATGCTGGTCCCGGAGGTCGTGCGCGTCGCGCCTGCCGCTGCGCAATGGTACCTCGCTCAGCAGCGCGAGGTTGACAAGGCCTACCGAGCCGGCCGACGGAGGTCCGCGCTTGCTTCCCTGATACCAACAGTCCCTATTGGGCGCGGGAACAAGAGCCTGATGGCGGAGCTTCCCAACGCAACTGCCACTGGATTCCAAGCCCACTCTTTCTCGATGACGCTCCCGGCTCGTGAGGTGATCGACCCTCTCGGCGAGCGCCTTCGACAGTTCGAGCATATTCAACGTGCCGATTCGCTACGGAAGGCGCGTGCGAGCGCACCATGAAGGAGCTCATTGATCGCTACGTCCGCTCCCTCAAGGAGCGCGACGACTATCCCGAGCAGCGCACTGACCTCGGCGCCCTCGTGTGCTGGATTCTCGATCGCGAGGGGTTTACCGTGCTTGAGCGCGCCTTCAAGCATGAAGGGCACGAGCGGCGCGTGAGCAAGGGACGCGTGCAATACGGCATCGACATCTTGGCCCTACGCGAGGAGGCCGGAGAGTTGGTGTCCTATCGCCTCGTTCTGAAGCGCGGCGACGTGCAAAAGTGGACCCCGGGCGACCCGGGCTCGATGGCGGCGGACCTCTGGCTGTCTGCGCAGGACAAGGAACGCGAGCGGCGCTACGGCGTAACGCCTGATCGCATTACGGTCGTGGCGGTCCACAACGGCGACCGAGACAGCGAGGGTCTCGGGCCAGTCATCGAAGGAACGCTCGCGGACATGCGTTCAAAGACGGGCGTTGGAACAGACTGGTGGGACGCGGCGCGACTGGTCGACAAGATCGCCGCGTCATTGCTTGGGTCATACGCGGCCGACGCTTCCTTCTTTCCGCCCGCTCTTCAGCCCTTCGTCCGCCTGACTCTCGACTCGCTGCTGCCAGAACGCGGAAAGGATGGCTCGGGCTTCGATCTGGCGGCCCTGGATCTGCTCATTGAGCGTCGGCTGACGCTTCGGGCAACAGGCGCCCGAGGCGCAACCATCGAGAACGCTGACGAGCTCCATCGCCGAATCGCCGAACTTTCCCTAGTTGCATCGATGATCATCAGTGAGAGTACGAGAGTCGGAGGCGGCAGCACTCTGCCTGCGCTCGACGCCCTGGAGCGGATGGCCTGCGGCGCGGTGGTCGCAATTGGGCGGCTGCTGCCCGGCGACGCATCGAGCGAGACCCTGCGCCAAGATTTGCAGGTGCTCCTTTCACTGTATATCGACAGGGCAGAGGAACTGCGGCGGCGACTCACCCCGCTGCTGGCCTTCGACGCTGGCCTCGCTGTGCCCACGGACGGAGAGACCATCAACTACGTACTGCGGTCGTTGCGTCTTTCCGGCTACCTAGCTACAGCCGGCCTTGCCGCCTCTGCGGCCGGCAACGATGCCACTGCGCGTGCGTTTGGCGACGCACTCAAGGCTCTTTGGATGCGCAATGAGGGCGGTTGCATGCAACCAGTTACGGACGACCAGCTTATAGAGCTCGTCCTCGTCTGGGAGCTATGGGCAAGGGTGGGGCTGGCCGAAGAGATCGAGCGGACCGCCTCGCGGCTAATCGAGCGCCTGACTTGGTCGCGCTTGTTGGGCTTTCCTTTGCCCGGGCTTTGGCAACGGGCCAGCGTGCCGATGCGACCTGAGCACTTGATGGCCCTGGTTGAGAGCCGCATCGTGCCTCGGCAGGGATGGTCGAGTGCGTTTACCGACGCGGCGAGTACGATCTTGCCGGCCGCACTGTACGTTCTTTGGCGACGGCGCGGCTCTCTGCCGCGTGAGGCGATTTCCGCCTTTGCATCGAAGGACGGCGGCCAGCCTATGATCCCTCAAGTTTGGGCGCCCCCCGACGATGCAGGGTCTCGGTGGTACCTTGGTGGAATCGAGGAGGACGGTACGACCCACGTTCTTCCCCTCAACTCGCCCGATGCTGAGTTCGCGAGAATGTTTGAGCAAGCAGCCGTCGCGATTGCCCCATCGACGGCCACTCGCTTTGGGGCCGAAGTAGTTGATCGAATGGCCTGGAAGGTGGGCCGCACGCCACCCCCGATGGGATTGCTCGTAGCCCTGCTAGATCCTCCCGGAGCACGGACTGCCCCGCCGTCGGTGTAGTGAGCGGATCAGCAGGCCTTGCCTAGCGCGTGGCTCAAGCAGGCCCGGCGCGAGCGCCGACGTCTCCGGCCAACCGAGGTGATGCCCCTCGGCCTGCCGAGACGGTCCTCGCGAACCTGCCATCGCAAGACGGACCGCGAGGCTGCAATTCACTTTCCCCGGAGCCCCGCCAACTCCGGAACGACTTCGTGCAGGGGTCTGAGCCACCCGAGCTTGAGTTCGGCGGCCGTCTTTGCCTGCCTCCGATAGAGCGCGATCATCTGAGAGCTTCCATGCCCCGTCCTGGTGACGACCCAATCCTCCGTCTTGCCGTCCGCGAGTGCGAGCGTGACGAAGGTCGCCCGAAGGTCGTGCGCTCGAAGGCGCATCCGGTGGTTGCTGCGCTCGAAAAGTTTCGCCCGCTTTACCCCGGCATCCTGGAGTCCGTCTCGGAGCTCGCCCGCGAGATGATCGACATAGAGGGGTCGGTCCGTGACCGTCCGTCGATGCCGCGGGAGCGCTGATGTTGGAAAGACGTAGCGTTCGGACGTGCAGAGCTTTCGCCACCGCCGGAGCGCTTCCGCGGTCCCCGGATCCAAAACCCAACTCCCGCCCCTGCCGTTCTTGGTCATGTCGAGCACGACCATTGCGTCGTCGCCTTGGTCGAGCACGAGGTCGGGCCATTCGAGCGTAACGGCGTTCTCCTTTCGAAGACCCTCGCGCGCGCACACTCCAACCAATAGGCGGCGTACGAGCGGGACCTTCGTGTTCCGCTGAAAGTCCGCCTCCTCGGTCGGAAACAAGTACGACTTTTCCTTGGCTCCGTTCCGTGGAGGCAGCCAACCCGCTGGAAGGGGACTGCGAGCGATGGCTTTCAGGGGATACGCGGCGAGCTTGCAGACGCGGCTCACAAGCTGAGCTACGTGTCGCACGGACCCGTCGGGGATCTCGGGCTGAGCCAAGATGGCATCGCCATGGTCGGTCGTGAAGGCCCCGATCGGGGTGGCGGCGATGCTCTTGCCTTCGTACACAAACGGGTAAACATACCGCTCGAACCGGGCGATGTTCTCGGTGTGATCGATGTCCTTGATTCGCCGGCGGAAGCGCTTTGCGAGATCCCCAGACGTCCACATCTTGCCGACATCCTTGAACGTGACCGCTACCGCCGATGTCCTGGCCCGCATGGGCTCCCCGACAGCGTGCTCCCGTCCCTCGACGAGACCGTCGACGATCTCGATGATTGCGGAGAGCGTTCGGTCATTGGCAGCGGCGGCCTGCTGGCAGAGCGCCTCAGCGTGCGCGTCCTTGCCGGCGTCCGCCAATCGCCTCGCGATTCGGGCAAGCACCTCGCGGCGTCGCTGGGCCTCGTCCGGGTCCGATGTTGCCAGCCGGAACGCTTTCCGTCGTCCCCCGATGGTGAGACGCACGTATGGCGGCGTGCTCGACCAGTCGAGGGTGCCCATCCCCGGACGCGGCATTACCGGCCTCCTCTAACGGCGAGGCCGGCGTGCCGACGGATCTCGTTGAGCAGGTCCTCATCGGGATCATCGGTGGGCTCCGACAGCGTGATCCGGGCTCCTGCTTGGATGAACCCGGCCTTTACGTCGCCCCACCGCGCGATCCTCTTCTTGCCGTGCTTCTCGACGGCGAAGGCGCCCTTGCGCGCGAGGCGAAGGTAGGTCTCTCGATCGAAAAGTCCTTCGTCTTGGTCAACGAACGCGTCGTCGTGCGGGACCGTGGCAGAGCGCACCGCGAGTCGGAGACGGGGGACGAGAGCGCGGGCGATATCCTTGGCGACGGCGGCCAGCGGGGCGTCATTATGTGCCCCGGCCAGGGCAGTCCGGACCACACGCGCGACCGCGCGCTCTTCGATCCGACGGGTGCGAACGGCGGCATCGCTGATGTTCGCGAACACATAGGAGATGGGGACGGCCCCTTGGTCGTCCGGAAGACCGATGATGATCTCGAAGTCGATGCCGTCGTGGGGACTCCGGTCGGCGCCCACACTTGCCGGGCCATCCGGCGTGGCCGAGGCCTGAATGGGCTCGGGACCCGGGCGTACGAGATCGGCATTGGCGGCCATGTCCCGCATACGGGGGACGGCGCCTCCGATCAAAGCTTCGGGCGACGTTTCAGTGGGGGCGAGCGGCGGACGCGGCGGCGGCACGATCGCACGTACACCGACACGATCTGCCAAAACCTAGAAATCGGCATGAAAGCCGAGTTCCCAGGACCTTGCGCGCCCTCGCCGTAGTCGTTCGGGAACGGAGGCCCCACGGGCAAGAGACCCACGCCTCCGCATGTAGGGCACGCACGCCACGTCGACCGTGCGCAGAACCCGTGGTCAACGGGCCGTGATCCCGGCGTAGGCGGCCGGACTTGAAAGCGGCCGAGGCTCAGCGAGTCGAAGCGCTACAGATCGAGGCAGTCACCCCGCTCCCGAGCTCGTTCGACCTCCCTCCTGACCCATTGGAGGCGCGTCGCCACGATCCGTCCGGACGCTTGTCGACGCCGAGGGCGCGGTCGATAGCGTTTCACGGCTTCCGCTGTTGCGTGCGCCGGCTCACAGCACCGCACGTTCTGATGGGTTCCCGAAGACGTGCATGGCCAGGAAGTGCGATGTGCCTGGGTACTTGCCTCGGAGGACCTCGTTTGCCAGGTGCGCGGCTTCCGCGACAGTAAACTTCAAGTCCCAAGCTTCGAGGAAGGCCAAGGCCCACGCGCGAGCGACGAGTACGTCAAGGGGCCAGGGGCTGCCGACAACGGTCCGCACACCGCGTTCCAGAAGGGCGTACGGTGCCCCCCGTACAGATGCAGAAAGGTTATCGGCGTCGACCCTTCCACCGCTGCATACGAGAAGCACGACGACTCCCGCATCGGTCAACACGTCCGCCATGTCGTCGAATGAAAATTGTCGATTCAGATCATCGGCAACGGCGCGGAAAAAACCGTTGCTCGCCCAGACGGAGCCATGGCCGCCCACGACCGCAAGATCCGGGCGACGCAGCTTGCTCGGCAGCGTAAGCGCGCTGTGGACAACAAAGCCCCGCTGCGTCAGGTCAGGTTCGAGCTCGTTTCGTAGGACCGTGATTGGCGTCAATTCGGCCTGGTCTCCCGGGTCAGGCAAAAACCAGGCCACTCGCTGACCGCTAGGCACACGCACCGCCTCCCGCGTCGCGCGTAGCCATGTCAATGAAGGCACGGTGGCAGCAGGCCCATGGGTCCCAACAAGGTCACCGGCCACTTGTAGCAAGTTGATGGGCAGATCGGCGATAGCGTGGTCAAGGAGGAAGACGGACGTACCAACTGGCCGGTCGGCGCTAGTTCCCATCCCGGCAACGGAGCTGCGCACGTAGGTGAGACTGAGGTTCTCCGGGCGAGCCGGATCGTTGTACGCAAATGGATGCAACTTGTGCCACGCTCGAACAGCAGCCGGGTCAAAGACCTTTGTGTCTTCGAGAAACGGCGGCTGCAAGCCTTCCGCGGTGCTCGAGACCCGCACGAGCCGATCATCGCGAGTCGTCCCAAGCGCGTGGAGCTCAAAGCCCTCGGCCCTGAGGTCCGAAGCGACGACTGAAATGGCCCCGGGATCATCCAGCAGTATCACCAGGGTGTTCCTGTCGTCGCCCCTTGGACTGCTCGGTGGGCGAACCTGATGATTCGCAGACAATTCGATAGCGAGTAGGACGCCGCGGCTGTCGCCAGCAGACGCGAGCGACTCGAAAGCACGGGTCGAAGCGGCGTGCACAAACCACATGTCAGTACCGATATCGGACGACTGCCGTGCGCCCACGGCGAGGGCGGCCAAGTGAAGCAAATCGGCTGACTTCGGCGCCTCCTTAGCGACTATCCTGGTTATGAGTGCCCGCTCCTCGTCGAGCTGACCGATCACGTCTTCCAGCGCGTCGTGCAACGCCACCGAGACTGTGCGACCACGTCGCGCCAAGGCTTGGGTGACCTCGGCGGCTAGCATCGCCGATGGGAACAGATCGTCCTTCGCTGCGTGCGCTTCCCGACATGACGCCACCGCTGCCAACGACAGTTCGTCAAGCGCGGCGTCAACCTTCTCTCCGTCCTCTTGAGCGATATGCTGCAGCCTGCTCAGGAGGATGGTGTTGTCGAGGTGGCGAAGCCTCGGTTCGAGCACGGCGACCTCGGCATGGCGGGCGAAGTTCCGTGCGCGCACAAGTTCAGCGTGCGCCGCGTCAAGGAGTTGTAGATCCCGAAGGAGCCGGACGCGAAGGAGCATCTCCTGTACGGCCCGCAGGGAAGTGATCTCCGACGCGCCGGTGCGCATGGCGCAGATCCACCCCAGCGCTCCCTCGAGCGGATTGTGAGAGCGAGCGTAGGCGTCCGCGAAGGCGCACCACGCAGCGCGGCGCGCGCCAGCTGTTCCGCCCCGAGCTCGGAGGAGGGCATTCTCAGCCAAATCGCGGGCACCCTGATAGTCGCCAACGATAGCGAGCGCCGACGCAGCGACGCCGAGAATCTCGTAAGCTTCGCCGTCAGTTCCGCAGTGATCGGCCACATCGCAGGCGATCCCGGTCCAAACAAGAAGGGCTTTTCGCTCGGCCTCGCCACGGCCGAGTGTTTCCGCCATGTACCTCGCCACACCTAGGATTTTGGGCCTCAGCTCTTTGCAACGCTCGCCCCTCAGCGCGACGGGAAGCCCATCGGGCGTCGAGATCACTCGCGGGCTAACACACGCGGCGTCATAGCTGGCTGCGAAAGCAAGCACCTCGTCGTCGCCGTGCGTTGCCTCGGGAAGAGACGTCTCCGCGAGCAGAAGAAAGGGCGCCGGAGGAGCATGGACAAAGGCAGCGATCAGGAACTGCGCTCCGAGGTCGCCGGTGCACTCGCGATCGAGCACACCAGTGAGCGTGACCCGGGTCTCCCCGTCTTCGGGATGCTCGCTGAGGTAGGCAAATACTTGTGGTACGCGGTCAAGTAGCGCGTGCAGAGCGAGTGTGTGGAGCGAGTGAGCGGTCCCGTCTTCCACATCGCTTGCCGGAACGGAGAGCGCCCAACGACGGAGCGCTTCAACCACCAAGCGGGCCGCTGCTCGCATCGGATCAGCATTCGCTGGCACCACGTGCGGAGGAGCGAAGCCAGGGTATCTGCGTTCTAGCTCCGCAGCGGCTGTCACGCCGAGGCTATTGAGCTCAAGCCTTGAGGCTATCTGGACGACCGCGCTCAGTTCGGAGGGGCCTGCATTGTCAGAGGCTAGCGCCGCCGTCGCGAGAGCCGTGCCCTGCTCCACGTTTGCGCCATCGATGGCAATGCGCGCGGCGTCCACGCGAATGGCGGCGTGAGAGGCCGTTTGGAGCTTGTCGAAGTGCGGGCCAAGGAGTACCGCCGCGTGCGCTCCGCGTCCAGCAGCGAACAGACATTGTGCCTTGACCAGAGCCCGATTTAACTCAGAGATATCCAGGGCATCGATTTCCGGAAAGAACGATTCATCTCGACCGCGCCGCGCGGCGGTAACCCAATCGTCCCTTCGATGCACGAGATCCATTTCAGCGCGACGCGGAACATCGATCACGAACAAGGCTCCAGGTATCCTCTGAAGTCGCTCGATCGCGGCCGGCAGGAGCGGCGGGTCAACGCCGGTTACCAATAGTAGGTAGAAATGTCGCTCGTGGGCTGCGGCCTCCATCGATGCAGCCACCGCGACGAGACTGTCCACCCAGAGATCTTCTTGATGACGGAGGCGGATCCGATCGCCGAAGACGGTTTGGTGTCCAGTAGGCACGCCAGGGGTCGAAGGATGGTCCGACGGGAGGTAGGCGGTCGCGCGCGCCACGATGACCGCGGCCCCTCTCGGGACGTCGTCTAGCGCGGCAAGAAGCCCTTCGACGTTTAGCGGCATTGCTTCGCGAACGTCGAGCCTCTCGAGATCGTTGTCGACGGGCCGGCTAGCAGAGACGGCGACTAGAAGGTCCGCGCATTTTGAGCGCAGGTCCTTCGCTGCGGTCGCGCCTCCGGGACAGACGATCCTCACCTGAGGAAAGGATGGGGTGGTGGAGCCTTCTTCGACCCGTCCGAGAAGCAGGAGAACGGCAGAAGCAAGCAAGTCTCCGGGCTCGCCAGCCGAGCACACGACGTCAACCGCTCCGGGCGCGAGTGGGGTCTGCTTGAAGAAACTGAGCATTGGCCCCAGGAACGCGTGACCTGCGGGTTGGCGGTCCATGCTCGCAGCAAGATGCCTTGTTGTCCGAGGAGACGCGAGCCTCGGCGCCGCGGCGAAAGAGCAGGCTCAAACCGGTCGCGGTTTCTCAATTCGTTGCGCGGGGATGGGACCTGTTGCGAGCGACGATGGGCAGAGCGGAGCGAGCCGGCCGTCGAACCCGGCCCTTTCGTCCCGTACCCCACGAACCCGGCGTCTTGCGAAGGTCCGCCCGGCTGACCTCACATAGCTCGCCGTTGGTCGACCTGGCACAGTCGAGGGCGCGTGGCACACATGCAAGGGGTGGCCCAAACCAAGGCCTTTTGGCGCACTCGCAACCTTTCCAGTGTTCTGTTGCGAGTTGCGTTCAGGTGAGACCCGACGGCCATCCCGCTCTCGGTAGCTATGTCTCGAGATGGGGTCTCCGGCCTCGCGATCCGCAGTCCAAGCTCGCGTTCGTATTCGGTCTGGATATGGAGGCCCTGGGCGGAGGCCAGTGCACGAGGAGCCCATGGGCCCGTACACTCGACGTGTGGAGCTCGCCGCATTCGATCCCATGGGCACCCTCGCCGGGGACTACGGCAGCGCCGTGCTGCACCTGGCGTGGGCCATCGATCGGAAGCGACGCAGCCGGCTATTGCTGGCCGGCGCCGTGGAGCTCCTGCCCACCGAAATGCCGCCCCCGGAACCGCAGGGTGAACGCTGCGACAAGCTAAGCCACAACTTCTTCCTTTACGCGCGCGAGGTTGTCGCGCCCCCCGAGCGCGCGCTTGCGTGGTTCGAGGACGCGGCGGCCGGACGCGCCGTGCG
>Ga0209274_10001276_pt1 | contig 13085 bp, 10 predicted proteins | sample HubBroMetageREF1_FD_188343 | JGI IMG/M metagenome (GOLD analysis project Ga0209274, IMG submission 188343) | Reference soil microbial communities from the Hubbard Brook experimental Forest, New Hampshire, USA - Hubbard Brook CCASE Soil... | ecosystem: Environmental > Terrestrial > Soil >...
CGGGGCCGCCGGCGGCCTCGGCGCCGCGATGGCCCGCATGCTGGCGCGCCATGGCGCAAAGGTTTACCTCACCGATCTTGACCAAGCCGCGGTCGGCGCGTTGGCCGCCCGCATCAATGCGGACCTGGACGCCAGGATGGCTTGGTCCGCGGTTCAGGATGTGGCGGTTGAAACGCAATGGCAGAGCGTGCTGACGGCGGCAAACGCCGCGATGGGCGGGCTGTCGGTGTTGGTCAACAACGCCGGCATCGGCGTGATCGGCGGCGTGGAAAGCCTTGAGCACAGGGATTGGCAGCGCGTGATGAGCGTCAATGTCGATGCCACCTACTACGGCTGCAAGTACGCGCTGCCGCTGCTGCGGGAGAATCAGCCGGCTTCGATCATCAACATATCGTCGCTGGCGGCGTTCAAGGTCGACCCCAGTTATACGGCATACAACACCGCCAAGGCGGCGGTTGCGGCACTCACCAAATCGGTGGCGATTGATTGCGCGCGGCAGAAGATCGACGTGCGCTGCAACTCGGTGCATCCCTCGTTCATCCGCACCGGCATCGTCGAACCTCTCTTCAAGCAGCTAGGCGAAGAGGAAGCAACTCGCAAACTCACGCGCGGCATTCCAATGAAGCGGCTGGGCGAAGTCGACGATGTCGCCTATGCCGTGCTGTATCTCGCCTCCGACGAGAGCCGCTTCGTCACGGCCGCGGAAATGCGAATCGACGGCGGCGCCTCGGCGGTTTAACGGTTCAATACCAAAGGTGACCCTCATGTCCACGATCAATCGGCAACTCCGTCTCAAGCATCGTCCGGAAGGGTTGGTAAGGCGCGAGGACTTCGACCTGGTCCGGGAGTCGATCGATGAGCTCAAGGACGGCGAGATTTTGGTTCGCGTGCTGTATATCTCGATGGACCCGACCAACCGGGTGTGGATGCGCGACATTCCGCAGTACATGCCGCCGGTCGCCATAGGAGAGGTGATGCGTGCGGGTGGCATCGGGCGGGTGGTCAAGTCGCGATCGTCGCAGTTCAACGAAGGCGATTTGGTTCACGGTCTCGTCGGCTGGCAGGACTACCTCGTGATTCATGAGAGCGCGGCCGTTGCCTACGTGCGACTGCCGGCAGATCCCGGCATCCCGTTGCCGCGGCTGCTCGGCGCCTGCGGCACGAGCGGCGTGACCGCTTACTATGGGCTGACCGACATCACACCGGTGGAAGCAGGCGAGACGCTAGTCGTGTCCGCAGCGGCCGGCTCGGTGGGATCGGTTGCGGGGCAGATCGGCAAAATCAGGGGCGCGCGAGTGGTCGGCATCGCAGGAGGGGCGGATAAATGCCGATATCTGGTTGATCAGCTTCGCTTCGATGCCGCAGTCGACTACAAGGCGCAAGACTGGAAAAAGGCGCTGAAGGAAGCAACGCCGAACGGCATCCACGTGAACTTCGAGAATGTCGGCGGCGAGATCATGAAGGCCGTGCTGTCGCGCATGGTCCTGCACGGCAGGGTGGCATTGTGCGGTCTAATCTCGGGCTACACCGGCGAATCCAAGCCCGGGGATGACTTCAGTGTGATCGTCGTCAAACGCCTGACTGTGCGCGGCTTTCTGGTGTTCGACTATAAGAATACCAAGCAAGCCGTGCATGCGCTGAGCGGGTGGATTCGGGAAGGCAAACTCAAAGCCGAAGAGACCGTCGTGGATGGCCTCGAAGATGCGCCGCTCATACTCAATCGCCTCTTCGACGGATCGCACAGAGGCAAGTTGGTGTTGCGCGTCGATGCGTGACGCGACGACAAATTAGTAGAAACGGGGAATCGGTCCAAGCTGCGGGGTCGTATTGTCCCCCAAATCGAGGAATACCTCGTCGACGTAGCACCAACCCCATCCCTCCGGTGGGTCGTAGCCTTCAATGACAGGGTGATGAGTCGCGCGAAAGTGATTGGTGGCGTGATGATTCGGCGAGTCATCGCAACAACCTACATGACCGCAACGTCGGCACAAGCGCAGGTGAACCCACTCGCTGCCACTCTTGAGACATTCCTCGCACCCGCGAGCGCTTGGGGTAACCTTCTTGATTGAATCGAGATGGCCGCAGGTTTTACTCATCGCAGGCTCCTATTGCGTCAACTCCGGATTTTAATCCTGCACCGCGGATTATTGAAGCATCGGGTAGGATTGCGCTGTTATGAAGGATCCTCCAGCTAACTCCCAACCGCATGCAAGCGCCCCGCCAGGGTCGCCGTTTCGTCATCGGGCGTTCGCTGTGATCTGGATTGCGACGGTGGTCTCGAACATCGGCGGCTGGATGTACAGCATCGCTTCCGGCTGGCTGATGACGAGCCTTGACCCGAACGCTTTTGTCGTTTCGCTGGTACAGGTTGCAAACAGTCTGCCGATGTTTTTGTTTGCGATTCCGGCGGGTGCGCTTGCGGATATCGTGAATCAGCGGCGCTTTTTGATCGTCGGTGAGTCGACCATCACCATTGTCTCGGCCGCGTTTGCCGCGCTTGTCTGGCTTCATCTGGTCGGGCCGGTCAGCTTGCTGGTATTTAGTTTCATTGTGACCGTCGGTTCGGCCATGACTGCCCCCGCCTGGCAGACGGTCGTGGCGCAGCTGGTGCCCAGATCGGATTTACCTTCCGCTGTCGCTGCCAACAGCGTGGGCATCAACGTCAGCCGCGCGATCGGTCCGGCGATCGGCGGCGTCCTCATCGGAGCGCTGGGAATTGCCGCTCCCTTCTGGGTCGACGCCTTCAGCAACGTCGGGGTCATCGCGGCTCTCATTTGGTGGCGCGCGCCAAGGACCGGCGACTCGCCGCTGCCGCCCGAACCCTTCGGGAGCGCAATACGCACCGGGCTTCGTTACGTCAGATATAGCCCCTATCTTAGAGCGACGCTGGTTCGCGCCACCGCATTCTTCGTATTCGGCAGCGCCTACTGGGCACTCTTGCCGTTGGTGGCTCGCTCGCAGATCGCGGGCGGCCCTGCGCTGTATGGCGTGCTGCTGGGTATTATTGGCGCCTCCGCTGTGGGCGGGGCCTTCGTGCTGCGACGGCTGCGGGACAAGCTGGGAGCGGACTCGCTGGTTGCGGCCGCAACCGTCGGCACAGCGATCGCAACCGCGTTGTTTGCCTTGGCCCACGACCCGGCGACGGCAGTTATCGCCAGCTTAATTGCGGGCGCCTCTTGGATCGCCGCTGTCGCCAGCCTGAATGTCTCGGCGCAGATTGCCCTGCCCGAGTGGGTTCGCGGGCGGGGTCTCGCCATGTATGTGACTGTGATGTTTGGCGCATTGACCATCGGCAGCGCGATTTGGGGTGAACTTGCCGTCATTGTCGGATTGCCCGCGGCGTTGCTTCTCGCAGCGGCAGGCGCGGTAATTGCGATTCCCCTGACCTGGCACTGGAAATTGCAGGCGGTTGCGGGTGTTGATTTCTCGCCCTCCATGGCGTGGCCGGACCCGATCACGACTCACGCGATTGAACCGGACCGGGGCCCAGTTCTGGTGGCTGTCGAATACCGTATCGACCCACAGAACCGCAAGGCGTTTCTACATGCGGTGGGTCAAAATTCCCGCCAGCGCCGCCGCGACGGCGCTTACGACTGGGGTATTTTTGAGGACCCGGCCGACGATGGTCGCTACATCGAGACCTTTATGACGGACTCCTGGCTCGAACATTTGCGGCTTCACCGGCGCGTGACCATGAGTGATCGCGTTTCAGAGCAGGCTGTGCGTCGGTTTCAAATCGGCGACGGGCCAAAGACGACGCACCTGATCAGTGCGCAAAGGGACTAGTCAGTGGCGGTGGCGCCCCCACTATGGGGGATATACTGATGCACGCGTGTATCGGTAAATCCGGCTTGCGAAGTCCTTGAGGAGGCATCCATGAGCGATATCAGGCGCAGCGCCGAGCGCGGCTTTGCCGATCACGGTTGGCTCAAGTCGTTTCATACGTTTTCGTTTGCGGACTACTTTGATCCCGAGCACGTGGAGTTTGGGCCGTTACGGGTCATCAATGAAGATCGGGTTGCGGCGGGAAATGGCTTCGGCACCCATGCGCACCGCGACATGGAGATCATCAGTTATGTGCTGGCCGGTGAGCTGGCGCATAAAGACTCGATGGGTAACGGCTCGACTATCCGGCCGGGTGACGTGCAGCGCATGAGCGCCGGAACCGGGATACGGCACAGTGAGTTCAATCCCTCTCAGAGTATGGAAACACATTTTCTGCAAATCTGGATTCAACCCAACGTCGCCAACATCATACCCAGCTACGAAGAGAAGCGCTTCCCCGATGAAGAGAAACGGGGACGGTTGCGGCTCATCGTCTCACCCGATCGCGCCGAGGGATCATTGCTGATCCACCAAGATGCCTGCATTTATGCGGGCCTATTCGACGGTGCAGAAGAGCAGGCGCTACGCGTCAAGCCGGGTCGCCGCATCTACGTACATGTGGCACGCGGACGCCTGACCGCAAACGAAATAGCCCTCAATGCCGGCGATGCGATGAAGATTACTGTGGGCGCGAGCGTGAACATCGGTCAGGGGCACGATGCGGAAGTGTTGGTATTTGACTTGCCGGGCGTTTAGCGGTCTTAGGCGGCTCGACCGATGCACTGCTTCAATCGCTCGATGAGCCAGCGACCCGCAGGTCCCGGTGGTTTGGCAGTCAAATAAACGGCAAACATCGGCAGTATCAGTCCGTCTTGCGGCAAATCTTCAATCGACAGTTTGACGAGTCGGCCTTGGCGTAGATCCTGCTCCACTGCATGCACCGGCATGCCGCCCCAGCCCAACCCTTTAAGGAGAAATGCGTGCTTTGCAAACAAATCGCCCAATCGCCATGTGAGCGGCGACATCACGCCAAACTCCCGTCCAGCCGTGAGGTCGGATCTGTCCGTCAATACCAGTTGGACATGCTTGGCGAGTTCTGTTTTTGGAATTGCACCATTAAGCATCGCCAGCGGATGTTCACCGGCAGCAACCATGACCATCTCAACCCCCTGCAAGCGCTCCAGAGTCATCGAGTCCGGAACGATCGGTAGGGAGCCGACGACTCCCAAGCTGCAGCGGCCGTCGAGCACGGGTTTGTAAGCGCCCCCGAGCGCTTCAACGTACAGCCGCAGCGGCGTGCGGGGAAATCGATCCCTGAATTCCTTGGCCGCCTCGGTAATCGCAGCAATCGGAAACAGCACGTCCACGACTGCCGACAGCTCGGACTCGAGGCCCCCGGAAATTCCTTTCGCGCGTGCCTTGAGCAGATCTACATTGGCCACGACACTGCGCGCATCGGCCACCAAGAGAACTCCGGCGGGCGTGAGCTTGGGATAACGCTCCGAACGGTCGAAGAGCACCACCCCGATCTGCGCTTCGAGATTGCTGACAAGTTCACTGACTGCGGACTGGGCGCGGTGCAGGCGGCGCGCGCCGGCCGAAAAACTGCCCTCATCCACCGCGGCGATGAATGCCCTCAATTGGTCCAAAGAGACGCCGTCCAGCACGGTTTAGATCCTATGTATCGGATATTTAGATGGATAGTATCGCAACATAACGGCTATTCATGGGATAGCTGCCGGCGCAGGATACGCCTCAGATACGGTTTTCGCCAACGAGAGGTTCGACCATCATGAAGCTCCTTCACATCGATTCCAGCGTTCTTGGGACCCATTCAGCCAGCCGCGCGCTTTCGGCGGAAATTGTCGCGAAACAAGTCGAGCTGCACCCTGGCATCCAGGTGACGTACCGGGATTTGGCGGCCGATGCAGCCTTGCACCTGTCGTCGGCGCACTTGGCGGCCTGGCAAGGCGGCGCGGTGGAGGACTCGGTGCTCGGTGCCGACCTGGCGAAGGGCGGGGGCTACTTAGAGGAGCTCTTTGCCGCGGACGTGATTGTGATCGGCGCGCCCATGTACAACTTCTCGATTCCGAGTCAACTCAAGGCGTGGATCGACCGCGTCGTCGTTGCCGGAAAGACTTTCCGTTATGGCGCCAATGGCGCGGAAGGTCTGTTGAAGAACAAGAAAGTATTCATCGCGTCTTCGCGCGGCAGTGTGTACGCGCCAGGCTCTCCGGCAGCGGCTTTCGAGCACCATGAGAGTTATCTCACCGGCGTGCTGTCCTTCATCGGATTGACGGATGTCAGCATCGTCCGAGCGGAGGGACTTGCGCTTGGAGCAGACGCCAGAGAGGCCGCCATGTTGAATGCGCGCGCGAATATCAGGGCGATGGCTGCGTAACCTGTGCGTTTTGGATCCCGGTGGCGCGCCGGGATCGATTCATCATCTTTCGGTTCGAAGCTTGGCGATCTCAGACGCCGCGATCATCGAGGCTTGGGCACCGAAGCGGGCTGTGGTGTAGTTGGAAACGGCGGCTATCTCCGCATCCGAGTAAGCCGCACCGAAAGCCGGCATAACTACCAGCCCGGTTGCGCTGCGGCGCTGAGCGCCAGAGAGTACGATCTGCGCAACATTGATCGCCGTCGGATCATTCACTGCACGCGTGCCGGTCAGGGTCGCAAAGCGCATCAATGGGCTCACTCCGCTCCAGCTATGACAGCTAACACAGGCTTCCGCGAATACGGCTTTGCCGAGCAAGTCGCCACTCGGCGCGCCTTCGCGATGCGATATCGCGGCCGGTGTTTCCTTCGGTGCTGCCAGATCCGATGTCTCGATCGGAGGCACGGAGCGTAGATAGACCACCATGGCGGCGATGTCACTGGAGGCGAGCTGGCTCAAACTCTTGTCGACGGCTTCTCCCATCGGGCCTGCCGCCGTTCCGTGGCCGTCAGCGTGACCGGTGGCCAAATACGCTGACAGATCGGTATCGCTGAATGCTCCGACGCCGCTGCGTGCGTCGGCAGTGATGTTGTACGCGCGCCAGCCCGCCTGTGTGGCGCCTGCGAACTTGCGTCGATTATCGAGCGCCTGGAAGAGATTACGCGGGGTGTGGCATTCGCCGCAGTGGGCCATCGCCTCGACCAGATACGCGCCCCGATTCCATTCCGGACTCTGCGCGGGGTTGGCCTCGAAACGTCGGTCCGGGTTGAACAACAACGACCAGATGCCCATGAGCCAACGCTGATTGAACGGAAACACCAAGTCGTTGCTGGGCGCGCGAGCTTTCGTCGGATCAAGACTGAACAGATACGCCTTGATTGCCAACGCATCTGCGTCCGTCATATAGGTATAGCTGGGATAGGGCATCGCCGGGTACAGGCGCGTGCCATCGGCTCGAACACCATGACGCAGAGCCTGCAGAAAGTTCTCGTCGGTGTAGCGGCCGATGCCCGTATCCGAATCGGGCGTGATGTTCGTGGAATAGAGGACCCCAAAAGGCAGCACGAAGGCGAGACCACCGGCAAACGGAGCGCCACCCGGGGCTGTATGGCAGGCTTCGCAGTCCGCGGCATGGGCGAGGTACGCGCCACGCTGTATGAGCGAGGCCTGGGCAATCGTTGCGGGAACACCGGTGGGATCAGGCCCGCGATAGTCAGCCAACCGCACGCCGCGGCCCGAGGCGAAGTGCATTGGACCGGGCGCGACGACGATCCATAGGAACGCGACAATCAGGACGACGATGATGACCGCGAGTGCCAGGTATCCCTTATGCGACAACAATCGGTGGGGCGTGTTCATGCGGGCTTTTTTCCGGCCAGCAGGCCCCGATCGATGGGTAACTGCCGCAACCGAACGCCGGTGGCGGCGAACAACGCGTTCGCGAGTGAAGGCGCTGCCGCCACGGTACCGGGCTCACCGATGCCCCCCGGAGCCTCGTCGCTTGGGATTAGATGAACTTCGATTGACGGCGCCTCGTCAATCCGCATCATCCGATAGTCGTTGAAATTGCTTTGCTGAACGCGACCCTTGGCAATGGTGATCTGGCTGTGCAGAGCAGCGGTAAGGCCGAAGATCAGGCCGCCTTGGATTTGCGCCGCGATCGTATCCGGATTGACGGCAATGCCGCAGTCCACCGCGCAGACGATTCGCCGGACCTTGACCTCACCGTTCCGATCGACCTCCGCTTCGGCGATCGTGGCGAGGTGGCTACCGAAGACGCTTTGGACCGCCACCCCCCGACCAACGCGCGCGGGCAGTGGCGAACCCCAGCCGGCCTTTGCGGCAGCCAGTTCAAGGCAGGCTCGCAGACGTGGCGCGCCATGCAACTGATCAAGCCGGAATTGCACCGGATCCTTTCCCGCCCTGTGGGCCAGCTCATCGACGAAGCTTTCAATGACAAAGATATTGTGTGTCGGGCCCACGCCGCGCCAGAAGCAGGTTGGGACCGCCGGGGGCTCCTGACGCACGTACTCGACGTGAATGTTCGGAACGTCGTAGGGGAAATCGACCGCGCCGTCGACCGCATCTGCGTCCAGGCCTTTAACGAAAGCGGGCGGTGCGAATCGTGCCAGGATTGAGGACCCAACGACCCGATGCCTCCACGCAGTGATCTTCCCGTCCGTCAGCACAGCCGCGAAGCGGTCGAAATATACCGGCCGATACATCGCCTGCTGGATGTCTTCCTCGCGCGTCCAGACGATCTTGACCGGACCGTCGACTTTCTGTGCAATTCGTACGGCCTTCGCAATCATGTCAACTTCCAGCCGTCGGCCGAATCCTCCGCCGATCAGGTGGTTGTGAACGATGACTTTGGCGAGCGGCAGGCCCGTAAGCTTCGCTGCGACCGCCTGCGTTCGGGTGATGACCTGATTACCCACCCAGATCTCACATGCGTCCGGCCGCACGTGAACCGTACAGTTCATCGGCTCCATGGGCGCGTGCGCGAGAAAAGGAACGTGATAGGTCGCTTCGATCTTTGTGCTGCTTAGGGCCTTGTTGATGTCGCCGATCGATTTGGCGACAACCCCATCGCGGTCACCCGCGGCTCTGATCTGGTCGAAAATCTGCTCACTGCTAACCGCAGCATTCTGGCCATCGTCCCATTGGATCTGCAGTGCATCGAGGCCCTTTTTAGCGGCCCACATGTGATCGCCAACGACTGCAACCAAATCATCGAGCACTACGACTTGGCGCACGCCAGGGATGTCCCGGGCGCCCGCTTCATCGACATGGGCGAGCTTTCCTCCAAACACCGGGCTTGCCCTTAAAGTCGCGAACTTCACCCCTGGCGGCATGGCGTCGATGCCAAACAGGGCCCGACCGTTGACCTTATCCGGTGAATCCAGCCGTCGCGCCGGTGTCCCGATCAGCTGAAAATCCTTGCGAGCCTTCAGCGTTGGGTTTTTGGGCGGAGTCGCATGGGCTGCGCGATCGATCAGCGCCCCATACGCAAGCCGCCGGCCGCTCGGCTCGTGAATGACCTCACTGTTGGCGGTCCGACAGGTGCCGGGATCCACGCGCCAAGTGGCCGCGGCAGCCTCGACCAGCATCGCGCGCGCACTGGCACCCGCCTTGCGCATGGGCATCCAGAAGACCCGGATCGATGTCGAACCGCCCGTGACCTGGAAGCCCAGGGCGGGATTCGTATAGAGCGCATCGTTGGGCGGGGCAGCCTCCACAGCCACGTGCCGGAAATCGACGTCCATCTCGTCGGCCAGAATCTGCGAAATGGACGTGTAGATGCCCTGCCCCATTTCGACCTGGCACATGATCAACGTGACGGTACCGTTGCGATCGATGCGGATGAACGCGTCGGGCGCAAAGAGTGCAGCGGCCGATCCGGTTTGCTCTGCGGTGTGGGCGCGCGGCAGCGCAAAGCCGAGCAGCAGCCCGCCGCCGGCAGTGACGCTGACCTTGAGGAACTCGCGGCGGGAGACTGCAGCGTCGAGGCCATTGAATGAGGCGCCCATGAGCTAGGAAGCTCCCGCGGCTTGCTTGATGGCCGCGCGGATGCGCACATAGGTCCCGCAACGACAAATGTTTCCGGCCATTGCCGCGTCGATATCCGCGTCATCGGGGTGCGGTGTGCTCTTCAACAGAGCGGCGGCCGCCATGACCTGTCCGGACTGGCAATAGCCACATTGGACGACCTCGAGCTCGAGCCAGGCCTTCTGTATCTTCGCGCCCTCCGGAGTTTCGCCGATCGCCTCAATCGTTGTGATAGCTCGATCTTGGATCGAGCCGATCGGGAGCAAACAGGATCGGACAGCATTACCATCCAGGTGCACCGTGCACGCGCCGCACTGGGCGATGCCGCATCCGAACTTGGTTCCGGTCAGCCCCAGAAGGTCTCGCAGAACCCATAGCAAAGGCGTGTCATCGGTGGCTTCGACCGAATGCACTTGGCCGTTAATACGCAGATTGATCATGGGCGCGTCTCTCGGCAGATTTTCGCATACGCTGCAGTTTCGCGGGTTCAGGTATTTTGCCCACCGACCGCAGATATTTACAAGAAATGGTGGGTTAGTGCTAGACGAGGGTTATCCGCCTCGGGCCGCATTCCAACAAACCGCTTGCCGCTCCCCAGTCCAGATGATGAAATGCAAACATGTAACGGAGGCCAGGAACAAGAGCCCGACATCCCGCCATGAGTACTCCGAACGTCGACTGGAACAAGGTGTTTGAATTCGCATGGCGGATTCTGGTGTTCATCGTGGCCATCGGAATCATCGTCGTCGTGTCGACGAATTGGACCCGTTGGGAGGGCGGGACAGGATGGCAGAGAACGAACGATGCCTACCTGCAAGCGGATCTCACGCCCATTACAGCGAAGGTGGCCGGCTACGTCCGCGACCTTCCCATTCAGGATTACGAACATGTGCACAAGGGGCAGGTTCTGGCGCAATTGGACGACGTTGACTATCGCGCCGCCGTCGCGCAGACGGAGGGCCTCGTTGCCACCGCCTTAGCGCAGGTCGAGGTGCTCAAAGCCCAGCATGAGCTGCAGCTCGCGAACGTCGAGGCTGCCCACGCGGTGGTGGCCTCCACGACGGCCTCCCTGGATCAGAACAGCCGGGATCTTGCGAGGGATCACCGTCTTCTCGAGACCGGTTCTTCATCCACCGAGGCCGGCGAAAAGCTGGCAACCGCGCACGATCAGCTCGAAGCTCAGATTGCCCAAAACAAGGCACAGGCACTGGCCGCGGGGCGTCAACTCGCGGTCCTCGAAGCGCAGATCTCGCAAAGCGAGGCGACGGTGGCCGCGCAGCGCGCCGCACTCGATGCAGCCAAGCTCAATCTGGGGTACACCACCATCACGGCCACGCAGGACGGCGTGATCGGGCAGCGGCAGGTCAAGCCGGGGCAGTTGGTGGGCGTGGGAAGTCAAATTACGACGCTCACACCTCTGCCGAAGGTGTGGGTCATCGCGAATTATAAAGAAACGCAGCTGACTCACATGGCGGTCGGCCAACGCGCGGAAATCACGGTCGATACCTTTCCGGGACATACACTGCGCGGACATTTGCAGGCGTTTGCGCCCGCGTCGGGCGCCGAATTCGCGCTTCTGCCGCCCGACAATGCGACGGGCAATTTCACCAAGGTGGTGCAGCGCATCGCGGTGAAGATCGTTATTGACGATGCGGACGGGCTTGCCGATCGACTCGTGCCCGGCATGTCGGTGGAAGCCAAGGTCGACGCAAGAGGTCGCTGATGAACGCAGCCGCGCCGGTGCAGGGATCTGGCGTGACCGCGCCGACGCTGCCGTCCCCGCCGACATCCATTCCCTGGCTCGGACTCGTCGCCGTTCTCATGGGCACCTTCATTTCGACCCTGAACGGACGGCTGTCCACCTTCGGTCTTGCCGACATTCGCGGCGCCGTGGGGGCCGGATTCGACGAGGGGGCATGGATCACGACGGCGCAGACCACCGCGCAGATGTTCGTTACTCTCGCGGCCATCTGGATGGGTGCCGCCTACGGCCCGCGGCGGGTGTTGATCGGCGCCTCCATTGCGTTCGCAGTCATTTCCCTGTTGACCCCCTATTCGCCGACTTTGCCGGTGCTGCTGGCGATGCAGTTTCTCGGCGGACTGGCCTCGGGATTCTTCATACCGCTCACCTTGAGTTTCATATTGCTCAACACGCCTCCCAAGTATTGGGCGTATGGCATTGCGCTCTATGCGCTGAACCTCGAGCTGTCGCTCAACATATCAGCCTCACTCGAGGGCTGGTACGTCGAACATCACTCGTGGAGATGGATCTTTTGGCAGAACGTGCCGCTCGCGCTGATCATGTCGCTGTGCCTGCGGCGTGGAATGGCGATCAAGCCGATCACCACACGCCCGCCGTCGGATGTGTTCGCTCTGCTGGCGGGCGGCTCGGGACTGGCGTTGATTTATGCGGCCCTCGATCAGGGCAACCGCCTCGACTGGCTCAACTCGGGACTGGTGTGGGGATTGATGTCGGCCGGCGTTCTGCTGCTAGTGGCCTTTTTGATCCATGAGGCGCTCACTCCTCGGCCGCTTCTGAATCTCAGAGTCCTGTTCGGCAAGCCGATGCCGAGCCAATTTCTCTTGATCGCCTTTCTGCGCCTGACCATCCTCTCGACGGCCTATCTGATCCCCTTGTACCTGGGTTCAGTGCGCGGCTTTCGCGCCTTGGAGGTGGGCGACACCCTCATCTGGATCGCGGCTCCACAGCTCATTATCTGTCCGCTCGCGGCGTTGATGCTGCGCCGATCCGATCCAAGGTTGGTAGCGTGCATCGGTTTCATCTTCATCAGCGTCGGCTGTCTCATGGTGGCCTACACCCTGACCCCGATCTGGGGTTCCGAGCAGTTTCTCCCCTCGCAGTTGCTTCAAGCCGCCGGCCAGAGCTTCGCTCTGTCCGGCGTCATCTTCTTCGGAATTCTTCACTTGAGACCCCAAGATGCGCTCACCTTCGGTGCCATGCTGCAAACCGCGCGGCTCATGGGCGGAGAGATCGGCACGGCGTTCGTGACGACTCTGGCTCGAGTGCGCGGACAGGTGGCCTCCAACTTGCTCGGACAGCACGTACGGATAGGCGACCCTCAAGTCATCCAGCGGGTGAGGGCCTACGGCACCGCGACAACGAAGGTCGTGGACCCAGTCGGCGCCGCTGCTCGCGGCGACCTGGTGTTGGGGAATGTCGTGCGTGCTGCGGCCACCACGCAGGCGGTCATTGATTGTTTCGTCGCCGTGGGCCTGCTGACCGCAGTGACGCTCCTGATCCTGGCAATTC
>Ga0209274_10001277_pt1 | contig 13081 bp, 10 predicted proteins | sample HubBroMetageREF1_FD_188343 | JGI IMG/M metagenome (GOLD analysis project Ga0209274, IMG submission 188343) | Reference soil microbial communities from the Hubbard Brook experimental Forest, New Hampshire, USA - Hubbard Brook CCASE Soil... | ecosystem: Environmental > Terrestrial > Soil >...
CACCATGGCGGCAGCGTTCGCGAACAGGGCGCAACGGACAGCGCGACGTACAACGTCGTTGTTAACCATTAGAGTATTCCTCCCAAAAAGATGCGCGGTACCAAGGCGTTTTACGTACCCAGGGCCTGCCGAGATTTATGGAGCTGTGACGCTCGCTGGGACGAGGCAACCAGCGACAGGCACGGTTGCCATCGCGGCAGGGACGGTTTGCAGCTTTTGCGTTATCAACTGACCGCCCGACTCGCTGTGCTGCAGGCTGCACATGCGAACTCTTTTGCCTACACACCACAGCGCAATCCGCACGCTGCGCGCTGTTGCCAAGCCTGTCGTTGTCCCCATACATCGATGAGGGGCAAGACTAGGGTTAACCGCACGCGTGAGCGTGGATATGTGATGAACCTGTCTGCTGCCGGGCCGAAGGTGTCTAGGCCACTGCCGATCGGCAAGTGACGCCGCTCGCCGTACGATGCAAGCGGAACGCAGCGCAGCCGCACGCGCCGCCGTCGTGCGCGAGAAGAGACAAACTGCGTTGCGAGCGCAGGGACGAACGGTCCCGCTTGTGGGACAGCGGTGGTCGGGCCGCAGCGTTAGTTTTAGTTCTGTGACGATGCGCACGCAGCCAGACCCGGAGCGACACCGCTTCGACCCTCGGCAGAGGGCATTCATCACAAAAATCCTTTTCGATCGAGCCTGATGTTAGTTTGGCCGCGCAATGCTCGCGGATAAGATCGTCCAGGCGTCCGAGATGTTTGCTGTCCAGGACCTGACGACCGGACAGTTGATGAGACTGAGTAACGCGGCGAACTGCGCCGATCAGCTGAGCGCCTGTCCGTTGCGTTTCGTCCTGAGCGATGAACTCACCGCGCTTTGCGCGGAGCTCGCTCTCTCCAGGGGGGCGCCAACCATCGCCTGCGCGGACCTGCTACGCGTTCCGGCGCAAATGCTGTGGATGGAGTGGTGCAATGCGCCGTGGATGAAAGTCCTGCAGCGGTTTGGGATCAGCGAAGACGGCGAGTCGCCCGCAGATCAGGGGCGTCGTGGGGCGCTGATCCGAGCCACCGCGGATGGACGCCGTGGCAGCGTGCGCACGTTCTGGACGGTTGGGGGGGAAGGCGCGGACGTCCTGGCCAGCAGCATGGAGGCCTATTTTGATTTCGACACGCAGGAACACCAGGTGCCCGAACCGCCGGACGATCGGAGCTCAGTCGGGATCAAGGTAGATGACCAGGACTCCGCCAGCGGGGTGCTGGCGCGGTGTTTTCGCTTTCGCTTTGAGCCGACCTGGAAGCAATACTATGCAGGGGTCACGGGGGCAAAAAAACGCGTGTTGCAGCAGCACGCACTCGGAACGATTGCGTTCGATATTCCGGTGCTGCTGAGCTTCCTGCTGTTGTCGGTTTCGCGCACCGGTCTGCCGCGGCAGCAGCGCTCGCTGGAGCGTCTCAACAAACTGCGGCGTCGGGCGGGCAAGAAGCCGCTGCTCGATCACATTCAGGTACATGCGCCGCTACTGCCGGAGTACCTGGCGGCGAGAAATTCGCAAGCTGATGGCGGCAGACGAGGTCCGCGCTTACATCATGTGCGCGGCCACCTGGTGAGGCGCGGGGGCGTGCTCTTCTGGCGGGTTCCGCATCTGCGCGGAAGTGTGCGCTGTGGGCGTGTCCGCACGCGCACCATCATCTGGACGTTTGACAAGCACCCGTCAGACACGCGCGAAGGGATCCCCGCGGCGAAGGTCAACGGTGCACATTGACAAACGCGTGGCGCGCAGGCGGCAGATCACCGCCGGGTGCCCGGTGCAAGACCTCGCGCGATGCCTGGCGCACTTCTGAACCGGAGTGGGGCGGTGTTCAGCCGCCGGCCGTGCTGGGTGACACACCCTTGGGGCCGAGCGGCAATACCCGCAGGATCTGCGCGCGATACTTTGCGCCCGAGCGCAGGCAGGCGCCGCAGGCCATGGTAAAGGTGTACGTGCCCCGCCCGGAACGCTGCGCATACGAAATGGCGCGGACATTGAGCAGCAGCGAACGTTCATGCGTACGAAGCCGTTCGCTGCCAGCACCGCCGTCAGGCGGCTGATGGCATCGCGGCTGATGTATTCGGCACTGCCCGCACGCAGCTTCACGTAGTTTCCATCCGCCTGGATGTAATCGATATTCTCGGGCTTCAGCACGTAAAGTCGCTGAGCGCGCTCACCGATCAGGATGGGTTGCAGGCCGGCGCCGGAGGGCGGCGATGAAGCACTGGGACCCATGCGCTCCTCACGGGTCTGCTCACGAATTCTGAAATGGATCGGCGGGGCGATTTCGGACCCGGCAATGTCACTTTCATCACGGTAGGCGCTCACGGCCTCTAACCTAAGGGCACTTGCCATGGCTTCGCAATGTGGCGGCGAATGACCGGCGCGATTCAGCGCGCGAGTGGCGAAGTGCACGCCTTAAGAGGCGATTCCGGCAGCGCTCGCAGGGTCTGTCGATTCCGTGACGTACCCGGCGTCGTGAATTTCGCGGGAGCTGCCATCACCATGGCAGACCCGCCGCGGCGATAGGCGGCAAGGCTTCAGGCAGCGACCGGCGGTGATGCGTCGGGGGCCGACGCGCCGTCAGGTTCTCGCCAGCAGGAAGGGCATCAACCGGTCGCGATACCTTCGGCTCAGGGTAAGTCGCGTACCACGTTTGAGAACGACTTCGTAGTCGCCGTGGAACGAGGGACGCAGCTCCGCGAGATACTGGACGTTGATGATCGTCGATCGGTGGATGCGTACGAAGCTCGAGCCGCACAGCCGACGTTCGAGTTCGCCGAGTGATTGGCTGCAGGTGTGACAGCGCCCATCGGCGTAGATTCGAACGTGCCGGGCGGCCGCCTGAACGAATTCAATGTTGCGCAACGACAGCACCACGATCTTGCCTCGATCGGTCCACAACAGCCGCGTGGGATCCTCTGCGAGGCAGGGCGGCGCAATACCGGTCGAGCGCTCGCTGGCCGCGATCAGTTGCTTGGCGCGGCGCAGTGCTCTTGCCAGGCGATCCTCGTCAAAGGGCTTCAGCAGGTAATCGACCGCGCCCACCCCGAATGCGTCGATGGAGCGGTCCGGGTGAGCGGTAACGAATATCACGTGCGGGCTGCATCCCTGGGCGTTGAGGCCCGCCAGCAGCTGAAAGCCATCGAGCTCGGGCATGCGTATGTCCAGCAGCAGCAGCTGAGGCGCTAACTCGCGCGCCCGCTGCCCGGCCTCCGCGGCCGACTCGAAGGATCCGACGATACGGATGTCCGGATCCGTGCGCATCAAGCGTTGCAGCCGCTGGCGCGCGAGTGGCTCATCATCGACGATCAACGTCTCGATCGGCGCACTCATGCAGGCAGTTCCCGGAAGGCCGCGCCGCGCCGCAGGGGCAGCAGCAGCGTTGCGACCGTGCCGCCGCTTGAACCAGGATCGAGGGATAGCTGCGCGGCATCCCCATAAGCAACCCGCAGTCGCAGCGCGACGTTCGAGAGACCGCGCCCGTATGCCTGGGGGGGCAGCGTTGCTGGTATTCGCGGGCGCGTGTTAGCCACCCGGATCAGCAGATGCTGCTCGTTTACGCCGATGACGATGCTGACACCCAGAGTCGGCCCGCGCTGCCGGCGTCCGTGTTCAATTGCGTTTTCCACCAGCGGTTGCAGAACCAGCGACGGCACCTGGATGCCCAGAGCCTCTGGGCTCACCTCGGTGGAAAGGAGCACGGCATCGCCGAAACGTACTCTCTGGATATCCAGATACGTCTGCAGGCCGGCGAGTTCAGTCGCGAGTGTGACCCACGGCGCCTGGCCGCTTTCGAGCGCGTGACGCAGGAAGTTTCCGAGCTGCACGACCATCGCCGAGGCCTTGCGCGGATTCTCCTCGATCAATTCCGTCAGCGCGTTGAGCGAATTGAATAGAAAATGTGGCTGTAACTGCGCTGACAGCAGCACCATTCGCGTGTTCGCGTAGGCGCTGGCAAGCTCGGCCGCCTGCACGGCCTCGGTGTGTCGGCGATTGATCACCAGCGTCAGGAGTATCGCGCACAAACCCAGTGCATAAGGGGTGAAAAAATGCAGCAGCAGTGAAATGAACCAGTGCGGCACCCAGAGGAAATAAAAGATCATGTGCAGATTGCTGTTCATCTCTGCCACTTGGCCGTCGATGAATCCGGCCGCCAGGTCGTCCACGACCTCGCTCCACACCAGAATTCCGAGCACCAGTAGTGCGTTGACGAGCAGCACTCGCAGGCGCGCCGGCCAGGGGTCTGGCCATCCCATGGCGATTACGATGCGGTAACAGACGACGGCCAGGAGGAAGACAGCGACATGCTTGACGGCCAGACCGGTCGTACTGAGCATGTAGGTCTCTTCGACGCGCGTGCCACTCCAGTGCCGCAGCCAGATCACGACGAGGCACGTGACCACCAGCCAGACTGCGCCGCCGACGATCCAGATGACCGGCCAGGGTCGCAACTCTTTGGTGGCTGCGGATCCCGGGGCCGCCGGCGTGATCGGCAGCTCAGCCGCTTCGGGACGCACCGACCTTGATATTTTCGGAGGCGGTCCCCGGTCAATACCGGGCCTTAATGCGCCGCCTGCAAATCGAACAGCTTCTTCGGACATGGCCGCATAGTAAGCCCGCCGAATGACAGGCGACCACAAGGATGTGCAGGCGCGCTCGTGAGACGGGGTCACGCCCGGGTCTGGCGACTGCCTGGGCGAGAGAGCGGGGCCCTGCCGCTACCGGACCTTCTTGAAGAAGATATGTCGCATTACAGGATGGCGATCAGCGCAGGATATGCGCCCGCAGCGCTAGTGGGTGACAAATGCCCGCTCGATCACGTAGTCGCCAGGCTCGCCGACCCTGGGCGAGATCTGGAAACCGCGCGCATCGAGCAGTCTGCAGGTGTCGGTGAGCATCGCCGGACTGCCGCAAACCATCACGCGGTCGCGTGCGGGATCCAGTGGCGGCAATTGCAGATCCTCGAACAGATGGCCGGATCTGATCAGGCAGGTCACGCGACCCTGGTTGCGATGAGGTTCGCGGGTCACCGCCGGGTAGTAGTTCAGCCGCTCGCGCACTCCGCTGCCGAGGAGTTCGTGCTGGTAAAGGCGTTCGATGTGGTGACAGACGACCGCCGATTCGCGAATCCAACGGACGCCGTGGACGAGCGTCACGTCCTCGAAGCGCTCGTAGATCTCCGGATCTTTGATGAGACTCAGAAAGGGAGCAGCGCCGGTACCGGTGCTCAGCAGGTAAAGGCGCTTGCCGGGGCGCAGGTCATCCAGCAGCAGAGTCCCGGTGGGCTTGCGGCTGACGAGTACCTCTTCGCCAACTTCGATGTGTCTCAGTCGCGAGGTCAGCGGGCCATCCGGCACCTTGATGCTGAGGAACTCCAGATGCTCTTCGTGATTGGCGCTGGCGATGCTGTAGGCGCGCAGCAGCGGCCGCTGTGCCAGGTTGAGTCCCACCATGACGAACTGACCGTTGCTAAAGCGGAAGCTGGCATCGCGTGTGGTCGTGAAAGTGAATTGCGTGTCGGTCCAGTGCCGGACCGCGAGAACCCGCTGAGTTGCCAATCCCGCCACTAGATGCCCTGCATGCTGACGAAGTACTGCCTGCGATCATAAATGGCGCGGGCACGCGTAAGGCGCCAAGGCGTCATAGCCTCATAAGCGATGGTTATGGCCCCAAAAGCCGCGGTGGCGCCTCGCTCAGGCGCTACGCCAGTGGCCGCGATACCAGCGGGGCGGGCGCGGCTTCGTGATCCATGAATACCGAAACCATCGCCCCGTCCCGCAGGTAGGTCACTGGCTGCTCCGCGCTCGCAGATCCAAATAGCAACGCTGCCGCGCAACGGCGCTTCTCCATACCGCGCAGCGCAATCATCGAGACTCGGGCGCGGCGCAATACCCGCAACCCGAGAGTGATGCCGGTGCGGAACTGCACGCCATTTGCGGCCCGAGTCGATTGCGTGAGCCGCACCAGCCGCGTGGCCGAGCCGGGCAGACTCCCGGGCTCGTTGAAGCCAACGTGCCCGTTGCGGCCAACGCCGTGCAGAGCCACGTCAATCCCGCCGAGTGCCAGAATGCCGCGCTCCACGTTCTCGAGCGGATACCGCAGGCGTCCACTGCGATCGTAGAAGCGCAGAAACTCGCCGACGCCGTTCGGTGCGACAAATTCTCTCTCCAGTTCGGCCGCGAGACTGCGCGGATCCTGGCAGCCGAGTCCTGCGTACTCATCCATCTGTATGCAGCTCACACGCGACCACTCGACCTGCGCGCCAGCTGGCCCACGCAACAGCGCGTATACCGGGCGAAAAGTGCGACCGGCGGAGACACTGATGACGGCACGCGGTTTGCGGGCCAAGAGGGAGCGCAGTAGCCGCACGAATTCGTCGGCCACGACCTCGGCGAGGCCCTCGCTAGGGCATACCCGCAGACGGTTTGAGCTGCGCCGGAACCATAGCCGCGACAGCGTGGCGTCCAGCTCCCATGCGGGCTCGAGGGGGTGAGCGCGGGTCGCTAACACGGGTGCGAGTCGACGCTTTTCAGGCGCAGAGTCAGCAGGCGCTCGATGAGGTCACTGCCAATGTCGGTTTGCCACAATGCCAGTCCGTTCGCCTCGCCGGTGAAACTGGCCTCTCCGTGTACACCCCCGAGCGGATAGCCCGCGGCAAGTCCGATGCCGAATACCCTGGGAATCGGCCGCCCCGAGGCATCAAGCACGCGACTTTGCCGGTCGACGAGCGGACGGCGAGCGGTTTCGCACAGCAAGGCCACCGGCCGTTTTTCGCAGTCGAACAATGGCAGCGCGCGCGGCTGATAGCCGAGCGCAGCCACGATCAGATCGGCGTTCTCTAAGACGCGCTGCGCCTCGTGATGGCCGGCCTGCTCTGTGAGCTCGAGCAGCCGCAGACGCGGATCCCGTTTCAGCTGACCCAGCTCCAAGTGGCGCCGCAGCAGGTCCCGCGCGTCACTGCGAAAGCCGGCGAGCGGGAAAACGCGGCCGGTCTTTCGGCAGACATCCTCCGGACTGAACGTCTCATAACCGTCCTGAAGAGCCGACTCCACCGACGGGTAGGTCAGGTGCAGGCGATTGCGGTGCAGCACGGTGACCGATTCGCAATCGCGGAACTCCGGGTGCAGGTCGTGCAGGCAGCGATGTGCGCTCGCCAGCGCGCTGTGTGAACCGCCCACGATGGCGATGCGCCGCAGCGGCCGGCACGGCGTGATTTCCTTCAGCCGATGGCTCATGTCATGGCTGAGGAAGTCAGCGGACTGGAGTAACTTCGGTGCGAAATGCGGCAGCAGCGGCGCGCCAGCGACCTGTTGCGTCTGCAGCCGCTGCAGCGGCTGGTGAGCGCCGGTCGCGAGTACCAGAGTGTCGGCGTGAAAAATCGCGCCGCGTCCATCCACGCGCCGGCAGAAGGTCATCCAGGAGCCGTCGGGCTGACATTCGGCGCGCAACGCCGCGACTCCCGTCGAGAACGGATCCTCGCCGCTCGCCCGCAACGTGTCTCGCAGGGTCAAGGCGATCTCGGCGAGAAACTCCCCTACCAGCGACAGTCGCACGGCTCTGCCGCGCTGTGCATACAGATCGCGCCCGGGCGGGCGTGCGATGAGCGAACGAAACAGTGATGGTTCTTCGAGGTCGAGCGCCCTGAGGAAGCTGTCGGCAAGACTATCCGAGCGGATCGCATAGCGACCGATCTGGCCGGAGCCGATCCTCGCGCCCCGCTCGAGGACTCTGAGTCCGCCAGCCATGAGCGCGGCCAACCGGCCGCTGCGCTGAGCGGCCACCAGCAGTGCCACGCCCGCAGGGCCGCCACCGACGATGAGCGAACCGAGTCGGCCGGAGGGGACCGCCGCGGTCGTGATTTCTGAAACTGCGTTCAAGGCGATAACGATTCGGAGATGAGGGGCGAGTTCTCTTTAAAGACGAAAGACTGCCGCTTCGAACGCCGTCGTCACAATGGGAGCGAGTGTGATGACAGTCACAATTGAGCGCTTCGGCTTCCAGAATCGCTCAGCGTCGTGGCCAGCAGGCCGCGGTTTCTTCAGTCGCCGGAAAAAGCACGCACCGCTGCGCCAGCCACGCCGCTGCGCTGCCTTGCCGTCGATCTGCCTCGAGCGGTCATCGACAGACGACCACGAGCGACTGAGGGTTGGGGCGGAGCCGTGCCGCGGGGGCGACCGGAGTGCAGCGCCAGCGTGCGCCACCTTTGCCCCACTGCCTTGCCACAACTGCGGGCGACACTTCTCCACAGCGCGGGACTGGCAGTCCGCGGGGAGTATCGCCGATGTCGGATCGCTTGCAGCCTCTCCTTGAACTGGCGCGAAGATGGGTGTTCGTCCCGCTGCAGAAGTTCGCGGCGCGGCTCGGTGCGCACACGCCCGTTCTGCTAAGCGCGGCCGCGCGCCGGCGCCGGCGGCTCGCGCTGATCGTGCTGCTCGCAGCACTCGGCTACGGCCTGTACCGCTGTCCGCCCTTCGCGAGCGTGCACCGCGGTGAATTGCTGGTGCGCAGCAACGTGTTCAGCAACGCCTCGAGCGCCTATACGGCGGGCACGGTGCTGGTGCTTCCCGGACTGCAGCAGGTGCGGCGGTTTTCCACGCGCGATCAGGTGTATCGCGCGCTCGAGAGCGCGAGCGCCAGCGGTCCTGCGCCGTTCCAGTCCAACGAGGGTCTCTCGATCGGCGTCGACCTGACGGTGCGCTGGGCAATTGATCGCACGCGAATTGCACAGCAGGCGCGGGAGTTTCCCGACGACCTGAACGCCGACCTGGTGCAGCCGGCGGTCGAGGGCGTCGTCTATCCGCTGTTTGCGCGTCACTCGGTGCGCGAGATCTTTTCCGCACAGCGCGCGCAGATCAGCCAGGAGATCGCCGCGGCTCTGGCGCCGAAGCTCGCCTCTGTCGGACTCACGCTGCGCGACGTCGACATGGGAAAGGTCGACCTGCCGCCCGACTACCGCGCCGGCATGGAGAAGCTGCTCGCGCAGGAGCTCGAGACCGAGAAAGTGCGCTACACGCTGCAGCTGAAGGAAGCTCAGGTCAAACAGTCACAGCTGGAAGGGGAAGCCGACAAAGTGCGGCGGGAGAAGGCTGCCGAGGCCGCCGGCCAGGAGCAGGTGATCGCCGCCCGCGCGCAGGAGGAGACCATGAAGCATATCCTGCCGTTCAAGCAGAAGCAGATCGAGCAGCGCCGGCTCGAGGCCGAAGCGGAAAAGGTGGCGCGGATCCGCACCGCCGAGGGTGCTGCGGAGGCTCACCGCATCGAGGCGCGCGCTGAGGCCGACTCACGGCAGAAACTGGCCGATGCCGAGGCTTACCGGCTGGACCTTGTGGGGAAGGCCAATGCCGGGCAGATGGAGCGCGAAGGCGTGCTACTGGCGCGCTATCCGCTGCTGATCGAGAAAACGCTCGCCGACAAGCTGTCCGACAAGGTGCAGGTGATTATTGCGCCGACGCCGGAGGCCGGTCAGTTCATCGGCAGCAATCTGCTCGGCGCAGCGCGCGCGAGCACGACGCCGGTGGCCGCCGCTGCGCTCGCGGTCGACGCGCGCGCCGCGGGCACTCCCTGATGCTGCTCGTTCTCACTGCGGCGCTTGCCATCGTCGTGCAGGACCACGCGGCACTGCGCAGCGCGCCGCGCGCGAACGCCACCGAACTGTCGACCCTGTGGCAGGGTGATCTGGTCGAGCTGCGCGGTGAGCGAGCTGGCTACCTCAAGGTCTATAACTACCGGCGCGAGCGCGGCGGATATCTGCGGCGCGAGAGTGTACGGTCGGTCGGATTCACCGCGGCAGAGGCCCCGGAACTGCTCGCTGTGCTGAGGTTCCTGCGCGACACGCCGGGAGCGGAGGCGCTCGGCATCAGCTATGGCGCGGCCTATCTGAAAGCGGTGCCTGCGCAACAGCTGAGCGCCGAGCCGTTCGAGGCGATCGGCCGCATGGCCGAACGACTGGCAGACCAGGCCTCCGGAGGCAGCGCACGCGCTGCGGTTGCCGCACACTTGGAGGTGGTCGAGCAGTTCGGCGTGCACATGCACAGCTTCGAGCGCAACGGCCAAATCCAGGTGTGTTACGACGGTGAGCTGTACCGCCAACTGCTGAGGCTGCGCGGCGCGCCCGCCGAAGCGCGGGCGAGCGCCGCGCTGGGCCTGACGCGGCCGGACTGTATCGACCCCGCTCTCGGGCCGCTCGCCCGCAGGGCGCTGGATGATGTCCGCCGCGAACTGCTCGAGTCCGTTGACCTGCGCGATATGAGCGCGCAGACCCGCAGCCGGGTGCATGCGCGGCGGGCTGCGGTGTGGGCCACCGTCGCCTATGAAGAGGCGCGCGTCGGGCAGTCCGCCACGGCCTCCGCACGGCGCGCGCTGGATGAACTGCTGGCCGTGCGCGCGGACGAGCTCGGCGAGGACCGCCGCGCCGAATACATCGATGCCGGCGTGCGCGTCGGTGTCATCCGTTTTGCGGCGCTCGATCCGGCACCGCTCGCCGGCGGTTTCACCCTGACAACTGCTCGCGGCGCGCCCGGACAGACCTGCATCATGCTTGCGGCGCGCACGGCGCCTGGCGCGGTGCTCGTGCGCCGCTGTACCTACGGCATCGTGTGGCTGGCCTCGGCACAGGTCACGGCGCAGGGGCGCGCACTGGTGCTGGCGGTGCAGCCGCTCGAGAGCTGGCGTGAGCTGTGGGTCTTCCATCCCGGCGCCGACGGCTGGACGATTGATGTGCTGTCGCCAGGCAGCGATGAGCCGGAAGAGGGCTACGTCGAGTTCGCAGGCTTCGCGCCGGCGACCGGGCGTCTGCTGGTGGCCCGCGAAGTGCAGGAGCACGGGCGCTTCAGCCGCCGCTTCGAGGAGCTCCGGCTGAGTGACTTGGCGCTCGTCAAGCAGGCCAGCACGCCGGAGTTGCTGGCGGATTTCGGCCGCTGGCAGGACATCGCCTGGCGACGCGACACGCTGGCGCTGCGCTGAAGCGCACTTCAGGGTAGCGGGACTGCGGCCACGGGCTCCTCGCCCGCAGCGGCCTGCGCGGCGAACTGCAGTACACTCTGCAGCGTCGCATGATCGATCGGCTTGGTGAGATGGTAGGCAAAGCCGGCGCGGCGCGAACGCTCGCGATCGATCTCCTGTCCCCAGCCGGTAAGCGCCACCACCAGCGGGCGCACGCGCAGCCGCAGCGCATGGATGCGCTGGGTCGCCTCGAGTCCGCTCATGCGTGGCAGGCCGATATCCATGAAGATGATGTCCGGCTCGAACGCCTGCGCGGCATCGATGGCTTCCACTCCGTCGGCCGCCTCGCGCACCTCGTGTCCCAGCAGGCGCAGCAGCGCGCCGAGTGACTGCGCACAGTCGGCGTTGTCATCGACCACCAGAATGCGGTAGACCTGTTCGCTCGCCGTGTCCGGGGCGAGCCGCGCGGGTTCGGCTGCTGGCGCGGCTGCCGCCAAAAGCGGCAGTCGCACGATGAACTCGCTGCCACGGCCCACTCCTTCGGAGCGCGCTGTGACACTGCCGCCATGAAGCTCGACCAGCTGTTGCACGAGGGCGAGCCCGATGCCGAGGCCACTCTCGCCATAACCCGGCTCACGCAACTGCGAGAACATCTCGAAGATGCTGTTGAGCGCCTCCGGCGGGATGCCGATGCCGGTATCGCGGATGCGCACCACCGCCTCGTTCGCCTCACGCGTCACGCTCACCCACACCTTGCCCTCACCGCGGGTGTATTTGGCGGCGTTGGCGAGGATGTTGGAGAACACCTGCGTCAGCCGGTCACGGTCGCCTTCCACCACCACCGGGACCTCCGGCGCGTCCACGAGAAACTGCAGGCGCGCGCTGTCCGCGGCCATCCAGCTGGCTTCGAGCGCGCCGCTTAAGAGCGGTGCAATTGCCAGCGGTTCGCGCCGCAGGCGTGCCTTGCCGTGGGTCACGCGACTCACATCGATCAGATCATCCACCAGACGTACCACATGCGCGATCTGGCGCTCCATCATCTCGATGGTGCTGATGAGTGCCGTCGGCGAGGGCGAGTGCTTCATGAGCTGTACGCCATTGGCGATCGGCGCCAGCGGATTGCGTAACTCGTGCGCGAGGGTCGCCAGGAAGTGGTCCTTGCGGCTGTTGGCCTCCGCCAGCTGCGTGACACTCAGGCGCAACTGCGTCTCCAGCTGTTTGCGCTCGGTGATGTCGATCGAGACACCGATGAAGCGGCGTGGGTGGCCCTCGCTGTCGCGTTCGACGATGCCGGTGCCCTGCAGCCAGCGTGCCTCGCCGTCGCTGCGCACGATGCGGTACTCCACCGTCGGCCCGGGGCCGGCGGCCGCGCGCGTCGCCGCCTGCGCGGCGAGCATGCGCTCCCGATCCGCCGCGCTCAGCAGCGTACAGAAGGTGCCCGCGGGCCATTCGCGCCGGGTGGCGTCGAGCCCGGCGAGCTCGCAGGCGCGTGCGTCGAACTGCTCGCTCGATCCGCGGGTGAAATCGATGACCCAGGTGGCAGCGCGGGAAGCCTCGAACGCCAGCTGCGTGTGGTACTGCCGTTCCTGCAGCTCCGCCTCGATGCGTTTGCGCTGGGTGATCTCATCGACGATGGAAATGAAATACTCCGGAGTGCCGGCGCGGTCCCGCACCAACGAGACAGTCAGCATCACCCAGACGATGCTGCCGTCCTTGCGCACGTAGCGCTTCTCCATGGAGTAGGCGTCGATCTGCCCGGCCAGCAGCAGACGCGCCTGCTGCCAGTCGCTCTCCACATCGCTCGGATAGGTGATATCGGCGAAGGTGCGCTGCAGCAGCTCTGCATGGGCATAACCGGTGATCCGGCACAGCACCGCGTTGACTTTGAGCCAGCGGCCATCGGGTGCCACGTGGGCAATACCGACCGCGGCGTTCTCAAAGGTGGCGCGGAAGCGTATCTCGCTCGCGCGCAGTGCGGCCTCGGTGCGCTCGCGCGCGGCGATCTCGTCGCGCAGGCGCAGGTTGGCCGCCTGCAACTCCGCGGTCCGCGCCCCGACCACGTCCTGCAGCTCGATCGGTGTGCGCAACGCCAGTACCCGGGGGAGTGCTGCGAATATC
>Ga0209274_10001278_pt1 | contig 13078 bp, 10 predicted proteins | sample HubBroMetageREF1_FD_188343 | JGI IMG/M metagenome (GOLD analysis project Ga0209274, IMG submission 188343) | Reference soil microbial communities from the Hubbard Brook experimental Forest, New Hampshire, USA - Hubbard Brook CCASE Soil... | ecosystem: Environmental > Terrestrial > Soil >...
TTGGACCGTGCCCTTCGGGCTGCTGACGCCTGCCAGCTGGGTGGCGATGGCGGCGCGGCGCTACATGCACGACTTCGGCGCGACCAGCGAGGACTTCGGCCGGGTCGCGGTCGCCTGCCGCCGGCACGCTGCGACCAATCCGCACGCCTGGTTCCGCGATAAGCCGATCACGCTCGCCGAGCATCAGGCCTCGCGCTGGATTGTCGAGCCGCTGCGCCTGCTCGATTGCTGCCAGGAAAGCGATGGCGCTGTCGCGCTGGTGATCGTCAGTCGCGCGCGCGCGCGCGACCTGCGGCAGAAGCCGGTGCTGATCCGCGCCGCAGCGCAGGGGGCGGCCGATGAGCAGATGAACATGACCAGTTTCTACCGGCGCGACATCGCCGCGCTGTCGGAGATGCGGCTGGTGGCCGAACAGCTGTACGCCAGCGCGCACCTGCGCGCCGCCGATATCCAGACGGCGGTCCTGTACGATCACTTCTCGCCGTTCGTGCTGCCGCAGCTGGAAGCCTTCGGTTTCTGCGCGCGCGGGGAGGCCAAGGACTTCATCCGTGATGGCAACATCGAGCTCGGCGGGCGGCTGCCGGTGAATACCCATGGCGGCCAGCTGGGCGAAGCCTACATTCATGGGCTGAACGGGGTCGCCGAGGCCGTGCGTCAGGTGCGCGGCACTTCGGTCAATCAGGTGACCGGCATCGAAAACGTGCTGGTGACCGCTGGCAGTGGCGTGCCCACCAGCGCTGCGATCCTGGCGCCACTGAGCTAGCTGCCTCCTTCAGACTTCACAGCTCGCTCGGCGCGCGCGCGCGCTGGTTTATCATGGACCCTATGATCGACCCCGCCGTCGGCGCCCTGTTCGCCGGAGCCTTCGCCCTGCTGTTCCTGGCGGCAGCCGTGCACAAGCTCGCGGACCTCACGCGCTTCGCGGAAGTGTTCCGTGCCTACGGGATCGCGCCGCGCGCGCTCGGCCCGCTCGCCCTGCTGGTACCGGTGCTGGAGCTGGCGGTGGCCGCAGGACTGTTGCTGCGCGCTGCGCGCAGCGGCGCGGCTGCCACGGGCGCCGTCTTGCTCGTCGGTTATGCGCTCGCCATCGGCGTCAATCTGGCGCGCGGCCGGCGCGACCTCAGCTGCGGCTGCGGCGGCGCGAATGACCGGCGCCCGATCGCCGCCTGGATGGTGGGGCGCAATCTCACGCTCGCGCTGCTGCTCGCGGCACTGCTGGCACCCTGGAGCGCTCGCGCGCTCGGGGCCGCGGATGCACTCACGGTGGGCGCCGGCACGACGGTGGCCGCTCTCTTATATATGAGTCTCGATACGCTCCTCGGGCGCGTGGCGCCACGCGGCGCGCTGCTGCGGGCGGCGCCATGACCGCGCTCGCCGTATCCAACGTGGTGCTGTGGGTGCTGGTGCTGGCTCTGGCGGCGGTGGTGCTCGCGCTGGTGCGCCAGGTCGGGGTGCTGCACGAGCGCATTGCCCCTGCGGGCGCACTCATGCTGAACCGCGGGCTCACCGTGGGTGAGGCGGCGCCGCTGATCGAGGTTGCCGACCTCGACGGGCGCGCGCACCAGCTCGGCAGCGCCCGCAGCGACGGTCGCAGCACGTTGCTGCTGTTCGTGTCGCCGAGCTGCCCGGTGTGCAAGGCGCTGTTGCCGGCAGTGAAGTCCAGCCGGCGCGGCGAGCGTGGCTGGCTGGATGTGATCCTGGCGAGCGACGGCGACAGCCAGGAGCAGCGCTCCTTCGTGCGCGAGCAGGGCCTCGAGGGAGTCCCGTACGTCGTCTCCGCGGCGCTCGGGCTGGCCTACCAGGTGAGCCGGCTGCCGTTCGCGGCGCTGCTCGACGAGCAGGGGGTGCTGCGCGCCCGCGGCCTGGTCAATTCGCGTGAGCACCTCGAGAGCCTGTTCGAGGCCAAACGCCTCGGCGTCGCCTCGCTGCAGCAGTATTTCTCCGGCGCGGCCTGAAAGGGGACGAGCATGGCTGAAGTGACCGCAATCGATGCACGGGTGCGCGCGGTGCTCACCGATTACGAGGCGCGTGAGCAACAGGAGCACGAGCTGTTCGCGCAGCTGACGGACGAAGAGGCCGCGCGGCGCGTCGACGAGATGCTGCTGGCGGTCGGTCCGGCCTCCGGCCTGCTGCTCAATCTCCTCATCAAAGAGATGGGCGCGCGCCAGATCCTCGAAGTCGGCAGCTCCTACGGCTACTCCACCACCTGGCTGGCGGAAGCCGCGCGCGCCACCAGCGGGCGGGTGACCTCCCTCGAGCTGGTCGCCGCCAAGACTGAATATGCCACCGCTCAGCTGCAGCGCGCGGGGCTGAACGGCTACGTGCGGTTCGAGATCGGCGATGCGCTCGAGTCGCTGCGCCGTCTGCCGGGGCCGTTCGACTTCGTGCTCATCGACCTGTGGAAGAACCTGTACGTGCCGGTGTTCGAGTCTGTCTACCCGAAGCTGGCGCCCGGGGCGATCCTGGTGGCCGACAACATGCTGGAGCCACCGAGCGCGCGGGTGCACGCGCGCGCCTACCGTGAACGGGTGCGCTCCGCCGCGGAGATGAGCTCGGTGCTGTTGCCGGTCGGCAAGGGACTCGAGGTCAGCCGCTTTCGCTCAGGGTGATCTCGATGCGCTTGTTGCGCTTGCCCTCGCTGCGGATGCGCAGCACGCGGATGGCGCCGATCTCGCCGATGTCGGCGACATGCGTGCCGCCGCAGGGCTGCAGGTCGATTCCCGGGATGCGCAGCAGGCGTACGCGGCCGCTGCCCGGCGGCGGCGCCACGCTCATGGTCTTCACCAGTTCCGGCTGCGCCGCCAGTTCCGCCTCGCTGATCCACAGTGTCTCGGTCGCAGCGCCCGCGCGGATCAGGGCGTTGGTGGCTTGCTCGATGTGCGCCGCGTTCAGCAGACTGAGCTCGATGTCGAAGTCCAGGCGCGCCTTGTCGGCGACGATGTTGCCGCCGGTGACCGGAGCCACGACCACGCACGACAGCAGGTGCAGGGCAGTATGCAGCCGCATCAGGCGGTGACGGCGCGCCCAGTCGATCTCGAGTGTGAGTGTCTCGCCCGGCTGCGGCAGCGCAGTCCCCGCCGCCGGCACGTGCAGCACGCACTCCGGGCTCGCGCCTTTGCGCGTATCGATGATCGGGATGAGGGCACCGTCGGCCCGGCGCAGCGTGCCGGTGTCGCCCGCCTGACCGCCGCCCTGCGGATAGAACACCGTGCGGTCGAGTTCGATGCCGCGCGGGTCGGCGGCGACGACCCGCGCTGTGGCGCTGCGCAGGTAGGCGTCTTCGCGGAACAACAGAGTGGTGCTCATACGGGGCCCGCTGCGGTTAGAATCAATCAGCCATGGCCAGTTACGCCTATCGCATCGTCAATGTGTTCACCCAGGACCGCGCGCCGCTCAGCGGCAATCCGCTGTGTGTGTTCGAGCGCGCGCAGAACCTCGACAGCGCCAGAATGCAGGCGCTCGCGTTGCAGTTCAATCTCTCCGAGACCACCTTCATCCTGCCCTCGGAGCGGGCGAGCGCCCGCGTGCGCATCTTCACCCCGGGCTATGAAATGCCCTTTGCCGGCCACCCCACCCTGGGCAGCGCACACGTCTGCCGCGCGCTCGGGCTCGGCGGTGACCGGCTGACGCTCGAGCTGACGGCCGGCATCATCGCGGTGCGCGCCAACGGCGACCGCTGGACGTTCAAGGCGAATGCGCCGCAGTGGCGCGAGGTCGAGGAGCCGCGCCTGACGCTGGCGGCGATGCTCGGACTCGAGGAGCACGACATCGGCGAGCGCCCCTTGTGGGTGACTACCGGGCGCGAGCAGCTGATCATCCCGCTCAGCAGCGAGGCAGCGGTACGCCGCGTGCACGTGCGCGGCGATCTGCTCGCCCAGCTGCGCGGCGCCAACGGCCCGAACCAGGTGTACGTGTTTGCCCCAGCAGGTGCGGGGCTGTTGGCGCGCTTCTTCTTCCCCAAGGGTACATCGGTGCTCGAGGATCCGGCCACGGGCTCTGCGACCGCGAACCTCGGCGGCTGGTGTCTCGCTTTGCAACGCACGCTGCCGTGCGAGTTTGATATCGCGCAGGGCGAGTACACCGGGCGACCGTCTTCGCTGCGGCTCGCGGTGGATGCAGAGCGGCAGGTGTTCGTGAGCGGGGATGTGATCGAACTGGGCCGCGGTGCTTTGAGCCTGTGAGCCGCCTGCGGGCGATCCTGGGCCCCGCGCTGGCGCTGGCAGTCAGCGTGAGCGCGCGCGCCGCCGAGCCGTGCCACATCGTCGATGCCACCACGCATCTGGCGGCGGTCGCTGCGGCGACCACGGGTGCGAGCGAGGCCGAACAGCTGGCCGCCTACCGCGCGGCGCTCATCGAGCCGCACCCGGGCCTGTACTCCACGGACGTGCTGACGCTGGCAGGTCCCGCGCTCGAGCGGCAGATCCTGCGTTCGCTGGCGCAGGCGCGCAAGAGCGGCGAGCTCAGCGACTTCAAGGAGACACTGCGCCAGGAGATCGGCGCCAGCGCCGCGGCATTCGCGGTGTTCGCCGACTTCCGCTGCGACTTTCCCATTTATTTTGCCGACACGCTGGGCGAGATGGATGGAGCCGGACGCATCGTCGACGGGCAGCGTTCGCTGGTGCTGGGCGTGAGTGTCGTGCAGCACGAGGCCGGCAAGATTGCGCTGCCGGTATTGCTGCGACACGAGTTCTTCCACCGCTACCATTACCGCGCGGGCGGCTTCAGCGATGATCTCGAGGAACGCCAGGAGATCTGGCGCAACCTGTGGGCGGAGGGGCTCGCGACCTACGCCAGCGAAGTGCTGACGCCGGGTGCGACCCGCGCGCAGGCGCTCATGCTGCCGGCCGACCTGGAGCAGCGCTGCCGGCCGCAGCTGCTGCGCATGGCACAGCAGCTGCTGAGGGGTCTGGATACCAAGGATCCTGACATGTTCCGCAGCTACTTCAGCTACAACCAAGAAAAGGACGGTATCCCGACCCGGGCCGGCTACTACGTCGGCTACGTCGTGGCGCAGCGGCTCGCCGCCCACCACACGCTCGCCCAGCTCGCGCACCTGCGCGGCGCCGCGGCCCATCGTGCGATCGTCGCCGAGCTGACGCAGCTCGCGCACGCCAGCGCGGCGCCGTAGCGCGGCTCACAGACCGGGCAGGAGGCGCCCGGGATTGAAGATCCCGTGTGGATCGAATTGCGCCTTGAGCCGGCGGTGCAGCGTCTCGACTTCCGGCGCGAGCGGATGAAAGCGGCCGTGCGCGCTCTCGCCGCGCCACAGCAGCGCGCTGCCACCGGCCGCCTGCGCCAGCGCACGCAGTGGCGACTCCGCGGGCTGCGCGTACCAGCGCAGCGCACCGCCCCAGTCGATGAGCGGCTCGCCCGCCAGCGCCAGCGGTGCGGTTGCCGGCGGCAGTGACACCCGCCACAGGCTGCCCGCGGCGAACAGCGGCAGAGCGCAGTGGCGCAGCGCCTGCCAGAACGCGCTGGCATCCCCTGTCGCCACCGGCTCGCCGCCGATGTGGGCGCGGGCGGCGGACAGTGCGCTCGCCGCGCCCGAGAGCCGCACCCACGCCAAGCCCTGTGACCACGCCGCGCCCGACAGCGGCAGCGGCAGGGCCGCCCAGCGGTTGAAGGCCGCCACCGCGGCCGCGGCACTCAGCTCGAGCCGCACGGTTGCCTCCTGGCGCGGGCGCGGCAGCACCTTGAGCGAGACTTCGGTGATGATGCCGAGGATGCCGAGCGAGCCACACAAGAGGCGCGACAGATCGAAGCCGGCGACGTTCTTCATCACCTCGCCGCCGAAGCGCAGGTGCTCGCCCCGTGCCGTCAACAGGCGGGTGCCCAGCACGAAGTCGCGCGCCGCGCCGGCATACATGCGGCGTGGGCCCGAGAGTCCCGCCGCGATCACCCCGCCCACGGTCGGATCGCCGCCGAAGGCCGGTGGCTCAAACGCCAGGAACTGTCCCTGGGCGGCGAGCGTCGCCTCGATCTGCGACAGCGGCGTGCCACAGCGCGCGGTGAGCACCAGCTCGGAGGGCTCGTAGTGCACGATGCCGCGCCAGCTGGTGAGGTCGAGCGGCTCACCGGCGAGCTGTTCGCCATAGAAGTCTTTGCTGCCGCTGCCGCGCAGCCGCAGCGCGCCGCGCGCGGCCGTGGCTGCGGCGATGCGCTCACGCCAGGACTCGAGGATCGGCTCGGCGCTCACGGCGGCATTTAGAAGCGCGGCAGGTCCGGATGCGCCAGGGCGCCGCCGTGCACGTGCATGCGGCCGTACTCGGCGCAGCGCGCCAGTGTCGGAATCAACTTGCCGGGATTGAGCAGCCCCGCCTCGTCGAAGGCGTGTTTGACGGCGGCGAAGGCGGCGCGCTCGGCGGCGGAGAACTGCACACACATCGAGTTGAGCTTCTCCACCCCCACACCGTGCTCACCGGTGATGGTGCCGCCCAGTTCGACGCACAGCTCGAGGATGGCAGCGCCGAACTGCTCGGCGCGTTGCCACGAGCCTGCCTCGTTGGCATCGAACAGGATGACCGGATGCAGGTTGCCATCACCGGCGTGGAACACGTTCATGCAGCGCAGCCGATAACTCTGCTCCATCCGGCCGATCGCCTCCAGCACCCGGCCGACGTGCTTGCGCGGGATGGTGCCGTCCATGCAGTAATAGTCGGGCGAGAGGCGTCCGGCGGCGGGAAAGGCGTTCTTGCGTCCGGACCACAACAGCAGCCGCTCGGCCTCCGAGCCGGACACCCGCAGCGCGCTCGCTCCAGAGGATCGCAGCAGCTGCTCGATCTCCTGCACCTGATCGGCGACCTCCGCGGCGGTGCCGTCGGCTTCCACCAGCAGGATAGCGGCGGCCGTCAGGTCATAGCCGGCGTGCACGAACGGCTCGACCGCCTCGGTCGCTTTGCGGTCCATCATCTCCATGCCGGCCGGGATGATACCGGCGGCGATGATCGCGGCGACCGCATCGGCGGCGCGGTGCACGTCGGCGAATGAGGCCATCACCAGCTGCGCACACGGCGGTCGCGGGATGAGCTTGACGATGACTTCCGTGACGATCATCAGCAGGCCTTCCGAGCCGATGGTGAGCGCGAGCAGGTCGAGCCCCGGGCTGTCGGCCGCACCGCCGCCGAGAGCGAGCGCGCTGCCGTCCACCGTGTAGCCGCGCACGCCGAGCACGTTGTGCACGGTGAGTCCGTACTTGAGGCAGTGCACGCCGCCGGAGTTCTCGGCGACATTGCCGCCGATGGAGCAGGCCACCTGCGAGGACGGGTCGGGTGCGTAATACAGTCCGTGCACGGCGGCGGCCGCCGAGACCTTGAGGTTCGGCACACCGGGTTCGAGGCGCGCGAGACGGTTGTGCGGATCGATCTCGAGGACGCGGTTCATGCGTGCCAGCGACAACAGCACACCCTGCGGATGCGGTGTCGCGCCGCCCGAAAGCCCGGTCCCCGAGCCGCGCGCCACCAGCGGCACCTTGAGGCGGCTGCAGGTCACGAGCGTGCTGCGCACCTCCGCCGCGCTGCGCGGTAGCACCACCACCGCGGGCAGTGCACGGAACGCCGGCAGACCGTCGCACTCGAACGGGCGGCGCTCCTCCTCGTGCGACAGAACGCAGTCGGCGGGCAGCACGGCACGCAGCGCGGCGACGATGTCAGTGGCGGACATGGGAACATCGTAGCGCGCCGGCGCGCCGCGGGTGTAACGCTTCGAGCGCCGAAAGTGGCGGCTGCGCGCTCCTGCCATCTGCTACCCTTCCGCAGCGCTGCATGCCCAGTAACGAACAAAGGACCGCGCGGATGGCTCGGATGGTGTGGATGGCGGCCGTCGCGTGTCTGGGCCATGCAACGGCCCGGGCGCAGACCCCGCCCATGACGCCGGACGTCCCGGCCAAGTTCCAAGTGCCGACCGAACGCTTCGATTACAGCAAGCGCGAGGTCATGGTGCCGATGCGCGACGGCGTCAAGCTGTACACGGTCATCGTGCTGCCCAAGGGCGCACAGCATGCGCCGATCATCCTCACGCGCACGCCTTACGGCGCCGCCAAGCGCGCCGAGCGCGAGGCGAGCCCGAGCATCGTCGCGACGCTGCTCGTGGGCGATGAGGTGTTCGCCGCGCAAGGCTACATCCGCGTGTTTCAGGACGTGCGCGGCAAGTACGCCTCGGAGGGCGACTATGTCATGACGCGCTTCCTGCGCGGCCCGCTCAATCAGACGCAGGTCGATCACTCGACCGATGCCTACGACACCATCGACTGGCTGATCAAGAACGTGCCGGAGAGTAACGGCAACGTCGGCATGATCGGTTCCTCCTACGAGGGTTTCACGGTACTGATGGCGCTGATCAATCCGCACCCGGCGCTCAAGGCCGCGGTGCCGATGAACCCGATGGTCGATGGCTGGAAGGGCGATGACTGGTTTCACAACGGCGCCTTCCGCCAGACCAACTTCGACTACATCTATGCGCAGACCACCGCACGCGCGGAGGGCAAGGAGATCGCGCGCGGGGTGTACGATGATTTTCAGCTGTTCCTGGAGACTGGTTCCGCGGATGGCTTCGCGCGCCGCTTCGGCATCGATGCGCTGCCGTTCTACCGCAAAGTCGCCGAGCATCCGGCGTACGACGGTTTCTGGAGCATGCAGGCCCTCGACCAGATCCTCGCCAAAGAGCCGCTCAAGGTGCCGACCCTGTACGTCACCAGTCTGTGGGACCAGGAGGACATGTACGGTGGCATCCACGCCTATCTTGCGACCCGGGCGAAAGACTCAGCTCACGAGCGCGTGTTCCTCGCGCTCGGTCCCTGGCGCCACAGTGGCGTCAACGCGGACGGCAGCAGCCTGGGTCCGCTCAAGTTTGCCGGCGACACGGCGCTGCAGTTCCGCAGCGAGGTGATGCAGCCGTTTCTCGATGAGCACCTGAAGGACGGCGCGCCCAAGGCCGCAACTCCGCCGGCGTTCGTGTTCGAGACCGGAACCAACACCTGGCGGCGCCTGCCGGCGTGGCCGCTGTCGTGCGCCTCCGGCTGCGCTGCCCGCCCGCAGCCGCTGTACCTGCAGGCGCACTTCGGCCTGGATTTCAGTGCCCCGCCGCTGCGCAACGGCCCCGCGTACGATGAGTACGTCTCCGACCCCGCCAAACCGGTGCCCTACATGCCGCGGCCGGTGCACTTCCGCGACCGCGACGCCTGGCATGTCTGGCTGCTCGGCGATCAGCGTGCGGTCGCCGATCGCACAGACGTCCTCACCTACAGCTCGAGCGTGCTCACGGCGCCGTTGCATCTGGGCGGGGAGCCGCTGGTGAATCTCTACGCCTCGACCAGCGGCAGCGACAGCGACTGGGTGGTGAAGCTCATCGATGTCTATCCCGACGAAGTTCCGGACGATCCCCCCATGGGCGGCTATCAGCTGCCGATCGCCATGGAGATCTTCCGCGGCCGCTACCGCGATTCGCTCGCGGAACCTGCGCCCATTCCCGCCGGCAAGGTGCAGCACTATCAGTTCGCCCTGCCGCACGTGAACCATGTGCTGCTGCCCGGCCACCGCCTCATGGTGCAGATCCAGTCGAGCTGGTTCCCGCTCTACGACCGCAATCCGCAGACCTTCGTGCCGAACATCTTCTATGCGCGGCCCGACGAGTACCGCGCGGCCACGCAGCGCGTCTATCGCGCCGGCGCCACGGCGAGCTACATCGACCTGCCGGTGGTGCCGACTCACTAAAGCCGCGCTGGCCTATACGGGCACCCGCCACGCCAGGCGGTGGCGCTGGCGGAGAAGTGCATGCCGCAAACCGGCCAGTGAGCGGCATCCGGGCTGCCCATAATGGGGCAGGGCCCTCGCAGGACCACCTATGGATCAGCAGCCATCGAGCCCGGCGGGGCGCGCGCGCCGTCCGAGCGGTCGTGACGCCAAGATTGCGGCACGCACCGCGCGCAGCCACGCTTTCGTGCCCTACATCACGCGGCAGATCCCCTACTACGAGGTGCTGAGCAGCGAGGGGCTGGAGCTGCTGGAGCACAACGCCGACACCATCCTGGAAGAGATCGGCATCGATTTCCGCGATGATCCCGAGTCGCTGGCGATCTGGAAAGAGGCCGGCGCCGACGTACAGGGCGAGCGCGTGCGTTTCGCGCGTGGCATGTGCCGCAGCATCGTGCGCCGCTCGGCGCCGCGCGAGTTCACCCAGTACGCGCGCAACCCGGCGCGCAACGTGGTGGTCGGCGGCAACCGCACGGTGTTCGCGCCCGCCTATGGCTCGCCGTTCGTGCGCAATCTCGATGACGGGCGGCGCTACGCGCGCATCGAGGACTTCCGCAACTTCGTCAAGCTCGCCTACAGCGCGACCTCGCTGCATCACTCCGGCGGCACGATCTGCGAGCCGGTCGATCTGCCCGTCAACAAGCGGCACTTCGACATGGTCTACAGCCACATGAAGTACAGCGACAAGCCCTACATGGGCTCGGTCACTGCTCCGGAGCGCGCGCAGGACACGGTGGAGATGACGCGCATCCTGTTCGGCGATGACTACCTGGATGCTGCCACCGGCAAGCCGCGCACCTGCATCATCAGCCTGATCAACGCCAATTCGCCCCTCACCTGGGATGCGACCATGCTCGGGGCGCTGAAGACCTACGCGCGCGCCAACCAGGCGACCATCGTGACGCCGTTCATCCTCGCCGGCGCGATGTCGCCGGTGACCGTGGCCGGCACCGCCGCGCAGACCCTCGCCGAGGCGCTCGCCGGCATGGCGCTGGCGCAGCTGGTGAATCCGGGCGCACCGGTGGTGCTCGGCAGCTTCGCCTCCTCGCTGTCGATGCAGTCGGGTGCACCGACCTTCGGCACCCCGGAGCCGGCGCTGGTGCTGTACGTCATGGCGCATCTGGCGCGCCGCCTCGGCGTGCCGTTCCGCTCCGGCGGCGCACTGTGCGCCGCCAAGATCCCCGATGCGCAGGCGGCCTACGAGTCGGCCAACACGCTGTTGCCGACCTGTCTGGGCGGGGTGAATTTCGTGCTGCACACGGCGGGCTGGCTCGAAGGCGGCCTTGCCATGGGCTACGAGAAGTTCGTCATGGACGCCGACCAGGCGGGCATGATGCATACGCTGCTCGCAGGCGTGGACCTGAGCGAGAACGGCCAGGCGCTCGATGCCATCCGCGAGGTGGGGCCGGGCAAGCACTTTCTCGGCTGCGCGCATACCCAGGCCAACTTCCAGACCGCCTTCTACCGCTCACCGCTCGCCGACAACAACAGCGTCGAGCAATGGGAGGCGGAGGGCGCCAAGGACATGGCCCAACGCGCTAACGCGCTGTGGAAGAAGCAGCTCGCCGAGTACCAGGAGCCGCCGCTCGATGTCGCCATCGATGAGGCGCTCAAGGATTACATCGCGCGCCGCAAGGCATCGTTTCCCGACTCGAACGTCTAGCGCGCGCCCGCCTCAGGGCGCCGCGCGGCGTCGCCCGCGGCTGGCGGCACGTGCTGCGGCGAGCTTCGGCGCGGGCAGCGGCACCGCCCGGCGCAGCTGCGGGTAGGGCTCACTCGAGTGCGGGATGCCCATGGCAGCCACGAAGTGCGCCTGGAACTTCGGCTCGATGGCGGTCTCGATTTTTTCCACCCTGCGCACCAGCTCCTCGATGGTGTGGCGCGAGCTCTGATCGAGCAGCGCGATGCGCGCGCCGGTTCCGGCCGCATTGCCGGCCGAGGACACCTGACCGAGGTCGCAGTCGGGGATCATGCCGAGCACCATCGCGTACTTGACGTCGATGTGACTGCCGAAGGCGCCGGCGAGTCGGATGCGATCGACACGCTCGACGCCGAGGCGGTCCATCAGCAGGCGCACGCCGGCGAACAGCGCCGCCTTGGCGAGCTGGATAGCGCGCACGTCGTTCTGGGTGATCTGCAGCGGCACTGAGCCGTCGTGCACCAGGTAGGCGAAGGTGCGCCCGGTCGGTACGATGCGCGCGTTGCCGGCGGCGAGCGCGCCGTCGATGACCCCGTCCTGACTGATGATGCCGGCGAGATACATCTCCGCGATGACTTCGATGATGCCCGAGCCGCAGATGCCGGTGACGCCGGTGGCGGCCACGGCCTCCGCGAAGCCGGGCTCATCCGACCACAGCTGGCAGCCGATGACCTTGAAGCGCGCTGCGAGCGTCGCCGGGTCGATGCGCACGCGCTCGATGGCCCCGGGGGCTGCCCGCTGCCCGCAGCTGATCTGCGCACCCTCGAACGCCGGTCCCGTCGGGCTCGAGCAGGCGAGCAGCCGTGCGCGATTGCCGAGCACGATCTCGGCGTTGGTGCCGACGTCCACCAGGAGCGTGAGCGCATCCGCCAGGTCGGGACGCTCGGCGAGCAGCATGCCGGCGGTGTCGGCGCCCACGTGCCCGGCGATGCACGGCAGGGTATAGATGCGTGCGCCCGGATGCAGGCTGAGAGCGAGCTCGCTCGCCTTCAGTCCCAGGGCTGAGTCGGTGGCGAGAGCGAACGGTGCACCGCCGAGCTCCACCGGATCGATCCCCAGCAGCAGGTGGTGCATGATGGGATTGCCCACCACCGTCATCTCGAGGATGTCGGCGGCGCTCACCCGGGCCGCGCGCGCCACCTCGGCGGCGAGCCCGTTGAGCGCGCTGCGAACCGCCTGCGTCATCTGCGCGGCTCCCTCCGGGTGCATCATCGAGTACGACACCCGGCTCATCAGGTCCTCACCGAAACGGATCTGCGGGTTCATGGCCCCGGAGGAGGCAACCACTTCGCCGCTCTCGAGGTCACACAGGTGCGCGGCGATGGTGGTGGAGCCGATGTCGACCGCGAGCCCGTAGGCGCGCTCGTGGAAGCCGGGCCACACGCCGATGATCTGCGTGCGCGCGTGCACGGCCACCGTGACCTTCCACTCACCCTTGCGCAGGGCGCTCTGCAGAGCCTGCAGCACCGCGAGGTCACAGCGCAGCGGGCCGAAATCCCACTCCTGTCGCAACGCCAGCAGCAGACGCTGCAGATCGCCGGCCGGATCGTGCATGTCCGGCTCGCGCACCTCGACGTAGTGCAGGTGCACCACCGGATCGAGCGTGATGACGTGCGCCTCGGCCGCTTTGCGT